>Ga0181339_1000046_pt1 | contig 45525 bp, 67 predicted proteins | sample Sp13VDMM110DD_FD_130101 | JGI IMG/M metagenome (GOLD analysis project Ga0181339, IMG submission 130101) | Freshwater viral communities from Lake Michigan, USA - Sp13.VD.MM110.D.D | ecosystem: Environmental > Aquatic > Freshwater > Lake | place: USA: Michigan | collected 2013-04-23 | reverse complement strand
TAGAGGAGGAGTGACATGCCCGTCCGTGCGCTAGCTCAGTCCGGTACTGCGGCGTCAGTCACCGGCACGTTGGTCGAGACTACGCTGGCCACGATCACGGTGCCGGCAGGTTGTATGCTTGCGGGCGGGGCACTGAGGATAACGTGCCTTTGGGCGTACACGAACTCAGCAAACACGAAGACGCTTCGAGTTCGCTTTGGCGGTACGTCGATGGACGAGGGCACGGTTACGACTTCGGCTACGCTCGAAACCAAGACGATGATCTACAATACGGCCGTGGCCGCACAGGTAGCTTCGGGCGCCCCGATCACCACGCGAGCCTCGGTCACGTCAACGGCCAACATGACGGCTGCGATTAACACGGCCGTGGCCCAGGACATTACCATTCAAGGGACGCTCGCCAACACAGGCGAGACGATCACCCTAGTCGCGTACTGCGTCGAACTTATCGTTGTTGGTTGAGAGGGAAACATGGCATATTCTTTAGGTGAAGCTTCGCGAAAAAAGCTGAAGGGGGTAAACCCTCGGCTGGTCAAAGTGGTCGAACGGGCGATCGAGCTAACGGAACAGGATTTTTCCGTCCTTGAAGGCGTCCGCACGCTGTCGCGGCAGAAGTGGCTGTACGCCCAGGGCCGGACTCGTCTTGGCCCGATCGTCACTTGGACGCTGAAGTCCAAGCACATCGACGGAGAGGCCGTGGACCTCGTGCCGTATCCGCTCGACTGGAACACGCCGAGCAAGTTCGACGCGATCTACGACGCGATGATCCGGGCGTCGTTTGAGCTGAACATTCCGATCCGTTCCGGCATGGACTGGGATCGGGACGGTGTCCTCCGCGAGCGTAAAGAAAGCGACTCGCCACATTATGAGCTTGCTTGAAATGGAAGGCCAGGCAGAAAGACATTGGACTGTGGATAAGCGCGTGCCGCTGGCGTTGATCGTAACTATCGTGCTGCAGACTGCTTGGGGGGTTTGGTGGCTAAGCGACCAAAATTCCGTCCTTGTCGCTCAGGGGCAGAAGATCACCACGCTCGAACTGCAACGGGCGGGCGAGCGGCTTGCCGTGCTTGAGTCCACGATCGGCGATGTTCGTGGGCAGCTGAACCGGATTGAAGCGAAACTTGATCGGTATGCTGAAAAAGCAGCTGCCGGCGAACATAAGTGAGGTTGGATATGCTTAACAAGGAACAGATCATCAGCTCGCTGAAGGCCATGCTTACCTTGGTGATTGGCTGGGCGATCGGCAAAGGGTACATGAGCGAAGACACCGGGCTCATGATTACAGGCGTCGTGATGGCTGCGGCGCCGATCGCCTGGAGCTTGTACACGAATACGTACAAGGCAAACATCGCGAAGGCTGCGGAAATTCCCGCGGTCGAGGCGATTGTTACGGACGCCAAAACCGCGAATGCCTCGCCGAGTAACAAGGTAATCAGCGAAGCCACCGCTGCGATCCGCAACTTCTAGGTGTGATCTGAGTTCTTTATCATCGGGACGTATCCTATCCCGGTGTCAGTGTGTTGCTTCTTTATGAGACGGGCACGCTCCATGACTTCGATAATCCGCCCTACGTTATGTGAAGGCGTCCGCTCTTGCAGGAAATGGTACACACGGTGTTCCTGCACTGGCTGGCGCTTTTTCATATGCATTTCGTAGATGAAGTGGTAGCACTCTTCGATCGTCCGGCCGTCGCCGCCTGACTTCATCGCCTTGAAAATATCGGGCATTACTTTTTCAGCTTCGGTCAGCCAGTCCATTGCCTCGGCGTAATTTTCCAAGCTGATTGTCATGCCCTCGCCAGCGGCTACGCAACTTACCATGCAAAGTTTCAGCAAGTGGGCTGCCCGCCGCGTGGTGTAGTGGGTCATCTTCGGGTGAGATGGAGCGGGCTCGCCGCCAGTCCGCGCCCAAGCGTTCAAAGCCTCCTTTACATCTTCGTCAACTTTGAACTCCCCGTACTGTTTGTTGATCGAGGCGAGGTCTTCGACAAGGCGCTTGTAAAGCTCTTCGTCGTTATTGAACTCGGCGAACATATCCGTGTACTCTGCGGCCCCGGAATAGATCAAGATGACTCGGGCCATGAAGCCATGCTCCCAGGCGCCTTCGGGGAGGAAGTTGTTCAGGTATGCCGGGGTGGTAGCGGAAAATATGTTCAGCTGCGTGGCCGGAATGTCGATGCTAATTTTGTGCGTCCGCCGGGTCTCGGAGTATTGCTTGCAGTCCCAGAGGTCGGTGAGGACGTTCATGAACTCGCTGTCGTAGGCCGGGAGGAAAACGCCAAGCTCATTCGGCACAACGGCAAGGGAGTTGAATGAAACGATCGGGGGCGTGATCGTGAGGTTTACGATCTTGCGGTTTGACTCTGCCAGCTTGTCGATCAAAGACGCCTTGGTGACTGACGAGGGGGCGAGGTGAAGTTCCTTCTTTTCCTCCAGCGTGCGTAAAAGGTCGTAGACAAGGTTGGTTGCCAGGGACTTACCTGTCCCGGCGTTACCAACCATGACTGCGTACATGTTAGGGAACAGGCGGCCCTTCGCTGTGACGAGCCACTGCTTACGTTCGATGGCGGCGGCTATAGTGAAGATGGCCGCCCACTTACGCCAGATAAGCGGGCTGCCTTTTCCTTCAGTATATTGCACAAAGCCATCGATCCAGTTGGAAAGCTTACGCACTTTTCCGCACGCTAAAACTGGAGAATGGATAGGGCGGACGTGAGTTCTTGGCGCTTGCGGCTGTCGCCCCCGGCCCACTTTTTGAGCCCATCGGGATTGTCGTCACTGTGATACCCCCAGTTCCATCCGGTCATTGCTTCTGTGGGTACTACGAAGTCACGGCCACGCGCAAGCTGCAGCGGGACACGGAGAGTTTCGAGTGCCCACGGCACTATTTCATCTTCGAGGCGTTCTGGATATTGAAAGAGGATTGAGTCGTGGACCTGAATGAGAAGTTGGACGCGATGACCTTGCCAGAGTTTTAAGAGACCTTTGTTCATTTGAGTAGCGGTGGAGGACTGGCCGATGAAGGCGATGGCTTCGCGGCGAGTGTTAGATGCGGTCGGCCTGTCCCAAAAGTACCGGCGGAACCCGAAGACGTTGTGCAACATGCTGTTCGCCGCGAGTTGGTCGAACGAAAGCTGGTGCCATGCGGGAATGACAGGGAAAGTCTCGAAGTATTTCTTCTGAAATTCAGCCGCCATCTTGACCGGGATTTTCGACTGCTTCGCCATTGTGGGCGGGGTGCCGAGGTAGTTCGATCCGTGGCCGAGCCCTTTTGACAGGTCGCGATAGGTTTTGTCACGGTAAGCTATTGTCTTGGCCACGACCTTATCCGGCGACTCGCCCCACGGAAGTCCTGGGTTAGCCATCTTGCAAACGAACGTATGCAGGTCGCCAATCTCACAGGCGTCAAGATACGATCCGGCGTAAGCTTCGCCCCTCGACTCAACGAACGCATTCCAACAGGCGGCACCTACGTTCCGCGAGTCGGCCTGTTCGAGATCGAGGTTGGCAAATTTCATCCCCCGGTCGGCAACGAAAACTGAACGTAAAGCTCCGTTAACATTCTGTAGGTTTGTCCCGGTGCCGAAGTCAGAAGCGCTGGACGCAAATCGGAAGGTGTTAGTTCCAGCGATATTGAAACTTGACCGCATTCGTCCATCTGGATCAACACCGGTCTCAAGGAACCCGATCGACTTTCCGAGGTCGCGGAGGGCAAGGAGATGGTTGCAGATGGGTTCTGCAATATAATATTGACTGAGATTTTCGACAGCGGTGCGATCACTTGTTCGAGTGTAAGCGCCATTTGTGTTCCTCTTTTTCTGAACTGGCAGGCCCATGATGTCGTAGAATAGCTCGTTGAGCTGTGCGGGGGACCGCCAGTTAAGGTCAATCCCTATACCGTCCCGGATGATTTCGGTGAGGTTTTCTTCCAAGAGAGAAAGCTTCCGCCTCATGTCCTGGAGGGTTTTGATGCGGCGGGCTTTGTTAACGGCTATGCCGCGCATCGACATTTCCAGCACCGGGGCTTGCAAGGCGCGCGAGAGGTCGTAGACCTGCGCGGCCGTGGCGTCAAGCTGGGGGCGAAGGCTGTCGAAGATTTCCCGCGTGACGCAGCAATCTAGCCCGTTGTAAACCCAGTGCTGGTCGTCGGCATTCGGGATCGATGCGAAGTCTACGTCGGCGGTGTCAATGATGCGAGCCATTTAATCGTGTTTCGCTTTCCGCATAAACTTCCAAGAGGCCTCGTTGGAATAGATCGACCCGAGGAAGCCGAGACCTTTTTGCATTTCTGGCTGCATCGCGTGGTGAAGCAGCATGGTGTCGTCGGCCATGTTGGGTACAGCTATGCCATACCTGCGCCAAAGGAACTGCACGTCGTACAGTCCGTTTTGGAACAGGGCCGGAAGCTGGCACCAACGGCGGATGTAGCTTAACGCCACAAGTTCTTCGGAGAGCGTCGGCCAGTAGTTGTTCCCTCGAGCTGGTGAGGTACAAGATAGGGGGATGACAATTCCCACGTCAGGGCTCGGTGCGAAACCGATGCAAGTAATTTGATCTCCATTTGTTTCAATGTCGGTGGAGAGGAGGTCGGCATGGCGAATGTACCTTTCTTCAAACTCAGCGAGGTCGGCCAGGGTTGGCTCGATCCAGATTTTACGCGATGGGCGGACGAGGGTAGGGGAGGTGCTTTCGGCCCGAGCTTTTGCAAAGTCGCTCATGACGATAGGCCGAAGTTTCCAGTCTCGGATAATGTCCGAGGCCGAATGGGTGACTATGGTTTTTCCGTAGGGGGATGCGGCAACTGCGCCACGTACCGCTTTAACTCCTCCGGTGTTAAGCAGGAACCAAGAAGGAATTTGGCCCAGTCCGACGATGACATTAGGGCTGAGCTTGGCGATGCGTTCTTTGGTTCGCTCAAGGGCGGGCTGGAAGGTTTTGCGGACATACTTTCCTGTGGAAACTTGAGGCCCGAAACCTTCTGCTTTGGGTCCGAGAACTTTCCACTCATTTGTTTCCTCGTTAATCACGGACAGCTTGTGGCAGTCCTTTATGTCCACGCCTACCTGCGCAAGCAAAACTTTGATAATCCAGGAAGTCTTGTCCTCGACTGACGTAGCGTCCTCTTTCCAGAAATCGTCAAGAAGGAGGATTGACATTAGAGCGTGACCGGGCCTGTCGCAGGGTAGGCTTGAACAGCGCGGGCGTAGAACTCCGGATCACGCTCGATGCCGAGGACGCTGTGGGCGCCGAGAAGTTCTGCAGCTTTCACCGCGTTGCCGCTGCCGCACGTTGGGTCAAGCATAACGGAGTACTCGTCAACGCACAACCGCATGAAGTGACGGAGCATTTCTACCGGCTTCTCGTTCATGTGGATCGACTTGTCGCGACCTGGGGCGGCGAAGGAATTGGCAACTGGGCCTTGGCCGTGCGGGCCAGTGGCGAGGAAGCGATCGCCGCGAGTGCAGAAGAATGCGGTTTCGTACACCCGGCGGGGCTGGCGCTTGCTGTCTGGTAGGATGCCTGTATTGTCGGACTTGTGCCAGATGAGGGGAAAGGGGGAGACGTTCCAGTCCATGAGCTTAAGCCGGACTAATGTGTCGCTGTAAAAGTCCATCGAGAACCAAAAGATCATATGAGCGCTGTCGGCGACGAGCTTGTCCATGACGGCGCTGAGATGGTCAAGCAATTTCCAGTAAACATCAGGGCTATCCTGATACGTCCCGAACCCCTGGCCGGCGCCCTGCCCGCTGTCGTGCATGTTCACGCCGTAGGGAAAGTCGCAATGCAGGAAGTTGAACTTCGGGCCGGTGTACGCAGCGGACCACTCGATGAAATCTGCATTGATGAGGGGGATTTTTGCGACGACCTTGACAGGCGCTGCGGGCGCAGGTTCGCCGTCAACCTGTTCTTCGACTTCGGGCTCGTCAAGGGACTCGAGCACGCTTGCAGCCTGACGTTCTCTCGCGCGGGTGACGAGGCCCAAGGCGGTGGAAAACTTGTCCGCCTTCGCTACCTGCGGGTCATCCATCTTCGAGGCGACGACAAGGTAACGGTTGGCAGTTGCGCCGGTGAAGCCGAGGGCCTCGGCGGTTTTTTCCTGCGACCAGTCGGGCTCGGAAGACTTGCGCAGGTTGTGGTAGTCCTGCACGGCCTTGACTTCCTCCTGCCACGTAAGACCGAGGCGCCGGACGTTTTCTTCCAGCTCGACAAGACGCTGTTCGCGTTCAGGAAGGTTCTCAAAAAAGCGGACGGGAATGGAGGTCCAACCAAGCATCTTGCACGCGGTAAGCCTGCGCTCGCCGGCGATCAGAACCATGTCCTTGTTGACAGTGATGGGGTTGATAAGCCCGCACTCACCTGTCTCGTCGCCAACGCGCCGGATTGACTCTGCGAGTTCTTCGATGTTGTTCAGCTCGCGCCGCTGCCGGATCGCGCGATCGACGGTGATGGAGTCGATGGGGACTGTTTTGAAATTCACGACTGGATTGCCTTGATGTCAGAAAAAGAAACTGGGATAAGCCCGAACTCCGACATTCCATTTTTGTAATGGAGCTTGCAGAGTTTGAGAGCTTCCGCCTGCGAGAACTCTTTGGCGTCTTTGATTTCGGAGCTGTAAATCCCGGAGGTTGTCATCCAGCCGGAAGAACGGGCGGAGTAGAGAAAGTAGATCGGGGTCATCGCGGCTGTCCTGAAAAAGAGGAAAGAAAAGGGGAGCTTTCGCCCCCCTCCTTCAGTTAATCCAGCGGGCCGGTCTTGCTGATGTTGGCGAAGAAAACCTCGGGGTCATTCTTGTCGGCCTTCCAGGCGATCTGGCCCATGAACTCCTGACCGACGGAATTGTTCAGGGCGATCTTGATTTCGTCGTCCTCCTCGCAGCAGCGGACGTGCTTGGAGAAGAACTTCTTCACCTGGTTGAGCGACTTCAGGAAGGCGACCTCGTCGTTCTTGTCGAACATGAAGCGGACCGACTGCATGATGTCAGTCAGCTTGCCCTTGAACTCCGCGATGTCCTCGACGTCGACAGCCTCGACGGCACGAACGGGGATGTTGAGGATGTCCCACTTGCCATCGGCAGTGGTGGTGATCTCGGGCAGCTTGGTGATCTTCCAGCGGTAATGACCGACGGGCGGCAGGGGCACTGCCTCGATGTCGGACATCTTCTTGTTGGCGAGGTCGGCGAAATTGAGAGACATGCTGTAGTTCCTTGTTGAGGTTGGTAGTCCTAGTTTTGCCCCTTCAGGGCTTTGAAGACGGCGGACAAACCCGTCTCCAAATCGAGTACCGCAGGCAAGCTCGGCGCAGGGTTCTTCACGTCGATGATGCCTGTGGGCATGGTTTTGATCTTGCGCTTCGTGTTCGTGCCGGAGCCCTGCGACTCGGCGAGAAGCATGGTGTTGAAGTAGCGCGGGATGATGGGGCCGAGGGCAGCGCCGATAGCGTTGGCGTACCCCTTGTGGACTCCCTCGGTGACTTCCTTGTAGTTGACGTGGGAAATGACGATCACGTTCATCTTGAAGTCTTCGGAGGTAAGCAAGGCGAGTGTGTTTTCGACTGCCTGCTGTGCGGCGAAGTACCACTGGCGCGGGTCTTTGGCCGTAGGGTTGAGCCCCTTGGCCCACTCGAAAGCTGCCTTGCCGAAAGCGGACAAGGAGTCGAGGACGAAGATTGTGTTATCGTCCTCGATCTTGGCCCATTCCGTCATCTTCTCCAGCGCGGCGACGAAGGCTTTCGCTGACTTGACGATCGGGCCGCTGCGAGTGGAGGTGTATGCGTCGCGCAGGGTCTCGTACTCGACGTTGCCAAGGGCGGCCGGGCAGTTCTTCTTGGCGAACTGGACGAGGGAGTCAAGCCCATTGTCCATGTCGATGATCCGCATGTGATAGCCGTCGCGGAGCAATGGCTCAAGAGAGCCGGTCTTGCCAGAACCGCTGTCGCCGATGTAGAGAAGTTTAGCGAAGCGGGAAGATGCGTGGTCGGAAAGGCTGGCCATTATCTTTTCTCCAACGGGTTCCAGGGGGTGCGCTGAACGTACGTACCCTTGAGGTACTGCTGGCGCACGACGGGCGACTTGGAGCAAATGCTACGAAACTCGCACCCGCCGTAGTTCCCGCATGAGCTGCGGTTCATGGGGAAGTAATTTTCCTCCACGGCCTTGCGCGCAGCCTCGATGTGGTACATGGTGTCAGTGTACCACTCGTCGAGCTGGTCCGCCGTACGCCACGCAAAGCCGCGCTCGAAACGGCTGAAGCCTACAGCGATCTGCGCGCCGTCGATGATGACTCCGTGGACGGGGATGTTGTACAGCATCTTTCCGGCGAAAGTGTACATCGACATCTGCGTGTCGGGGGAGAAGCCCTCGAAGAACTTCTGCGTGATCGTGTTGCCGGTTGTCTTCTGGTCCTGCACGTAGATGTGCCCGGCGTACTCAACGAGACGATCGAGGTGGCCCGAAAAAGTGATGCCGTTGTCTACGTTGATCGTGAAGGAGTATTCGACTGCGGCTTGTCCGTTCGACAAGATGACTGTCTTCGCAGCGTCGTCCTCGAACTGGTCCAAGTACCAGATGATCGTGCGGATCAGGTTCTCGCGAGTCTTGGTGTTGTGGTCGGACTCCCAAGCGGAGCCGGTATCGGGGAGGCGCTCGCCAGCTTCATCCCGCTCATGTTCCCATGTGTTGACGAGGGCTTCAAGCACGACGGTCTCAACCGCGTCGACCCACTCCATACCTGCAGCGCGGTGCTTGTGGAAATGCTCCAGCGCCGTTGCGTACCAGCCGCCAAAAAGTAGATGGACGGACTTGGACTCCGGCTGCCATCCTTCAAGCATCGCCAGCTTGTACTTGTACAGACATTCCTCGGCGTATTTGATGGAGGTGCTGTCCCAGGCGTACTGACGGCCTAGGGCGTCGTAAGGCGAGTCGGCCATTGGGCCTCCTTAAAGGGAAATCTTCAGCCCGAGGGTTTCGGCGAGGCCGCCAAGCTGCTTCTGCTTTTCGGTCAGCGGCTTTGTGCTCCCGGCCTTGGCATTGCCGGCAGTGAAGCGGCCCCGGTTTTCCCGCATGACCTGAACGATCTGCGAAACGTCAGCCTTGGTGAGCTTCAGCGGGTCACGCCGCATAAGCTCATGGACGTCAGACATTTGCGTTCTCCCACATGATTTTTGCGCCGGTTAAGCTGGTACAGGTTCCTACATATTTAGCGTTTTTTCTAATTATATAACCGTTTTGATGCTGTGTAATGCCCCTTAATCCTGTCTTGCTGTTTGTATTAGCGCCACGACGATTTTTTGCGTTATCGCTGATAGACACATCTCTTAAATTAGCTATGCGATTATCAGTGCCAACTCCATTAATGTGATCAATAACATTGCTAGGCCAAGTTCCATGCACAATAAGCCACGCAAGCCGATGCGCCATATAATCTTTACCGGCTATGCCTATACGGATATAGCCTAAACCAGTCCTTGTTCCGGCAATTCTTCCGGTTTTAGCCCCATAGTTTTTCCATGTAAAAATACCTGTAATGGGATCGTATTTTACACGTAAATTTACAAGTTCGGAAATGTCGGTCAAAGTTTGACCTCCTCGGAAAGCTCGTCAGTCGTTCCGCCTGCGGCGTCGACACGCTCGAGGAAGTTGCGGAGCAGGCGGCGGATGACGGCACCGGCGCCTACGTCAGGGTAAAGCTCCTGCACACGCCGGTAATCCCCCTTGTGGAGGTTCAGCGTGTGCTTGACGAGGGTGGTTTCAGCTTTGGCCATGAAACGCTCCGGTTAGTCTGGACGACGGACGATCCAGAGGTTGGTTTTGGGCAGCATCGGGGAAGTAGCGAATGAAAGACATGCAAGCTCCTTGTGCGGTTTGCGCAGCTGGTACAGCTTCTGGCGGAGCTTCTCTACGTCATCGGTTTCCACGACGATACCGTACTCGGAGTGGTACGCTTCGTAGAGAAGCTCCAGCATTAGAGAAGCTCGATACGCAGGGTGGGCTTGAGGGTGGAGAAGAAGCCGGTGACTTCGCAGGTCACCTCGCCGCCGTCTTCCATGTGGGCAGCGATGCCGGCGTTGTCTGCCTTCGCGACGTAGCCGATGTGAATGCCCTCGTACAGGGCCTGAACGGCGCTGGGGTCGTAGGCGTTGAAGGGCTCGTGCTTCAGCTCAAGCATCTCGCCGATCTGCAGCTTCTTGACGAGGTTCCGCGCCGACTCGGGCCGGAAGTTTGCGCCGTTTAGAACTGACTCGATCATACTCTTTCCTTTCGTGGTACACTCTGAAAAGGATAGAACGGATGGACGCGATTTTTTCAGTCGTCGTCGTTTAATTAGCCCGGCACTGCTGGGGGTAATCCACCCGTTCTAACCATTTTAGAGGGGGGTAGCCCCTGCGTGCCGAGGGGGGTGGGTCACGCAGGGGCCGTCCGTCTAAGGGAAGATGGAGTCTAGAACCTTAGACGGAAACTCCGCCGACGGCGCCGAGCAGCTGCTCCGAACGCTTCTTCTTGTCGGCGACGTTCTTCTTCGCGACCTTGAGCACCTCGGGGGTCGCGGCGATGCGATCGATCTCGGCGTCGATCTTCTCCTCCCACTCTTCCTTCGTGGTGCCCTCGGGGGCGACGGTGAGCTTGCGGCCGTTCTCGGCCAGGTGGGCCTTGATGAGGTCCTTGGCGATCTTGCGGGCCTCGGCCTCTTCGGGGTCCAGCTTGCGAGCGGCGCTGACGGCCGAGAAGTTGAAGACATACTCGGCGTCCTTCTCGGCGACGAGGGCGTGAGCGGCGGCTTCGTCGCCGGCAGCGGCCAGCTCCTTCACCTTTTCGCGCACGTTGTTTCCGATGTTCTCGGAGCGGACCTGATTGAGCGCCTTGGCTTCGGCGTCGGTCACGATGTGACCAGCGGCGTATGGCTGCGAAAGGACGAAGGCGATACCTGCAATCAGCTTGGTCTTGGTGGTCATTGTCTGTTTCCTTGGCTTGATGGGCGGAATGCCCCGGTGAACCGTTGACGATCTTACGGCTTTGTGGCCAAATGTCAACGGGTAATTGCAGCCCCGTATGTATGATTACAGGGTGTAAGGGTATGTATCACGCTCTGAAGTCGTCCGAGCGTATGTAGGTGAGCCGCTTCTTGGCTCGGGTGATGGCGACGTAACGCAGGTTCGGCTCCTGCTTCTCCTTGCCGATCAGTTGGTGGTCGAGGAAAAAGACATCATCGAACTCAAGGCCCTTGGCTTTGTGGACAGTCATGAGTTTGATGGGGCCGGACGAGGCGAAGATGTGCTCGGCGTAGGCAATTGCCTCGCCCAGGTTGTCGCCCATCGAGGCGAAGATGATGAGGCAGTCGGCCTTGTCGTTGACGGAGGCGATGGCGCGGGACTTTTCCAGTTTCTCTGACCGCCACGTTTCGATCGCGGAGAGCACGTCGGCCTTGGGCATTTTCGGAGGACCGAACTTCGACATGATCTTCAGCAGCCCCTTGCCGATGTCGTTGCCGATAAGCTCGGGGTAGCGGCCGGCCTTCAACAGCTTGATGGCGACGGAGAAGAGCGGGGAGTTGTTGCGGCACAGAACGGAGGCGTAGTCGGGGATGGTAGCGGGCGTCCACTCGCCGAGGTGCGCGACCTCCCCCTCGATCGCCCACTCAGGATAGCGCATCATCGGGGCGCGGAAACGAGCGGCCTCGACAACGGCGCGAGGGCAGCGGAAGGAGATTGTCAGCGACAACCGCTTCATGGTGAACTGCTGGGCGAGCAAGGACATACTGTCCTGATGCGCCCCTCGGAAACCGTAGATGGCCTGGGCCGAGTCGCCGACTGCAATGATCCGCTTTTTCACCAGCTTCTGCAGCATGGCGTGGTTGAGGGCGGATAGGTCCTGGGCCTCGTCGATCAAGACGAGCGGGTATCGGGGAAAGACGCCGGTAGCGAGCGTCGGCATGAGGATTTGATCGTCGAAGTCGCACAGGCCCTGCCACGCCTGCTTGATGGAGATGGCGGAAGCTTCGGCGATAAGCTCCTGCTTCCAAGGCTCGAGTTCTTCCTCGAGGTGGGAGAAGAACTCGCCATCGTCCATGAGGCGTTTCATCTTGTCGACGCCGGCAGGGACGTACCCGCAGGCTTTGCCAAAGCTGACGGCTTGGATAAGCTCGGCGAGAGCGGCGTAGGCAGCGGACTGCAGGTCTTTCGGCAGCTTGGCGATGAGGGTGGACAGTATTTTGTACACCTTGCCTGTGTCAATGGTCAGGCGCCGACCGATAGCGTCAGCCCAAACGCCGTGGCCGAGACCGTTGAGGGTTTTGGCCTCGCAGTTCGACGGCAGGCGGGCGGTCATTTCCGTCGCGATGCGCTTGTTGAAGGCGAGGGAAAGGATGCGCTCGCCGGGCAGGGCTTCCGCGATGAGGACCAGGGTAGAAGTCTTGGCCGCGCCTGCGAGGGCCTCGATGAGGAGGTTGTCCGAAGACGAGACAGCTGCTTCGACGATGGCAAGCTGTTCGAGGGTGGGGGTGAAGGACAAGTTTAATCTCCTGACATAATGTCGTTGAGTAATTCCATTGCCTCAATCTCGATTGAGAAGGATTTGGAATTAGTCAGAAGCCAGACCACGTAATCTGGCTGTGCTTTTATCACGGTCTCAAGAGTGGAGCCTTTGAATTTTCCGAACTGCATTTTGTCGGAAAGAAAAAGACAGCGGTCCCGAGTGGCGTTTGCCACCATAGACCGGAGATACAGCAAAGCTGCATCTTCAATGGAAAGTTTTCGCTCGTTGAGGATTAGATCAAGTTCAGCCGCAAGGTCGGGCGGAACTCTTATTTTAACTATTCGAGATTTCATCGGAAGTGCTCCTCAGCATAATGTTTGCGTCGTCGTGGATAGGGTCGGCCAGTCCGCGCTGGTACTGGATCAGCGCTTCGTAAGTGGAGGGTTCGAGAAAGACCTCGGCGCCTTCCATAGTGTAGAGACGAATTTGGTATCCGTCGTAGTCGGCGTACAGGCCGTCGCCGAGGTAGCGTTTTTCGTAGCGGGAACTTCCAGTCATTCTACTGCCTCCAGTGCGTTTTGAAGTGCGGCGAAAGTCTCAAACGGCAGGTCAGCTATCAATTCACCTTTCAGGTAAACCCGGATAGTTTTCCCGTCGTATATTGCCCAAGCCCGGTCAGCGGGGATTAGGCCGTCTTTGAAGTACAATGGTTCTGCCATATGTCCTCACAAAGATATTTTAACTGCGGAAAGCGATGGGTCGATGGCCTCTCCGCGCTCGATGAATGCCCGCCGTCTGAGGCTTAAGTCGATGTCTGCTAAGGCAAGGGCCGCTGCTTCGGTGAGGTCTTTTGAAAACCCCTGACCGTAGATTTCCCCCAGCTTGCCGTTGGGGAGTTTGATCTCCTTCATCAGCCCCACGCGGTAGGGGCCGACGGCGTAGTGGCGCTGGATGGAATAAAAGCGGACGCCGGGAGGAAGGTCGTAGATAAGAATCAAAAGATGTCCCCCTTCAGCTTCTCCGCGATGGCGTCGGCTGCTTCCTGCAGGTCGTCGGTCGTTGCGACTTTGCGGAGCCGGGCGGAGGGCTTTTTCAGCGTCGGCTCCGGAAGTTTCACCGGGATGCCGTCAGCGGCCGGTGCAAAGACGGCTGCCTGCTGAATGACCTTGATCGTCACGACTGCGGAGCCGTCTTCGAGCTTGTTCAGCGTAAGCCGATCGTAGATCGAGTAGTCCACCTTGCCCCGCATGAGCTTGCGGAACTGGTAGGCCCGCTGCCTCCAACGGACTGCCTGGCCGGGGGATGCGAGAGTGACTTCGCCGCCGCCCGAGGCAAGCGCCTGGTCGAGAATTTCCTTCACGTCTTCAAACATGGCGAGGGAGGTCATAGGGATACTTTCAGCTTTGAGCGATCGATGTCGGGATAGGCGGCGTCAGCTTTCTTCGCGGCGTCGCGACGGAGCCAAAGATCGGCGTCCTGCTGCGTTGGGGAGGCGAGGGTGCCGATCTTGGCCTGCGGGGCTTTCGTCTGCTGGACCAGCAGGTGATGGAGAAAGCGGACGCCGTTCTCGGTCAGCGGCACACGGACTGCGTGCTCCGTATCGGAGTCGGCGGATTTGATATGCGCCTGCATATCTCCGTTCGGGCCGAGGCTTAAACGCATTGGGGACTCCTTGCTGCCGGGGCCATTATACCACAGCCTCGGCGGGATTGGAAGGGGAGAGTGCAGTGCATTTGTGTTTGGGCCGGAGGCACAGCTTGCAGACGGAAGGACGTAAGGTCCAGGGGGTGAACTCGTGCGGGCCGCTCACCGGGGTGGCCGGGGTGATGGAGTGGAGCAAGAGTCGCTCGGGGTTGGCGATGTAGTTGAACCGGGATCGATCGGGGTCGTAGCTGGACATGGGAGGTTCCTTGTGAAAGGCTCGTGGCGTTTGCTGTTGCGGATTAGACTTACAGTCGCTTCGCTGATTTTGTATTGTTTAGCGATGACGATAAGCTTGTCCGTTGAGAGGAAGATTTCTTGGACTTGCTGTTTGGTGAGTTTTTTTGAACGAAAGTAGGTCATTCTGCCTCCGGTGGCGCGGGTATGTAGTGAACCCGCTGATCTGAGGGGCCGATTGTTGCGCCAATGAACGTCGGCGACTCTACACCAACCCCCGGCACCTGCCCGGCTCGGATCGCGGCGAGGATGCCATCTGAAATGATTGCGAAGTCGATGTCCGGTAGCTTGAAAAACATGCTGCCCATTATGGGCTTCAGCACATTCGCCAGCGCCTCGACGGCGGGGTCGGGGGCGGTCATGGGGTGCGCTTTCTTGTGCCGGGGCCGATCAATGCCGGGCCGTGTTGAATGGTGACGCCGGTCGCACCGCACGATACGCACGGCCACCAAAGAAGCTGGCCGGTGTGGTCGCTGCAGACGAGATTGCCGGAACCCTTGCATAGCTTGCAGATCACCTCCCGCCCTCCTTCAGCACGAATTCCACCATGGCGACGAGGTCCAGATGCCCGTCGATACACACGTCGCGCGGGTTGGCGCGGACCTCGTCGTGCCATGTCTCGACATAAGCCGTCATGCCGCTGCCATCGTGGTATTGGCGGTGCAGTTCCGTCCACAGCTTCATCGCGATTTCCTCGGCGCTCATTTCACCTCTCCTGCCGCGACCATGGCGGCTCGCGTCAGTTCCGGGTCGCCTTCGTCCAGATAGGATTTGAAGGATTCGCGCGCTTTGATTACGCGAAGGTTGGCGCGCTCAATGGCAGAGGCCGTGTACATATGCCCGTTGCCGTTCAGTCGCGCCCAGTAGTCTCGCGAATTCCATAACTCGACACCGAGCGCTGCCAGATGCTCGTCATCGTATTGCGCGACCCTGAACCCCGCCGCCCTGACGGTGGCGATGGCGGCGCGGAGGTCGGGGGTGTCAGTCATCGCAATAGTCCTCGTATGAGCGGTAGACCTTAGTCAGTTGGCCCTTTGGATTTATTCCGTACCAGCTTGACGGCTTGTCATCCCCCGGCCATTCGAGGCTTGGCAGCGGGTTGGAGACTGTGCCGGCGCGTGGCGTCCAATCCTTGTGACGGGCTTCGACGGCGGCTCTGCATTCAGGCGAGCCGACAGACGGAAGGCCGAAGAAATCGTCATCGGTGTCACCGGGCATCGGGGGCCTCCTCTAGGCGGATGGGGACGACTTTTGCGGATAAAAGGAGTTCAGGAAAATAGCACTTCCACTCATTAATCGCGCTGTAGCATCCCTCTTTCGAGGAAATAATTACTGTAGCGGCCGGCGGTCTCCACCAATTCCCATTCGCAAGCTTGACTGCATACAGTTGGCTCATGGCGTCCTCGCTCGGATGGCGGCTTCAATGCGCTCACAGACTTTGCGAACGCCATCTGCCATTTTGGCTTCTGTTGGCAGTTCGATCTTGCGATAGACTGTGTGGATATGGGCGTTGTGGTCCACGACGGATTTGACGATCCCCGCGCACCGTTCAGTCTCCCCCTCCACCGCCGCCCGGATGCGGGAGGGCTCGGGGTCGAGCAATTCGAGAGCAGCACGCAAGTCGTCTCTTTCGATAAGGCACATGTCATTCAGGTGAGGCCACTTCGCAGCCTCATCAGCATTAGCCAGACTTTCCCGCAGCCGGGCGATCAGGTCAGTCATGGGGTGGGGCCTTTCGCTGCTTTGGCTAAGTCATCTTGATCGACGTAAAGCTCGCCGCCGAATCTGCGACAGCGAACACCGGCCTTTCTCAGCGCGACCGCTGCTTCCTCTACGCCGTCAGAGGTCCAGTGAGAGAAATGCCGCCCGTTGACGGTCCTCCACTGGTCGCAGGATGACTTGACGCCGTGCTGGTTTAGGGTCCGCTTGAATGACGGCTCGCTCATCCCCCCACCGCCTTCCCGTCGAGCGCCGCGCGGGCTTTGGCTCTCTCGGCAAATTCAGCGGCGACTTCGGGGATGCGCCTGACCAGCTTGCGGCCAAGCATGTTACAAGCGATGGGGGATATGAACGCGATGACCGGAAAACAGTCCTTCACCGCGAGATCCACAGCCTCCGCGTAGACCCCTTCGTCCACCTCCCGCAGCCCCTTCACCTCGACCTCCAGGGCGGCGATGCGTTCGGCCTGTGCAGCCTCCCGCGCCTCGCTCGCGGTGAGGGCGGCTCGCAGTGGCACTGCATCTTTCATCCACCACACGAGGGCGGCGTCTGGCTTGATCATCGCCAGATAGGCATCAACATTGGCCTTCGCCGCCGCGACGGCTTCCGGGGTGGGGTCGCTCATGCTCCAAGCTCCTTCAACTTTGCCGCAAGACCGCGCAGAACGGCTTTGAATTCTTCGGGGGAAACGCTGTAATAAGGAATAGCAACGGAATCGAAGGGAGCGGCGATACCAAGCTCTTTAGCTGCTTCGTACACCCGACCCTGGCGCAGCCGGTCGATGGCACGAAGTTTCTTTTCCAGCCGGTCGTCGAAGTTGTCCGGCCAGAGCCAGCGAGTTTTATCCGCCCCGAGAACTTTCGCCATGGCGCTGCCGGCGAGGCATACGGAGCATGTGCCGTCATCGGCTGGCTTGTGGTACTCCCCCATGTAGACGAAGTAGTTCGGGTCCGCCTCGCAGGCTTCCAATGCATCGAGGGCGAGGGAAAGCAGGTCGGACATCTTGTCGGGCAGGTCGATAACTTCCTCGACGTGGACGACTGGCAGGCCGAATAGGATGTCGGTCATGTGAATTGCACCATTTCCTCGGTTGGTTGGTTGTTTTCGTGAGCAAGGTCTTCTGTGACTTGCTCAATAAGATTGCAGAAGCCGGAGTCGTATTTTTCGGCTTTGTCCCAAACGTGCTGAGGGATTTCCTTTCCCTTGCTCCCGTCTCGCTTGCGCCAAAAGATGGCTTCGACCTCTGACCAATATTCCCGGCCAGTCACTGGCGAGTCGTCAACGCCGAATGCTATCTCGACGATGACCGGGAGCCCGCCAATAATGGTAGCGGGGCGGATGACGGTCATTTCCGCTCCTTGAGCTTTTGGTTGATTTCAGCCGCGACGCCTTTCCAGGCATCGGGGTGGATGAAGCTGTCGTCGCCCCAGTCGGACAAGTCAGCGTCTTTTATCCGCGCGGACCATTTGTCGAGCGCGTCGATGACGAAAAGCTGGGCGAGGGCGCCGAAGTTGCTGAACTCCATGAGTTCCGTGACGAACTCGACGTTAGTTTTGGGCATTTTCGGCCTCCTTCGCGGAAAGCTGTTCGGCGCGGGCGACGGCTGTGTTAGCTGCGTCGACGAATGCCCGCATTTCATCGAGGGTGTCGAAGAAAAGGTGCGTCGTTGAGCCCATATTGCCGTCACTGATTGTTGTCGAGTGACTGACGCTGACGGGCAGTTTGAAGTCATCGCCTACGATGTACTGCTTGCCGTCTTCGCCACGGCAGTGCATGTAAAAATTTGAGTTCGCCATTTCCATCTTCCTTGTGAGCCCGAATGACTCTCACTGCAGGACCGAAGCCCTGCAGGTAGCGTTATTCGGTGAAGCGCTTCCAGTCGGGGTTGAGGGCGAAGGCTATGCGGAGGCCGACGCCGAGGGTCGCAGCTTGGTCAACGAAGTCAGCTGCCATTTGCTTGGCGGACTGCTGCGTCGGGCACCATATCTTGCTGTGGTACAGGGTGATGCCGTTCGCCTCGATCGCCGGGCAAAAACGAGCGGAAGCCGGGGTCCAGCCGGTAGGGAAGTCGAAGTCGCTTGCGCGGACATAGGTAGGTTTCATGCGCCTTTTCCTTTTGCTAGTTTGATTGCGTGGTCGAGAACGCTCATAACCTTGTCATGCGGTAAGGAGTCGTTCATGCTAACTCCTCCAATCCCGACCATATCCCTCGCCGCCTCTTCGATGTAGGTGTAAAACGACAGCACCGGGAAACGAAGCTTTGCTCCCGCGCCGTAAACGCACCAGCACACAGCATTTTCGTCCGTTGCATGGGTCTCAAGACCTTGAGCGTCTCGTGCAGCTACATGCTGAGTCCACCTTGCCGGGTCTGAGATGAGCGATTTAATCGCTTCGATTTTTTCACTGGGTTTCATGACCATGCTCCAATCAGGGTTTTGATACTCATGTAGATGCAGATGCACTGCAGGATGATGAAGACGACAAAGTTGAACGAGGTCACGCCGGGCTGTTGCCGGGCATGGCTGAACGCGTGGGACGCGGCGAACCAGATGAGAACAAGTTCGGCCTGGGTCATTCGTTTAACGCCGAATGCAGCTGCCGATACGCCAGCCGTATTCCGGCTGTGTCATCGACTTCGTAGCGGGCGAGGAACTTCTTCGCCGCCTCTTCGATCTTCAGCAATCGAAGGAGTTCTTCGACCTTAACCGCTGTCGTCGTTGGTTTTTCACTCATCTCGCCACCACCACCTTGACCTTGGAGAGCAGGCGGATGATTTCCGCATCCACCCGAAGGAGTTCGTCTTCCGGCATCAGCCGCTTGATGCTCTCGGCCTGCAGCGTGACGCTCATGTAGTAATGCGGCAGGCAACAGCAATCCTGCGCCGCCCCCGCAAGCACAGTGTTCAGCATGATGTCAGCGATGTCGAAATTTCGCTGCTTATCTTCAACAGTTTCACAGCGAAACACGGCGCACCCAATTGGAAAGAGGAAAACCTGCGAATGCCTTGGCCGTGCGGAGGGCTTCTTCCGCAGTGTACGTGGCCGTGGCGCGGCTGAGATGGTAGATGTTCGGCAAGACGTAGACCTCGCCGTTGTGGACGACCGCCGCGAGGTAACGGGGACTGTCAGGGGTCCAGCCCAAGGGGAAGTCAACCGGCTCAGCCACGCTGTACGTGGGGACCGGCGGCTGGGCGAGCGGGGTGAGGTCGAGGTAGCGGGTACGATCGGCGTCTGCCGCCACGAGGGCTGCTTTGGCGTTTATCACCGCTTGCTCTATCCGCGCCCCGGCATACTGCAGCCCTTCGACCGCAGAAAGCAGCCGCCGAAGGGCCTCGGTGAGTTGTTCGTTATGCATTGTCTTCTCCTGCCAGTTCCGCTGCCTTGTCAAACATACGCATGACATCAGCGTGAGTCATCTTGTCATTCACGTCGACTGGGCCGTAGACGTTGAATGGCGCGTCTGCCCGCCAAGGAACGGACGTGGGGAACAGCGCCAAGGCTGCGTCTTTCAGGAAAGTCCCCGCCGCTGTGTTTTCGGCTGTGAAGTCCGGGGCAGTCGCGTCGATCGCGCCGTAGCTGCACCAGCATACGGCCGTGGGGCTGTTTGGGCCGACGTCAAACCCTTCAGCATCTCTCGCATAAACGCCCTGCGTCCAATGCGCGGGGTCGGCGATCAGGCTTTTGGCCTTTAGCAGTACGTCTTTAACCTTCATCGGAAGCTCCTGCCAGTTCGATTGCGATGCTGAACATCTGCATGACGTTAGCGTGGGTGCCGTCGTCGTTGACCTCAGTCACCCAATCCTTGCCCATGCTCCCAGCAGCAAGCGTGAGCAAGCCGTAGGCTTCATAGCTGTCAAGTTCGCCGCCGATCTTGTAGACTGCACCGTATGAACACCAGCATACAGCATCGGGGCTGTCAGTCTGACAGACGGCATTTTCGGCATTTCTCGCCGAGACCCGCTGGGTCCAATGCGCGGGGTCCGAAATCAGCTTTTTGGCCTGAACCAAAACTTCCTTAGCCTTCATCTGCGTTGTCCTTCAAAAGTTGGGCCAGCCAAAAGCAAAGCAGGCCAAAAATCCCCACTACGGTCGTGCCGTAGACGAAAAGAACCCTGCTTCCTTCCGCCCACCGCGAGGTGTCGATGAAGGTCAGGGCCAGGGCCGCGATCGTTGTGATGATCGCTGCAAAGGTCAAGTAGGTTGGGAACGCTCTCACAGCTTGCTCTCCAATTCCTTAATCCGCGCCTCGGCCACCGTCAGGGCATTTTCCAACATGACCGCGACATGCTGACCGACGCTGAGCAAAATGCTGTTACCCCGCGCTTTCCACCGCCGAGTAAGTATGCGTGCTTCGATCAGGTCAGCTTCGGACTGCTTCAGCGGGGCCGGACGCGTGACGCTTTCACACGGCGTCAGCTTATATTCAGGAATGCCGTTGGTGTTCACAGCCCGCTTGCTCCCATGTCAATGCCTTCGTCGAATGCTGACGCAAGGTCAGCGGCCCAACGGCGTGCCCGGCCACGGTAGAGGGCGAAACCGCCGCTTTCCCTTCGCACACTGACGCCAAGAACGGCCAGGGTAACGATCATCTTACGCACTGTCATTTTGAAGACTCCATCTTCAGGTTTCCGCGCCACCAGTTGACGGGAAAAGTCCGGGCGCAATTCGGCCCAAATGGATATTATCACAAACTGGTAAGGTCCGCAACAGCCATATGTAGATGACACGGCGCGGTGGAAACATCGCCCTACGCTTAGCCGCTGCCGTACCGTCTACAATCCGCTACCATGCCCAAAGGACACCTTGGGGGGTATGTTACGCAGTTTGGGTGAGGACGTACATACCCTCGCTGCCAAGGGGGGTGCCCCTCCCCGCCTCCCTTTTTTGCCCCAAAATTTTCTAAAAAAAAAAATCTCTACTGAAGGAAAAAAGTGCGAAGGAGGTGGGTATGTACGCCTCCATTGTGTAAGCATACATACCGAACTCCGGGTATGGTCGTCCTCTGCCAAACCACGTGTTAGAGGGGGCAAGGGGTGTTCGGGGCATGGTAGCGGAAAGTAGCGCGCATGGTAGCAGCTATCGATAGGGCGATGTCACGGACTCGCGATGTAAGGCCCGTAGACGGGCGAAAGGCGTGCGGTGGGTTTGCATACCGGCGAAAGGCTTTCGGCCGTCCTGACCCCCGGCATTTGCGCCACGCGCGATCTTACGCCGCATTGCCCGCCGCATTGCCACCCGTCACGCGGGACCATACGCCAAAAACAAAAAACCCCAGCTTTCGCCGGGGTATTCTGTCCGTATGTGGCTGGGGTTAATTATCAGCATGCGGCAGTAGGTTAAGATAGACCGAAAAGCTGGCGGGCATTTTACGCCCTGTGTAACTTGCGGCGATCTTGGCCACTTTTGGCCAGTTTTCATAAGCGGTATTACCGAGGATGACCATAATCCCATTGGCAATGTCAGCCGCGACTTCGCGAGTCATCTCGACAGCTTTCATATCCGCCACTTGCGCACTCAGCCGCTCGACTTCATTGCGCAGCTTTTGAACTTCATTCATGACACACTCCATTTTTTGAGAAAGAAAGGGGCGACTCGCGCCGCCCCAAAAGGTTAAAGACTGATCTTAACCTTGCCAACCAGTCCGGCATTCCGCGCCGCAACGCGGGCAGCTTCGGCACGATTGTCAGCCACGACGCCAGCCACGATATCGGCATTGGCCGCGATCAATTCGTCAAGCTTCTTGATTTGCGCTACGGGCTCCATCTCGTTCAACGTCTTCACATCTGCCCGCGACATCAGCGAACGCATCGCCTTGCGCGCATCCAGCTGATCCGTCGTCGCGCCTTCGCCGCGCTTGGCCACGACACCATTTTTGAAGTCGGCAATCATGGCCTTGGCAATGCTGACCTTTTCCGCCGCCGACTTGTCAGCGCCGCCTGTCGCGTCGTTAAACTTGCGCTGCGCCCCATGCGACAGCATGGACATAATGGCCACAAGCGGAAACTCGTTCATGTTAATCGGAAGGGTTTCAGTCTTGGCAATCGTCGTGCTGAACTGCGCGGCCAAGATCGCGTTGCCAATTTCGAGAGCCGTGGGAAGGGTAACAGACATGATAGACTCCATCTTCAAAATTCCGCATGATCGCGGATGAATGCACCGCGTACGGTGCAAACAACCATTATCACACCGAAATAACTTCGACAAGCGGTGTTTTTGTTTTCCACTCACAAATCACTGTTTTCTGATCAGCCTCCATCATCGCCCACGATGACCATGCCGGAATTTCTTGCATGGTTTTAACAGCTTGCGCACGTGCTTCCTTGAAATCCGGTGAAAACAACGCGATTGCAAGTTGTGGCTGCGCGGTGGAATTGCGCGTGGACACCAGCCAAAAAGCGACTTCAACCATTTTAGACTCCATCATCCGCCGCACAATCGCGCCGTGACCACCATAAAACACGGCCAAGCTGCCTTGTCAATAATTATTTTCACCTTGCCCGCATTTATTTTCGCCCGGACCTGATCGGCGGGCAGATCACCGGCAGCTGCAAGTCACCCACCCACCCCCACGACCTGTCGTCAATCTTGCCCGAAGGGGAGGGGGGCCTTTCGCCGGTGCCGGGGGGCCATCGCGTATACTTAGCCCTTCGACAAAAATACCCCATTCCAACCTGCATACATACATCATCCGTACCAGTGCAAGTATGTATGCTTACCGGCTGTAAGCGTATGGCCCTTGCCTTCCCCGCGAACCGGTGGTAAGCTGCTGGCGAGAGGTCACATGGCAGACATATTCAACCTGAACGGAAACACGCGAACGACAGTGCGGGCCGATGTAGTCCGGCCGCTGGTGCGCGCGGATTTGGAGCTTCTCGCTGCGGTGCCCCATCCGGCGGCGAATGCTGTGTCAGCGGTCAAGCGGTTGACAGACCGGCATCACGCCCTGGCCCGGAACCTCGCGGCGGGCACTCCGATCGGTGAGGCGGCGGTTATGGTCGGGCTGACCCTCAACCGCTGCAGCATCCTGATGACGGACCCTGCGTTCATCGAGCTTCTTTCGTTCTACCGCGAGGACGTGACGAAGGTCTACCGGGACATGCACGAGAAGCTTGCTGGCATTTCGTCCACGGCCCTTGACGAGCTGGCGGACCGGCTCGAAGATGAACCGGAAAAGGTCTCGACCAACGCCCTGCTCGACATCATCAAGATGGGAGCGGACCGTACCGGCCACGGCCCTCAGTCCATGCAGACGAACGTAAACCTGAACGTCGACATGGCCTCCAGGCTTGAAGCCGCCCGTCGCCGGGTACAGCAGCGGACCCTCGTTATCGAATGACCGACCTAATTGTAGAGCTTGCCGACTTCACGGCCGACCCCCTCGGGTTCGTGTTTTTCTCCTTCCCCTGGGGAGAGCCGGGCGAACTCGCAGGTCGGACTGGCCCCGAAGCTTGGCAGGAGGCGATCCTCATTGACCTTGGCCGGGGGGTGATTAACGCAAGCGAAGCCATCCAGCTCGCCCGAACGTCCGGCCACGGCATCGGCAAGTCCGCGCTCGTAAGCTGGATCATCCTTTGGGCCATCAGCACATTCGAGGACACAAAGGGCGTAGTCACGGCGAATACGGAAAACCAGCTCAAAACAAAGACATGGGCCGAGCTTGCCAAGTGGCACCGCCTTTTCATCGGTAAAGCCCTATTTAAGCTAACCGCCACCGCCCTTTTCGCCGTTGACCCGGAGCACGAGCGCACCTGGCGGATCGACATGGTGCCGTGGAGCGAGCGTAACACGGAAGCCTTCGCTGGTCTGCACAATCAGGGTAAGCGGATCATCATTGTCTTCGACGAGGCCTCGGCCATCCCGGACATCATTTGGGAGGTCACCGAAGGCGCGTTGACCGACCAGAACACTCAAATCATTTGGGCCGTCTTCGGCAACCCTACGAAAAACAAGGGGCGGTTCCGTGAATGCTTCCCAGGCGGCCGGTTCGCCCACCGCTGGCTATCCGACGCCGTTGACAGCCGGTCCGTCACGATCACGGACAAAAAGCTCATTCAAAAATGGGTGGACGACTACGGCGAAGACAGTGACTTCGTTCGGGTCCGTGTCCGTGGCGTGTTCCCTCGCATCGACGCGACAAGCTACATTTCGTACGACCTTGCGTCCACTGCTGTCGATCGTGAGATCGTCCCCGCCTCGGGCAACGTAGTCCTCGGAGTTGACGTCGGCCGTTTCGGTGACGACCCCTCCGTCATCTACCCGCGCTGCGGCCGGGATGCGAAAAGTCGCCCTGTCGAAATTCTCCCCGGCCTTTCGACTATGGAAACCGCCGCCCGTGTCGCAGCGTCCTTCCACCGCAATCGGGCGATCGTAGCTATGGTCGATGAAGGCGGCGTAGGCGGTGGCGTTGTTGACCGCTTGCGGCAGCTCCGTATCCCAGTCATGGGCGTCGACTTCGGTTCAAAAGCTGACGGGCTTAACCCGGACGACGGAGCGAAGTACGCAAACAAGCGGGCCGAGATTTGGGGCGCCATGCGCGATTGGCTCCGCACCGGCTGCATCCCCGCCCTCAGCACAGGCGAGAAAGTCACCCTCGTCGATGAGCTTACCGGCCCAAGCTACGGCCTTAATCAAAAAGAAGAAATCCAGCTCGAGTCCAAAAAAGATATGCGTCGCCGTGGCGTTGCCTCGCCCAACGTAGCTGACGCCCTCGCCTGCACCTTCGCCTACCCCCACTACGATTACGTCGATGAGAATGATTACGCCAGGCAGCTTGGGATCGAGCCCGTAACCACCATCCCTGACTACAACCCGTATGAAGGAATTGCGCTATGAGTTTGTTCTCCCGCCCCAAACTCCCGCCGGCCCCTCGGCCACCGACGCCCGCTCAGCTTGCGCAGCCCGCCCCCGTCTCCGTAGACTCGACGCCCAAAGGGGCTGAAAGCTACAACATGACCGGACCGCAGGGCCTTGCCCGGAAGCCAAAGACAGCGAAGATTTCTCTCCTCGGGGGTGCGTCGTGAAGATCAAAGACACTGAAGCAAAAAAGCTTGTCGAGACGATGGCCGGGCTACGGCAGGCCCGCTATCCTTGGTGGAAGCTGTGGCGCGAACTTGCCGACTTCTACCTCCCGAAGCGGTACGTCTGGCTTCAGTCGGACAAAGAACGTCGCACCCGCGAGGCGAAAAATCCAAACATCCTCGACGGCACCGGCACGACTGCGGCCCGCGTCCTTGCCGCAGGTATGATGAACGGCATCACGTCCCCCAGCCGGCCGTGGTTTTCTCTTCGTGTCCCTGGCTTTACCGACACGCCCAACACAGCTGCCCGCCTGTGGGTCGACGAAGTAACTCGCCGGATGCTCATGGTCATGGCCGAGACCAACTTCTACAACTCCCTCGCCATCGTTTACCTCGACTTGTCGGTTTTCGGCACCGCAGCCAACTTGATTTACGAAGACGAAGAGTCTGTCTTCCGTTGCTACAACCCCGCGCTGGGGGAATACTACCTGGGCCAGTCCCCCCGGCTTTCCGTGGACACCTTCGCTCGCGAGTACACAATGACCGTGGGGCAGGTCGTTCGGCAGTGGGGGATCAAGAACGTCTCGGCCGCAGTGAAAAATCAGTGGGAACGAGGCGGCGCCTCGCTTCTCAGCCCGGTCGAAATCTGCCACCTCATTCAGCCGAACGACGATGGGCAGAGCACGGTCAACCGGAAGTTCGCCTACCGCGAGACGTACTGGGAAACCGCTGTCAGCGACGGTAACGTCCTTGACCAGTCCGGGTTCAACGAAATTCCCGGCATCTTCCCTCGGTGGGAGCTTACGGCCAACGATGCCTACGGCACTTCCCCCGCGTGTGACGCCCTGGGCGATGTCATCCAGCTTCAGCACGAAACGAAACGCAAAGCGCAGGGCCTGGACATCATGATGCGGCCCCCTATGGTGGCGGACATTCAGCTTCAGCATCGGCCCACCGCCATGATGCCGGGAGGTATCACGTTCGTGGCCGGGCAAAACCAAAATGCTGCGATCCGTCCCGCGTACCAAATCCAGCTACCTCTCGGCGAAATCACCGCCGACATCCTGGACGTTCGCGCTCGCATCCGGGAAATCTTCCACAACCCTCTGTTCAACATGATCTCCCAGCTTGACACCGTTCGTTCGGCGACGGAGATCGATGCGCGCCGGGAAGAAAAGCTGGTTCTGTTGGGTTCCGTACTCGAGCGGTTCCAAAACGAAGCCCTCGACCCAGCCATCAACCGCATCTTCAACATCATGCTCCGCAGCGGGATGCTCCCGCCCGCGCCCGAGGAGATCGCTGGTGCCCCGCTCGAAGTTCAGTACGTCTCAATCCTATCTACAGCGCAGCGTGCCGTGGCCGCCATCCCCACGGAGCGGTGGGTGGGACTTATCGGCAACATCGCCGCTCTTATCCCCGAGGTTGCCGATATTCCTGATTGGCCCGAACTCGTCCGCAACTACGGCGACGCCATCGGAGTCCCCGCGCGAGACATGAAGACGCGGGAGCAGATTGCCGAGAACGCCGCACGCCGGGCTGAAGCAGCGCAAAACGAGCAGGCGATGGCCCAGATGCAACAGGCCGCTGGGGGCGCCAAGCTTCTTTCCGAGACTGACGTGGGCGGCGGATCGAACGCCCTGCAGCAAATCCTCGGGGCCAGTGCGTGATATGGTTTATGGACAAGTCCAAAGGAAGGTGCTATGATCGATGACAGGAAAGCCCGTACCTACGTCAGACGGGACAAGATACTTCGAGACGGAGCGGTAGGCGCCCTTCTCGCAGACGCAGGTGGAAGGAAGTACCTTTGGTGGCTGCTGGAAATATCGGGCGTTGGCCAGCAGCCCTTCGCAAGCAACGCCCTGACAACCTCCTTCAACTGTGGGCAGTTGAACGTGGGGCAGCAAATCCTAGCCCACCTGATGGAAATTAACCCTGCCGGTTACGTGCAGATGATGAAGGAACAGCAAGATGAGTGGAATGCCCGAGAGCGTGGCGACAATCGAAACGACGGCAGCGACGACGGCAACCCCACCGCCTGAGACCCTGCTCGGCGCGCCTGTGGAAGCACCGGTTGAAGAGCCGAAAGTCGAAGAGCCGAAGGCTGAAGCTCCCGTTCTGCTCACGGCCGAGGCGCTGAAGTTCCCCGAGGGCTTCACCGTCGATGAGGCGTCCCGCGACTCCTTCATCGAGCTGATGAACAAAGAGATGCCTGCGGCCGAGCGCGCCCAGGCGCTGATCGAATTGCAAGCCAAACTGGCGCAGGAGGCCTCGGAAGCGGGTAGCCGAGAGTGGCAGACGGTGCAAGACGGCTGGCAGGCTGCGGTCAAGGCCGACCCCGACATCGGAGGGGCGAACCTTTCCCGCACGCTTTCCAGCATCGCCAAGGTGATCGATGAGTACGGATCGCCCGAAGCTCGTGAAGCCTTCAACCTGACGGGCGCTGGCAACCACCCAGCAATCGTCAAGATGATGGCCAACGTCGCCAAGCAGTTGACGGAAGGTCGCCCTGTTTCAGGCACCCTGCCTTCAACCCAAGCCACTCTCGCTGAAATGATGTACCCGACAATGGAGAAAAAGTAAATGGCTACCCTTTCCGCTCTCAACCCAACGCTGTTGGACCTGGCCAAGCGCCTCGATCCGACGCTGAAGATCGCGTCGATCGTCGAGCTGCTGAACGCAACGAACGAAGTCCTCGAGGATATGAGCTGGGTCGAAGGCAACCTGCTCACCGGCCACCGCACCACGCAGCGGACCGGCATCCCCGCCCCCACCTGGCGCAAGCTCTACGGCGGCGTGCAGCCCACGAAGTCGACCACCGCGCAGATCACTGACAACACCGGCATGCTCGAAGCATATGCCGAGGTTGACAAGGCGCTGGCCGATCTCAACGGCAACACCGCTGAATGGCGCCTGTCCGAAGAGGCCCCGCACCGCGAGGGCATGAACCAGGAAATCGCACGGACGATTTTCTACGGCAACGAGGGGACGACCCCTGAAGCCTTCACCGGCCTCAGCCCCCGGTTTAATTCTCTTTCGGCCGCGAACTCCTCGAACATCATCGCCGGCGGCGGCTCGGGCACTGACAACGCGTCGATCTGGCTCGTCGTCTGGGGTCCGTCCACCCTGTTCGGCATCGTCCCCAAGGGCTCGATGGCCGGCTGGCAGGTCCACGACAAAGGCCAGGTGACGATCGAGAATGCCGATGGTCTCGGCGGCCGCATGGAGGCGTATCGCACGCACTACCGTTGGGATGCTGGCCTGACGGTCCGCGACTGGCGCTATGTCGTCCGCATCGCCAACATCGACAAGAGCACGCTGACCGCCTCCGGGGCCACCGGCGCCAACCTTCCTGACCTGATGTTCCAGGCCATGGAACAGGTGCAGGACCTCGTCAGCGGCCGCCCCGTCTTCTACATGAGCCGGGCGCTCCGCACCATCCTTCGTCAGCAGTCCGCTGCCCTGACGAAGACTTCCACGCTCACCTACGAACAGCTTGGCGGCATCCCCGTCATGAATTTCCAGGGTGTTCCCATCCGCCGTGTCGACGCGCTCGCCGCCGACGAAGCCCTCGTTTCGTAAGGAGTACGAACAATGATCCTTGATGAACGTACGGAGTTCTTCACCGACCTCCTCATCCCGCAGACCGCCACGACTACCCTGATGGGCGACGTGATCGATCTCGGCACTGCCAGCCGCGACATCGGCAACGGCCAGAGCATTTTCTGGTACGTGACCCTTGACATCGCGGCCGCAGGCGGCACTTCGGCGACGTTCGCTCTGCAGTCTTCGGCGGCTGCGGCGCTGACCTCCCCGAATACGCACATCCTGACCCCGACCTACGCGCTTGCAACGCTGACGCCGGCGGGCAAGATGCTGTACATGGGCGCCCTCCCGCTGGAAGGTTCCCTGTACTTGCGCTATCTCGGCGTGATCTGCACGACAGTCGGCACGTTCAGCGGCACCGGCGCCGTTTCGTCCGGCCTGACGTTCGATCCGAAGGGATGGAAGGCTTACGCGAAGGCCACGTCGTGAGGGTGAACCTCAAGAATGGCTGGTTCGGACCTGATGGCGGCTTCTTCGCTGTCAGGGACAACCCGCACGTTTTCGTTGACGATTGGGCGGACAAGCTCCCCAAGTCCGCCGTGATCGTCGCGGAAGAAGTGACCGAGGCTGAGGCGGACGCCGAAGAGACCGCCAAAGCCGCTCTTGCAAAGAAGCTCGGAGAAATGTCCTTCGAGCAGCTGCAGGAGTACGCCGACGACAACAGCATCATCTACGATGATGACGTTGAACGTGCCGCCCTGATCGAAACCATCCTGGCCGGTTAGGAGTCTTACCGTGGTCGCAGATGAAGTTAGCCTTTACAACCTGGCGCTCAACGCAGTGGGGAAACGGGACAATCTCACTGCGACCACGGATAAGGACAGGGGGGCCGAGGTGTGTAACCTGTGGTATCCGGTCGTGCGCGACTCGATACTGTCAGCTGCCCCTTGGCCTTCTGCCCGCGCGATCAAGCGCCTTGCGGTGCTGACGGAAAATACGGACGGGGCGGACTGGGAAACTGGGGCGCCCGAACCCGGCTACACCTACGCATACGCTGTCCCCTCGGACATGCTGCATCCCCGTTTTCTATCGACCTACGAACGGTTCATCATCACGAGCTACGGGTCAGGCAACCGGGCGCTGATGGCCAATACGCAGAACGCCATACTGACGTACACGTCGAGGCAGATCGCGGTTGGCAGCTTTGAAGACTCCTTGGCCCTTGCCCTTGTCTACGGGCTGGCCGCGCACATTTGTATGCCGCTGGCCGGCAAGCCGCAGCGGGCGAGCTACCTCGTCCAGCAGGCAAACGCCCTGATCGCACAAGCCCAGGCCGATGCCGGCAATTTCGATGACGCGCAGATTGAGTCTTTGCCTGACTGGATAACGGCCAGGGGGTACACCAACCCGCAGACCATACGCTACTTCTACCCGAACGGAAATCTGCTGGGTATGCCGAATGTCTAACGAACAGGTTCAGTACGCATTCGTCTCTGGCGAGCTTGCCCCGCAACTCTTTGGCCGCTCGGACCTAACAAAGTACGATCTTGCACTGGCCGAAGCGCAGAACTGGTACGTAAACTATCAGGGCGGGCTGAGCACCCGGCCGGGACTGGAGTTTTGCGAGTACATCAAAAGCGACACGCAGTCCACGAAGTTCATGAACTTCCGTTTTTCGCCTGACAGCGAAGACATTTACGTCCTGCTGTTCGGGCAAAACTACGTCCGGTTTCTGCAGGACGGGCAGTATTTGCTCGAGGCGTCAAAAGCCATCACAGCAATTAGCGGCATCGGGCTCGTCACCAGTGCCGGGCACGGATACGCCACCGGCGACTGGGTTAAGATTTTCGATGTAGTCGGAATGACGCAAGTTAACGCTCGCACGTTCATCGTGAGCGACAGCGCCGCGAATACATTCCGCCTCTTCGACCCGCTTACGCTCACTTACGTCGACGCCTCGTCATTCGACACTTACGTCAGTGGCGGCACCGTTGCACGGGTCTACACCGTAGCCACGCCCTACGCCGCGACAGACCTCGCTAACCTCAAAGGCTACCAAATCCGTGACACGATCCGGCTGACAAACTCAGCATTCCCGATCTACAACCTGACCCGGTTCGCCGACACGACATGGACCTGCACTGCCGAGACAATCGCCGATTACTTTTACGGCCCGCAGAATGTCTCGTGCGTTGCCTCAGCCGCAGGCGATGCTTCGACAGTCTACGCCGTTTCCGCTATCATGGCCGATGGTGTTGAGAGCGCGCCGGGGTCGCCGACGGAAGTAGCAAATATCGTAAACTTCGCTGTCGATCCGGGAAGCGTGAAGATAAGCTGGGATCCCCTCGCGGGCGCATCGTCCTACGTCCTTTATCGCGCAATCATAAACTCCGAGGGCGTTGGCGTAAGCGCAGGGGCGCAGCTTGGCTACCTTGGAACAACTACCTCCACCTTCTTCATCGACAGTAACATCATCCCCGACTTCACCCGCGCGCCTAAGCGCCACGCGAACCCCTTTGCGTCCGCTGCGATTGAAGAGCTGACGATCACGAATGGCGGATCGGGGTACAGCTTTTACGCCGACCTTAACGCCACTGGCTTTGGCGGTTCAGGCACTGGCTTTCGTGCTCTCGCTCTTGTTGATGATGCTGGCGTGCTGACAAACACCTTTATCATCAACGGTGGATCAGGCTACGTCGCCCCGGTCACGATCAGCATAACTGGCGCAGGCACGGGCGCAGTCATCACTGGCACTGTAGGAAGCGCAACGGGAAACTACCCCGCCGTATCCACGGTCTTCCAGCAGCGGCAAGTTTACGGGGCAACTGCCGACATGCCCCTCGGCATTTTCGGCTCTGTCGTTCGGCAGTTTTCCAACTTCAACGTCTCGCCCCAAATCACCGACGCGGATAGCTACGAGTTCGAAATCGACAGCCAGGTCGTCGCGCCCATCCGTCACCTTTTGTCAGTCCGTGGCGGATTGCTGGCGATGAGCGAAGAAGGTGTTTGGCTGCTTAGCGGGTCTGGGGCGAACGCCGCGCTTACCCCCTCGGACGCCCTTGCCGATCCGCAGACATTCACCGGGGTTGGTAAAATCCCGCCGCTCCGCATCGGCCCTGATCTGCTTTACGTCGATGCCCGAGGCTACACCGTCAGGCTTCTGTCCTTCAACGATCTGGCGAAAGTCTACGCCGGAGAGGACAAAAGCATCCTATCCAGCCACCTGTTCGGGTACGGAAAGAGCATCGTCGACTGGGACTACATGGAGAACCCGGCCAAGCTCGTTCAGTGCGTTCGCGAGGATGGAGTTCAGCTTGTCTTCACGATCGTTCGTGAGCAGGACGTTTTCGCTTGGACCCGCTACACGACGCAGGGGCGGTTTAGAACACTGATTGTGTCCAAAGAAGCCGAGCAAGACCGCACTTACGTGACGGTACAGCGGTACATTGACGGCCGCCTCCGTACGTTTGTCGAACGTCACGCCTTCCGCAGTTTCACTCACGTCGAAGACGCCTGGTGCCTTGACTCGGCGCTGAAGATTGAGCCGCCGTCGATCGCGACTTTCCTGACGATTACGGTCGATCCGACGGCTGACAACATGTACTTGCTTACAGCCGGTTCCGCCGTATTCCCCGGCCGGGTGGGACAAATCGTTCGGGCCGCTGGCGGCATTTTCGTCATCACAGTCGTGGGCACGACAACTGCGTCAGCCTACGCCCGTACGCTGCCGACGCAGTACATTCCTGAAACAACGATAGTCGCTCCGGTCGGATCAGGCGCCTGGAGTATGGGGCCGGAATACACCGTCGTCACTGGCCTGTGGCATTTGGAAGGCATGTCTGTCCGCGCCCTCGGCGATGGCAATGTATTCCCTGATCAGGTCGTGACAGACGGGCAGTACACCTTTACTGATCCGGTAAGCAAAGCCATCATCGGCCTCCCGTACACCTGCATTGCAAAAACCCTTCCGCCCACGTCGCAGCAGAACGTGATCGAAGCTCGGCGCAAACGCCTCGTCGGGATAGGCGTTCGGCTGCACGAGAGCCGGGGGTTGAAAAACGGATACAGTACGACGAACCTCTACCCGCTGCGCGAGCGGACTTCGGAAAGCTTCGGCACGCCCATCACCCCGCTCAACGGGATTAAGTATCAAATCCTGGAGGCGGATTGGGACGAAAATGCTCAGACGTACTTCGTTCAAGACGAACCGCTGCCGGTGACTATCCTCGCCATCATTCCTGACTTGGAGGTCGGCGATGATCCAGCTTAACCGTCGGACAGAAATCCCAAACATCAGGTTTGCTGAATACTCCTTCGCGGAGTACAAGAAAGCCGAAAGCCAGATCGCCTCGATCGAGCAAATCTCCGAAGACATCTGGAGCCTCGACAGCAACGGCGATCCTTTGCTCGTGGCTGGGATCATCCGCCCATCGCTGCTTGCACGCCCCCGGCTTTGGTTCCTTCTTGCTCTATCGTTTATGGACAACACCAGCTGGCACCTTCGGCTGCTCCGCGAGATGACAAAAGAACTCGACAAGCGTTACGGTACTGTTGAGACTTCCGTTCAAGCAGACTGGGACGTGGGCCTTCGCTTCGCCCGGTTCTGTGGCTTCCGCCCGACGGGCCAGCTTTACTCTTTCAATGACGTAACTTACATGGTGCTGGAGAGATAAATGGCATTTGCATCAGCACTATCTGCGGCCGGATCGCTTATCAGCGGGTTTGGCGAAAAGCAGTCGGCGAACTACGGGGCGGCTGTCGCCAGGCGTAACGCTGGCATTGCGCGAAAGAACGCAGAGCTTGTGACCGATAACGCTCAAGTCGAGGCGATGAACTCGGACCTGGAACTTGCCGATCTTTTGGGCCAGCAGACCGCAGCCTTTGGCGCAAGCGGGCTGTTCGGCAAAACACAGGCTCTCGTGCAGAACCGAACGAAGGAAGTCGGCCGCCAGGACGCTCGCAATATCATCCGCGAAGGCAACCAGCAGGCGATGAACTACAAGCAGCAGCAGAGCGACTTCCTTTCGCAGAGCAAGATGCTGAAGCGGCAGGGTAAGTTCGCGGCGCTGACTGGAGTGCTTAACGCCGGCGGCAGCTTGATGGGCGACTCAAAGATCACGAAGGGCGGCTGGTAATGAAAGTTCCGTATCTCGTCACCCCGCGCACAAAGCCTGCCGGCATTGCTCAGGCGTATTCGCAGGACAGTATGCCGGTCGGCGCTACGTTTGCCGGGCTGGGGCAGGCAGTCGCTCAGTTCAGCCAGGTGCTCAAAGAGCAGAAAAACAAGCAAGAGCAGTTTGAAATCTCGAAGCGGTATATCGAGCAGGCAACTGCGCGCCAGTTAGATTTGAAAGAGCGTCAGGCGGTGGAACCGCTGGGGGCGGATGGTTTCACAAAGCGGGTTAACGAAGACTACACAAAGCAGGATGCGGAATATCTGGCGCAACTTCGCGCCGAGGGATTTTCCGACGATGCGATAAACGAGCTTGACCTGCGGTTGTCGGGGCTGCGCCAGTCCGCTGTCGGCGAGTCGATGACTTTTGAAGCCCGCTCTTATGAGTCGAAAGTCAGCAAAGACATTGACGATATGTCGCTGTCAAGCGCCCAGCTTGCGTCGATGAACCCGTATGATGTTAACGCTGTGGTCGATGAAGTGAACAGGGCGATCGACGGCATTCCGAACCTCAACGCTGACCGCAAGGAGCTTCTGCGCGAAAGCAAAATGAAGATGATCCGGGATGCGGCCGGAATGGGCCTGGCGGAAATTGCCCCGGATGAGGTTGTGAAGGCGCTGTCGCCAGCAGTTATTGAAGGAAATTCAAAAGTCATCGCTGACTCACTTCGCGCCGCCGGTCGCTCGGATAATGTTGTCGCAGGATTTCTTGGAAATCTGCAGCATGAAAGCGGGTTTCGCCCTCAAGGGGCTGTTGGCGACAATGGTACTGCGTTTGGTATTGCTCAGTGGCGGAAAGAACGAGTTGACAACTTTCAGAAAGTTATTGGGGTTCCGATAACTGAGTCAACGATTGAACAGCAAGCGCAGTTTCTTAACTGGGAACTCGATAACCCAGGCGCGGCCGGAATGACTATTAAGCAGCGGGATGCTATTCTTGCCGCCGGGTCGCCTGAAGAAGCGGCTGAGCTTATTGACCAGTACTACGAGCGGTCAGACGGAAAGTCACGTTCAGCGCGTAAGGCCGCTGCTCGAAGCTTTGTGGCTGCTCCGAAGGACGGCAAGACAGGCAACCCCGTACTTGACGGCCTTGACCCAGTTGAGCGCAACCAAGTTCTCGCTCGTGCCCGGACAATCGTAAATCAGCGCGAAGTCGAAATGCGGAGCGGTCTGGAAGTCATCACGAACAACGCCGCAGCCGCGTACCTTACGACGGGCAAATACGACGGGCCGCTGCCGACCGAAGCGCAGCTTGTCCAGGGCTACGGGCCGATCGTCGGGATGCAGAAAGCGGCTGAACTTAAAAAGCTTAAGCAGGTCGGCGGGTACATTCAGACGATGACCACTTCGTCGGAAGCTGAAATCAGCAGTGCGCTTGCGGCGATGCGGCCAAATGACACCGCGTCACCGACTTACGCCACGGACCTCAAGGCATTTAACGAAGCCCAGCAAGCAGCGGCCCAGGTTCGTACGGCCCGTAAGGCTGACCCGGCGGGGGCTGTGATTGCTTCGTTCCCTGCGATTGGCGAAAAATTTGCAGCAGGCGATCCTGCCGCCGCATACGCTGCCATGGCAGAAGGATACGAAAAGCAGGGTGTTCCGGCCTACCGCCGTTTGCCGATGCCTGAACAGCAGCTTGCCGACATTCAGGCCGCGTACCAGCGGGCTACACCGGAGCAGCGCCTTGGCATCATTGCCTCGTGGAAATCGCAGATGGGCGAACTGTATCCGAACGCACTTGATCAGTTTGCCAAAGGCGGAATGCCGACTGAAGCCTACCTTTCCGGGCTAATGACGGAAAGCCCCGCTCACTTTAGTACCGCAAAAGCCGTGCTGCGCGGGATGGACATTTTGAAAACTGACAAAAGCGTTCAGCCGTATTACACAGATTTGAACGCAATTTTCAATTCAACTTTGGGCGAAGCGAAAATGATGCTTTCGCCTATGCAGGTCCAAGCGATGAATGAGGCGGCTACGGCGCTGTACGTTGCAAGCGGAAAGCCCGTAACTCGCGGCGAGATTGACGAAACTGCGTATAAAGCAGCGGTAAAAGAGGTTCTCGGCGGCCGCCCTGGAACCGGTGCTGACGGCATCACAGATGACTTTACCATTCTCCCACCGAATGTCACAGAAGAAGCTTTTGACGGCTGGAAAAATGGGCTTTTGGACGGCGACCTGCTTAAACTGTCGGCGACAAACACTTACCCTGTTTACAGCAATGGCACTGCAGTAAGTGCCAAAGAGATAATTGACGAGGGAAAGTTTTACAAAGTCGCGCCGGATATTTACACTGTGTTTATGGAGTCGGATGATAAACCGTTGCTGCAGTATAGCACTGACCCAATGGCACCGCCGAAGTACTACTACATGAAACTTCCCGCGTCAGTCTTCGGAGCCACGCCATGAGCAACGAATACGATTTTGGGCATCTGCCTGACCCGGTAGGTTCGGCCGGGCCGAGTTCGTCATTCGGCGAAAACTTTTCCGCTGCGTTTGACCAGCAGTACAAAGTTGACTCGGCGTTTTCTGTCGAATATGAACTGGCCAATCGTTACAACGCAAACATCGCCAGGATTAAAGAGCTTACCGGCGAAGACCTTTCGTTACCCTATAACACCATTGATCCTGCAACAGCAATTATCGAACGTCAGCTCGGCGTCACCCCGAACACGATTATATATAACAACGAGCAACTCGCTGATATTTTTCGTGAGTTCGATACTAGAGAAGCCCGCGTCCGGGAGCTTAAAGCTCTCCACCCGGAAGTTCAGACCATTGACGAAATGATGGCTGACATAAAGAATATGCGAAATGAGGTGACTGGGGAAAATAGCTCCATCGCCGATCGCGCGTCTACGATGGGGTATGCTGGTAATTTGCTCGGAAGCATGGCCGGTAGCTTTACGTGGCGTGACCCAGTGCTTCTTGGCTCGATGTTCGTAGGCGGGGCCGGGCGTACTGTCGCTGCAAGGTTGCTGTCTGAAGCTGGGTTCGCAGGCGGGGCCGAAGCTGTGCAGCAGTTTGGTTTCGTTCAGCCCCGCCGAGAGCAAATGGGCGAAGCGCCGACAAATCCCTGGACCTCGATTGGGTATGCAGCAGGGGGTGCGCTGATATTGCGCGGGGCATTTGAAGCCGCTGCTCCAACATACCGCGGGGTTGAGCAGCTTGTTGCGCCGGAACGTGCTCGAGCCCGAGCAGTTGCCGACTTTCTGTCTCCGTCGAATGTTGAGTTTCGTAAAGCGCTCGCGGCGATGCCCGACACACTGGCAACTCGTGCGGCACGTTACGCATTCGAGGTCGAAGAAAAAGTTGCAGAAACAAACCCTTATGGAAACGATCGACTGGCAGCAAAAAAGTATTTCGATGAACTGGCTGCGACACGTCGTGCGTTTGACGAGCCCTGGGCGCCGCCGGCAACTGCAATCGGCGATCCGGGAACGTCGCTGCCACGGATGGAAGCTGACTTTGACCGACAGTTTCTGAAAGAAGAATTCCCCGACCTGCATCAGCGGCTCGTGCAGACGGAAGATCAGCTGAAAGTTATCACGGATCGGGCGGATGAGCTTGATGCGGAGCTTGCGTCACGGACAGTTGGCGATACAATCGAAAGCTTTGACGAAGTTACTGGGCTACGAGTTAAAGAGCTTGAGGCTAAGATTGAGTCAAGGCAGACGAGCAATGCCGAGCGGGCTGCTGCTGAACAGGAACTTGACGGTATCGTAGAAACGATCGGCACAAAACGGATCACGCAAGCTGCGGAAGAATACCGTGAACTTACCCGCAAGCGGATGAAGGATATTCGCCGGCAGCAAGAAGTTGCGCAAAAGTACCATGATCGGGCAGTACGGGTTTCAGAAAAACGAGTCAGCGAAGCAAAAGCGGCAAGTGCCGTACGCCAGGCCGTGGCGATCACGCAACCGGGGCTGGAGCTTAAGCTTATGCCGAGGCCGACTGCGGGTGAAATGGCTCGTGGGGTGGACTTGCAGTTTAAGGCGGTTGAGCCGACTGGCGAACGGATTGTTGCGGCAAGGGTTGCAGCGAAAGAACCGCCAGTTAAATCTACCGATAATGCCGCACCAAAAATAGACGAGGAAACTAAAGCTCGCGCTCTTGCTAGCTTTAAAGATGCGCAAAGCAAGCTGCAAGAAAACATCGATTTGACGATGGAGGATATTGCTTTTAACGTAAAGCAGCTATCCCCAGAAGCTTACCGCGAAGCTACCGCCGGCGCCGACATTTACACTGAAACGCAAATAAACCGCATGGTTGCTGAAACAAATCTTACGCGGTTTGAAGCGGCTAATGCGGCAGACGAAGCCATTGACGATCTTGATTTCGAATATAGCATGGCTTATCGCCGATCGATGGACAGCGGTAATTTGAAGCGGCTGTATGATGACCTAACAAGGTTTCGCCGAGAGCAGCAGGAAATGTCTGTTGACGATTTTATGCCGGAACCTCCAGCGGGAACAAAAACAACTGATCTCATGTCCGACATCGGTGACGAGGTCCTCGTCCGTAACGATCTCGAAGTACCAATATCCGATACCGAAGTCTCCACTGTCGCCGCTATCCTTGACGACCTAGCCGACGACGATGCCCTGCTTGAAGCAATGAAAGTTTGCGCAATATGACTACGTTCATCGACTGCATTCGCACCGCTGTCACGACCGGCAAGATCAAGGCCGAAAAGGGGCAGAAGGCTGAAGATGCGTTTAACGAAATTTACGCCGACCAAATTGCAGCGGGCGCAACGGAAGCGGCCGCGAGAGACGCAGCGACGCAAGAGGCGGTTAATGCTATTGCGAAGCTGAATGCGGAGCAGCGTTGGAAGCGGATTAACGAGATGCGGAAGGCGCACGCAATTCATGAGCGGTTCAGCACTACAAAAGACATTCCTCTCGAAATGGATAAGTTTTTCAACGAAGTTGAAATTGCGTACCAGCGTAATGTCGGCATGTCGCAGGCAATGCTGGCGGATATGATCGATCATTACCGCCCGAGAGCAGCAGGACTGTCGCACCCTATCCAGGATATGGATGACGTGGCGCGAGCAGCCCACGGTGAACAAGTCAGCAATGGCGTGGCGAAAGCTATGGCGGACGCGCTGCATGATACGTTTGAGTTCATGCGGAAACGGGCTAACCTTGAGGGAGCAAGTATTCCGGAAAACCCCAACCGGCGGCTCCCGCAAACGCACGACAGGTTGAAAGTCCGCCAGGTTACTCGAGACGAATGGGTGAATGAGCATCTTGACCGGCTTGACTGGGACTTGATGCGGCTGAACGATAGGCCAATCCCAGTTGCTGCTCGCCGGTCTGTGCTTGAAACAGTTTATGACGGCATATCGACTGATGGAGCATCGCGGTTAAAGCCGGGGCAGACTGCGGCTGATCAGCTTGCGACCCGACTGTCGCGCTCGCGGTTTCTGTATTACAAAGACGCTGCGTCGTATCTTGAAATGCAGAAAAAGTACGGCTCAGGTAACATATTTCAGCAGACTATCGCGTCTATTGACTCGATGGCGCGAGACACCGCGATGCTGGAAAAGTTTGGGCCGAACCCGGCAGGGATGAAAAGCTACCTGCGGAATACAGCAATGAAAAATGCAGGTGACGCTGACCTTGCTTCAGACGCAGCATCAACGACAAAGAAAAAGTCTAAGTTCAAAAAAGGAGCCGAGGAAGCTGTCGATCGGTTCGACAAGCAGTATGAAATTTTTACGCTCGGGGTGTTGAACGGCGAAGAAAATCTCATGGCGCAGGGCATGGCCACCCTTCGCACATTTATTAACTCTAACCTCCTCGCCGGAGCGTACATTTCAAACCTGAATGATTTTGCGTTCGTCAAGAACTATCAACACGCAAATAAAATTCCCGGCTTAAACATCACGCAGGCATATTTGAAGTTCTTCAATCCGGTGGGTAAAACGCCGGAACAAAATGCAGCGCTACGCAAGCTTGCCATTCGCTCGGGGTTGATCGCCGAAAGCGCAACTGCCCATGCGTCATCCTATCAGCGGTATTTTGGTGCAATGGACGGTTCTCGTATCGCGCGAAATTACTCTGACGTGCTCATGCGGCTCACCTGGATGACCCCGCACCAGCAAGCGCTGAAGTGGGCCTGGGGCATGGAAATGATGGGGCGATTTGCTGACGACGCGAAAGTTAAGTTTGACGATTTGCCGTACAAGGAGCTTATGCAAAAATACGGCCTGACGTCAGATGACTGGAATATGTTTCGGAAAACAAAGCTGTATGACGAACAGGGCGCGACGTTCTTGCGCCCGATCGACATGGCGAAAGCCTCGGGCGGTTCTGGTCGGCAGCAGCGGGTTGCGGATAAATTTCTCGATTTTATCCAGGGGACTACGCGAGAAGTAGTGCTCACGCCTGGCACGAAACTTGACGCAATTATGGGAAAGTTTATCTCGTCATCGACTGTTCTTGGGCAAGTCACCCGCACAGGCGGATCGCTGCTTACTTTTCCTGTATCAATCATGCTTATGTCAGCGAGGCAAATTCTCGACAACCCGACGGCAGTCGGTAGGCTCGGAGCGACGGCCAGGTTTATGGCGTACCTAACTATTGGCGGCGCCATGATTACGCAGCTTAAAAGCGTGCTGCAGGGCAAGGACCCTGAAAATATGGCTACGCCAGAGTTTTGGGGTAAAGCAGCGCTAAATGGCGGAAGCATGGGTCTAGCTGGCGATCTTGTTTTCGGTGGCAACTTTACCGGCAAATCTCTCGCAGAACGAGTCGCTGGCCCAGGTGTGCAATTTGCGTCTGACACAGCAAAACTTACGCTTGAGAATATTCAGCAAGTTCTCGATGGCAAGGATACGAATGCTAAAGCCGAATTGATAAATTACATGACTGCGTATGGTCCTAAACCTTGGCAAATCCGGCTCTTGATTGATCGGTACATACGTGATACACTTCTGCAGTATACCGATCCAGCTGCGTTCAGGAAATTGAAAAAGACTGAAGCAAAAAGAATTCAGGAGACTGGGCAAGATGCTTGGTGGAAAGCTGGCGAACGTAGTCCGAAACGAGCGCCTGATTTCAGTAAAGTGTTTGGAGAGTGATATGTATGCTTACACCGTGGAAACATACATACCCAACTCAAGGACCGCAAGATGACTGTTGAGAACCCAAACGTCAGCGTAACACTCCGGGGTAACGGAGTCACGACAGTCTTTCCCTACACGTTCCGGCTGCCCGAGTATGAAATGGTCGTGGTGGAAATCCTCGACTATACGACGAAGGCAATCGTTGACACGCTGACGCCGGATGACTATGCAATCACCGGCGTCTCGACGACGAACTACAGCGGCGGGAGTGTTACGTACAACCCCTCGGGCGTCCCGCTGTCGTCGGCGTATGAGCTTCGGATCAGGCGTGACGTGGACTACGAAAGCCGGATCACGTTGTCGAACCAGGGCGGGTTCTATCCGAAGAGCCTTGAGTACCAGCTTGACCAGTTCGCCATGCAGGATTTGCAGCTTGCGGAAGGCTTGAGCCGGTCGCTGCGGGGGCCGTTTGGCTTTCCGATCACTGAGCTTCCTTCGGTCGTAAACCGGGCAAACAGCGTTCTTGGGTTTGACGCACTGGGCAATCCGACGGCGTATGAGTTTGAAACTGTACCCGGATCGTACACCTACCCCTACGCCGGGGCGTCCGCTCGGACGTACTCAAACAAGCTTGACGAACTTGGCCTGTCCCCGATCGACATGGGGGCCAAGATGGATGGCGTGACGGACGACTCAGCGGCGCTGCTTGCTACGATAAACGCTTCGCTGGCGCTCGGGCTCGGGGTTCGGCTTCCCCCCGGCCGGACTATGATTATTAACAGCACGATTTCCCTCCCGGCTGGAACCCGTATTTCGGCCGAGCGAACGTCAACGATCATCGGCCCGGCCGGTGGCACGACGTTCTTGCTGACTGACTTCTGCCGGATTGAGGGCGTTCGCTTCACCGGCACGCCGCAGTATCACTTGCAGCACCGAGCTGCATCGAATGACGTTACCGGAGTTGAAATCCGCCGCTGCGTCTTCACAGGCGGCGACATCGGCATCTCGACCTTCGGCGCAGGGCGTAAACCTAACGCATGGATAGTCGAAGACAACGATTTTGTCAACGTCGCTAACCCGATACTGTTCACTTATATGTCTAAAGGGGTCGTGAAGTTTAACAGGTTCAGTGGCGCAAGCGGCGGCAACGTCGTCTTCAACATGGGCCAGGCGAACAAGGTCGTGCTGAACACAATGATCGGCGGCAAAACAGGCGTTACGTTCATTAACAACTTTGCCGATCACCGCTTTACCAGCGGATGCGTGGAGTACAACCTCGTCGAAGAAAACACCTTCATCAATCCTGAAGAAGAGGCGGTGATCTTCGACATTGCTGGAAACTTCCCGGAGCGGCTAGGTGCGAGGGAGACTTCGACAATCACAGCTACCGGAACAGTCGACGCCACGACCTGCTTCGTCACGCTGAGCCCGAACGCCGGAAGCTGGGCTGGATCGGAAGCAGCCTTTGCAGGCGGGTACATGGTTGTGCTCACCGGCCTGGCGACAAGCGCGGTGTACCAGATTAGCTACAACAATAACTCCGGCCAGTTCACGTTCAACCGAACGGGGCATTTCCGGGCTATGTCGGATACGGCGCTTGCATTGCTGCAGGCGGGCGACATGGTGACAATCTGCACGCCGTTCTTGTCGAACAGAGTCCTTGGCAACACGGTTGAACGCGATACTGTCGGCGGGTCAATTTCCCTTTACAACCTCTGCATCGACAACAGCGTCGGAAACAACACTATCATCTACAACGGGGTTGATCCCGGCAGCGGGTTCAATTGGGGCATTTGGCTCCGCGCCGGGTGTGGATGGGAGGCGGACACAAGCTACGCTTCGGAGACAGGGGATAAAATTTCCCTTCCTACGATGGGCAATGACATCTACCACAACAAGATTACTGACGGCGACATTCACATGAACTTCAGCAATCTTGTGACGCCTGGCACTGCCAATCATCAAAGCAGGTACAATGTGACTTCGCACAATCGAGTTCAACGGGGTCGTCGGTGGATCGCCACTGGCGCTGATTTCGAAGACCTCAGCCACCTTGATCTGATCCGCCCGTAGGAGCACGCCGATGGCCGCACTTTCCAAAGACATGCTGGCGTTGACTCCGCGCCGCGAAATTCTGATCGACGCTGAGAGGGATATTCTCGGCGGCAACCATAACCTTGCCTGGTCTCGGGCGATCATTGAGCAGAACCGCCAGCGACTTGCGGGACGCCGGACTCCGATCCGGTTGCGGGGCGACTCGATCACGCTCACAGCCACGACGCCGCTGCCAGACGGTCACAAGCCGATCGTCATTGGCCCTGACGAAAAGATCACGATTAACATTGGCAACAACGTCAATGGGCTGCAGAACTATCGTGAAGCCGACAGCACCTTCACGCGCTGCACCGGTGGGCATTTCGAGAACATCATCTGGGACGGCGGCAATGTTCGGACAAGCTGGGCGCCGTATGTAAACAGCCGGACCGGTGGCCGGGCGTTTACGCTGCGTGGCCCGCACAATGCGCTAGCCTCCGTCAACGTCATCAACTGCGAGTTCAACAACTTCAACGATCTGCCCTTCTGGATTGCGTCGATGCGCAAGAAGGTGCTGATTTCGCGGTGCGATTTCTGGAAGTGCAAAGACCCAGGTATTTTGTACAACCGCCACGTCCACATCGCGGACAGCAACAGCTGGTTCTCGGCTGACAACGCATGGTCGGTGTCGCGCTCGAACGGCCGTGTCACGGTCAAGAACTGCTTTGCCTACGCCCCGTTCGGCGGGCTGTTCATCGGCGGTGTCGATCGCACGCAGGCCGTCACGTCCACGGCTACGCTCTCGGGCGCGGCTTACACGGCAGGGTCGATCCTAACGCTCACGATCGGCGGTACTGGGTCTGTTCTTTACAAAGAGCAGGAAAATAGTAACATCACGCTTAGAGCCGGCGGCGGCACTGACGTTGCAGTTGTTCGGGTGACTTCCGTTGCATCCCCGCTTTCGGCTACTTGTGTTGCGTTGGAAGCCGTACCCGCCGGGCTGCAAGCAATAGCTACGTCAGATTGGTCAGACGGCCCCTACGCGGGCACGAGCGATTTCGACATTTCCGGCTATATGTCGCGGTTCTCTGGCGGTGCGGGCATCTTCGGCAATCGTGGCGTCCGCAATGGGCACATTCACCACTGCACGCTGATCGGCAGTGGCATGAAGATCAATGGCGAAAGCTACACTACGGGTAACAGTGTGGTTGGCGCGGCGAACAAGCTGAAGGTAGCCGATGCGTCGGCCTACATCGTCGCGGGCTATGTGTGTATCGATCCGTTCACGACGGACGAAAACCACGTCATCCTCGGGATTAACTCGATCGATCTGCCGAACAACGAGCTTACGTTGAGCGGCGCGCTTCCACGCATTCTGGTCAACGCCGATGTTTACTACGCGGATCGTGTCGGCGGCGTAGGTGGCATCACGCTCGTCGGCGGGTTCGAGACGGCCGTGCAGAACTGGTTCGTCCAGGACATCATCATCGATCACAATACGATCATCGACTCGACGAACTTTGGTATTCGCATCGGCTCGTCTTCGGGTTCGGGCCGCGACGTGACTATCGAGGGGAACCGGATCAAGTATCTGAACAACGCCTCTTGCATCTTCGGCTCGTCCGCGATCTTGCTGACTTCTGCTCCGGCCAATCAGCGGGCGCAGAAGATGCACGTCAACGACAACATTCTGGAAATGCCAGAGGGCGTCGGGCTGTCGACCTTCGGCATCCGCTACCAGCCGCAGGACGCTACTGACAACAATCTGATCCGCCAGCGGAATAACGTGGTGGTGGCGGATACGCTGTTCAGTGTCGTGGAAGTTTCGGGCGGCACGGACGTTACCTACCGTTACAACTTCCAGAACATCAGCACGCGGAGCGAAAAATCCCTCGCCGTCATCGATCGCATTGGCTCGCCAAATCCCACCGTCGCAGTGACGGATGGCGCGGGTGTCATGACGTTGCTGAACGGTCACAATTCCATAACGACGCTGACTACGTACAATGTCGTCAGCTTCGTTTGGCCGGATCAAAGCATCACTCGTGAGGATGTATTCTATATCAGAAAGGCGACGGCAACAGGAACCGTCAGCTTCATCCACGACGCGAACAAAATCCGTACACCTGGCGGCATCCCGCGCAACTTGACGATCTACGGCGGGTTTCATTGCCTCGGCTTCTGGGATCCTGCGGCCAATGGCGGCGCAGGCGGGTATGTCATGCAAATTCTAGGAGAGTGAAATGAGAGTGACGTTCAAGTTCGGGCTGAATGAAATCGTCCGGGATACGAGAAGTCAGCAGGTGGGCAGGGTTGTCCGCTGCGTGATGTTCGATGAACGGGAAGTGCGGAAGCAGCTGTTCGGCGTGCAGCACGCTGATCCGGAGAACGTTATGGAGTACGTGCCGCCGGAATTTCTCGAGGCTGTGGAACTTCCGCCTGTAGAGGAGGAGTGACATGCCCGTCCGTGCGCTAGCTCAGTCCGGTACTGCGGCGTCAGTCACCGGCACGTTGGTCGAGACTACGCTGGCCACGATCACGGTGCCGGCAGGTTGTATGCTTGCG
>Ga0181339_1000045_pt1 | contig 45638 bp, 62 predicted proteins | sample Sp13VDMM110DD_FD_130101 | JGI IMG/M metagenome (GOLD analysis project Ga0181339, IMG submission 130101) | Freshwater viral communities from Lake Michigan, USA - Sp13.VD.MM110.D.D | ecosystem: Environmental > Aquatic > Freshwater > Lake | place: USA: Michigan | collected 2013-04-23 | reverse complement strand
TGCAAGCATGTTCAGCACGGTGTCTGTTGCGAAGGCCGTGCCGTCGCCTTGCACCAAGCGAAGCCGCAGCGTAGCAAGGTAGTCAATCTGCCATGGCGGCACGTCAGGCAGCACATCAATCGCCGTGCCGAACGTCAGGGCTTCAGGCATGACGCCATACACGCTGAACGGCTGTGTTCCGATTGCCTTGTGCAACGTGTTGACGCCCACAACAGGCAGGCGCCCGGAGGGTTGCGCGCTAACATAGAGTTCCAACACGTCGCCATCAACTTCGTCGGTCGCGCGGATCAACGTTGTGTCGAAGATGATGGGCGTGCCTTCGCCCTGCAACAGCGCCGGGTTTTCAGCCGGCAGCACAGGCGGCTCTAAGTCGTAGGTCGGGCCGATGTCGGTTAGGATCGCTTCCGACTTGATCGACATTGACCAATCGGCGTTGTAAGCGATCTCAACAGCCCTGACGGTGTCCGTGTAGTCATCGAACACAAGGTCAACCGTGTCGCCGGGCTCGATGGCAAGATAGCGCTGCGGCAGCCGGAACTCGTGCGTCAAGCCGTTCATGGCGCTGTTCAGCAGCATGCGTGTCGCGATAGCTGCGGCCTCGCTGCCATACATGATGATCGGCAATGCAACGTTCTGTTCAACTGACGGGTCTGCGTCATCGGCGTTGCGCTTGTGCGTGAACTCCGCAACAGCATAGTTGTAGTCGGGATCAATATACTTCAACCGGATCGTGCCGGGTGTCTGCCCTGACGAAGTGATCGTGCTTTCGACCGTGACAAACTCGTCATTGTCTTCGGACACGATTGCGCGCTGATCTTCCGTAACGCTGATGTCAACTTCGAAGTCGGAACCGTAGCCGCGACGGGTGAACTTGATGAACGCGCCGCGCTTGATGATCTCGAAATTGTAAGCGGCCCTGATGTCTTCTAGGATCGTGTCGAGATCAGAAACTTCGGTGATTGCCGCACCAACGATTGTGTCGGGAATGCCTTCAATCGTGATGTTGCCCGTAGCGTAGCCTTTGCGCTCCGCAAGGTTGCGCAGCAGCGTTGACAGCAGCATGTTGTCTGTCGTCTGCGCGAGGATCGGCCGTTGCTCGACTGCACCGCTGCCACCCGTGGCGCGAATGAAGCTGTGCGTATAAGCATCATAAATCATGTTGGTTGATGTGGGGAACGATCCGACAATGTCGGTGATCTCATACGATCCCGAAAGGAAATTGAGCGTGATGACATTCGTGCTGTCATGCCACGCAATACGCTGCCCGCCTGTATTGGACTGCATCAACAGATGGTTGCTATACGGCGGCGGGTTGAGCCCCGGCGCGTTCACTTCGTTGAGCTGCCAAATGACCGTGCCGGCTTCAGACAGCTTTGTGACGTTGTAAACACCCGTGTCACGCTCGATGAAAACAATGGTGTTGTCGAGCGGCGAAGCAAAGATCAAGCCGGCCTGATGTTCGCCGGTGTAGAACAGCACGCCGTTCTTGTAAACGTCGCCGTTTTGCCCGGTGGTATAGACGTTGATTGCACTGCCCTGTCGAACGGTGATCGACCATTCGGCATCAGAACCCGCGAAGTCTATCCGATCTGCATAGACCATTTCACCGTTGACGACTTGGAAGGTATACGCACAGTTGCCGAACGTGTCGGAACAAGTGACGTAACCGACTTCACCGGCGAGATCACCGAACACAACAGATGTTCCGGCCGAAATACCGGGATAGTGTGTTTCATCGGGAATGAGTGCGCTGCCGTTCACGCCACAAGTCGAAACAAGGGCGCCGGTGTCTGCGTTGACGAGATACAGCGCGCGACTATTGGCACCGGAGTTGATGCCCACAATATATGCGACGCCAGCGACGCGCAGGAAACAGAACACACCGTTGTTCATATCCGCGACAGCGCACGGATACACGTCGATCAACACGCGGTCAATCCCGCGATACTTATAAATGTTGTCGTCAGAACCGATGACGTAGAGAATGCCTTTCTTGGCGTCGTATGCCGTGCCACCGGGCGCGAAACCAACACCGGGAACATCGGAACCACCGAAGTTGTCGAAGGTGTATGTTGGCTGTGTGTTGATGACCTGTTCAGCGAACTCGGCTTCAACAGACGGGTTGCCGGCGCCAGACATGGCCGCGACAGCGTATTCATAGAACACGACATACATCAGCCCGCGATAAGCAATCGGGTGCGTGTAGCGGTCGCGGTTCAGCTCTGCGTCTGCAACCTGAAGTTCGTCACCTTGATAGAACTTGAAACGCACTTCGGCGCTAAGGTAGCCTTGATCGATGTCATAGACCAACCGGCCGTTGAACCACAGCTTGCGCAGGATTTGCACAGCATCCGGGTTGCCGGGTGCACCGAAACAATAGGCGAATGTCGAAACGAAGAACGTTTCGATGCGTGTATACGGGTCGTTTGTTGAAAAGTCGCCGTTGTAACCAATGCTCCACGGATGGTTTTGCATAGTTGTAACAGTTGTCTTTTGCTTCTGAATGCCAAGCTGCAACAACTGCCCGGTGATCCGGCGCCGGCCCCATGTGATCGGTATGGGCCTGCCCCAAAGCGTAGCTTCGCCGCTCGCCTGAAACAGCCCCAACCCTTTCGAGTTGGCGGCATCATCGGCGGCAGCAGCCGCGACAACCTTGTTGAACGAAGCCCAATAATCCATGTTGATTGAAGCCAAAAAATTCATCTTAGTTCAACCTTGGGATGATGCCGAACGCAGCTTCATGATAGTATTCTTGCCGGGCCTGAAGGTCGCCAAGCGATCCGCTGAAGACGGTGATCGTCGGCGGCGGCACATATGGTTCACCCCTGAAGTTCGCGAGATTGCCGAACTTGTCACCGCAAGTCGTAACCTGAAAATCGCAGCCGGGATAGGCAAAACCGGTGTCCCCGATCACGAGCGGGTTGCGCGGATATAGCGACAGCACCGCCTTGCCTGTCGCGCTCGTGTTGGCCTTGATCTCGTCTTGCATCGTATCGTTCAGGCCACCTGTCCAAATGACCTTGCCGAACTTCAACCGACCGTCAGCGGTCCCGACAAGTTCGGAAGCCGTGAAGCCGTAACCGTTGTCTGTGATCGTGTCGATTGTGAACGCGACCTTGATGGCTTCTAGATCGATCTTGCATCGAGCGTCGCCCAACTGCGCCCGGCACTGGCGTTGATACAGCTCGCCAATCCGTGAACTGCTGCCACCGCCAATGTCGCTGTTCAGGCCAATGTCAACCCGGCCCTTGTTGTTGAACTTTGTTGTAGCCGTGCCGCCGCTGAAGAGCGGGATAAGGCCATAGAAGTCAGGGTCGCGATGATCCACAGCCCACATATCAAAGGTGGCGTTCTTCAACGCGCCCTGACGGATGCGATTTTGCGACAGGAAGGCCGCAGCCGTGGTGACTTCAATCTGCGCGTTGTCGGATTGCCCGCCGCTCGACATGACGATTGATGACACGAGCACGCCCGGATCGTAGCTATATAGCTCGTTATCATAGACAACGTCTGTGTCGAGATCGGTAAAGCGGAACTCTTGGCCGTTCGTCAACACCAACTTCCAAATGCGGCACAGGTATGTTGTGCCCTGAAGCAAGGCAACATCCATGTTGTTGTTGAGGTTTTGCATGGCTTAGTCCCGCGTCGGCAATTCAACAAGCTCGATGCTGCCGATTGACGCGGCGTCCCATGTCGCGACAGACAGTTGCAATTCGTCGCTGTTGAACCGCACCGGCACGTCAAATTCGAACGTAGCCGCGACCACCGCCGCAGCGATAGGAGCCGGGCTTATTGTGATGATGCCGGTGGCGTAGTTCACGCTGGCGCCTGTGGGCACACCGTTAACGAACGCCTGCACCGTGCCTGTAACCGGACACAGGATTTTGCGCACATAGGTCACAACGCTCGTGTAGCGCTTGCTCAACTGAAACGCAGTTGTCACGCCGTCGCCAACACCGATTTGTGTGTTGGCGGCTTCGAAGTCCGACCAATCCTTGAACCTGAAGCCACGCGCCCGGCCAAGTCGAGCATAGAAGAACTGCACGACATCATCGAAGTCGGCCTTGCTTTGAATGCCATAGCTGATGTCGAACTTCAAACGCTGCTGCGCCCAATCGACATTGCGCTGTTCAGCCCCCTTGCCAAGCGTGACAACGGTTGTCTGAAAACGCGGGATCGACATGCTTTCGCGTTCGACCTCTTCGGGCAACCTGACATCGTCAAAGGCCATGGCTTAGTTCTTCCCGTTGGCGGCGACGACTTTGCGGGCGAAGTCACGCAACACCTGCTTTTCAGAACGCTTAAAGCTGTCCGCGTCTTTCGTCTCGATCTTGAAAATGAACGTGTTGTTGGTGCCGGCCTGCACGGCGCCTGCATCGTTCGCAACCTGCGCCCGCGTGCGAACGTCAACCTGTTCACCCGGCGACAGACGCATCGGGATAACCTTGCTGTCGGCGCCTGTCGAGCCCCCAACGGTGAACTGCCCGCCCGACCTGAAGGCCATGGGATAGCCGGCCCCAACCGTGCCACGAGCGCGCCGGGCAGCCGCAACTACGGCATCCGACATGCCGCCCGGAATGGCGGCGATGAAGTCCGTGACGGCCTTCTTGGCGAACTTGGTATTAGGCGCGCTTTCGCCACCCAACCATGAATTGTTGACGTAACGTTCGTTCAGGTTAAGCAACTGCTTAACGTAACCTTCCAACGAAGCACCGCTGCCACCACCGCCACCCGTGTTGGTTGGCGCGTAATTCATAAACGCAGTGCCACCCGACGTAACGGCCGCCGTGGCCGGGCTCGATGTCTGTTCGCTGAAACCACCCGTGTTGCCGAAGTTGTTGATGGCAGACATGCCATTGCCGGCAGCAGCCGAAGCCGACGCAGCCGCCGCCGATGCTGTTGCTTGCGCCGCAGTGACCAACTCGCCAAGCAGCCTGTTGGTTTCCCGGCCAAGATCGGTAAGCGACTTAAAGGGCACCACAGTTGCAGCCGTGACCGCATCTGTAAGCAGCTCGAATGCACGGGTTGAACTTTGGTTGTTATCGTTAGAAGCGCTGGCAACCTGCGTCGCGGTGCCGTTCGGGATGATGCTACCGTTACCACCCGGCACAAAGAGTTCGGGGCCGTTCTCGCCAACAAGATACTTCTTGCCAGCGGCAACCGGGCCGCCTGAAGCTCGTGCGCCGGCAATGCCTGCATCGCTGCCGCCACCACCGCCAAGGCCAACGGCGTTGGCTGCTGCCTTCGCCGCGCTGACAAGGGCCGACAATGCACGCTTGACAGTATCGACAAAGCCGTTGAAGGCGCTGACGATGCTGTCAACGATCCCCATGACAAAGTCTTTAATCCTTGTCCAAGACGACGTGAAGAACTCTGTCACAAGGTTCAAGCCGGCCATCACGCTGTTCGGCAACGTTTCGGTGAACAACTTGCCGACTGATGCAAACCATCCGGCAACAGTCTCGTAAGCACTGGCAAAGCTGTTCGCGACAGTCATCCCGAAAGCGGTGAACGTGGTGTCAATCGAGACGAGCAACTGCCCGAACCATGTGACGGCCTCGACAACGAAGGTGCCCACACTCTTCAGCGCCGCGAGGGCCGCCGTTCCGAACTCCACGAGCTTCGCCCGGCCGGCTTCTGTGCTCGCGAGGAAGGCCACAAACGCCGCCACAGCCGTTCCGACGACAATGGCGAACAGACCTAGCGGGCTGGCGGCCATCACCACGTTCAAGGCCCCCTGTGCGACGGCCACAGCGGTCACGGCCACCCGGTAGACACCCCATGCCGCCGCAGCGACAAGGATGCTGTCGGCAATGGGTTTGATGTTGGCGCCAATGAGATTGATCAGGTTGGCAAGCACGGCCGTCGCCCCGGTGGCGTTGTTCGTGTTGCCGATATACTGTTGCCAAGACGTGTTAAGATTGGTGATCGCCTGCGCGACGGTGGTGGTCGATTGGCCGAACGCCTTGTTGATGTCAACCGCGCCTTTGCGGATCGCATCGAACAGGCGCTTGGTGCTGATCTCGCCACGTTCGGCCATGGCGCGCAGCCTGTCGGTCGCGTCGGCCGATCCGGTGAACTCTTTCGCCATGATGCGCGCGAGCACCGGGGCTTGTTCCATCACGCTGTTGAACTCGTCACCGCGCAGCACGCCAGACGCGAACGCTTGGTTGAGCTGCGTTATCGCACCCTTGGCCGACGAAGCCGATGCACCGGACAGGGCGAACGCCTTGCTGATGGTTTCGGTGACGGTCCCGACATCAGCAGTCGAAGCCCGAAGCCCCTTGGCGTTCCGCGTCAGGCTGGCGTAAAGCTCATTGGTGGCGCCAAGATCGGTGTTGGCACGCCGCGCGATGTCGGCAACGGTTGACTGCGTCTTTTCCAAGTCCTTGCTGGCAACGCCCGCAGCTCGCAATTGGTTGGCGTAGCTTGTCCAAGCGTCGGCGCCCTCGATGATGCTCTTGACGCTGAAGGCAGTGGCGAGCGCACCCGCAGCCTTAGCCAGCAGCGCCGACGCGGTCGTTGCGCTGCTTTGCGACTTGGCGAGCGCGGCCGTGGCCGTGTCCTGTTTGGTGATTGACTTGGTGGCAAGCTCTGTCGCGCTGACAAGCTTGCCGTTCTCGACAACGACCTTGCGCGTCGCACCCGTCAGCTTGTCGGTCGTCTCGAATGTCTGCTTGACCTTACCGGTAAGCGCATCCGTTGACGTTGACGCCTTGTCAGCGCTAACGGCTAGTTCGGCAAGCTGATCAGCGGCGACATCGGCGCCTTTCTGAAAGATGTTGATTACGACATCTTCGCTCATTCTAGTATCTTTCGCGACCTAACCGCATCCTTGGCACGATCCAAGGCGCTATCAATATAACGCTGATAATCACCACCATTGATGTATTTCAGATAAGGCGTTGAGTTGGTGAAACTCATTGTCTGCCCTGTAACACGCTTATCAATGGTTGCGAAAACGGCGGCCTTGACTGCGTCTCTGTTCGCCTGCGCGGTCGATCCTTTCACACCCGGCGCGAAAATCCTAGTCCCAACGGGCTTATAGTTCAGCCCAACTTTCCAGCTAGACACGGTCAAGCCCGTATCGACAGGCGCACCATCCACGACTTCATTGATGAAGGCTTTGCCCGCAGCTTTGGTGATCTCGTTAGCGTTTGGTTCGATCCGCTTGCTTAGTTTTAGAATGCGCTGCGAAAGTTGCTTTAGGGTTTGTTCGGCCACCGTTGCCACCCTTCCCTTGTTTCTTTCGCTGCCACATCACAAACGCACGTTCCATTTCGCGAGCGTAGTGCATGAAGTCAGTGCGTTGGTCGTCGCTGAAGTTGAAGTGCTTGGCATACTCATGAACATCTGCCCACACTAGCGCGCTGCGGTCTGTGTGGGCAGTCCGAAACGCAACAAGTTCTTCGTAGCCGATAAAGTAAAGCTCCAAACCCGGCAACAGGTTTGGAGCATTCTTGATCTTGTCAGGCAGCGGCATTCGCATACGCGCTGCATCCTTGATGATCTGGCGTTCTACCGGCCCTTGCTCCAAAGTGTAGAGCAGGACCGCTACTAGTTTTTTGTTGCGATCTCCCGCAACGACGCCTTGTAGTTCTGCCAGTCTTCCGAATACTGCCGAACAAGTCGGAACAGCTCCGGGATCGCAGACATCACCATGACTACGTTGGGCTTGTTGAAGGACAGTTGCTCGCCTGACGGCCCCTCGATGGTGTCAATGTAGCCATCGGGCGTCTTGGTGCGCCACGCGAGGATGACGCAGTCCGCGAAAATCTCAATCAAAGCTGCCAACGCAACAGCTTCATCCAAGATTTTCAGCTCCAAGGCACGGCGATGCGGCTCGAAATACCGCGCCGAAACCTTGGCGAACTCGACATTGCCGCCGCCCGAACGGGCAACCTTGATTTCGACAGTGCCGAAGTTCAGCCAAACGCCCTGCTGTTCAAGCTCCACGTCGGTCTTGAACTGTGTGAACAAACTCATGTTGTCGCCTCTTGTTGAGCAATACCGGGGCTTACGCCCCGGCTGCGTTGGGAAGGTAGTCGAAGAACACCATCAACAGGGTGTGGTTCATGTTGACATCGAACTTCGCGCCGGTGGCCGCATCCACGGTCAAGGGCAGGGTGATCGCTTCATCTTGCGACACGTCAAGCCGGCCATCGCCAAGCGTCAGCATCGGAAGATCGAAGGCGATGCCAGCGTTGTCTTTGACAAGCTGGAAGTCAAGCGTTGTGTCGGCGTTCTCGCGCACGAGCTGCACCGCTTCGATGTCCGCGAAGTAGGCCGTCAGGTTGGCCGTGACTTCGAACGTCCCGGCCGTGACATCGAACGCGCCCAACTTGCCGATGGCCTTGTTGGGTTCACAGTTGTTGTTGATCGTCAGCGACAGCTCTTGCACATATGCGAAGAGCGGTGCCGGCGCAGCGTCGCCGTCAACGTAGCTGGAAAGCTTGATCCGCTTCACGTCGGTTGACGTGTTGAAGGCGTCGCTTTCCACGACCGAAGGCCGGGTGCCCGTCTTCAGGCCATCGGTCGCCGTGCGCTGTTCGTTGTCGGTGGCGATGAAGCCAAGCGACAGCGTGACCTTGTCCGCCGTGTTGATGTTCATTTCGAGTTCGTTGGCGACGGCGCCGACAAGGTATTCCGACTGAATAGCGGAAAGGTTGCTGTCATCGGGTGCGCCAAGCTGCCTTTCGAGCTGCAACGTGGTGCGAACGATGTTGGCGCCGACTTCGTTTTTCAGCACGCGACCAAAGAAGACGCGGATCGTCTTGCCGGTGCCGGCATCGGTGGTCATGACCGCTTCTGTCTTGTGGAACTCGATGCGGTTGGTGGCAACCGACTTGACGCAGGCCCAACCGTTGTTGGCGGCCCCGGCGAACTTTTCGGCCGTGAGATCACCGCCAATGTAAATCCATTCGCCGGGGATCAAGCCAAGCTGTGTGAGGTTCTTGGCGACGCTGACAAGCGCCGGCCAATCGCCCGAAACGTCAATGCTGACATCAGCGCTCGCGAACTGATGGCCGACGCGGGTGATGTTGCCGGTGGTGTCGTTCACCGTGCCGTCACCGACGACAACCGTGGTGCCTGTCGAACTGGCGACAAGATGCACGCCGTTGTTGGCGTTCTGTGCGAAGTCCTTGCCGAACAAGAGATCGTTGGCGAAGAACCCGGCGCCGAGTGCCGCGACGGTGTAGGTATCAGACGAAGCCGTGACCGTCGTGACGGCAAGATCGGACTTCTTGCGGAGCTGCGCGAACATGAAGCTTTCAAGCGGCTCCTGCATGTTCGTTTGCGTCAAGTCGGTTTCAAAGCCGCCGCTGGCGTCAAGATCGGTGACAACACCTTTCTTGCGCTGCCGGCCGGGGTTGATCGGGTTGCGCGCAATGGTCGTGAGTTCGCCGCCGAAGTCATCGTAGCCGTTGGGCTCCAATGGCACCCAAACAGGGGTGACAGGCAACACGCCAAGCGAGGTTTCCTTGGCGTATGACAGGCCGGTGACGTTGCTGTCGATCTTGTTAACAAGGGCCATGGTTATTGCCTTTCATCGTAGGTGTAATCAGCGGAGACGTTGAAGCGATAAGCGCCTTTTTCGGGCAACAACTCTTGAACCCTTGCTTGCCTATACCAGACACTACCCGCTGTCTGACGCGGGCGAAAGCCCTTTTTCAGCCCGTCTGCGAGCTGTTGGCCTTTGCGGTAGTTATTCGCCCCGACCTGTGGGGCGAAGACTTTCATGTAGAGCGTGCCTGTTGCTGTATAGAGCCTTGTCGAAACACCAAACCCGGTCTGCCTGTCCGTGCTCGTGAGCTGCGATACTTCAACCATGAACTTGTTGACGGGTGGCACCGTCTCTAGATCACGGCCGAAATACCGCACGACAACGTCGCCGGGGTTGATGCCCACACTGGCGAGCGTCGCCGCAAGCGTCGCCTTGAACAGATTGAACATTTCGTCAATGGCGGCGGGATACGTTGTTGTCATCCGACGAACCCTAGCGTGTAAAGCACGACTTCAGCGCCCGGCTTCAGCTCGTCAAGCCCCATCGGCTTCATGGTCGTGCCATCAGACCTGATGACGAGATCGCGCAGCTTGGGCGTGAAGCCAGCCGGGACCATCAGACCATATGACGAATACCGTTCGACATCACCGGCAACCTGCTGAAACGTCATCTTGTTGAACCCGTTGAACGGGAAGAACACAATCTTGCAGGCATAGTCCGTGAACGTGCTGGCTTCGTCTTCGGTCCAATCGGTTGTGCCCGCGTCAACGTCCCATTGACGCCAAGTGCAGAGATCGCCTTTCTTGGCGATGCTGGCGCGGGCACGTTCGATGCTGCCGGTGTATATTGTCATGCTCGATCAACCGTAACGGTGAAGGCGCCACCCTGCATGATGGCAGCCATGGCCGTCTCTGCTGCGGTGATGATCGGTTGTGAATAGGCACCGTCGCCGGGGCCGAAGAACTCTGTTTCAAGCGGCCCCGTCTTGTCGCGCTTGATGTTCGCGTTGGATGGATCGACTGTGGGCTGTAGCTCGATGGTCATTGCCGCCATGGCAAGGATGCACTGCCCGGCTTTGAGCTGCGGCGGAATGCTCGTATACGGGTATAGGTTGCCGAAGATATACACGTTCTTGCGCGGCCACGACAACATTTGATCGGCCGACACGCGGCAGCCTTTGAAGCGATCTTCCAAGGTCGCAAGGTAATCCATGGCCCGGATCAACAGCGGTTCACAGTCGGCATCGTCAACCGGCAGGGTTGTCACGCCACGCTTGGTCGCGTAGGCGCGGAACTCTGCAACAGTCACATAGCTGTCTGCGTTGGCAACAATCGAGCCGTCTTCGATGATCAGGGCCATGTCGTCGCCTTAGTCTACAATGGCAATGTTCGTGACTTTGCCATCAACCACAGTGAAGAAAACAGTTTTGCCCATGCCTTCGGTGCCAAAGACATCAACGTTGGCAACAGACGTGTCGTCGGCAACAATGGCTTCAGTCGCGGGCAGCCGGCAAATCAGCGCGGTGTTGCCGCCGCCCATGTCCAAGGCTTCCGACACGCCGGCCACAGACCGGGCGCCAACGCCTGCCGGGACCGCTGACATGGCATCGCCAAGCGTGCCGTTGGTGTAGGGGCCGCCAAGTTCGTTGTCGGCTCCACCGCCGCCACCGGGCTCGTAAACAGGGAACTCACTGTAAGCAGTCGGGATGACCGATCCGGCGACATAGTCGCAATCTTCAACACCGGAGCCGTAGCTGCTTGACGCGGTGCCGTTGCGCACCATCAATTCGAATGACGTTGCAGCGTTGAGTTCGTTGAACGCTGTCAACTCTTCAGGTGTTGGGACGGCACCCGCCAAGAAGTAAATGATTTTGGTCATGGTGCCGTCCTTTAGGCTTAGGTGAATGTGGCGGTGGTGACAACACCGGCAACGATGGTCAAGGCCATCGACTTGCCAGCGCCGGCCGTGCCAACAAGCGTGACGCCAGTGACGGCAACGCCGCTTGTGATAACCTTTTGAGTGCTGCCCACAACAGGGGCGGGCGGCACATCCGGGTTGATCACGGGGAAGTCGCCGGCATCGTCATACGGCGCAACAAGCGTGCCGGCGACATAGTCAGCATCTTCCACGCCTGCGCCGTAGGTGTTGGCAACAAGCGAGTTGCGCACACCGACATCGTAGCCAACCAACGCATTGAGCTTGCCAATGGCTGTCAGCTCCGGCCCGCTGGCGACAGCGTCAGCCGTGAAGTATAGGACTTTCTTATTCGCCATGATGGCTAGCCTTCAGCTCGATGTTGCGGGGAACGGTTGGGTTACTTCGCCCAACCGGCAGGCTTGGGGCCGGGCTTGGCGGCCGGCGCGTTCGGATCGGGCGCCGGGGTGCCGGGATCGCCGCCGTTGCCGCCTGCGTCGCCGTCACGGCTCGTCACGCCATCCGGGGCCGTGCCGGGGTGCCCGCCGAGCTTGTCGCCTGTCTCGGCCGGCTTGGGGCCGCGACCGTGGATCGCATCGAGATCAGGCGCCCCGCCGCCTTCCGGCCCGACCTGTGCGCGCGGAGCGCCGAACTGCGGAAGCTGCGGCTGCACGCCACCATCGGCCGCGAGGCCGGCAGCCAGCTTGTCGCGAGCTTCCTTGCGATCACGCTTCTGTTCCGACGTGATCTTGCGCGCCGCATCAGCCGTGAAACGCGGGTAGTTGTCATACGACGGCGACGGGATGATGTCGTTGTCCGTTGCGATGACGAAGTCGCCTTTCTCCGGCTTTTCGCCGGGCTGCACTGCCGCCGCATTGCGCGTCATGGCGTGCACGTTGCCGGGCATGGATGCGGCAAGGTCGATCTCGTCTTCGGTCGGGACGGCATCCGCGAAGAACACGAGCACGATGGGCTTCTTTGATCCGAACTGCATGGCTGCTGCTTTCTGTTTGTTGTTGCGAAAAAGGCGCGGGCTGTGAACCCGCGCCCCTTGTTGCATCCCGTTGTCAAGCGGGCCTTACTGCGTGCGCAGAACCACGCCCGGCAAGTCCTTGATGCTCGTCACCGTCTGATCCCAATTGGTGCCGGTGGCAAGCGCCGCATTGGTCGGGCTCTTGCCGCCGTTCGTCTTGTCCCAAGAGAAACCCTTGATGCCGAGATTGTAGGACCATTCCGCCTGATAGGTGCGCAGAATGTTCTCGTCACCGTTCTTCGTCTCGATGTTCTGAACGAAGTCGTCATTGCGGAGGATCATCGCCGCGCCGGGCACAAGGCCAAGCGAAACGTAATCCGTTGGCGAACCGGCGATGACCAGCGCCGGAATGTCCGAAATGACGAACACGGCGCCGAAGGGGTCGCGAACGACGGCGATGGTGTCATAGGTGTAGAGCTGCGCCGCGTTGGCGATGGCGTTGGCGAAGTAGTCGTGCATCGGCTTGCTGTGCGCAACCCAACAGATGACGGCCGCCGAACGATCACCGAACTTGGACCGGGCAACGTTGACGTTGGCCGGGTTGAACAGCTCCGCACCGGACGAACCGCCCGAAGCATCGTAGTTGATCGCCGCGACGTTCCGCATGGCGCCGGCCAACGCGGCAACCGCCGTGTTGAGCATATCCTGCATCATGGCCGGCGCGAGCTGCTTGGCGATCTCGGCTGCACCAAGCTCCGGGTTCTTGTCGATCCAAGTGAACATGACAGGCGGAATGTTGATGGGCGGCGTGCCGCCTGCAACCTTCACCATCGTGTCAACGAGCATCTGAAGATCGATGGGCGTCACGGCGCCGGAACCGTAGGCGTCGCGCCGACGCACCATGCCGCCCATGATCTTCCAGAACGTAGCATCCGAAAAATCGCCGGTGTTGCTGTCGTTGCGCAGGATCAGTGCGCCCTTGGTCGCCTCATTGAAGAGGTTGATCTGCTGCGCCACGAGTTCGGAAACCGTGGTATACACCCACTTGTTGAAGACGGCGATGTTCGCGAGTGACATGGTGCTGTGCCCTTATGGTTTGGCGGCAAGTTCGGGATTGACGCTCTTCATGTGCGCGACAAGGTCGGCGCCAGCAAGAGCCGTCAGGTTCGGGGATTTGTCGGTTGGTAGGGCACTGCCCCCGCCCGGCGCGTTGTGGGCACTGCCCCCGCTCGCCTTGCTGCCGGTGATAATACTGGCAAAATCTTTGTTTGCAACAAATTCTTGCTCCAAATCTGCGAGCGTGTAGGCGGATGGCTTGCCCTCCGCATCGAGCACCACGGTTGCCGGTTCGTCGCCATCGAGATTGGCCGACAGACGGCCCTTGATGTGCGGCAGCAGCAGCTTGGGCGATGTGCTGATCTTGCTGGCGAGTTCCAGTGCCTTGCTATCGATCAACGTCTTCTTGATGAAGGCGTCGCGCTTCGACAGGGCCGTTGCGGCGTCAGTCTCGGCTTTGGTCAACTTCGTCTGAAGTGACTTGACGATGCTGTCGTGATCTTCCTTGGTCACGCCGCCGTCCTTGGGCTGCTTTTCCGCCTTGGCGGCAGCAAGCGCGGCTTCGACTTCAGCAAGCTTTTCCTTGGCCGCCGTCGCTTCACCCTTGACGTTGTCAAGAGCTGTCGTCAGCTCCTTGTTGAAGTCCGCATCCATGTCAAGGATGTATTCGCCCTTGCGATCCTTGTTTTCAATATAGAACTCTTTCTTGTCATCAGAAAGGGCTTCGAACTCAGCTTTGCTGATCTTACGCTTGACGGGCATGGCTTTGCCATCCTTGGGTTATGACTAGCTTTGCTAGTCGGCTAGAATAAACGGAACTTTGTCTTGAAACTGATCTATCGGCAGCTTTTTGGTTGACATGAACTTCGGGAACTCAACAGCCTTTGCCAGACCGTTCTTGATGCGCAGAGCCGCCACACTGCCCACAATGTCGGACAATACAATAAACGGCTGCGAACGCAACCATTCGAAGAACGATGCCGGGCGGTTGGTCCTGTCACCGTCTTCGGGCACGATCTTGGACCGGCAATTGTAGTGTGCGGGCGGCAGCGGCCCCTTGCCGTAAGCCCATGTTTTACCGTCGCGACCACGACAAATGTTGGTGGTTACTTCATCGAGCACCGCCACCCATCGATAACGCTCATAGAAGATGCGTTCAAGATAGTTCTGTGAAACCGACGTGATGTGCTGAAGCGTCGTTGCAAGAACCGTGTTGGCTTGGTTCTTGAACTTGTTCAGCAACCCGTCTTTGAATGCTGCGGCCTTGGTGCCCTTAAACGTGTCAAGGACTTCGTCAACAGACTTGGCATCGGTGCGCGCCTTGCGCAGCTCGCGAAGCATCGTCTGCTTGATGTTGGCATAATACTTGTCGAGCATGTCGCCCATGGTTTCGCCGGTAGCGCCTAGCACCTTGGTTTCGACTTGGCGCCACAGCGTCGCGTTGTTCGGCATCCGACGCCGCGTGCCCTTCTGCGAAAGCAAGATGTCTTGCAGCACCTTGTTGTCAACGGCGCTGACTTTCTTAAGATCGGACAGCAGCACTTCCTTGGAACGCTTCACGAGCGTGTCGAGCTGCCGCGACATGCGCCGTTCAAGATTGCGATACTCCGCAGCCGTGAGATCACCAAAGTTGCGCTGCGGGCTGCTTAAGATGATGTTGGTGACACGGCGGTTAAGCACCGTGAGCGTGTCACCGAAGTCACCACTGAACCACGCCTTGACGCCTTCGAAGTAAACTTGATGCCTTGTCAGGCTGTCGTAAAGCGTAGCCATGACTGCTATGCACCTGCCCCAAAGCCGCTGTCGCTGCCACCGTTCGGGTCGTTGGGATCGACTTCGGGCGCAAAGAACGTGCGTTCCTTGGTCAAGGCCGCTTGCGCCTCTTCGTCGGTCAAGGTGGCAACGCCAGCCTTGCGCAGCGCGTCGCGCATTTCGCCGTATGTGATGGCTTCTGCCTGCCATTCCTTGACGAGCTGCGCGCGTTCGGCGCTGTCGAGTTCGTTCAAGTCAAAGTCGGTGTTCAGCTCATATTTGATACTGGCTTCTTCAGCACCGACAAAGTAGCCGCACCACTGCAACGCCCATTGCATGCCCTTGGACACGTTGCGGGCGCAACTCGACAACACCGACGTTTCGGCGTTCTCGTCAATGCCGGCTTCCGTTGCCGTGCGCTGAACGCTCTTCTGTTCGACAAGCTTGGCGCCAAGGGCAACCATTTGTTTCTCTTTGTGTTCCATGGCTTCGAACGGCATGCTGTTCGGTTCGGTCTGCAACAGCCCGGCCGTGCCGTCCTTCGGCAGCATGATGATGCCGCGCGAGCCCAAGCCGATCTTGCCGCCAAGAACTTCCTTCACCCAAGTTTGCGTCAGGCCGGCTGCCCACAACGTCGGCTGCCCGGTGACGAAGCAGCTTTCTTCATAGTCAGCGCTGTTGCGATAGTGAGCGATGTTCAGGCTGCACAAGTCATACATCGGCGGCTTTTCGATGTCGCTGCTGCTTTCGCGCGGGCCTAGGAACCTGAACGGCAATTCGTCATAGGGCTTGCCTTGGAAGTTCAGCGGCACGGTCGGGTTCTCATACAAGACGAACCCGCGCGCTTCGCCGGCCGTCTGGCGCCACAGCTCGACAGTGTAGATGCCACCCGTCAGGCGCAACACGCGATACTGTATCGCCTGCTTGGAAGCGAAGCCATCGTCTTCGATGGTGTATTGTTCCATGAGCACGACAAGGGTTAGCTTGTCCTTGCCATTGATCCGCACTTTGCGCCAATTGGTAATCTGTTGCGGCTGATACAGGTGGATCGTCGGTTTGATCTCGCCTGTGTTGAGCTGCTGACGTGAAGCACTCTCAACACGGGGATAGTCAACGAACAGCCCGGCGCGGCCCTTGGCGACAACAGTGGCAACGCCCTTCTGTGTGAGTTGGTCAAAGCTGACGCTTTCACCGTTGGCGTCGTCTAGCACTGGCGTCAGCGACGTTGGCACTTCGGCAACAGCATCGCGCGTGAACACGCGGCCAACAAGCCCGTCAAGGGTGCGGCCGGCGACGCCATAGAACACGGCGCGGCTGACATAGTTGTTATACCGTGCAAGGTGGTCTGCGTCGTTCATGTTGCCGGGCAACTGCAAGTAGGTCGTGCGACGTTCCTTCACGCGCTGTTCGCCAGCAATGCAATCATCAATCAAGCTGTATTGATCGCGGAAAACCAACAGCTCGCGTCGCACGAACTCAACGCCTCCTGTTGCCGCGTAGTTGGGTTCAAGGTTGCGCAGCCCGGTGATGAAGTCATACAACATTGTTGCGCATCCTAAGTTGGGAAGTTCAGTTTGACTGTTCGGGCATCGCGGTTGCTACTCTTAAGCACCCTGTAGCGCACCATGTCCCAAGGGTGATCTTCTGCGTCGGTGTCAACGTCATCGATGTCTTTGTCATCACGCGGCAATGTGGGGATCAAGTCAATACTCGCCCGGCAGTTTTCGGTAAAATACAAGCCCGGCTTGTCGAGATATTCCAACACAGCAGCAAGCCTGTCGCGCGCGAGCTGCAAGCCGTTCTTACGCGATCCCGGCGACTTGTCGGAACGTTCCCAATCAACGCCAACATCTGACATCTTGGTTTCAATGGTTTCGACATCGCTTTCGCGAACGTCGCGGATTTGGTTGTCGGCCGGGCCGGGCCATGGCTTCTTGACGATCCAACCTTGTTCAAGCAGCTTGGCCTCACGCGCAACGATTTGCTGCCCGATCTCAGTTGCCGAAAGCTTCAGGCCAACGTTGGTGCCGATCTCTTCGGTGAAGTAGAGTTCATCGATTTGGATCAACGTGCCAGCGGGCGGCGCCCATGTCGTGCCGTCTTCGTATGTCAGCTCTTCGCCGTTGGCTTCGCACCACCAACCCACACTTGCCGGGTGCGAAGAGCCCCAATCGAATGAGCGGTCAAGGTGCCAAGTCTTCGGAACTTTGAACCGTGCAATGACGTGGCGCGACACATCCCAAACGTCATCAAAGGCACCACCGGCAACGATGTCCCATGAGCCGCCCAACCAAGCCTTGCGCTTGTTCTTGTCGCGTATGTTCTTGATGCCGGCAATGTATTGCGGCGACAAGTAAGGGTTCTCGCGATAGGAGCCGACGAACGTGATTTGCGTTACATCGATGTTTTCATTCTGCTTGGTCTGCGGATTGAACACATTCGTTGTTGTAATGATCGGCGTGCCAATCGGCGCAGGCGTGATGAACCGGCGCTTAACCCAATTGTGACCGGGGCCATATGGGTTTGTTGTCGAGCACACTTCTAGCGGGATCGGCGGCGGGTAGCCAAAGCTGCCATCGAGGTTGAACCCCTTTGGCGGGCCGTCCTTCTGCGGTGCACCACCAATGAAACCGTCCTTTGTTGGCGTATAGGATGAACGGTTGCACGAGTGCATCGCTTCATAAAGCGTGTCGTTGGGGAACTTGCATAGCTCATTCCAACCAATAAACGGGTATTCGTGGCCGTGGTATTTCCAATAATCTTGCGGCTTGCTGATGTGACGAAACAGCAGCTCTTCGCCTGTCGGCCAAATCCACTTTAGGTCGCTGTTGCTCGTCAGGAAGCGGCAGCCGTCGCCATACTGCGGAAACCACCGTTGCGACTTAGCAATGATGTCTTCCAAGTTCTTGTATTCTTGATCGAAGATGATGCCGCGCCAGAATGAGCCGTAGCCGCGCCCAACACGGCGCTTGAACCGCATCAACTGTGCGTCTGTCTTGCCCGGCCCGCGCGTGCCTGTATAAAGCAGATGGCTTGCTTCACAGCTAAAGAAGTCGTCTTGCGATCCGGGCAGCGCTTTCCACGGCTCGAAATACGGCAGCTTTTCCTTGTCAGGCGGATTATTGTGATGTCTATGCAGCATCTTCGGCCATGTCGCGAAGCAACTGTGCCTGACGCTTCTTGACACCCTCCGGGTCGGGCGGGCTTACCATCAGAACCTTGGTGCTGTTGTCAACGTTGTTGTTGACGACTGGCGCCTTGCTGATGAAGCCCCTGATCTCTGCATACAGGCGGAACCCCTTGATGCGATCTTCAACAGCCGCAGCGGCGCCAGCCAGCGCATAAACATCATGCGCAAGTTCAAACTGCGTCGGCAGGAAGTAGTCAGGGCCGAACTCGTCAAGCAAGCGCTGCTTTTCATCGCGCACGAACGGGTCGTGTTGCCATGTCTGCATGATGAACAATGCAGCTTGCATGTTGTCAGGGAAGACGAGCGTTGCAGCTTTGAAGTGCTCGTGCGGATGCCGCAGCAACGCCGCAGCGAACGCCGTCTTGGCTTCCAAGGGGTTGATGTCAACGGGTAGGTAGCTCATTGCCCACACTCAATCGGGTGCGACGCCAGTTGTCGAGCGCGTCAACCTTCGCGCTGCAAGCGTCTAGTGCGGTTTCCGTCAACAACAGTTTGTCAACGATGTCGCCTGTGGTTTTGACAGTCTTGACCACTTTTGGACAGGGCGTGGTCATCGAGGCCGGAACGTGGTCACTGACGATTTGCGGTTCCACCACCAACGGCGCGACGGTTGAGCACCCGGCCAAGATCGGCAGGAACAGGAACGGCAAGATATGCCTTGGCGTCAGCACTTGTTCTTTCCAGCTCGCGAAGGGCCGTCGTTGCTTCGCCGGCTTGTGTCGCGATCTCGCCAAGGCGAGCTTGCAGGCCGGTCATCAACTTATCGTCTATTTCGCGGAACGCCGTCAAGCGATCCATCGTCGCTTTCTGAACGGCGTTGACGGCTGCGGCTGTCTTGACTTCAGCTCGTGCCGTGTCGCGCTCCGCAGCAGCGCTGATGGCCTGCCCGCGATACCACAGGAGCCCGACCAACAGCGCTGCGATGACGGCGGCAATGCTGCCTAGCAGGATCAGGCGCGCTGAAGCCATATCACGCCCCATGTCACCAAGCAGCCAATCACCACGGCCGCAGCAACACGGCTCTTGCTCTGCCCGTGCAGCAGCCCTTTGCCAAGGCCGGGCGCGGTCGCCTGAAGCATGCCGGCGACGATGAACATAAGGGTGATGAAGGCGCCAAGCCCGCTGTTGAGCACTTCGGGATCGTTGGTGATCCGGTAGCTGATGCTCTGCAAGGTGCGCAGGTTCACACCAAGCCACATGATCGCGAGGCCAAGGGCCATCTGTTGCGCTCGCGCATACTGCCCGCGACCGCGCAGCGTGTCCCATGTCAGCGCCCGGAACGTCAGGAAGATCACGACGCCAACGCCAATAATGGCGCCGTTCATGATCTCGACTGCTGCGCCACCGGGGAAGACATACAGCATGAACGCGAAGAGTGCTGCAAGCAGCACACCAACGCTAATGATCTTGCGGCTTGCGTTCATGACGTTGGGGCATCCTGTCGCGGATTGTGCGGCGGTTCGCGGCGTTCGTTGCTTCTAGCATTTCATCGAGCGTCTTGACAAGCTCGCTTGACGCACTGACGCTGCTTTGCACAGCGGCGGCGATCTCATGCTTGATGCTTTCGACTTCTGCCGAACGTGCCCGTGTAAACATGGCGATAAGACCTTTCATCCGCGCTTACACCGTTTTCTGTTTCAGCGCTTCGACAAGGCGGTTAGTTGCTTCTGCGTTGGCAGTGATCGCAGTTAGAACCTCGCGGCCCTCTTTGATGCGGGCTTCTTGAATTGTGTTCAAGATGCCTTCACGATGCCAAACCCAATATGACAACGCTGCAATAACAAGGCCGGGGAAACCTAGTCCTTGCAGCGTTGCAGCAACAACGGTGAAAATCGCTTCCACCGCCCCGCCCTTACTTCAGGTCGCGCCAGTGCTTCAGCTCGAAATGCGGGTAGTCAACAAAGCTGAAGTCCTTGCCCCATGTGAGCTGAACGCCAACATTGTCGGCACATTGCATGATGACGCGGCCCATGTCTTCGAACGCCTTGATGGCGCCGGGGCCTTCCCAACGAATGTTGGGCTTGTTCGGCCACCAAGGCACGGCATCGAACGCGAAAGATGGATCGTAATTGTGTGGCGACTGAAGCCAACCCGCCTTTGACTTGCCCTCGCGCTTGGCTTTCTCTTGATCGGCCTTGTTGCGAAAGCCGCAGATCACAGCGAAGTCAACAAGCTTGATCGCCTCGAAAGCAACCTTCTGAAGCTCCGGGCGGCATTGTGACAGGTTGGTGGTGCTGCGTTCGCCAAATGTGGGCATAGGACGGGCTCCGGGGCTGCCTGAAGGGTGCAACGATCTATACGCCCGGATGTTCCGCCCGGCAAGCAAAAGCCCGCCACGGCGAACCGGGCGGGCTTAGGGGCTTTCGCGTCATCTGCTGCGGAGGGCACAAGCCCCCTAGCTGCTTCCGACCTAGGCCAGCTCTGTTGGCGTGCTAGCTCTTGCTAGTGACATCGCCTTGTTACCGGAAGCGGCGGGCATCAGAACCGGAGCCCTGTTCTAGCCCGCCGCTCTAGTTGCGAACCCTGTGGCGGGTCGCAACGTTCTTGTCAAGCCGTGCGATAGACGCGGGCGCCGGGGCCACGCGGATCGGTCGCATCGACGGCGCGGATCGTGAAGACGCGCGTTGCCTGCATCTTCGGGCGCTTGCCCGTTTCCACGACTTCGCCGGCCTTGTTCTTGCGCTCGAAGTCTTCCATGACGACGTTGCCGGCTTCGTCCTTGACCTCGATGGAATGCTTGGCCGTCGCGAGCGAAACCGCCGAAGCGATGGTGCGATTGGGCTTGGGCATGTCCTTGGTCACGGGCAGGTGGAACGACTGCCCGACGTTCAGGCTGTCGAACGGGTAGATGCTTTCGCGGGTGCCACCGCCACCGCCGCCACCCTTCTTGGCCGCAAGCGGCACGTTGTCATCGATTTCGAACTTGGCCTTGGCGGCCGTGTTGGCGGCCGTGTCGTCGGCGGCCTGTTCCGCGACCAGCTTGGCGCCGGCTTCCGTCGTGATGGCGGCGACGCCACCGGCTTCGTTGGTGATAGCCGGATTGAGTTCGATCAAGCCGGCCGCGACCAGCCCTTCGCCTTCGGCCTGTGTGACGAAGTCGTAACCGGGATTGCCGGCCGCGACGGCGGCGGCGATGCGATGCAGCACGGTGACGTTGAGAGTGGCCGAACCGGAGTTGTCAGCGGCGGGCGCGGTGGCTGCGGTGTTGGGCTTCTTTGCCATAATCGGAAAATCCCTTGTTGTTTGTCGGTGTGACAATCGCAAGCTAGGTGATGTTGTTCAGGCTGTCAACCACCCGAAACGCGAAATGTTGAACCGTCGAAACGATCCACACAGCCGGCGATCCTTTCGAGCGCGGCGGCCTGTCGAAGCTGCGCATCAATGATGGTGCCCACAATGTTCACCGCCGCGACCTTGGCGGCTTTGTCATCGTTGACGAGAATGGCCTGCGCGAGTTCTTCGGCAAGCTGCATGCCGGGTGACAGCTTTTCCATGTTCAACGTTCCTTCATGAGTAGGTCTAAGCCATTGTAGGCGACGCCTATCAGCTCATGCCGAAGGCCACCCGATACCACCGAACCGATCTTGTAATCACCGTTCGGCATCGTGGTTTTCCAGAACGCGATAAGCAATTCAGGCGATGACACGCCTTGATCGATGTCGCGCAACACAGATATGAGGGCGTCACGCGGCTTCCAAAGCCGGCCGTCTTCTTGGCTTAACGCCCTGTGTTCGGCTAGTGACTTCGGATAGTTGGCGAACGCCGCCTGTGGTTCTTCGTTGTTAGGCCAAAGCTCTAGCTGTTCAACCATGGCTGTAAACCCATAGGTATGAGAGAAAGAGAACCACGGCTGCGGCTAGCGGGACACCGAACAACATGCCTAAGCAAATCGCAGTGTCCCGCAAGCGCTCGATCATAGCTTGTGATTGCCCATCGCCTGCCCGGCCTTGACGCCCTCGATGATGGCGCTGCGGGTGTCGGCGGCAACAGTCACCATGTTCACATGGGGATCAAGACAGGCCATGGCGAAGAGCGCATGCCACAGCAGTTCGCGGTTGATCCGCCGTTGATCGGCAATCGACATGCCGGCCGGGACATGCTCTTTCAAAGCTGCCCGCTGTGCTTCTAGCACCTTGTCGGTGATGGGGTGCGGCTTCACCGATTGTCACCGCTGCCCGACAACACGCCACGAGCTGCCCTGTCGGCAAGCTCGATCAAGTTGGCGGCGGCCACTTCTGACAACGTTGTGCCGAGTTCGGCACAGGTTGCAGCAGCATACCACAGCAAGCCGCCAAGCTCTTTGATGATCTGCTTCTTGCGTTCGTCGCTGATGGGTTCGAACTTGACATACGCCTGCGCGGCGCTGCTGCTTAGCTCGAAAGCAATCACGCCGTCGTCGCGGAAAATCTTCTTGACCTTGTTCTGAACCTCGCCAGCTTCAGCCAAGCCAAGTGCCACATACATCAGGCCGAACGGCGTGCCCTTGCCGGGATAGATCGCGGATCGCACGGCAAGGCGCTGGTAGTCATCGAGCGCATTGTCGCTGTGCTCGTAATCGCAGTGTTCCTTTACAAACTGATCAACATCAGCCTGCACAACATCATTGATTGGCTTGGTCATAGTGCTACTCCACAGTTGAGCACAGGTTATTTGACATCGTCTTGCTGCCTGATCAGCTCGACAGCATATCCGCTGCACAGCGCCCAATACATCGTCTTGCTGATCTTGGAGCGGTGACGACTATTGTTATAGCTGTATTGTTGCTCGCGCACGATCTCATGTTCTTTCTTGGGATCAAGAACATAGAGCTTGACAGGCATGTTGGGCAGGCTGTCGGCGGGCTTATTGCGAGACAAGGGTTACACCATGAGGCTTGCGGGGTGCGGCATGCCCACACTAGGCGAGCCCCGCAGCGGCCGTCAATAGCGTCGCCCCCGCATTGCCTTGGACAGCGCTGCCCCGTTGCGAGCCCGCTTGCGCCGCAGCTCGCGCTTGGTCATCGCAGCTTGATCCGGCTCAACATAGGTCAAGCTGTCATTCTGCTGCGTCACCTTCCAAATCGTTTTGCCGTTGGCGCAGCGGCAGCCCGGCTTGTCAGCCGCGCGTTGTAGCATAAGGGCAAGTTCGCTCTTGTCGGTCATCGTTGCCTTACGCCTGCAAGTGCATCCAACGGTAACGACGCTCGCCATTGTCGCGAACACCGTGCATGTGCGAAGCGGGGCGGGTGATCTCGATGTTTTCCCCTATCGCTTTCATGGTGACGCCCCATTCGTCAGTCGCGCCCAACCATGTCACACCAACCACGGTGTAAAGCTTGTGGTTGCCAAGGTGTTGCGCAGTGAGGCCGATAGCCTCTAGCGGGGCCGTCAGGCCATGAACGTCAAGCGTCCTGTGCGTCAGCGTCTTGTCATGTTTCATTTGTCTTGCTTTCCGGTTGTGGGCACAAGCGCCGCTCGATCTCTGCGAATTGGCGCCACAGATCGCCGCGCCATTCCTTCGTCTCTGTCAAGACTTCTGTTTCGTCAAAGTCGCGACAGTGGTAAGCATCTGCGAACTTGGTAAACGACACCTTGGCGCCATCAGTCAACAGCCGGCGCATGTTGTCGCATAGCTCTTGATTGGTTGGCCTAGTCATTTGGCACCAACGCAGGGTTGATTGCTGTAGTGCTTGAAGCCGCAGCGCAAGCAGTCTTCCCAAGACGCACGCGGCGGGTTGCTTTCGGCCGGATCGGTGCAGGCAATCCGCGCTGTTCTCGTTTCCATGTCGAGTGTCGCGGTATAGCGGCCGGGCGGCAGGTCGGACAGGTCTAGCGCTCGCAAGTCGGTGATAGGCTTCAGCTTGGCCTTGACTTCGGGTTCATCGAGCACAGACGGCATCGCAAGCGGAGGCGGGACGATGTGCGGTGTGATGAACAGCGCCAACACGTCAGCCGCAGCCGACGCATACAGCTCGCCCGCCTGCATAGTCTTCAACACGTCTTCATAGAACGCATCGCGGTTGTCGTGCCCGGCCTTGCGCAAGTCGTTGGCCGCATCGCGCCAGACTTCGGCCCGCGCCAAATTGGCCTTGCGGGTTTTCTTGTCGGCGCCCCAACGCTGCGCGACGGCTTCGTTGTCGCTCGCGTAAATCTCGAAACGCTGCGCGAGCTGTTCCAACATACTCAACGACATATCGGCTCGCCTCCGGTTTCAACGTTCACTTCATGCAAACGGATGTTAACATTGTATTCCTTGCCGGGCTCTATCAAGCGCTCGATGTGCTTAAGCGCGGCCTTGCGCGTGTTGAACGGCATGGTTGCTTTGGCATCGCCATACGCCCGCCAAGTGATGATGAACTTGTTGGGGTCGGCGTTTTCGGCAAGCTCACGCAACAAGCTCATGGCCTTGGTCCCCTACTGTAGCGCATGCAGTCGCGCCATGTGCGTTCAACGTAGCGTGCATCAATGCTGCTATACAAGGCGCACATCGGCCGGCTGTAGCCGAGATCGAAAAGACGGTTAAAGCGGCGAACGCAGCGCCCCTGTGCCTTGCTCATGTCAGCACCTTGCCAACCGGCATCGCTTCAACCTTGGCGACAAAGTTCTTGCCGATGTCAACCCAAAGGTCAAGCGCCATGTCGTTCAAGCGCATGGTGTAAACGCTTTCGCTGTCGTAACGGCCATTGGCGTCAGCGCCATCAAGGCTGTCATAGATGAAATACCAATAACCCTCACCGCGATAAAGGTTGAGGTTGGCGCACCCAACGGCCTTGACGACTTCCTTGACTGACTTGGCGTAACGAACCGACATGACGAACTCCTGTTGTTGACCAAGGCATAATGCCCTAGTCAGAACATGTTGTCAAGGCACTTCGAACGGCGACGGAACTTTGCCCGCTGCAACATCGCGCAGCAGCTTCTTGGTCAAGGCCGCCCGCCTGCGCCGCGCGTGGCGGTTCTCGTCAGTATGGGCGAAGCGCGCGTCTTGATCCTTGGCGCTTTGGTAGCCGGTGGCAAGGATGTTGTCGCGCTCCTGTTCATGGGCTTCGTTGATCGTTGTCTTAGCTTCCATTGTTGTCATCCCATGTTGTTGTCGTGTGACCGTAGCCGGCGATGTCATGAGCCTGCTGAAGCGTCAGGACTTCGGCCGACAGCAGAGCCTCGAATAGATGCCCACACAGGGCCGTCAGCAGCTCGATCTTCGCTTCGCGCACGTCGGCCGGGTTATCGTGCCGGGCCTCACAGTCGATCACGAGATTGCGCACAACGCTAGCACCCGACACGATAGGATCGTCAGCGCGCGGAAAGTAGCCGACGCGCCGTCTGAACCTGATCTTTGGGAACTTGGCAAGCGTTGTCATCTTAACGGCCCTGTAATGCCGATTGCGCGGCGCAACATGGCATGGTGCCGGGAAGCCTTGCGCAGACTTGTTGTCATCAGCTCGCAAGTCTGTTCCGTGCGCGTGGCCGCTGGCAACGCACCACGCGGCATGACAAGCCAGTGTGCGTTGACTTCGTAGTGCGTCGGCCGCACTGCAACAACCACGTCAAGCAGCTCGACATGTGGGCCGCGACGCAACCATGTGCAAACCTCACACATGTTTTGCAAGCTCCGCTTCTAGCTTCGCGATCTCATTGGTGTGTGCTTCCAAGGCATCGCGCGCCTTGTTGGCATCGAGACGCCACAGCCTAGCCGACTTGGGCGCCACGAGCACGCAAGCGTTGGCCTGTTCCTCGCACCATTCCATCGTCATTCGATGGATAGCACACCGCACGCGCGACACTTCGATGCGCTCGCGAATGCCTTGTAGCATCATGGCATGACCTAACATGTCACCCTCCTATTGACAGCCATGCTAACGCACCTTGCGATGCGCTAAACTAGTTGTCAATGCGGCGCGAGGCCGTGGCGGATGGTGACGTTGCGTGCCTTGGCGCGCAGCGCATGCGATGTTGAAATTGCGTGCCACACCGCAGTCGGATCGCTGTTGGCGCACAGCTCCGCACCAAGCTCGTAAGCCTGCGTTGCGGCCTCTTCCAAAGCGTCGCGCAGCTTGTAAGCCTGTCGCGTCGCGTTGGGCAGCCCGGTCATGTCCTTAGCCATCTGCTTAACTCCTGTTGGTGAATTGGGGGCTTTCGCCCCCGTTGTTTCAGCGTTCAGTTTCGCGAACGCGCCAGTCCCAAGACGCCAGCTCGTTTTCCGTCAGGTAGCCAACCCATGCAGCACGGGCGGCGTCGATGCCAGCACGCGGGATGCCGATGGCGCGAAGCTGGTCGATCAACTTGTAAATGTGGGGCATGGGCTTAACTCCTGTTGTTGACTAGGACAGCATGCCCTAGCCAACTGATGTTGTCAAGCGCCTTGTTGTCAGAAAGCGTGACCTGCAATCCAACGCCGCGTGATGCTGATGTTGGTCGCCCCTTCAGCTTCCACCTTGTTTGCGAGCTGCCGGGCAGCAAGCACACTGCCCCGGCTGTTCCCATTCTTGCGACCGCGTGATGTGATCCACTTCACATCGAACGTTTCAACAGTGTTCAGACCGGGCGCGGGGTTAGGCTCATTGATGACGTTGTGATAAGACTTCAACATGATGTCGTTCCTTATTGCTAACCGAAGCAGCATACACGAACAACATCATGTTGTCAAGCCCCCTTGTCAGATGATCCGAACACCCGTTTCAATGAAGCGCGACAGCTCGTTGAAGTGGTTGGCGACGTTCGACAGGCGGTGGCGGTTGTCGGCCTCGATGTTGCCGGCTGCGTTGAACTTATCGATGTCAACCAAGTTCAGGATGGCCGCTTCAACCAAGCCGTCGATCACTTCGGGATCAAGGCTGTCAAGTTCCCAACTTTCATCGCCAAACTCGAAAGCATAGCCAGCGAAGCGGCTGTCTGTGTCCTTGGCAGGGTTGGGCGGCGGATCATATGCGCGCACCTGATCAATGTTCAGGGCGACACGCTCGATGGTCAACATGCCGCTGTCTTCGTCGTGCTGTTCGGTGAACATGCGCAGTCTGGCTTCAATGTCCTTGGTCATGTCGAGCCCTGACGGGTCGTGATCGGACAGGCACAGCACCGTCACGCGCTTGTCGTGCTCGATGGCGAGCTTCAGCCGCTTGCCGGCCTCATACATTTCCGACTGCGATCCGTAGCCACGGCACGAATAATACGGCACGCGCCACTTGTCGCAAGGCCGCTCGATGACACCAATCAAGGCGTCTTTCTCGATCCAAACTTCGCAGTAGTTGTCTTGGTCAAGCCACAAGTCTTCGGCGTATTGATTGACCATGTTCTGTGCGAAGTGACGCGGCGTCGTGTAATCAGGGATGCGGCGCAGGTAGCGCGTGCGGTCAACGATGGCGTCCCAATCGATCAAGCCAGCAAGTCGAGCATCGTTGATGATGCTGCCAAGGCGCTTGTAGTTCTTGTCCGTGTTGGCAAGCCAATTGCGCGTGACAAATTGGTAATAGAGCTGCCGCAGCGTGAGCGAGTAACCCTTGGCCTGCATGTCGTCAATGATGACGATGGCCTGTTCGATCAACGCCAGTGACGAGCCGTTGAAGTTTCGCGGTATGAACAGTTCGCGCATGTCAAACTTTTTCCTTCGGCTTGTCGAGCTTTTCGAAGATGCCCAACATGGGCGCGATGTTATACCAAGTGCCGCAGTCGGCGCAACTGATGTTTGTTGCCATGCCGCCTGAAGGCCCTTCATAGAAGTTGCGGCACCCGCATTCACACACCGGGTCGGTAATCGGAACAACGCGGGTGCGCTCGCCTGTGCGCAAGTCGATCTTGTCGAGTGCATCGGGATCGGCATACGGGTTGCTGACTTGCTGCCTTGCTTCCACAGCATTGCCGATAGCCGCACGAATGCGGCCTAGCGCACGCATGACGACAAGGCCGCACAAGAACATCAGCACGGCAAGGCCGGCTGCATATTCGATTGTAACCATCATGACCGGGGCACTGCTTTCCAAATGTTTTCGCCCATGGGCTGCGGCGGCTTGCTAGCACACCCCTGCACCACGACGGCGATGATAATCATGATGCTAAGAAACATCACGGCTAACGCAATACGGGTTCTTGTTTTGGGCATGTTGTCAACTCCACTTGTAGAACATCATTAACACGTTGGCTGCTGCCAGCAGACAAATGATGAAGATCAAGCAGCCCGCGCGGGTCTCGCTGCCGTCAATCTCCGGGTCGTAGCCGTCGTCTTGGTCATCCATCAGTGGCGCGTCGTGTTGTCTTGCCCATACATGGCGACGAACTCTTCGACAGTCGCGACCATGGGCGTCTGCTTAGCGAGATCGACACCTTGTTCAGCCAAGCCCGCGCAGATCGTGGTTGCAAGTTCCCATGCCTGATCAAGACGAATGCCACGCTTGGCAACAAGCTCGTTAGCCAAGTTGTCGATTGCCACGAACACAGGCGTCTTGCCCTCGCGCATGGCAGTCATCGCACCCGACGCCATGGTGCAGGCGTTCAGCTCCGACGGGCTGCTGTTGTTGAGGCCGTCGAGCGCATGCCGCAAGCAGCAGTTGTGCCGCTGCGCCATCCACAGCATAGCGTCAAGCACCTTTTCCATGTGTTCACTGCGCGGCGACTTGTCACCGTGCATCTGGAACAGCTTGTAGAGCCCGTCCTTGAACTCGTCTTCGGTCATAACATTACCCTCCGCAGATGAAGCCATGACCGTAAATGATCAGGGCTGTGTGTCAAGCCATTCGGCGTAAAGTTGCGCATACCACGTCAGGAAGTCCGACAGCTCGATGTCAACGCGGTTCCACTGTGTCGAGCTGCGGCCGGGCTGGCACAAGACGGCGTAGGTCTGCACCCGCCAAGGCTTCCGTGACTGACGATAGACCAACACAGGTTGCAACCGTAGCTTGTTGGCTTGGTCAACTGCCTGTTTCCACCATGTATTGAGTGCAAGCGTTTCATGCCGCTTCACTTCGACACTAATCAAGGGGATGCCCACAATGTCGTCGCCTCCGCGATCCGATTGCGTGGTGTTCCGCTTGACAAAAGATGAAACACCCGTCTTCGACTTTAGGGCTTCAACACCTTCCATTGTCGCCACAAAGTTGTCCTTGACCTCGCGTTCACCGCGCTTGCCCTTATTCTGCCCCGCTGTTGCGGCCATAACAACATTCCCTTGTTCGGTTGAATAGACAACACGCCGTTTATAGCGGCCCGTTATACGGCGAAAACCCCTGCATTTGTTGGGAATATCATCAATAATATAATAATATAATAATATAATAACACATACTGTTTCTTAAGACATGATGGCGAGTTCGGTGCAACTCCCCTCCACCACCCCTAGCCTAAGGACCATTATATTGTTCAATCCCCATTATACCCTGTAACATCAATCACTTAGCCGCTATATTCGCCCATTAACTCCGCTATATTGTTGTCGAAGCTAATGCAACTCACACGGTCCAATTGAGATCGACCAGTGCATAATGATCGCCCGATGCCTTCAATACATTAGCAACTTGCTGCGGTGGCACCTTAGCAATCACACCGCTCGTCAACAATTCAGTCAGACACGCTTTGATCGCAACAGTTGCGCCGCGACGATCCTTTCGGAATGATGCAACAGCAGACAACTTGCGACTGACATATGAATGGCTGATCATGTGCAAAGTGTGGGCATCCTGTTTCACGCCGTAGTTTCTCAGCTCGTCAAACGGTCGCGTGTTGAAGTCCATGAACGCCTTATACATGTCTTTGAGCTGGCGCAGATTGTCGAACTCTTCAACACGGCCTGTTTCACCGCGTTCAAACTTGCCGATCAATCGCACGATGTCAGCGTTGACCAAGTTGTAAGCCCAAGCAATATCTTCGCGTTCGATGACAGGGTTAAGCGGGTTGCTGCCCACAGCGACCAGCGCCGCGATCCGCAACAGCTTCAGGTGTGCGCGGTTCCACAGATGGCGCACGGCCTCTTTGCCGGTGGCGTTGATCTTGTTGGTGCAATACGCATCGAACTCGTCAGCCCATTGTTCAGCGCCGGGGCCATAGCTCACATCGAGCGGGTTGCCCTGTCCTGACAATGCGTGCGCCTGTATCACGAGCTTGCCCAAGCGATCCGATAGCTCAAAGGTTGGCTGCGCCCATGCGTGCTGCTTGTTGAGCTGCTTTCGCTCGCCTGTGTATTCGATGACAAGGAAGCGTGGCAACAGACCATCGTTGATCAACGCTTCATCGATGATTTGATAGAACGTTTCGGGCGTGCTTTCGCCAAGCAGGCTGAAGGCTGGCGCTTGGATTTGAGCAATGTTCTTGTCTTTGTCGCTGTAGGCCATGGCGCCCATTGCCTGCCCCTTGCCGGATCGGCTGTAGAGGCTCAACAGCGTGCGCTTCAGCATGATGTCGTTTTGCATGATGCGCGGGCTGGCTAGGGCTGCGATGCGCAAGCCGAACTCGCCAACAATCGAGACGAAACAGGATTGCGTCGCCAACGCCTTTTGTAGCGCCTGTCCGCTGCTGATCTCTTCCGGGCCGATGAACTTGGCGATGCTAGGCGTGCTCATGATTGAGCCGTCGCCGCTGATGCGCGACACGCTTTGGATCAACCTGTTGATGCCCGTGGCAATGGCTTCCTTGCCAACGCCAGTGTGCGCGAGCATGAGCATATAGAGATTGAGCCCCGATCCGCTGACATTGTAGCTACGGCCACAGATGCCAGCCATGAGGCCAAGAGCTGCGGCAATGCTGATTTCATCAACCGGGCGCGGGCTCGCGCTGTAGATGAAGCGGGCGATCTCGCCAACAAGGCCACGCGGGTAGGTGATGGCAGGGGCGGGCGCCGGTTCCGCTTTGTGCCCAAGGCTCGCAGCCCCGGCGCCCTGTGCATCAGCTTGCCCCATGGCCGCAGGTGCTGGCGGGGTTGCTGATGCCGTCTGTTGCGCCTTGTAGTCTTCAACGGCGTTGTGCAAGCCGCTCATGTCGAGCGGTGGCAACATCCTGTCGAAGCTAGCGGCGATCATGTCCGTAACATATTTGTCGCGTTTGGCCTTGCGACGCTGCCCCAACGGACAGGCGCGGAACAGCCGCATGATTTGGTTGCGGTTCTGTGTGTAGAACGCGACGATGTCAATGAAGGCGAAGTCGGCTTCAGACTGGCTTGTATAATACTGTTGCCAATTGTCCGTGATCAAGGCGTTGAACTTATCGCCGTTGACCGCAGCAAGCGCCATCGCCATTATGTTCTCGTCTGTGTCTTTCTCTTCTGCATCACCGTCATAGGTGTAGCGTTGAATGCCACCACCCATTTGATTATAAAGTATCTCTGCAACACCCTGAACATCTTTGATCGGAACGTTATGATACACGTTGCCGGTCATCGTGAAGTAACGACGCGAGCTGTAAATCTCCATCGAGGCACGGCGACGACCACCCGGCACAGACGCCCGGCCTAGGATGTGCAACCCCTTGCCTGATGGCGAATGTTCCGTGTAGCTGTCGAACGACTGAAACACCTTGATTTGGCGCTGTATGACTTCGTTGTAGGCTTCGCCTGTCAACAGGTTGCCCACAGCATCCTTGGGTTCATCGAGATCAACACCAATGAACGGGTCGGCATCAGTGAAGACGAAGCCAAGACCATCGTTAGGCGCCTGTCGAGCTGCGATGCAAGCCGATGCGAAGTCGGTCCAAGTGTTCGGATCGGTGACAGATGCGGGTTCGCCAAAGACAGTGTAAGGCACCTTCGTTGGTTTGCCGCTGTCTGTCTGTTCATACCGCCAAACAATCCATTGGCGATATTGCTTCATTTCGTCAGGCAGGTTGTCAAAGCTCATAGCTGAAGCTCACGTCCCGTAAGGTAACGGTAAAGGTGTTCGAGCTTTTCAGCCGAGTGTTCTTGATTGCCGCCGTTGACCAGCCTGCGAACAAAGAAGTAATCAGCATCGGCTTCTTTAGCAATATGCTTCAGCGGCTTAGTCTTTGCGCGCTCTTGCAACATGCTTCGCACAGTGTCGCGAAGGTTGGATCGCATAATCATCCCCGTAGTGAGGCCGGGACGCTAGGCCGGATCGGATCGAAAAACAATAGCAAAATCGTTCTTGACACAGGATCGAGCGCCGGGGCATGGTGGCGTCGTCGGTGCGTCAGCCCCCCTGCCAGACCGACAGCCGCCCGGCGCGGCGTGGCCTTCGTCAACAATGCGCCGGGTGGTCCTTGGGGCACTCATAAGGAACAGGACATGTCCGCAGCTCGCGACGTTGGAACAAACTACCTCGAATTTTTCGGCAAGCTCGACAGCAAAGGCCAAGAGTTCGCTGCAAACTCACGCAACCGAATGCGTGCAAGCTACATCGCCGCAAAGAACTACGGCAAGTTTCAGGATTGGACCGAAAGCAACAACGACGCTTTCGCGATCATCGATCACATGGTTATCGGCCTAACTCGTGATGCCGGCTTCAGCGAAGTGCAGAAGGCACCGACTTACACCTTGCAGAATGCCCCGGCTGACATGCTGGAAGCTGAAGCCGCTCGCCGTGGCCTGCGCGTGGTCCTAGCCAACGCCCCGCCGCAGCTACCGGGCGTTGTCATGCCGGCGTCGTCAGCACAGCAGATGCGCCCGCTTGCACCCGTGGCACCGCCGATGCCGGCCGCTGTCGATCCTGTCGCCGTCAACCCGTTCGCGCCGCGTGATCTCGATGAAGGCGGCAGCGTGGCCGTTGATGTCGAAGACAGCATCAGCAAGCTTGTCACCGAACACCGCAAGCCCAAGGGTTGACTTGTCGTTGGCTGCAACATACGTTCGCAACAGTTCACCGGAGTTAAGACCATGCAGACACCCGAACAAATCGCCAATGCCGCACGCGATGCCGTCATTCTCGCTTGGCGAGACAAGGCCGAACAGCTCGAAAGGCTGAAGGCCGAAGAGCTTATCGCGCGCAACGCCGTCGCTAAGCTCTTTTCTGATCCGAAGGAAGGCACCAACACGATTGCGTTGGGGAACGGCTACGAACTCAAATATGTTCATTCGTTCAACTTCAACCTGTCCAACAGCGACAAGCCCAAGCCGGAAAGCGGCATGTTGCCGCTGGCGACTGACGTGGCGCTTGATGCTATCGAAAAGATGGGCAATGAGGGCAAGTTCATCGCTGAACGCTTGGTGAAGTGGTCGCCCGAACTATCGATCACCGAATACCGCTTGTTGGCGGATGACAGCCCGATCAAGAAGGCCATTGACAAGGCCCTGAAGATCAGCCCCGCAGCGCCGAAGATCACGCTTGTTGTTCCCAAGGCGTGACATGGCACGCCATAAGCATGTCAAGCTTATTGTTGCCATTGGCAACTTCGGGCAGATTGGCAATCGCGGCCAACTGCCTTGGCATGATCCCGATGATCTCGCCATGTTCAAGGCCGTTACGATGGGCGGCCTGTGCATTGTGGGCAAGGCCACATTCGCAACACTGCCCGACCTGCCCGGCCGTGATGTTGTAGTGTGGAAGCGTGGCGTCAGCCCTGACGAGTTTGCCCTTGCCCACAGTGACCGGCAGATATGGGTATGCGGCGGCCGTTCGATCTATCGTGAGTGGCTGCCGCATGTCTCAACCTCGATTGTGTCGCACATAGACTTCGATCCGAAGTGTGACCGTTACATGCCTTGGCTGTGGAAGTTGCCAGTCTTGCGCAAACCTGTGAAAGATCACCCGTGACAAGCATGTCAGACTTTGTTCCGGCCAACCAACTCGCGCGCATGTATGGCGTCAAGGGCATGTATTATGGCCCGGCAGGCGGTGGTAAAACACCGATGCTTCAGACGGCGCCACGACCGCTATTGCTCGCGATAGAGCCGGGGCTTGGTTCGCTTCGCAACAGCAACGTGCCGACGTATGACGCGATCAACAACCTGAAGCGCGTTGACGAGTTCTTCAAGTGGTTGCTTGGATCACATGAGGTTCGCAACTTCGACACCATCGGGCTTGATAGCGGCAGCTACTTAGCGGAGTTGATCCGCTTGGAAGAGCTGTCGAAGAAAAGCAACAGCGGCGCGAAGGTTGATGGCAAGGCCGCGTATGGCGAGATCAGCAAACGAACATACCGCTATCTGTTCGACCTGTATGCGCTGCAACAGAAGCATGTTTACCTTACCTGTAAGCAAGGAACGGCGAACATTGACGGCATGGAAATGACTGTGCCTTACTTCCCCGGAAAAGACCTTTACTCTACTGTTCCGGGCCTATACGATGTGATTGCGCAGGTTGGCAAGTTCCAAGTGCCCGGCTATGGCGAACAACGCGCTATCCGTATGCGTGGAACGATGACAACACTGGCACGTCACCGGACAGACGGGCAGAATGCCAACCCCTGTAACGACTTCGAACCGTGCGACCTAACCGCATTGTTCGGCAAGATCATGAGTTAGGCGAAGGAAGCAACATCGATGACTTGGAATTTTGACGCCCGCGCAGTCGAGCCCTCGCTTGGCTTCGAACAGTGGCCGGAAGGTTGGTGGCCTGTGGTCATCACCAAGGCCGAAGAAAAGCCGAACACCAACAACGACGGCATGTCGTGGCACCTGACGATCAAGGGGCTTGACGGCGCCGTTCGCGACAAGATCGGCAACATCATGATCCAACACAAGGCTGAAAAGCAGCAGACCATGGACATCGCCCAAAAGACGATGTCGGCCATTATGCACGTCTGCAATGTGCTGTCATTCAACCATCCGGGGCAGCTCGCCAACATCCCGTTCTTCGTCAAGTCGGCCTCGCGCGAAGGCAAGGGCGACAACAAAGGCAAGTTCTATCAGGACTGGCCCGACTTCAAGAACACTGCCGGCGAAACGGCGCTTGACATCTACAAGCGCAACAACGGCGGCGGTGGTGCACCGGCAGGGCAGCCGCAGCAGTTCGGCGGGCAGCCGCAGCCGCAGCCGCAACAGCAGTTCCAGCCGCAGCAGCCGCAGCAGCAGTTTCAGCAGCCACAGCAGCCGGTTCAGCAGCCGGTTCAGCAACAGCCGCAGCAGTTCCAGCAGCAGCCGCAGCCGGGACCGCAGGCGGGTGGTTGGCCGGCACAGCCCGTTCAGCAGCAGCCGCAGCAGCAGCCGGCAGCCGCAGCTCCGGGCGCATGACCTCAGCAGCCGCAGCAGGCACAGCAGCCGCAGCAGCCGCAGCAGGGCTTCGTTCAGGGTGGCGTCGCCCCGCAGCCGGGTGGATCGCCGTGGAATGGCCCGCAGGGCTGACATCGCGGTTGTTGAGCGGACCTAACAACCGCTTGATCCGGCGCCCGGCAGCCTTACCAACTGCCGGGCGTCTTGGCTTCTAATCCTGTCGAAAGCTGCCTGACGTGTTCAACCTGCCTGTCAACCTCAACACGCCCGGCATGCGCAAGAAGATCGCAGAAGACATTCTGCGCGACATCGAGCTGTATGCGCAGCGCACCTATGACGGCGGGCACCGCAACCATCTAGGCGCGTCGCTTATTGGTCATGACTGCGCTCGTTACCTGTATTTGGTGTTTCGTCATGTTCACCACAAGAAACATGAAGGCCGCATGCAACGGTTGTTCCGGCGCGGTCACTTAGAAGAAGCAAGGTTCCTCGAATACCTGCGCGGTATTGGGTTCCAAGTTTGGGATGTGGCCGAAGATGGATCGCAACATCGCATTAAGGCTTGTCATGGTCATTTCGGCGGCAGCCTTGATGGCGTCAATCGGCCACCATTACAATACGGAATTGACGAGCCCCTGCTATGCGAGTTCAAGACACATAAAGACGATGGGGAATTTGCCAATCTGCTTAAGAAAGGCGTCAAACTTATCATCCCAAAGCATTACGACCAAATGTGTGTCTATGGCAAGCATTATGGTTTCCGCAATGCGCTTTACATGTCCGTCAACAAGAACACCGACGAACTACATATTGAGATCGTTGAACTCGATTGGAACAGAGCCGTTGAATTAGAGGTTCGCGCAAGCAAGATCATCTTTGCGCAGTTTCCTCCGGCCAAGATCGCCAACACTGAAGCGTTCCATATTTGCAAGATGTGCGACATGAAGGACCATTGCCACAACGGCGCCAAGGCCGAAAAGAATTGCCGATCCTGTCGCTATGCTGCGGCAGTCCAAGACGGGCAGTGGCACTGCAACAGGTTCAATGGTGTTATACCTGAAGACTTCATTCCAAAGGGCTGCGATGCTTGGAGCCCTGTGATCTGATGCAACAGCGGTGGTATCAGGAAGAGGCGATTGACAGTCTCTTTGACTATTTCGAGCGCAATCGAGCTGTGCCCGACAGCAACCCTGTCGTTGCGATGCCCACAGGCACCGGGAAGTCGCATGTCATCGGCGGCTTCACGCATCAGGCATTCATGCGCTATCCCGGCCAACGCTGGCTTATGGCAACGCACGTCAAGGAACTTGTTGCGCAGAATGCTCGCGCCTTCCTGAAGACTTGGCCGGCAGCTCCACTAGGCATCTATTCGGCCGGGCTGAAGCAAAAAGACACGGCCATGCCGATCATCTTCGGCGGCGTCAAGTCCATGCTAAACAACATGGAAGCGTTCGGCCGCCGTGATCTAATGATCATCGATGAAGGCCACCTAGTCAGCCACAAGGCGAACACCGGATACCGCACGCTAATCAAGCACTTCAAAGCGTTGAACCCATGGTTCCGCGTGGTGATGCTTACGGCTACACCTTACCGACTTGGACAGGGGTTGCTAACCGATGGTGGCGAGCACGGCCACAACATCGCGACAGACATTTGCTATGACATCACCGGGTTGGAAGCATTCAATCGGCTCGTGGCCGAAGGTTATATTGCGCCGCTGATCTCATTCACGCGGGATGTGGGCATTGATCTTGGCGCTGTCGGTATGTCGGGCGGCGAATACAACCAAGCCGCTGTTCAACACGCTATGGATCGTGACGACATCACCTTCCGGGCTCTACAGCAATGCTGTGAGGCCGCATGGGATCGGCGGTGTTGGCTGATCTTCGCGAGCGGTGTGCAACACGCCGAAAACATCGCGACGATGTTGACACGGTTTGGCGTCAGCGCTGCTGCCATTCATAGCGAGCTAGACAGCAAAGAGCGCGACGCCCGCATCAAGGCATACAAGCGCGGGCAAATCCGCTGCCTAGTCAACATGAATGTGCTGACAACAGGCTTCGACTTTCCGCCAATCGACTTCATCGGAATGTTGCGCCCAACCCTGTCGCCGGGCCTATGGGTTCAGATGCTAGGCCGGGGCACGCGGCCCTATGATCCGGCTTCGCCCGGCGACGTTGATCCGTATATATGGAACACGTTGAAGCACAACTGCTTGGTGCTCGACTTCGCCGCCAACGCTCGCAAGCTAGGCCCCATCAACGATCCGAAGATACCGCGTCCCAAAGGCAAGGGCGCAGGCGGCCTGATGGTCAAGGAATGCGAGCGCTGCGGTTGCGACAATCACATTTCGGTTAGGTTCTGTATCAACTGCGGCAACGAATTTACGTTCGAAACGAAAATCATGGCTGAAGCTGCTACAGCCGAAGTCATGACAACTGATGTTCCACAAGTTGAGTGGTTCAACGTGCAACGCGCCTTCCACATGAAATACATCACAAGGTCCAAGGGCGACGCCATCATGAAGGTGTCTTACCATTGCGAGGGCCTGCACCATTGGGAAGAGTTCGTTTGGTTTGGTGATAGCAAAATGGCGGGCAAGGGTAAGCGTTGGTGGCAAATGCGTCATGACAGCGACGTGCCGGAAACTGTCGATCAAGCCTTGCCACTCGTGTCGCAACTGCGGGTTCCAACTCGCATCAAAGTTTGGACTAACAAGAAACCTTATCCTGAAGTCTTGAATGTTGAGTTCGACCAATTCGCGGCCAAGCCACCGGAGCCGCCAACACAGGAGCAATACCCATGGGCGCCGTCAGAAAATATCCTTGGGCCGACTTCGGCGCCAACATGGGCCGGTGGCTTCAATCCGAATTGGAAAGAGTGGAACTAATGCGGACATGCTTGACATGCCGCCACTTTGACGAGCCGACCGAACAATGCAAGAAGTTCACGGGCAGGCCACCGGCTCGCGTCATCGCGAACGGCTGCACTGAACACGATGACAGTTATGACATTCCGTTCTGACAACAGGAGCTAACAACATGCAGCCGAAGGCACCCAACACGCTCGACTATGATCCGAACAACCCGGAGCACGCGCACATCAAGCGCAACATCGGCCTGCGCATGATCGCAGGCTTTGTGCATGAGCACATACAAGAAAACCTCATTCCGAAACGCGGCATCCTGATCAAGTTGCCAAAGGGGAACAAGTAGCCATGGCACGCAAGCCTAGCAAGAAGTCCGAACAGGCCGCAGAAACAGCAGCGCTGATCAAGGCCATCGAGTTCGTCAACACGGCGCAGAAAGGCCCCGGCGCCAACGCTGTCGGGCTGCCCTACCAAACGCATACGATCTTGCGCGCCCGAACAGCGCAAGCTTACGATGGCGTCCTAGCGGGCGGCATTGGCATCGAGTTCGCAGAGATCAACACGGCTGCCCACACTGACAAGCTGTTGGCGGCCCTGAAGCGCTGCAAGGCCGAATACAGCGTGACGCAGGTTGACGGCGGGCAGCTTGTCGTCAAGTCGGGATCGTTCCGCGCAGTCGTGGATTGCCTCAACCCGGCCGATCTCGCGAGCAACGCCTTGATGCCTGATGATCCTGTCGCGGTCATCAACGACAACATCAAGAAGGGCTTCGCCACGCTGAACCCGCTTGTTGCGGAGAACGCGCAGCATGTCGTCACGTCTTCGCTGCTGTTGCAATCGAACACCATGGTTGCAACCGACCGCATCTTGATCGCGGAATACTGGCACGGCATCCATCTGCCGCCCGGCTTGGTGATCCCGAAGGCAGCCTTGACCGCGATTGTCAAGACTGACAAGCCGCTTGCTCGTCTCGGCTTCAGCGACGGCAGCGTTACGTTTTGGTTCGAAGACATGTCTTGGATCAAGACACAGCGGCATTCGGAAGCATGGCCCGATACGTCGCACATCTTCAACTTCACACCGGCTGTTGAAGAGACACCCAAGAAGCTGCGCGAGGCAGTCGAGGCCGTGGCGCCGTTCGCGGCTGAAGGCTGCGTTTGGCTGAACCACAACGAAGTCGCGTCGCACTTGGATAACGCAACAGGCGCAACGCATGACTGCAAGGGCCTGCCGGGCGGTGCTGTGTTCGGCATCAAGAGACTGCTTGACGTGCTCAACATCACGACGCATGTTGATTGGACAAGTTCGGGCCTTGGCGTCTATTTCACGGACAACGCCACGGTTCGCGCGCTGTTGAGCAAACGTGTAGTGTCAGGCTGACATGTTCTTTGACGACGACGAGCTAACGCTAAAGAAGCACAGCCGCTTGCGAGTGCCGCCGCCTGTTCCTGAAACAGCGTGGCGGCCTCCTAGCGTGTTCCCGAACCTGTCGGCCGCGACCGTCATCAGCTTCGATGTCGAGACGAAAGACATGGGCTTAGCAACGGAAACGGGGCCGGGGTGGTCGCGTGGCAAGTCGCATGTTGTGGGCTTCAGCGTTGCAGCTCGTGCTCGTGGTGGCGAGACGGGCAAATGGTATTTCCCGATACGCCATGAAGTTGAACCACAGTGGAACCTTGACGCCAAGAATTGTCTAGCATGGCTTGATGCGCAGCTATACACCACGCTGCCGAAAGTCGGCGCCAACCTGCTTTATGACATCGGCAACCTGCATGATGAAGGCGTGCGCGTAGCTGGCAAGTTGCACGATGTTCAGTTCGCAGAAGCGCTGTTAGACGAAGAGGGCGAAGTCGCGCTAGACTGGCTTGGCCGCAAGTATCTAGATCAGCGCAAGACATCAGACGAACTTTATGTTTGGCTGTCGAAAGCTTACGGCGGCAGCGCCAACGGACATCAGCGCGGCAACATCTATCGCGCGCCGCCGCTCCTAGTCGGGCCGTATGGCGAAGACGACGCAGACCTTCCGTTGCGCATCATGGAACAGCAATGGCCGCTGTTAGAGCGCGAAAAGCTGCACCCGCTATTCGAGCTGGAAAATCGACTTATACCGTTGCTGATCAAGATGCGGCTACAGGGCGTCAAGATCGATGTGCCCTACACCGAAACGCTATACGCTGAACTTAACCGCGACATTCCAGAACTTGAACGCGAGCTTGCTTACAACGCTGGCTTCAAAGTCAACGTCAACAGCCCCGGCGATCTCAAAAAGCTTTTCGATAGCGTTGGCGTCAAGTATCCCAAGACGCCTGAAGGCAACCCGTCGTTCAAGAAAGAATGGCTTGCAGCTCTTGAACATCCGGCCGGCAAGGCTGTCAACAACATCCGCGAACACATCAAAATCAAGAACACGTTCGTCAAAGGCTACCTGCTAGACGCCAATGTTGGCGGTGTTGTTCATTGCCAGTTTCACCCGCTGAAGGGTGACGAGAACGGCGCGAAGACAGGGCGCTTCGCTTCATCCGATCCCAACTTGCAAAACATCCCGGTCCGCACCAAGCTTGGCAAGCGCATCCGCAAAGCCTTCACGCCGTTTACAGGGCATCTGCGTTGGCGCAAGTTCGATTACAGTCAGATTGAATACAGGATGCTTGCTCACTTCGCCGTTGATGGCAAGATCGGACAAGACTTCGACTTTGGCCGCGTGCTCGACTTCTGGCAAGATCGCCTTGGAGTGTGGGGAATGAACGGCCACGCTGACAATCTGCGCAGCACCTATGTTCAGAACCCGAAGACTGATTACCATCAAACCACGATGAACGACTTTGCTAGGATCACCGGCATTGATCTTAGCAAGATGACTGAAGACGAGATAGCAACATTCCGTAAGCCAATTAAGAACGTCAATTTTGGTCTGCTGTATGGACAAAGCGAGAAAGAGCTAGCACGCAAGGCTGGCATGTCGAAGGAAGCGGCTAAGCTGTTCTTCGCCAGCTACCACACCGCCGCGCCGCACGTCAAAGCAACCATGAACGCCATCAGTGCTGAAGTTCATCACTTCGGCTTCGTTCGCACCATCCTTGGCAGGCGCACGCGCTTCAACCAATGGGAACCGGGTGCATGGGGCGAACGTGGCATGCCCATGCACTATGAGGGCGCGCTAGCTGAATATGGCAGCAACATCCGTCGCGCCTACGACTACCGGGGCACCAACTACAAGTTCCAAGGATCGGCGGCCGATGTCATCAAGGTAGCCATGGATGCTGCCCACACTGCCGGGGTGTTCGATGTCATCGGCTACCCGCTCTTGCAGGTGCATGACGAGCTTGACTTTAGCGAGATCAGCGACAGCCCGCAGATGCAAGAGGCTTACGCCTACCTTGCGCACATCCTCGAAAACTCCACTAAATTGCGCATACCGATTAAAGTTGACAGCAGCCATGGCATGACTTGGGCTGACGCTAAGTAGCACAGCGCTTGACAACATCCCGTGTTGCGCCTAGATTGGGTTCAACAACAGGGAACACCGACATGGAACAGTTCAATTATTACTGCTGGCTGCTTGCAAGGGCCGCCGTGCTCGTCAAGACGGAAGAATGCGCCGACCGCATTCGCGATCACTTCAACACTGCCGTTCGTCACGGCGTTGTGTTCGGCTAAGGGAACAAGGTCATGAAAACCAAGACGCTTCAGCGCCTCGCTTACGCCGCCTTCGGTGCCAACCTGCTTATGCAGCTCGTGGCCGCCGCGCCGGCCTTCAGCCAGACCACCACCGTCACGACGCAGCGGGACGCCTTCGGCGGCTGGCAGACCACGATACAGCGCGGCCCCCGGTGGAACCCGATGGTGCAGGGCGACTTGCCGCCTGCCCCGCCGAACGGCTGTGACCGGGCCGGCAGGGCTGCTTTCGAGATCGTGAGCGGGCAGGGTGCCGGCGACTGCGTCAACGCCAGCCAGCGCCAGCGCTAGCCGGCCGCGATGATCACCGGGCGGCGCCGGGCTCCACCGGGCGCAGGCGGGGCGACATCGTCGCCGTCAATCCAAACGCCTTCGCCGTCAAGGTTGAATTGCTGACTTGACGCTGTCTCGTCAAGCCAAACACCTTCACCATCGATGTTGTATTGCTCTTCCATCAAGTCACCGTGATCTTGGGATCGACGTGCATGATCTCGCCAGACACCGCTTGAATTTGCGGGATGAAGAACATCAGGCCCTTGCGCGCCGGTGTTGCCGTGACTTGGAACTTCACGCGCTTGCAGCAACGGATTGTTGCCGTTCCATCTGCAAACGTGTCGCCGTCAACAGCCGTGGCGTAAGCAGCCGGTTCAGACGCAGCCGTGGTTCCGCCTGTGGTGACGCGGAACACCCGGCCGGGGTTGGATGCAACCTTCTGAAGATAGCCGATTGACCTAGCCGTGCTGTTGGCGCGGGCGGGTAAGCCAGCGTCCCAAGCTTCTGTCGAAGTCTGAATAGCCGTCGTGTCGAGCAACGATGTGCGCGTTGACTTCAGCTCTTCAACGGGGCTTGTCGCGCTCGTCAGGATGCTAAATTCACCCCAAATCTTTGCGCGCGTCAGCGACAGCAGCCCGTTGGTCATCAGGATTGCTTCAACGGTGAACGTCAACGCCGAACCCGTGGCGTTGATCCGCTTGCCGATGCGTGGCGGCGATGCACGTTGACCGTCAACCTGACTGTTGGTCTTGGTTGTGATCTTCCACGAACAGGGCGTCACACCGTCTGTTGCGCCGCCTGTCCTGTAGAGATCAGTTGCAATTTCCAAGTCGGTGTATGCGCCGCGCTCGACAAGCGCGTTGTTGATCGACGTGCTCGATGTGCAGTTGTGAATACGAACACCGTTCTTTACGCTGTTGTTGATGGTTACGCCAAAGGTGGCCGATGCGTGCAGCTTGCAGTTTTCAAGCGTGATGTTGCCGGCTGTCTGACTAGGCGCGATCTGCCCCGCTGCGTTGGAAAGATCAGTATTCCGCACAATCCAAATGCTGCGGTTGCCGTTCGATGAACCGCCGTTAAACAGCGTTCCTGTTGGATAGGTAGGCCCAACAAGGAAGTTCGGACAGTCGTTGATAAGAACTTCGGAAAAGTTGTTAGCGAACGACTGCGAAACGTGGCTGAACTCAAAGCGGCAATCTGCTGTAAGCTCGACAGAACCCCTTGCTGTGGCTGCGGAGCCGAACGAAATTTGTGCACTCGTGCTGCTTGTTCCAAGCTTGAACCGGCAGTCTTCGAACTTGTTGCTGGCGTTGATCGTCATGTTGCCGGCAGTGTTGGTGCCACCGACGCCAGAACGAAAATCGAACCCGCGATACAAACACGAGTTGATCAGGTTTAGGCCGAAGTTGCCCGTTGTCTCGATGGCGGCGCCACGCGACAGGCTCGCTTCAACAGGCGGAACAGCCGATCCCGCCGTGACGCAGATGCGTGGAACAATCGTTCCCTGAACATCGGTGGCGGCGGCGTAGCTTTCGGAATGATCCGCCGCAACATAGATGACATCACCGGCAACCGTGGCGATAAGATTAGCGCCGGCTAGCGTGCCGAACGGTGCCGCCCAATTGCCTGTCGATTGTTCGGCCTCGCGCCCGGCAACCTGTGTGAACGTCGCCGTGCCGCTTGTCGTGGTCGCACCGTCGCCAAGGTTCCACGTCGGTTCCGTGCCGGCTGACGTGCCCGCTGTCGTGCACTTGAACACGCGAGCGTTGGCGGCTGTTGGCGCTGCAAGCTGCCTGACGAGCTGCCCGACAGTGTAGGCAGTCGAGATCGCAAATTGTGCAATCGCCGCATACTTGACGGATGAAACATACCAATTAGCCATTAGAGCTGTGCTCCTGCAATCGTGAAGGCGATGTCAGCCAACGTTGCGTCTTGTGAGCCGGGCGCGTCAATGCCAAGCTTGTCGTTCGGGGCGATGGTGGTCACGGTTGCGAAGCCCACAAAGGTCGCCACCGTGCCGGCCGCCGCGAACCGGATGGTGCCAATGCTGCTGCCATTCAACGTCACGTCAAAGTCGGTCTGCGCCGTCGCGGCAACACGAGCTGTCACGCGCGATCCCGACAGGCCGATTGGCAGCTCGATGTTGCGCACATAGTTGAAGATCAGGAGCCGTTCAGACGCGGCCGGCAGCCCGACACAGAACGTCCCGACATCATAAGGCTTGGCTGCCCCGGCCGCGCTTTCCGCGATGACTTCTAGGCTGTTGGTCGTGCCGTCTGTGTAGAGCAGGGCAACACCACCCGGCGCGAGCGTGTAAGTTGCGGAACCTTTGACGATGTCAAGCGTTTGCGTGTTCGCTGCATCGCTGACGAAGATCGTCAGCTTCTTGATGCCGGGCAACGTCAAGGTCCGGCCGCCGACAGTGACGTTGGTGCAGAGCTGTTTCAGCGCCGCGCGGTATTGCAAATTCGTCAGGCTGATGTTGCCCGCCGTGAAGTCGTTCGACCTAACTTCGGTCAAGGCGGCATCGAGCTGCCCCGTGGCCGTGTTGATCGTGACTTCTTTGTTGGCTTGGTTCTCAGCAACTTGATCAAGGTTCAGGTTATTCGACATCGTATGTTCCTGACTTCGGGAAGCCGCGCCCGACAAGTTCGCTGATTTGATAGAGATCGAGCTGCAAGGCAACGATGCTGCCCGACCAACCGTCTGCGGCCTGCATGGCGGCCGTGTAGGTGAAAGCCGGGCTCGTCAATCCTTCCACAGTCCGCACGATCACGCCAGCCCTGTAAAGGACGGCCGTGTATAGCTCTGCGGCTTCGTCAAGCGGCACATCAGGGTTGCCGTTGTTCAGCGGCCCTGACAGGCGCGTGCGGCGGCTCCACGTCAGCTCCACGTCGCCACCGGCAGCCGTGACGTGCACATGGCTAGGAGCCCATGGCATCCGTGCCCCGCCGAAGACATACGCCCCGGCAGCGTCAGCGTAGTTGACGCGCCCGACCGCGTCGCCAATCGCAAACAGAACCACGTTGTTGAACTCTGTCATGTAATCGAATGTCAACATCATGCTGTCTGCGTCGATCAACACGACGTAATCGGAACTGGCGTGCAGCGGGATGTTCAATTCCGTGCCGCGCAACCCGCGCACGATGCCCGTCAGGGTGACAACGAACGTGGCGGCGTCGTAGGCGGCTTCGATGAACCCGACCTGTTCCCATCGCCCCGGCTGCCCGACTAGAAGCCTGTTGCTGCCTGCAAGCATGTTCAGCACGGTGTCTGTTGCGAAGGCCGTGCCGTCGCCTTGCACCAAGCGAAGCCGCAGCGTAGCAAGGTAGTCAATCTGCCATGGCGGCACGTCAGGCAGCACATCAATCGC
>Ga0181339_1000044_pt1 | contig 46204 bp, 61 predicted proteins | sample Sp13VDMM110DD_FD_130101 | JGI IMG/M metagenome (GOLD analysis project Ga0181339, IMG submission 130101) | Freshwater viral communities from Lake Michigan, USA - Sp13.VD.MM110.D.D | ecosystem: Environmental > Aquatic > Freshwater > Lake | place: USA: Michigan | collected 2013-04-23 | reverse complement strand
TCGTGGCAGAGCGCCACGAAGGTTCATTCGTTGCTGGCTGTCGAACAGTCCATGCGGACGCTCGAACAGGAGCAAATCAAGAAGATCCGCGAAGCCGGCCTGCGCCCGCCGAAGTCGCTCGACGACAGTGAAGACGTCGGTGTCGGCCCGTTCGGTGGCGCGCAGTTTCGTCAGGGCCGCTACAGCGCAGCGGCACAGTCGGTCGTCGACGGCGGCGGCTGGTACACAGACGAGCTTGTGGCCGAACGGAACAAAGAGATCGAGGCGTTGCGCAAGGAACGGCCCGATCTCGGGCTGATGACCTACGAAGACATTTTTGCCAAGGTCCGCGAACAGTCGCAGGAGATCGAGAAGCGCGCGCAGGGACCCACGACGTTCGCCGGCACGATCGGCGGTTTCATCGGTGGCGCGGCGGGTGCCATGAACCCGGTGTCGGATCCGCTCAACGCGGCCACGATGTTCGCCGGCGGCGGCACTACCGTTGTCGGCCGCATCGGTGTGCAGGGTGCGCTGAACGCCGGCGTCGAGGCCGGCAACATGGCGATCACGCCGAACAACGAGAACATCTTGCTAGGGCGCCAGCCGACGTTTGGCGAAGACATGGCGCGTCTCGGGTTCGCCGCGGCCGGCGGCGCCGGCGGCCAGGCGCTGGGTGAAGCCGTATCGATGGGCGCGCGTCGCTTGACGACCGGACGTTGGTTCAACGACGTGCCGCCGCCCCCCGAGCCCGCCGGGCGCCCGCTGCCGCCACCCGACCCGATCGGCGAGGTTCCGCCGCCCATGGCCGCCGGACGCCCGCTCAACGACTATCCGGACTACGAGACGTACCGGACGGCGCACAAGCTCGACTTCGAGGAGACGTACGGCAAGACGCGTCCGGCTGAACTGCGTCGGGCACTCGATCTCGATCACGTTTCGCGTGAGCTTGACCGATGGGACGGCCCGGCGCCGTATGAAATCGCGCCGCCGCGTGCCGACGTGACGTTCACGCGTGAAGTTGAAGGGGTGACGTATGACCGACCGTATCAGAAGTACATTGACAACCTCGACACCGTCGACGACATCGCGCGACGTGTCGACCCCGACCTGTTCCGCACATACGACAAGCTGGCAGTGCAGCGAGACGAAATACGCGCTGCGATTGAGCGCACAGCGGGTCCGGATGTTCGCCGGGGCGCCGATCGCCCCGACGTTGCCGCCGAATACGCCAAATGGCAGGTGGCAACAGACCTAGACTTGCGCCTGAAGCTGCAGGACGTCGACTACCAGATGCGCGACTTGGCGCCGCTGGTGACGCGCGCCTACAGCGCCGCCGAGAAGGAGTGGCGGTCGACGCCGATGGATTGGAACACGATGGAGTTCCTGAAGCGGCTCGAGGACGGCACCGGGTTCCGCTACCGCGGCGAAGGCAAGCCGTCGTTGACGGAACAGCCGATGCGCCTGACCGACACCAAGGCGCCGATGACGCCCGCGCGCACGATCGACGATGCCGTGCCCCTGGCCAGGCTGACCCCTGACGTCGAGGGCAAAGTGCGGGTGAACGCCAACGCCGATGCGACCGAGCGCGTGCGCTCGAACGTGGCGGACCAGACGGTTGCCGTCGACGAGAAGGTCGACGCGTTCGTGACGTCGGCCGCCAAGGTGACGAAGATGACGGACGTCGAGATCCGTGACGCCTTGAACGCGCTCGAAGAAAAGATTGCCAAGGTCGACCCGAAAGCCGAGAACGCCGCCGAACAGATCGCCAAACTGCGCGCCGAGATCGACGACCTGAAGTACGTCACGTTGCCGGACGGCTCGCGGCTCGATCAGTTCAACGATCTCGTGCCGTACGTCGATGCCAACGGTGTTGAGACGCAGATGCGCGTGCGCGACTTCCTGCGCGAGATGCAGAAGGACAACGACGCTTTGAAATCGGTGGTGACATGCTCTCGCCCTTCCTGACCTGCCTGACCGAAGAACTGACGAAGCGCGGCTACGGCGACAAGCGTCAAGCCGAGATCGTCGATCGCTTTCAGGGGCTGCGCGAAGCCTACGTCGCGGAAGGTGCGCCCGACCCCGACACCCTGGCCATGTCGCGCGTGCTTGCCGAGACGGAGCTTGCCACCCGCGAGAAGAACCGCCGCGCCTACGACACGCTGTTGAAGAAGTCCGCCATCAACATGCACTTCGAGAACTTCGACTACAACACGGCGATCTTGGGCACCACGAACCAGAAGGCGAGCCCGGCAGCCGCGGCGATGGCGCTGCTGACGCCCGACGCGCGCAGCAAGTCCGGCCTCAACGTCGAACAGATGGCGGCGTCGTACCGCGACCAGATGTTCGCGGCGATGGGCGACGTGATCGAGACGCTCGGCAAGGGCGCGTTCGGTTTCCAGAAGGGTAAAGCCTACATGGAGAACGTCGTCCACGAGATTTTCGGCAAGGCGACCGGCGACGACGTCGCAAAGCAAATGGCGACGGCGTGGAACAAGACCGCCGGCATGGCCGTCGACCTGTGGAACCACGCCGGCGGCACGATGCGTCGTCTGGACAATTGGGGCCTGCCGCAGCTTCAGTCGCAGGGCCGCATCATCAAGGCCGGTGGCAAAGAGGGCGCGCAGTGGATCGCTGACCACATGAACTGGCTGGATTGGGACCGCATGCGGTGGCCGAACGGTGCGCCCATCAAGCCGGCCGAACGCGCCGACGTCCTGAAGGAAGTGTGGCGCACGCTGTCGAGCGACGGGCAGAACAAGATCGACCCCAACAAGTTCGGCGGCAACGGCAGCGCGCTCGGCAACGCTGTCGACGAACACCGCTTCCTCGTCTTCAAGGACGGCCAGGCGTGGCTCGACATGCACGGCAAGTACGGCGACGGCAACGTCTACGAGGTGATGACCAGCTACGTCGACAACATGGCGCACAAGATGGGCCTGCTACGCGTATTCGGCAGCAACCCCGAGGCCATGATCAAGACCGTCAAGGCGATGGCTATGAAGCGCGGCGAGGCGATCGGCGCCAAGGCCGGGCAGGAGACGTCGGCCGCGCTGCTGAAGTTCGACACGCTCGCCGAGTTCCAACTTCGCAGCAATGCCATGAACCCGGAGAGCGTCACCGCCAACGCCGTGATCGGAACGGGCAACGTGCTCACGGCGGCGCAGCTTGGTTCGGCGTCCCTGGCCGCCATGCCCGGCGACTTTGCGTCGTCGATGATCATGCGCGCGCTGAACGGCTTGCCGTTCCTGACGGGAACGCTCGACTACTTCAAGCTGCTGAAGCCCGCGGAGATGCAGCGGTTCGCCCTGCAGTCGGGGTTCATCATCGATGAAATGGTGCATAGCATCTACACGAAGTCGCGCTTCAGCGGGCTCGCCGAGTACGGCCCGGCCGTGACGAAGAAGATCGCCGACGTCACCATGCGCGCAACGATGATGAACGCCCACACCAACGCCGCCCGGTCGGTCAACATCAAGGAGATGATGTCGGCGTTGGGCGCCCTGAAAGACACAGAGTTCGACAAGCTGCCGTTCAAGCCGATGATGGAGCGGTACAGCATCACGGCCGCCGATTGGGACAAAATGCGCGCAGTCCCGTTGTGGACGTGGCGCGAAGGCGTCGACCTGATGCGGCCGTCGAGCATCCTGAACAGCAAGGTTGGCGGCGCGCAGGATATCTACCAGCGCTTTCAGAACATGATGTGGCAGGAGAGCCGCTACATGGTGCCGACCAGCACGTCAGAGGCGGCGATCACGCTGAAGGGCAACCTGCGCCCTGATAGCCTGCCCGGCGCCCTGCTGCACTCGTTCGCGATGTACAAGAACTTCCCGGTCAGCCTGGCGCTGATGTACGGCCGCGTGGCCATGGCGACGCCGAACCGAAACTCGAGACTGGGGTTCCTCGCCGGCATGGGAACGTCGCTCGTTCTCGCCGGCGCCGTGGGTCTGCAGCTTCGCGAGATGGCGAAGGGTCGAGATCCGCTGCCGATGGACACGCCAGCCTTTTGGGGCAAGGCCACGCTGGCGTCCGGCGGCATGGCGCTGTGGGGCGACTTCCTGTTCTCGGGCATCAACAAGCAAGGCCAGGGGCCGACAGAGATGGCGGCCGGTCCGATCGCCGGGTTCGCTGGCGACGTGACGCAGTTGGCGTTCGGCAGCATGTTCAAGTTCGCCGACGAGATGGGCACGCTGAAGGCTGACAAGAACGACAAGTCGGCGCCGTGGCTGGCGAAGGCGGTCGAGTTCGGTTCGCGCTACACGCCCGGCTCGTCGGTGTGGTGGGGCCGCACGGCGCTCCAGCGCGAGCTATTCGACCCGCTTCGTGCTATGAGTGACCCGAGGGGCGCGCTGAAGATGGACCGCAAGGAACGTCAGCGCGTCAAGGACTTTGGAAACGAAAGCTGGTGGGGGCCGGGTCAGCCGCTGCCGTCACGTCTCCCTGAATACAGAGGCACGCCATGACCGTAGCGACCGAACAAAGTTCCGAAGTCTACACCAGCATCGCCGACGGCGTGCCGCTGAACGTGGAGTTTCCTGTTCAGGCGGCGACCGAATTGAAGGTGCGCTACGGCGCGGCCGACACGGTCGCCACGCTGGGCGTACACTACACCGTCGCGCTGGTTCCTCCCGAGTACCTTACCGCCACCGTAACACCGATGACGGGTTTCGCGGCGCTGTCGGGAGGGACGGTGTCAGTTCGCCGCGAGGTGCCGTACACGCAGCCGACCGACATCCCCACCCTGGCCAGCCTGGCCAGTGCGCGGCTCGAACAGATGTTCGACCGCATCGTGTTCATATGCCAGCAACTGCGCGACGCGCTTGCGTCGACGTTGAAGTTCCCGACGACTGACACCGCGGCGAACATTGCGGCGTTGCCGACTGCTACGGAGCGCGCCTCGAAATATCTCGGGTTCGACGTCAACGGCAAGCCGATCGCCGTTGCAGGGGCCGCGGCGCCCGACGTCGCCATGACGACGTTCGGATTGACGTGGGTCCAGTTGCTGGACGCGCTCGCCGGACGCACTGCACTGAGCGTCTACAGCCAAGCCGAAACGACAGCCGCCATCGCTGCGTCCACCGCAGCCGCGATCCCGAAGGCGGTCGTAGACGCCGCTGGAGATTTGCTGGTGGGCACCGCGAACGATGCGGTGGGGCGCCTGCCCATCGGCGCCAACAATCGGTTCCTGAAGGTAATCGCTGGCGCGCTGGCGTACGACCAGGTGGACATCGCGACGGTAGACATCACGGGCGTGCTGCCTCGCGCCAACGGCGGGTTCGTGCCGGAAGACGACACGGAAGTGCTCGGGTCCAACGTTGCGATGAACGCCACCGCAACGTGGTTCGACGGACCCACGATATCGGTGGCCGCGGGTCGGTGGTTGGTTGAAGGGAGTGTGACTGTTCAGAACACGGTCGGCGGCGACATTGTCGACGTGCAGTTGTGGGACGGCACCAACGTCATAGCGTCGACCCGCATGCACCTTGTATCCGTGGCCGGAACTTACTACGGGCACGCGCACCTATCCGGCCGCATCACAGACCCCGCCGCGAATGTGCGCCTTAGCGTGCGCCCAAGCACCCGCACGGACGGGGCGATAGCGTATAACGCGTCGGGCCGCGGCAGGGACAGTGTGATCAGCGTCCTTCGTATCGGCTAAATAGCCCATCTTGTGTCTCCGGGCGGTTGCGGCTACTATGGCTCGCCGTAACCGCTACACTCCGGGAGCACCCCATGCTGCGTCGTATCCTTGCCGCTTTTGCGCTGACCACGGCGCTCCTCGCCGGCCCGATGTATCTCGGCCTGTCGGCGCAGACCCTTCCGCTCCCCGGCGCCATCGGCGACCACACGTTCAAGACGCTTCAGGTGCTGGAGAACGCTACGATCACCGGCAATCTGACGGTGGCCGGAACGACCGACCTGGCTGGCGCTCCGAACTACGGCGTCGACGCCGGGTCGACCGACACCTACGTCGCCACGTTGTCGCCGGTGCCAACCGCCTACGTCACGGGCCGGCTCTACGTTCTGAAGGCGGCCACGGCCAACACGGGCGCTGCGTCGGTCAATTTCAACGGCCTCGGCGCCAAGACGATCGTCAAGGCCACGAGCACGACGTTGTCGAACAACGACATCATCGCCAACATGCTGTGCCTCCTCGTCTACGACGGCACCAACATGGTGCTGCTGAACCCGCGCGTTCTGTAATCGCCAACTTCTAGGAGCGCCGCCATGAACGTCGCACAGGCCACGATCGCATCCGGCGCCGACCAGTCGAGCGTCGTCGACGTTCGCGATCAGAAGGTGGCGCGCATCATCACGCCCGCCGCGCTCGACACCACGAAGCTGACGTTTCTCGAAGCGGCCACCGTCGACGGGACGTTCCTGCCCGTACTCGACTATCTCGGCGTCGAGAAGTCGGTCGTCATCGTCGCGGCCGAAAGCCAGTCGATCGAGATGCCGCGGGACATGTTGGTGGGCGCTCGCTTTCTGAAGCTACGCCAGGGCGACAAGACGACGCCCGTCAACGCGGGCGCCAACCGGGCGTTCAGTCTCGTCCTGATCTAAATGGAGCGGTCCAGCAAACAATCGGCTTTGCTCATCCGCACAGAGCCGCTTAGTGTCGCCACGTTCGGGGCGTACCCCGACCAGCCGACGCTATCCGACGAGGCGTTTCAGAAGACGTTGCAGGTCGTCCTCGAAGACGGCCACCGCCAACTCAGGGTGCCGGCCGGCGCCTACAACCTCAGCCAGGGTCTGAACATCACGGCGGATGACATCGAGTTCATCTGCCCTAACGGCGTGGCCACCATCTACCAAACGAGCTACGGCAAGAACGTCGCGCGCATCACCGGCAAGCGCTGCCGCGTGCGAAACATGGATCTCCGCAATCCCGTAACGAAAACGCGCATCACCAACGGTAACATCACCCAGCGTTATTTGGGCGAGTTCCGCCGGACCGAAGCGTCGGCGCTTGTCCTCCAAGGGCCTGACCCGCTCATCGAGAACATCGTTACGCGCAACTTCATCGCGGGTATCCGGTGGATAGGCGGGCTGGAGCGCTACTACGAGGCGGCTGTTTACGGCGCGTCGATGACGACGACGACGCTGAAGCTCAACACGCCGCAGCAGCGTGGCGCCGACTATTGGGTCGGCGCGCGCTTCCTGGCCAGGGGGACCACCGGCGGCAACTGGACGTCCGTCGTTCTTGTGACGGCCTACGACACCGGCACAAACGTAATTACTTGGGACCCGCCAACTGCGGTTCCAACCGGCGACGTGTGGCTGTACTTGGTGAAAGACCCGTCAGAGGGTGGCGTGGTCAATAACCACCGCAGCTATGGCGAGGACTTCGGTCGCATCTTCGGGTACGTCAAGGACATCGAACTGGCGGGCGTGCATTTCACCGACAACATAACGAAGACGCAAGGCGCACCGCCGCACGCCATATACGGCACCGGAAGCATCGACGGCGTCGACGACACCGTAGACACCGAACCCGACTTGACGCCCGACATGCCGGCGGCCGAGAACGTCGTCGTCACGGGCAGCTTGTTGACGGTCAACTCGCCCGAGCACATGGCCTACAAGCTGCGCAACGCGCGCCGGCTCGTCCTATGGAACGAGGCGGTGTCTATCGGATCGCGCGGCTGTTTCTACACAGAGATGGTCGAGTCCGTGTCCGGCCGCAGCCGGATCATCAACGCCAAGACTACGTCGGGCAGCAACAGACCGTCTGCGTTCGAGTTCTACGACACCAAGTACGTCGACTGGGATGCGCACATGGACATGGACCCCACCCACGTTTGGTCCGGCAGCGCGTCTTCAGTGCCGGCAGTTGCGGTCGGCAACCCGATCGGCCGAGGCCGCACGCCCGTGAACGTCAACATCGGCGTGTCAGGTGTGTTCCGCGGCGATGCGACGACGCAGATCGGGTTGCTCATCGCCAACACGTCCGGCTATCCGAACATCGGCACGGTCAATTTGCGCAAAGGCAATCTGCGCGCCGAGAACGCCACGCCTATTCCCATCACGCTCGCACGGCTGTTCAACGTAGACCGCGCCACGATCGGCCCCGACATCGACATCATCAACGTCGACCCGGCGACGGGCCTTACGGTCACTGCACAAGGGCGCGTGACGTTCGACGTCGGCTGCAAGGCGGCGCTACTCGACTACGATAGTCGGCGCACCAACGGCCGCTTGCTCGTGACCGACGAGGGGCTGGCTACCGTCACGACGACCAACCTCGTGCGCGACCGCGCGACGGAGGGGTCGAGCAACCTGCTGAGCAACCCGCTGTTCGACTGGCCGGCGGGCTCGCCGGTAGCCATCCTGGCCAGCAACACGATCTACGACGTGGCCACGGGTTGGAAGACGTGGCGCGGTGCCCTGGCCGCCACCATCTCGAAACAGACGGGCTTTGCGGGAACCGAAAGCTGCCTGCGCGTGCAGCGCGACAGCGGCAATGCGAGCACGCAGTCGATATTCCTCGCGTTCGAACTGGCGTCTTCGCTCGTTCGCCAACTCGAAGGCAAAGAAGTCACGTTCATTTTCGACGCCCGCGCCGGCGCCAACCTGTCGACGTCCTTGTCGCAGATCCGCACGTTCTTCCGAACCGGGACGGGTGTGGGCGAAACCTTGATCACCAGCGGCGCCAGCGTGGGCACGTACACGACCGGACCGGCGCAGACCGCCAACGTGAACGTCACGCTCGACCCGACCGGCCGGTTCTACAACGTTCGGCATGTCCTACCGGCCGGCATCGGCAACGCCTGCCTGTGTATCCAGATGGCGCCGGTGGGTACCGCTGGCGCGGCCGACTACTTCGAAATCTCGCCGGCCGCGCTGATCGCCGGCGCCTCGGACAAGCCGTTCTCGGCATTCGCACAGTAGGGGCAGGACCATGATACCCGAGAGCATCACCGTCATTTACAACGACCACGTTCCTTTGGCGCCGCGTCTTGGACAAACCGGGCTGCGCGTGACCGCCAGTTCGACGCCGAGCGTGCCGGCCGTCTTGCCGGGTGTGCCGGGCGACATCCTAAGCGTCGCCAACACCGGCGCGTACGACATCCACTTTCGCATGTGCAAAGAGGGTGAAACGCTGGTGCGCGCCGCGAACACCGACACGATCGTGTGGGCGGGTCGAGACTTACTGTTTCTGGTGCCATCGGCGGACAAGCTGCGGCCGGCGGCGCGGTGTGCCATATCCGTCATCTGCCCTGAAGGCGCCGGCGACGTGGTGTTCACCACGTACGAACGCGGCACGTAACTTGCCGTACAGACTGGCTGCACCGCCTGTGCTACATATTGTGCCTTCATAAGGGGAGGCAACTATACCATGGCCGACTACGTTATCCCTGAGAACCTGGCCGTAGCGATCGGCGTCGTGGCCACGGCTATTGGCGGTGTCGTCACGAAGGTCGCCGCGTCCGTCTACAAAGCGAAGAACGACGAGATCGCGCGGCTCAACACCAAGCTCGACGGCTTGCAGTCGGAGTACAAAGCGGTGCTGATGGCGCAGATCGAAGCCGAGCCGGCGCGCAAGGCGGCGCTGGAGAAGATCGGGGCCGCCCTGGCCGATCAGAACCAATTGGTGAAGACCCTTCTGCAGAACCAAAGGTGACGTCATGGCTATCGAAAAGCCCACGATCGTTCGAGCCCGCCACGACGCGAACGACATCGACATCGAGAACCTGAAGCGCATCAAGGAAGACCTGCGTAACGAGACGCGTGACACGGTCCGCGAGATCGAGGTACAACAGCGTTACGCGGCCCGTCTGAAGTACGCGGCCGAGGAAATATACGGAGGTCACGGTCTATGAAACCAGCACTGTTCTTCACTCGCATTGTCGAACCGTCCCTGCAACGCATGTTCGCCATGCCCGAGATCGCAATTCCAGTCACCGACGAGGCGCGCGTGATGATCATGGCGATCGCCGGCCAGGAGAGCGCGTGGTCTCATCGCCGCCAGGTCGGCGGCCCGGCGCGCAGCTACTGGCAGTTCGAGCGGCACGGCGGCGTGGCCGAACTGTTCCAGAAGACGCCCAAGCAACTTCGCGCGCTGTGCGACTATTGGGACATCCCGCAGCTGGCCGACGACGTGTTCGAGGCAATGGCGTGGCACGACCCGCTCGCCTGCGCTATGGCGCGGCTGCTGCTGTGGCAGGACAAGGCCGCTCTGCCCGAGCTTGGCGCCAAGGACCACGCGTGGGACTACTACATCCGCAACTGGCGTCCGGGCATGCCGCACCGCTCGGCGTGGGACGGCAACTACAACCAGGCGATGTTGTGCGGCGGGTCGCGCGACCCGAACCAAGGGAAGCTGCCACTGTGATCGTCGCCGGCGTCCTGGCCTTCCTGTCCAAGCCGGTCGTCAAGATCGGCTTGGCGACGCTGGCGTTCATGCTCGTCGTGGGCGCCGTGGCGTGGTACATCCGCGACGTTCGTGACGACGGCAAGAAGGCCGGCGCCGCCGAGATCACCAACGCCGTGCAGTCGAAGACGATCGAGACGCAGGAAAAGTCTCGAGTTGAGCGGGAGAAGACCGATGCGGATGTGCGCGCTGTTCCTTATCGCGATCGCCTTGACGAGTTGTTCGACGGCAAGCCCGCCGGCCGTTAAGGTCGCCGTCGACACCCTCTGCACGAGCACCACCCGACCGCCGCTGACGCAGGCCATGAAGGCTGAAGCGATCGACAAGCCCGCGGTGTGGGAACCCCTGATGACCTGGCTGCTGGGGTTCGTGCGAACCCGAGACAAGGCGTGCCTGACGTCCAGCGGGTTCGGAGACTGACCTACACCGGCTACGTCCATCCGGTATTCTGATGCTGGTCTGCCTCCCGCTGATCCTGCGGTAAGGTTCTGATCGACCTGCAGATCGAAGGATCGAACCTTCAAGTGTTATGCACTAGTGTTACGCACAGGTCAACCCCAATCTTCGGCCATGGCCTGCGCCATGCCGGGGTTGGTGGCGCTTCGATCTCGCTGACGGTTTGGACCCGGCGACATCAACCACACCCTCTGGTGATACGGCGGCTCGATCCACGTTCGGCGGCGCAGCTTCGGCAGGTTCTGAAGCCACAAGCACGTAGCCTTCTGTTCTGGCGTGCCGAACCAGTGCGGCTGGACGATCTGCGTGTACTTCGGGATGACCGCCCGAGCGTGCGAGTGCTGTATCGGGTTCTCGTTGCACTTCCGCGGGATGGGCGCGTTGTAGCAGGCCATGAACAATTCGGCGAGATGCAGCATGACGTCCCATTGTTCAGGGTCGATGCCGTTCTCTTTCTTCTGGCCGACGTACAGCCATTTGTTGCTGCTGTTAGCGAGCCGCGTGCAGGGCGTGAAGAACACGCCCATATCCCACCCGCCGTTGAGGTAATGGCGTACATCATCCTGAACGTGCCAGCCGCCCAACGATCTCGACGCGTGTTCGAGATCCACCGATACCGCGAAGTGGCCGCGGGCGATGAACGCGTCACGCACGACACCGCTCTCCTCGCACCCGACGAGGATGTTCATTCGAGCACCACAACCGTTTCCATCTTGCCACTCTTGATCTCGCCGATCGCGCGGATCTTACCGTGTTCCGTCTCGATCGCGGCGCCCAACGCCGTCATCACCCGAGCGCGCAGCGTCGCCACCGGCAGCTTGGCGGCCAGGGGGTCGGCGGCGCGTAGATAGTTGGCGGCGTCGGACAGCGAGCACGAACCCGTGGCCGCGCCCTTCATGCCGGCCGCGATCGTCGTCGCCCACATCGTCTGCGTCACGAGCGCCGTGTGCTCCATGTCGTGCGGCATCAGCACGCCCACCTCATCGGTGTTGGCCAGCTTCACCGACCGCTTGACCAGCCAGTTCGCCTGTGCCGTCGCCCTGGCGTAGTTCATCTTCGCATCGTCGAGGCGAACGTAGTCGTACCGCTCGTCCTTCTTCACGCCGTACAGGTCGCAGTCGATCTCTGTCGGCGTCGCCATGGTGAACGCAAAGCGCGCGCTGTTGATGATGGCGCCGGCGCCGCGCGCCGAGTTGGCGTCACCGGCGCGGCTGGTGGCGCCGCTCGGCTTCGAGACGTGATGGCCCAACAGGATCGCGACGTTCGTCGCCTCGGCTATCTCGCGGGCGACGCCCATGACGAACGCCATCCGCACGTTGTCGTCTTCCGCGGTGGTGTGGATCGAGACGAACGGCCCGAGCGCCACGAGCCCGACGCGCGGATCCTTCGCAGCGTTCACCAGCGCCTGCACGTGTGGCACGTTGATCGACGGCGGGTCGCCGGTCGTCAGCCTGAACGACAGTTCGTTGCGAGACACCAACGCAATTTCGTTACGCACAAACGTGAAGTCGAAATTGTATTCGTGGCAGATCGCCCAAAGCCGGCGCGACATCTCGGCCACGTCGTCTTCCTCGTCGTAGATGATCGAGCGCGCGGCGCCGTACTTGGGCGTGTAGGACAGAAAGGGTAGGCCCATGGCCAGGTGCGCGGCAATGGTCAGCGCCAGCACCGACTTGCCGACGCTGCCGGGGCCGGCGAGCACGGTGATGTGCTGGCGCAGCAGCATGCGGGTCATCAGCCACGGCCGCGGTGGAATGTGCCTGGGGTCGATCGCGTTGCCGAACGTGAAGGCGCCGCTGTTGATCGGCTCGGGCGCCGGCACCGGCGGTATTTGCAAATCTGCAAAGTGCGTCTCGGGCGACATCTGCCCGACAGCACCCGTGGCATAATTGTAAGCGTTCTCGACCTTGGCGTTCAGATCGTCCGCATCCCACGGCGGGACGCAGCGATCGTTGTAGTGCGTTAGCATTAATGCAAAGGCAGCTTGCTCGGAGACGCCAAGGTCGCGCAGGCGGCACGCCACCCGGTAGGTCGTGTCGTCGCCGTTCTCTCCCTCGACCGCGGGAGGCGCCTGATCCGACGTCAGAAAGGCCGTTGCCCTGGCCACTAGGCCGGGCGTCTCGTCGAGCGTGTAGTTCGAGGCGTTGTCGCGTGTCAGGGGCGGCTTCAGGCGCACGGCGACGGCCGGGGGGACCACAGACACCGGCAGGTCGAGTTCGACGCTGTAGACCCCCTCCGGGGTGACGCTGCCGGGCGCCACGACGTAGTTCCCGTGTGACCGGATGTCGAGGCCGCTGCCAAGCCCGTACTTGCCCTGGCGGCCGGCGCTGTCGGGTCCGGTGTAGTAGCAGTGGTAGCCGCCGCTCGGGGTGCGAACCGTCAGCGTGTCAAATCCGCCAGCGAGGTTCAGGAAGTTGACGAGGCCGGGTTTAGCATCTCTGACATCGACGTCGACGACCACCATGCCCGTCGTGAGCACACCGACGTTGTGGCTGCGCACCGCGCCCGTCATCGGGTCCGACCACCACGCGCGGATCAGCGCCTCGTCGGTGCTCGCTTCCTTGGTGAAGCTGCACAGCGGTTGGTCTTTGGTGCCTTCAGCCAGCGGGAAGACGCGGAAGCCCCTCGCCGCCCACGACAAGGCCGCGTCGAGCATCGACATGATGGTCGACGCTGACTAGCGGATGCGCTTGAGACGGTAGGTGCCGGGCTGATCGCCGGCGACGATGTGCGGCGACTTGACCTTGCGGTTGTGGCGCGCAGCGATGGCACCGATGCGCTGGTGCATCATGCGCGGCGTCGTCAGTCGCCCGCCACAGACGCCCAATGGACCGATGATGGCGCGGAACAGGAAGGCCACGTCGGCGGATTTGTGAACGGTCAACGCCGCGCGCAGCTTCTGTTCCTGCGGCCCGAATTTCGCACCGATGGTCGGCTTCCACGTCCGCTTCTTCGGGCTAAGTTTCCGCAGCGCCGTTCGACCGGCCATCTTCTGCGCTTCAGCCGCGAACGTCTTGACGAACTGTTCGTCGATCCGCTTCGTCTTTTTCTTGGTCGCCATCACAGCCCCCTACTTAACGTAACGATCGTCTTCCCACGCCGCGGCGGCCAGTGGGAGCGTTTCTGCGTAACTTCTGGTCTTAGATAACACACGCACCATTTCTTCGGTAGACCCGAAATTCGGCTCGTCTTCCGACAGGTACTCGTCGTGGCAATGGAAGATCAGGTAGTAGCCGAGCGCGTCGAGATCGAGGCCGCCGTCGCAGAACACGTCGCGCGCAATGGCCTGTGTGTCGTTCTCGCACTGCAGCCCGCCATACAGGGTGTACGGCACCCACTGGTTCTTCTCCAGGCCCCACACCTGCACGGCGTTCTTGTAGGCTTCAACCTCGACGACAACCTCGACGCCGTCGATCTCCTGTTTCTCTTCCTTGATGTACTTGACCCGCACCATCTCGGGCTGCGGGTAGGCCAGCAACCGACCGCTCGGGAGCATGCACCACAGGAAGCCGCTTTGGCTCATATACTTGATGCGCCCGCCGCAGCACTCGTGGATCGAGCCGGGCGACGACACCGCGGCGATCGCGGCGTCCTGCCGGTCCCACCACGACTGCACGATCGCCGGGTGGCGAGCGCGCCAGGCGTTGACGACGACCTTGATGCCGGTCCACACCGACTGTTCGAGGCCGCAGGAGAAGCGCGGCCGATAAGCCTTCGCCGTGGCCGCCCACACCTTGGGGTCCGTCGTCTCGGCGGCGACGCCGGCGATCATCGTAGGGTCGACGCCGAGGTTGGCGCCCATCGACACGTAGGCCATGACGGAACCCTGATAGCCGCCGGCCAGGTCGGGCACCTTGCCGAGCGTCTGGCGCTGCGCTTTCGTGACCTGTGCAGGCGCGATGTTCAAGATGTTCCCGGCGGTCACCTTGTAGAGATCCGGCCCGATCTTGGCGTCGAACGCGCGGAACGCGTCGAGCTTCCAATCTTCGCCGGCCGTCCACGAGTTGACCCGACCTTCGATGTTCGACAGGTCGGCGCCGCGGAAGATGCGGCCCTTGCGCGCCCGGATGATCGGCCGCGACATCTTCGGCATCCAGAACAAAGTCTGCCCTGTTGCCATGTCGATCACGTCCGTTGCCAAATCCGCCTCGAACCGCTCGCAAATCTTGATCAGTTCGCGCAGCGTCGGAAGCTCCATCTCCTCGTCAACGCGCACGAGATTTTGTGCCTGCCAACTATCGGCCGACGAGAACCGGCCGGTCGGCGACGTGTGGTATTGGAACGCTCCCCGCAGGTTGTCGTCCGTGTTCATCACGTCTTGCGTTTTGCCGATCTTGCCGGCGTAGGCGACGCGTGACGTGGCGCTATGCAGTTCGATCGCTTCGCGGGCCAGCGGGTCGTTCGTGGCCGCCACCAGCAGGTCGTCTTTGGCGCCTTTGCTGACGGACTGTTTCAACTCACCGTTCTTGATCACGTAGGCTTTGATGCCACGACCGTCGAGCCACTTCTTCAACCCGGCGTGATTGCTGCAGGTTTTAACGGTGCCGTTGGTGATCGTCCACATGCGGCGGTTAGCCCGTGCGGACGACAGATCGACAATGGCCTGAACCTTGCGCACGAGCGGCACGTCGATGGGGAAGCCGCGGTCGTTGATCTTTTCGTTCAGTTCCCATATGCGACGCTCGCGCTCGGGCAACGCGACTACGACCATGTCGACGCCCGTCTCGGCTAGGACGTCTGTCTTGCAGTATTCGGTTTGGGTGGCGTGCAGCGCCTCGTCGTAGTGCCAGTCGATGCGGACTGTTCCGCCGTGGCATGAGTAGGTGCTGTATTCGCGTCGGTCGTCCAACACGCGCACGATGTTGTTCGGCCACCCGGCAGCGGCCGCAGGGTGCTCGAACGACACGGCCTTGGGCGCCGCCATCTTCTTCATCACGGACCCGCCGGCGAGATCCTTCTGATGCGGCGCGCGCACCACCTTGGCGGCGCGTTCGAGATCGCCCGGCAGGCCCAAGGCGCGAGCCCTGGCCGCCGTGCAATCCATCTGCCCGATCTCGAGTTGCGGGAGGTAGCCGTTCATCATCCTGTTCAGGACGACGTTCCATATGCGGCGCTCGAAGCCGGCGTTGTGCGCCGTCATCATACCGCCAGCGCGCACATGCTCGACGACTTCGGTCGGCAGCGGTTCGTCACGCCACCAGATCGACACCGGACCTTCAAGGCCGAACCGATACGCAAAGCACCAGATGCTCGTTGTCAGGTGCTCCGCATACCGATACAGCCCGACGCCGCCCCTGCCTAGTTTCAGGAGCGAGCGCGTCTCGAAGTCCAGATGCAGCTTGGGCAGCATCTACCCGAAGATCCACCACAGCAGACCCACAACTGCGGCTCCGAGCACGGCCGCGAACACCGCGAACACCAGCATCGCGGTACCCAAGCCGTCCAGCATATCGCGCATGACTACAGCAGCCCGAGCGCGCGAAGCTGATCTTCCGGCGACGGCCCGCCCGTCAGCGGCGCCACCGGCGGCGTGATCGGACCGTTAAACGCCGCCGCGATGTTCGTCGAGTTGTCGATCTGGATGCCCTTGAAGGCCGCCTTCGGATCGAGCCCGCCGCCGCTGAACTTCTCGTCGTCGCCGATCAGCACCGTCGACTGCAGGCCGAAGCTGATGCCCTTCTTGCCGGCTTTGCCGCCGGGTCGCTTGATCTTGCCGTAGGCGAAGACGTTGACGGCCAGGATCGCCCACACGCCGCCGTACAGCCGGTTATCGAGATCGACGATGTCGTTCATGTTGATGTCGACGATGCGCGGCTTGAAATAGGTTCCGCAGTTGAAGGTGAACGCGCCGGGCGTGTACCCTTTGTACGTGGCCGCCTTCTCCGCTTGATCGTGCCACGGTGACGACAGACCGGCCCACGAGAACTGACCGTTGTTCATGTTCTCAGGCCAGTTCAGCGCGGCGCACTCGTTGACGGCCTGCACGAGCACTGACAAATCGACGCCCGGCGGCACCAACGGCGTGACGGAATATTTTTCCTTGCCATCGTCGTTCTTCTGCGCCTCGACCAGCCCCTTCGTCCAGGCGAGGCGCACCGGCCCGGTCGAATAGTTGCCGACGAACTGGCCGGTCTTGGGGTCGAGGAGCTTCTTGACCGGATTGTCCGTGCAGACCTTCTGGATCCACTCCAGCGGCATCTTGCTATCGCGCGGAACTTGCATGTTACATCCCTTCGAGGTTGATCTGGCCGGCGAAATGCGGAACAGACGTGTTGAGTGCCGGTCGTGGATCGCTGATCGGCACAAGCCGCGGTCCCCCGCGGGGTTCTCGGAGCGTCATGTAGGCGAGCGCTTCCACCGCCATTTCGGACGCCTTGTTCTGTCGGACCTTGAACGCCTTTTTCGTCTCGCCAGGCTCTTGCACGAGGCCGTGACGGAACAGATCGGTCAAGCGGTTCTGCGCTTCGGTGATCGTGATCAGCGAGCGCGGGAACACCTCGTCGATCGAGGCGTTCAACAGCACCATAAGCTGCTGCGCGATCACTTCGGGCGTGCCGTACCAAGCGCGCTCGGGCGTGCCCATGACCATCTTGAAGCCGGGAAAGTCGCCGCCGTTGCGGACGAAGCCGGTGGCCGTCATGCGCGCGTTCTTGAACAACGCCGTCACCAACGCCTCGTTGGACAGCATGAAGGCCATGCGCGCGATCGACAGCTTGGTTCCGTCCGGCAGGCCGACGACGTTCAGATCCTCGAAGCTCTTGGCTTCGCTGTTCAGCGTCGCCACTGCGACCGCCGTCACGGCCGGACACAGGCCGTAACCACCGGCCGGGCACCACCGGCAGTTCTCGGGCGTCGGCGCGAACGGCGCGTCGGGGTCGAGCGTCAGCTTCGCCTTCTCCTCGAACCAGTTGTGACGCCACAGCAGCCGTTCGACCGTGACGTCGGCACTACGCACCGCGCCGCCAGCCACCCACGAGCGCGGCTGCACGATCGTGTTCGTCACCCTGGCCACGGGTTCCGACATGCTCCAGATCGAAGCGATGTCGTACATCTCCATCTGCAGGTTGTCTTCTTCCTCGACGTAAATGCCAGCGCCGTGCTTGTAGTCGACGATGATCAGCCACTTCAGCGACGGGATGTAGATGCGGACGTCGTAGGTGCCGCCCATGCGGTCGGGCACAACGGACGACGGGACGCGCAGCTTGTTCTCGATCGAGACGATGGCGTCAGGGTGTTCCGCGCAAATTTCGTAGACGTAGTCGAGGCACACCTGAACGGCGCGGGCCATCTCGGGCGTGACGTTGGGGCTGACACCGACGTACTCGCTGGCGTTGCGCACGCCATGGACCAAGCACTGTTCGAGAAGTTCGTGCGCGTCTCGGCCCTCGACGCCCCACTCGCTGTCGGCGGACGGCGGGCACTTCTTGTTGAGGCGCACGGAGGCGAGGCAGGACGTCCAGCGTTTCGCGCTGGACGCCCCGTACTCGTAATGCGCAGGCTGCGCGTCGTCCATTACGGCTGCAGCGCGTCCAGGGCGGCCTTCAGGTTGCCGTACTGCGCCGGGTCGACCTTGGCGACCGTGCCGGCGACGCCGGGCGTCTCGGCGTTGTACTGCGCCATCAGCGGGCCGACCTTGCCGGCACCACCAGCGCCACAGCGCGCGACGGCGTCGGCCATGGCCTTGATGACCTCGGCCTGCGTCGGCATGCCGGCCGGGGCGGGCGGCGCCGGCGGCGCGACAGGAGCGGTCGGCTGCATCGGCGGGGCCGGCATCGACATCGGCGGGGTCGGCATCGGCGGGGCCGGGGGCGCAGGCGGCGCGGCCGGGGTCGGCATCACCGGAACGGGCGGCGCCGGGGGAGCGGCCGGCACGGGCGCAGCGGCGACCGGAGGAGCCGACGGCGCGGGCGGTGCGGCCGGAACCACAGCCGCCGCGATGTTGGCGTTGACAGGCGTGCCGCCGTTCATAAACGCATTGACCTTGACGAGCATATCGAAGTCGAGCCCGCCGATCGAGTAAGTGGGTTTTGCCATTTCAAATCCTTCAGTGTTGATCAACGACGTGATGTTACGCAGCGGCGCCGGTCAGGTCAACATGATCTTCATGTGTAAACAACTGACCGCCTTGCACAGCGGCGATTGATGCCGTCTTTCCGGCAACAATTTCGTTGACGGCCTCGTCGATCGAGGCGGCCAGGGTGATGAACCTTGCTCGGATGTTGCGTTTTTGCGAGACGCCCTGCACGCGCATCAGACCCTGCGCGTTCTCGGCGGGTTGCCACGAGCTTTCCAGCAAGTCGATGAACGGCGCCGCGGTCAGCGAGATCGCGGTGCCGGCGGCGCGCAGGTTGCCGAGGAACACGCGAACGCGCGGGTCGGTCTGAAACGCCTCGATCAGCGGGCCGCGGTGCTTCTCGGGAACCTCGCCGTTCACTAGCACCGACGTGATGCCGCGCGCCGTCAAATAGTCCTGCACCGTCTTCAGCGTCTTGGTGTGGATGCCCATCACCACGAACTTGTGGTCGGTGTTCTGCAACTCCTCGAACAGCAGCGCCGCATACGGCACGGCCTTGGCTTCGCCAACGAGCCGGCGCAACGTCGCGATGTGCTGCGCGTCTAGGAACGACAGGCCGCCCGTCTTCATGGCCTGTACGATCGCAATGTCGAGGCCGGGAAACTGAGACAGCAACTCGCGCACGGCCGTGTTGTCGCCGTCGAGCGTGATGTTTGTCAGGAAGATCGGCGGAAGCTGCATGCCCGCTTCCTTTTGGGTCCGGCGCAGCGAGTTGTTCTTGATCAGCCGGCGTAGCTCCTCAACTTTGTCGTTACGCGGCGTGTTGCGCGAACCGTACGTCTTCTTGAACTCGTGAAAGTACCGCTTTTGGAAAACGCCCTGCATCAGCGGCATGCAGTTGCTGAACCTCAGGAACGTGTAGATGTCCATCGGGTCGTTGGCCAGGGGCGTACCCGTCAAGATCCACGAGTAGCGCGCCCAATCGACGATGCCCGCCTTGCCCTTGCCGACCGGGACCGTGTAGTCGCCGAGGATAGCCTTGGTGCGCGCGGCCTCGCTGTTCTTGCAGTAGTGCCCCTCGTCGATCACGCAGAAGTCGAGGATTTCACCCTGGCTGGCGATCTTGTCGGCCCATCGGGTGGCCTGTTCGTAGCTGGTGACGAGCACGTCGAACCGGCCGCGCATCCACGAGACATAGTCGTGGATGTCGACGCCCTTGACGATGCCGCGCTGCATGATTTGGAACTTGGCGAACTCGCCGCGCCACACCTCGCGCGCCGTGCCGGGACAGATGACGATGCCGCGCTTCAACGCCAACAGGTCCATGGCGCGGATCGCCTGCGCCGACTTGCCGACGCGCATCTCGTCGAACAGGCCGCCGCGCGTGCGTTCAGCGAGGAACGCAGCGCCGGTCGCCTGGTAGGGGAAGACTTCAAGCGCCATCAGGACTTCTTCGGCTGGCGCCGCGCCACGAACCCGTGGGCAAACACCGTGGTTTCGAGCTTGAAGTAGTCTTCGTCCGTGTCGTTCAGCACCGTCACTTCGCCGTTGCCGAACACCGCGTCCAACGGGAAATAGCTGCCGATGTCGTTCGTCCAGTCGTGACCGGGTCGCATGATCCGCATCAGATAGACGTTCGAGCCGCCGACGAGATCGCAGGCGACGATGAACTCCTCGATAAAGCGGCAGTCCGACACGACGACGGCCGGGTAGCCGAACTGCAGCGTCGGCTTCAGGTCTTCGGCCCATGCCTTGGCCACGGTGTAAGGGTCGCGCATGCGCTCTTGCTGCCCGATCTCGATGACGACGTTGCGGAAGCTCTCGCCGTCGAACTCCATGCACGGCACGTCCTTGATGGCCGGCTGATCGTAAAACTCGAGTTGTTCGCGAGGCACATTGTAGGCGTCGAGCGCCATCAACTTGATGCCACGCGAAATCTTCGACGCCTTCCACGCGGGCCACTTCGCGACCATCGCGTCGGCGGCGGTGTCTTTGCCGACGCCGGCCGGACCGTTGAGCAAGATGACGTGTGTCATCGTCCGTTCACCCCAACCATCACGATCCCGACGAACGCCGCGGCCAGCGCCAAGCGCCACACCCACGACGTTTCGAGGCCCATCAGCATCGACATGCCAAACAACAGCACGCCGACGACAATCAATGCGGCTGCAAGAACGATCATCGCTTGGCGACCTTTTTGAGCGCGTTTTCTGCCAGTGTTTTAGCGACGGCCTGCACGGCTTCGTACCCGGCGCCGCCGTAACTGAACTGCGCCCGCACCGCCTCGTCAATTGCTCGTCGAATACAATCGTTCGCAATGCGGACCGTCTCTCCTTGGTAATCGAAATTTTTACAGGCGCTGTCGAGTGCCGCCTGAACCTCTGCGTCCATCGCAGCGAAACGCTCTGACATGGCGTGCATGACGATCTGCCGCATGCCCTCGATCTCTATCTTGATAAGCGGTGGGTTCACGACTTTCTCCCTCGTTTCGTCTTCGGTAAACCGGCCGCCAGCTTGCGCAGGCTCTCGCGCGGCTGCATTGCCGGCCATTTGATGCGGGCGAAATAGCGCGCCAGGAACGCCGCTTCGGCTCGATCGTGCAGCAGCCGGCCGCGCGTGGTGCGGAACAGGTCGCGGTGCTCGGGGAACTCCTTGTCGGCCTTTCCGACGATGCCGACCTCGTGCCGCGGCACCTTCTCCTGCAGCTTCCACACCGCCGGCGAGGCCACGTCGTAGGGAATGCCCGTGCCCCTGGCCGCCATGGTCAACAAGCCGAACGTGTAGCCGAACGAGAACGCGCTACTGGCGCCTTGCTTGCGCCCGCTGCCGAACACGCCAGCCTGCACGTTCTCGATGCCGATCAGTCGCACGCCCATCATCTTCAACGTCTCGAACTGCGCGAACAGGTCGTCGATGTCGAGGCGCGTGCGCATCGTCTTGCCGACTGCGACCTTGTAGTTCGGCAGGTCCCATATCGAAACGAGCTTGTCGGCCTCGAAGTCGTAGACCGCGATGGCGCCAGTGGCGCCGGGGTCGATACCGGCTATCAGGAGCATCCGTTAGCCCACAACGCCAGCCAGTACCCGACAGAGAACGCAGCGCCGATCGCGACCGTCCATCTCGCGAACATCCAGTCGACGGGCTCCATCAGTGCCTCACTTCCGGTGGAAATTCCTGAACGACGACGCGGATGTAGAACGGCTCGCCCGGCCCGTCCTTGTAACAGCCGCTCGACACGATCCGCACGCTGTAGCCGGGCTTCGGCTCGCACTCGGCGACGGCGCGCATCACGCCGTCCTGTATGTTCGCCGGCCAGTCCTTGAAGCCGCCGTGCAGGCCGCCGTCGACCTTGGCTTGGATGTCCCACGTCGCGAACTCGCCGACCTTGGGCGTGCGCTGGCGGGCGAGGTTGCCCTTGATGAAGTCACCGGCCATTGGCCGTGCCTTCAGACTTCAACGCGTCTGCCACGATGGCACTCAACGCTTTGACGTCGTTGCCGACAATGATCGAAACGTCCTTCAGACGATTTGTCCGAAAGCCTTTATCGACCAAACGGAGGGCGTCTATAACCCGCTGCGTATCTGTTGGCTTATCGGCCATCTGATGGCTCCTTGATACCTGGCCGCATCTTCGCCTCGGTGTCGCCGTTGAGCGCTCGCCACCAGTTAAATAACGCGGCGGCGCTAGAAATTGTGTGGTGTTTTGCTTTATCTCGATCGCCAGACACCGCGGCGGCCAGGGCCTTACCTGCTAGGTATCCGAGCAACCAAAACCAATCGGTGGCGTCCTTACCTGCGTCGTGTTTTGACCCCCAACGTTCTTGTTGGTGCGCCGCCTCCATTCGCACACCGTTAAACCAGTCGTCGATCGCCGGCGTGTTAACGAGTTTTTCTAGTTCGGCTATGCGCGCTTTCATACGGGCAACTTGTTGCGGCGTCACAGGACGTTCAGTCATCGACGTTGCTCCTGTTGCATACGGCGAGCCACGAGGCGTTCGCGTGCCCTGGCCTCGCGCTTCTCGATCTCGATCCGCAATTCCATGATCTCGCCCATCTTCCTGTTCAGCAGATCCATCAGCAACGTCCACATGCGGGTGACGTCGCCTTCCATCTTGCGGCTGTCCTTGGCGGCCAGCCATAGCAGGTCTTTGGTCGTCATGCCGATCTCTCGGGCGAACACGTCAGGCGGCACGCCCGAGGCCATCAGCGCACGACGCAACAACGAGCCGCCCGTTAAAACGGCGTCAGCATGTCTCGGGCTTCTTGCAGGCCCTTGATGCGGCTGTCCAACAGGTCGATCACCGCCTGTTGTACCTCCAGCGTCGGCACCCACGCCTTGCCCTTCTTGACGATGTTGTTCACCGTACCGCGGCTGACGCCCAGCACTTTTCCCAGCGCCTCCTCACCATCCGAACCGTGCTCGCGCATCAGTTCGATGACGCGCCGCAGGTCGGCGGCTTCCGAAGCCTTTGCCACCGTGCCGGGCGCTAGAACTACAGGTGGCGAGACGGTGCCTTCCGCCACTACAAGCGGCGGTGGCTTCAAAGCGGCCTCGCCCTTTGCCAGCAGCGCCAGTTCCTTCTTGGTGAGCTTCTTTTCCTTGGGTGGCTTCGGCGCACCCTTCGGCATCTCGACGACCTGGCCGGTGATCGCCGCCATGAAGGCCGCGTTGACCGTATCGTCGATGTGCGTCGGCGACGCCTTGGCATAGGCCGCGAAGTACGGCCAGTCCTCGCGCTTGCCGCCCATCGTCTCGATGTAGCCGAGCGCCAGGAACTCCTCGTCGTCGAAGGCCGACTTCAGCAGTTCGGTCACGGCGACCATGTCGAAGTTGGCGGCGCCGAGCTTGATGCCGTAGGCACCGACGATGCGCTCGACATGGCCACGGGCGACAGCCTCGTCGATCGGCTTGGCCTCGATCGCAGCGGCCTTCACCTGGTCGGCGGACGGCGGCGTGCCGTAGGGCGCCAGGTCCGTCATGGTGATGTCCATTTCGGCGAGGAGCGCCCCGTTCGCACGGCCGCGCACGGCGGCGTCCAGGAGCCGGTCGGTCATCACCTGCGCAGCGCGCGTCAGCGTATCGGGGTTGTCGATCTCGCTGTCGGTCAGCCACTCGCCGATGAAGTCCTGGCCGATGTCGCGCAGCATGTCCTTGCCAATCACGTCCATGATGTGCTCGTCGAAGGCGTCGCGCCACGCGATGCTGTCGGGGTCGCCAGCAGAAATCGGCGTGGCCGGTCGCGGACCCATCTGCGTCTGGTAGGTCGCCACCGCGCCCTGCAGCGTCTCGATCGCGCCCGGCAGCAGCCACTGTTTCCCGATCTCGCGCGCATAGCCGACGCACGCGCCCTTCATCATGTCCAGGGTGGGTAGCGCGCCAGGCGCCAGCATCTGCGCCTGGCGTACGCCTTCAGCCAAAATGGCCGCCTTGTGGGCGGCCATCATCGTAAAGATCTGCGAGTAGGGGAGCATGGTCTTCCTTCCGTGATTTCGTGTGCGCGCAGATGTTACGCACACACGATGGAAGGCGTCAAGCGTCAGATTGGATGATCTCCAATCGACCGTCCGAATGATGCATCAAAACGACGTGCGCGGCGGGTGTGGCGCCGGGGTCGACGCCTAGCACCAGCAGTTCTGCGGTGCCAAATCGATACGGAAACGTCGCCGCTTTCAAGACTGCACGCCGTTGCCGCCGGGTCTTCTCCTCTTGTCGACGCGCTCGCGCCTTCCGCCTACGTGTCTTGTTCATGACCTGAACCCCGCAGCTGTGTAGTAGCGTTCCGCCACGTCACGCAGTTCGTCAAGGGCCGTAACTGCCACGTTGTGGTTTTCGATAGTGGCCTGCGCCGCCCACGCCTGCCATGAAGATGTAGAGGCGTAATACGCGGCAAGTCGAGCCGTATCTAAGCTCATGACGTATTCGCTTTCGCTGATCGGCCAGGGTTTAGGATGTGGCACGACGCACCGTCCCTTCATAAACATCTGACACACGAGTTTTCGTCGCGCGAGGGAACGCCATGTCCCGCCGATATCTGCGGTCGGCCAGCGTTTTTGCGTGTTCCGCGTCGTGTGCCCGCACTTCGTACAGCGCGCCGTCGAGCATCCGCACGCTGTAGCGGCGATACGGCCGCGGCGACTTGCTATAGGCCATGGCTGCGCTCCTTCTCGTCGAGATCCATCCGAAAAGCGACGTTCATCGCGTCGGCCAGGGTCTGCAGGTCTTCCTTATGCGGCCCGTAGCACAGATGCCGGAACGGCGCGTGCACGTACAGTGCGTTAGGATCGTTCGGTTTGTTAGGCACTAGCACATGCTCACGGTCGCGCGCCTTGTGGACGCTGACATGCGTCGGGCGGTTGTCGGTCAGCGCGTAACGCAAGCGCGCCGTGCCTACTTCGTCCTCGAAGCCGAAAGGGTTTTCGGATACTGTGTAGCGGTCGCTCATTGGAACACCTCCATGATTTTCTTGGGGTCGGCGGCCTTGAGGTTGCGATGGATGAACCGGCTAACTGTGACGGGGCCGGCGTTGCGCAACGCGCCGACTTTATTCGGCTTGCGCTTGTGCAGCCACAACGCATTGTACTCCGCGTCGGTGCGGACAAACACCGTGTAGCCGTTGGCGTACTGCGCGTAGTATTTAGCCATTGGGAGTTTCCTCCTGTCCGTCAAAACGCACGCCGCGCTTCAGCAGTTCGATAGCCAGCGCCATGCCGGCACTGATACCGATGTTGCGGTGGTTGTTCTCGAACTTGTCGAGACGCACGCCCGCTGCGTTCGCAGCTTCTAGCACCTTGATAAGCGGCGTCTTAGCCTGTTCGATCTGTTCCGGCCTCGGCATGGTTTTCCTTCCTCTCTGTTAGAGCGCACACGATTTCACGAACGCCACGCCTAGGCTGCCGGGACTGAACACCCACCACCAGAAAGCCCCGGTGCCACAGACGCCAAACCACACCGCCAGCATGGCCGTTGTGAAACAGAACACGACGCCGAACGCTATCAACACGCCGCCGACTAACTTCAACGTTCCGTCAATCATGGTTTTCCTTCCTCTGTGTTACGCAGCATTGTAGCGGCGTTGTTCCGCTGCCGTCAATTCGACGACATGGAACATGGCGGCCGGTGTGTCCGGCCAGTCCCGGCCCGCCGCTGCGGCCAGGAGATACTTCAACGCTATCTCGCGGTTGCGCGCGTAGAACGAGCCGACAAGCTCAAGGCCGCGCCCTTCACGATGGACGTACAGCCCGAACGGGATGATGCGTTTGCCCGCGTTTTCGTAGACCAGCGAGGGCAAAGGTTTTCTCTTCACGACGTATCGCTTGACGGCGATCGCCAGGAGGGCCGCGCCGGCCGCTGCCTTTGTGGCAAAGCGACGTGGTGGCGCGACGTTCTCGCGGTCTAGCAGGGCGAAGCGCACGTCACGCGCCGCGATGCGCGCCGCGACGGTCCGCCGGTACGCTATCCCAACCGGCCAGCCACGCCACTCTAGCGGCGCCAGCCAATCCGGTGATGCGCGCTTTTCCGGTCAGGGCCGCAAGTCGGCCGTTTGCTCTGTTAAGGTCCATTGTGTTCCTCTCGATCCAGTCGCGGGATGCGCTGGCCTGTCCTGCCTCGCGACACACCGGCCGCGAGGCAGTGAAGGTCAGGGCATCCTAGACAGCCTGAACGACCGTGTAGCCGGCCGCTTCCAACTGACGCCGAAAGTCGTGACCCTGGTCGACGAGCGCGCGCATGCTGCCTGTCATCATGTCGAAGTATGTCGCACCACCCATTGCGGCCGTGGCCTTGTCGTAGCCGCCGCCGCCAGCGTGGCCATGGTGGCGTATCAGGTCGCCTTGCGCACCGGGCGCCCCAGGCAGCCACGCGATGGCATACAGACGCCCGGCACCGTCCGCCGGATAGCTGATCACGATACGGCCGTACGCCGTGACCTTGGCACTCCCGATATTCGGGACCACCACGAACGCCTTGACGCGTGACGTGCGGGCTTCCATGCGCTTGACGGCGGCGACAAACTTTTCGTCGATCTTGGTCATGTGTCGGTTCCTCTCTGTTGCAGATCCAGCAATGCGCTGGCCTAGTCGCCCGCCACGTACACAGCGGGCGCAAAGGTCAGAGCTTGCCGCGCTACCAAGGGTGGCCGCGCCCATGCGTCAAGGTCACGTCTTCTATAGTGATGGTGTGGTATCCTACACGAATGTTTGTCAGACAGCCCCGGCCGCCGAACGCCTTGGCGTCGCGCACCGCAGCGTGCGCGACGGGTCTGTCTCGCAAAGATTGCGCGTCGGCGGCCGCGTAAACCGCACGGGCGCCCGCGAGGCACGCGGCGTCTACACGGGCCTTTTCTACAACGACGGGCGCTAGCGCGGGTCCTTTTCGGTGTGTGATGCGGTACAGCATGGTCTTTCCCTCTCTGTTGAACACTGGCACTCAATTCTAGGCCCCCTGTCGCGGCGGGCGCCTAGTGTTCAGTGTCAGTACACGACGCGGACAGATTTGAATGGCGCTCCATAGACGCCGCAACCGCCTGAACTGTTGCGCTGGGCGATCTCCAGATGGCGGGGCATCCAGCCCGTCGACCGCCCCACGTAAAAGCGACGCTTTTCGCCGTCGCAGTCCACCACCTCCACGCGCTTGCCCTCAAGGCCGACAAGCTGAGGCGTCAACTCGATGTCGCACCGCTTCTTTGTGGCGTCGTGGTGCGCAAAGCCCGTCATCATTGCATCGTGGTACGCGTTGTACGCGTCCAAAGTGCCGATTTTCACCGGCTCAATGGACGCGCCGGCCCACTTCAACACCGCGACGCGCTGACGCTCCGCGTTGTCGAAACCAAGGCACGAATAGCCGGTGCCGGACGGGATCACATAAAGCCGCCGGTCTTTGTTCACTGTGACTTGCTTGGCCATGGCCCTAACCTTTCTGTTATTTGACGTTTAGCGCCAGCCGCACACCTTGGCCATCCAGCCGCGCGCATCCTTGTCATTGAACGTCGCTTTAACGCTGGCGTCATGTGCGCTGCGCTTCCAAGTCTGATAGCTGCACTCGAATACGATAGCGCGTGCAAGCTCTGTAAACGTGGTCATTTGGCTAATCTCCAATCTGTTAACAACGCCAATATGGGCGTCGCGTTGCGCCCTGTCAACACCCCTCAGTGACAAAAATGCGATGTGTTCGGTTTGGGCGCGCGGCGGCCCGGTCGTGGGGTACTATGATACCCCATCGTATCTCCCCACCTTTGCAGTTGTCGCGACCATGGGGAAAACCCTACGGGTTTCCCCATGTCCGCTCTGCGACGGTGATGCTTTATGCTCAGGGTGAGTATAAACAAAATGTACAATGAGTGTTGGTGGGTGGTGGACTGGCCAAAGCGGCCGTTCCGTCACCAAGTCCACGACGTTCCCTAAGATCACATCTTGGTTTGCACCTAGCTCATGCGCAGGCGAGGCAGAAACCGGCCTCACAGCGCGGTCGATGGCCTCGGATAGGGCGACATAGCCAAGCCAGGGCGAACGCGTCCAGCGGCCTCGCCAGCCTGTTATCGCATAATGTGCATTGTGGAAAATCGACAATGCTTTGATATCAATGGGTTAGGTGTCACGTTCCGCATTGCGATGTGTGATCGCTGCGTTATTGCGCACATTGCACATCATCTAGTGTGCCAGCGCTCGATGCCCTGCCTCGATCATGCCCACGCAGCGCACGCAAGGCAAGGCTAAGTTGAGTTGCGATCGAGGAAGGGGGAGGGGTACCCCCGGCCACCCCCGAGGTCGAAGCGCGGCCTCTCTACTCCACTGAGGGCGAGCTTTGCGCACTAAAAATACGGGGAGTAAATTTGTCACTTAGCCAATACGTCATTGCCAAAACGTCACGGCCTATGCGCACGCGACGAGCTGAGCGCACACTCAATTCTCAAGCGTTGACGCAACCCCTATGTGCGCGTAACATCCGCTGCGTAACAACACGAGAGGAAGTGCCATGGCGGACGTAGAGTTGATTTCGGACGGCGCGGACTACACGGCCGACGAACTGCGGTACAGAGCGGCCGACGTACGAGGCGACACGCTGCCAGGCGATCGTACAACGCTGACGACGATCGTCTTGCTCGAAGCCCTGGCCAAGACGAAGGACGATCTCGACGAGGCCGTGCGGCTCTTGACCAGCACGGCGGGGTCGTTGGTGACGTCCCTTGAACTGACGGCGCAGTTGCGCAAGGAGTTCGAGGCGCTGAAAAGCTCGATCGCACGCGAACGCCGTTGACGGCGCCGCCGGCGTGTGCGTAACATGCGCTGCGTAACAGAGAGGAAGACGATGGACAAACGGCTGGACGGAATAGTGGACGCGGCGTTGAGCGTGCCGGGCGACGTCAGCATCGACGACCTGAAGTACGTGGCGAGCGTGCTGCGGGACCGGGCGGTCAGTCGACGGGCTGAAGGTTTAGGCGTGGACCTCACCGAGATCGCCGCCATCATGCTTCTCGAAAGCCAGGCGCGCGTGAAGGGCGAGACAGTGGAACTGCTGATGATGTTGGGCGACACGGTGCGGGCGGTGGACCGCATAGCTGAACTACAGGAGCGCTTTGCCGGCGCGCTGGTGGTCATCGCGACGAAACTCTCGGACGGCGCACCGGCCGCGAAGGACGCGACGTGACCGACACGACGAAACTCATGAAGGTGGCGAAGGCGATCTACGACGCCGACCCGGCCGGCAACTGCCACTCGTTCGACGAGTGGATAGGCGAGGGCCTGGCCATGGCCGAGGCGGCCGTCGAAGCCATGCGCGAACCGACGACCGGAATGGTTGAAGTGGGTTTGGGCGCCCCGCGCGGCTTTCCGTCTGTAGAGGCGCGGAAAGCCGCTGAGTACACGGCTATGATCGACTACGTCCTAGCCGGCGGAATTTAGCTGCGTAACAGAGAGGAAGCCATGGTTGACAGAACGGACGTCCGGTTTGGCGGCGGGTATATCGGTGGTGAAGCGACCCATCGTGAGTTCATGAAGCCCACCGCGTATCAAGCGGCGCTGGCGCAGATGGCGAACTTCGCCGTCAATCCGCCTTTGCTCCACGATCACCCGACCGTCGTCGCGATGAAGCGGGTCCGGCGCGCTCGCGTCGAGCGGCTGCGGGCGTTGCGCCTGCGGTCGTGGTGGCGCAAGGTGTGGGACGGCGTGGTGTACGTCGTGACCGGGAGGGAGCCGTAATGCCGAAGGTGCTGAACCAGCGAACAGACATCATCACGCCAGGCGCTGTGTACGTTGGCCGGCCGTCGAAGTGGGGCAACCCGTTCGTGATCGGCAAGGACGGCCCCCGGCATGAAGTGATCGCGAAGTACCGACTGCACGCGCAGTCGGCGTTCGATCGTAACGAAATCGAGCGCGATCTGCGCGGCAAGGACTTGGTGTGCTGGTGCGCGCCTCGTGCGTGCCATGCGGACGTTTTGCTAGAACTGGCCAACGGAGCACCGACATGAGACAGCCACGCGTACTCAAAGATCCGCAGTGCCGCCATCTCGATCAGTTCGTGACGTACTCGACCGGCCTCAGTCTCGGCCACGTCACGGCGGTCGCGACGTGCGGCAACTGCGGCAGCGAAGGCGCCGGCAGCGCGCGGACGCTGGACGAAGCCAAGAGCCGCGCCAAGGATGCGCTGATGCGCGTCGAAGCGCCGCCGGTGACGAACCCGTGATGGGCATCGGTCCGGTCATAATGTTGCCCGAGCCCAAAGAGATGTGGCGGTTCGAGCACAAAGGAACGGTCTGTCTGATGACGGACTTCGAGTTCATGCACTTCGCCAGCTTGCCGGGTGGTATGCCCCTGGCCGCCGGGACGGTTATTACTCGCGTTATGCACTACGCCAGCGCGGAGAAATTCTACCAGCACATGAGAGACGAGAGGAACAAATGATCAAGACACTGTTGAAGTCCGCCGTTTCGCACACGGCCCTGGCGATCGAGATGCGCGCGTGGGCCTACAAGATGCGGCCGAAGGGCGAGCGGGTGGCGTTCCTCGACGAGAGCGCGAACGTGACGGCCGACGTGTGGGAGAAGCGGTGATGGCCACCAAGATATTCTGCGACGTGCCGGGCTGCGGGCGCGAAACAACCCGCGGCGTGGTGGATGTGCCGATCAAGGTCGGCGACGCGACCCCCACACTGAAGGTAGCGCCTATAGCGGGTGACATCTGCAAGTACTGCATGATCGACGCGTTCAAGAAGCTGGACGATCGGCCGTGGCCGAAGGCCGAGATTGTAATGGTGCGGACCCCGCCGCGAGACGCAACGGCCGAGATGATCGAGGAGGCGGCCCGGACCGTCGCCCCGATGCCGACGTCGAACGTGCGCGGCATGGTAGAGGTTGTGTGGCGGCAAATGTACGACGTGTGGAGGCGGTCGCAACCTTGACGCCACCACGTCATTGAGCCCATTGTCCTAACCCCTCACGAGGAGCAAACCCCATGGCCAACAAGACGACGAAACAGAACGATTCTGCGCCGGTGGACGAGACGCCGGCACCCCTCACCGCGGAACTGCAGCGAGCGCTCGACGACAACACCGCCCTTCAGGCCAAGCTCGACGAAGTGCTGACGAAGCTGTCGGTGTTCGAGGCGGACAACGCCAAGATGGACGAGTGTTGGCGCAAGTCCCGCGAGCACAACGGCATGCTTCGGTCGGAACTGGGCGCCGCGAAAGCCACGATCGCCACTCTTACGCACGAGCGCAACGAAGCGCTCGACAACGTGGACCGGCTGATGGAGGTGCGGCACACCGCGCCGGTGCCGCGGGGCCTGATCGGCGTGACGACGGACCGGGTCGAGAACCTGCCGACCATCGACCAGTTCCCGGCCCATGCGACGATGATCCAGCCGGGCGTGGCGCCCGGTGTGCCCGAGAGCCAGGACCAGCGCGACGTGCGTGAGCACATCGAGCGCAAGCGGCTCGGCGGGTACGCCGCTGGCAACGTTGTGGGAGACGAGGGGACCAAGCCGCAGGAGTAACGTCGCCTGCAGTTTGGTGACGGGCCGCCGGTAGCTTCCTCTCCCGGCGGCCCGTTTCTTTTGTTGCTACAGGAAGCCGAGCCGTCTAAGTTCGGCAAGCGACGCGTCCTCCGAGCGTGCCGCCTCCCCACCTAGCGGCGCCGCCCCCAACGGCGCCGCAACTTTGTCGGGCACCGGCTCGAACGTGACGTCGGTGATCTGCTGCAGGCGCTGCGGCAGCGCGGGTATCCGCTCCATCGCCTTGTTGAGAGCTTCTGCCAGGTTCCGGCTGACCTCGTTGTCGGTCTGCAGCGTGACCCTGGCCGCGAAGCGCGCCGGGTCGCTGCGCTCCAACACCCACTGGATATTCTTCGACACCACCGCGGCCATTTTGCTGTCGCTGTGTTCCTGATCGATGTTGATCAGCATGTCGTTCAGGGCGTCGTCTCGAGACTTCAGCGCCTCGTCGAGCATCGGCTGAAGATCCGGCTCCTTCTTGATCAGAGCGCGGAACGCCGGTACGGCGAGGGCTCGATCGCGGCAGGCTCGCGACACGGTCTTGCCGGTCGCCACGTCTTGGATGACGGCCAGCGCGAGGGCCATCGGGACAGACGGAAGCGTAGATGCTAGGGTAGCGATCTCTTTTGCCATGGGTCGAGGATACAGATGGCGCAGCAGGTTGCCAAGATCGCACCGGACGTCGAGAAGCGGCTGAACGAACTGATCGCGCGGTTTCGCTACGACGCCTACGGGTTCGTGATGGCGGCGTTCCCGTGGGGTGTGCCCGGCACCAGCCTGGCCAGGAAGACTGGACCAGAGCCGTGGCAGGCCGAATTGCTGCACGCCGTCTCGGCACATGCGATCGAGAACGCGTGGCGTAAACAGATCGGCCTCGACTACCTCGTATTCCGCTCGACCGTGGCGTCAGGCCACGGCGTCGGTAAGTCGGCGCTCGTGGCATGGATCATCCTCTGGATCATGTCGACGCGCATGGACACCCGAGGCGTCGTCACCGCCAACACCGCCAACCAGCTTCAGACCAAGACGTGGCCCGAGCTAGGCAAGTGGTACAACATGGCGATCAACAAGCACTGGTTCACATGGACCGGAGCGTCGCTCTACTACGCTGCCTACCCCGAGGATAAACAGAAGAACTACAAGGTCGACGCGCTGACCGTCGCCGCCGAGAACACCGAAGCGTGGGCGGGTCTGCATAACGAAGCCGGCGCCGTGTTCATCGTCTTCGACGAGGCGTCGGGTATTGATCGGAAGCTGTGGGAGGTTGCCGAGGGCGCGTTCACTGACGGCGAACCGTTCTTCTTCGTCTTCGGCAACCCGACGCAGCCGGACGGCCCGTTCGCCGACACCCACCTCAACGACCCCGAGAACAGGTGGTGGAAAAAGCGCGTCGACAGCCGCGAAGTCAGCCACACTAACAAGGCGCATATCGCCGATCTCATCCGGGCGAACGGCGGCACCGACAACGACTACATCCGCATCCGCGTGCTCGGCAGCTTCCCGGTCAAGGCGTACGACGGGTTCATCTCGCCGTCCGACGTCACCGCGGCGCAGCAGCGCGAGCTATTCCACGACAGCGGCGCGGCGCTGGTGATGGCGATCGACGTCGCCCGGTTCGGCGACGACGAGACGGTGTTCGCGTTCCGTCAGGGGATCGACTGCCGATCGATACCATGGACGACGCGCAAGGGGCTCGATACCGTGGCCATCGCGACGATCGCTGCGGAACTGGCCTCTCGATACAAGCCGGACGTGACGATCATTGAGAGCGTCGGGCCGGGCGTCGGTGTGATCGATATCATGCGGTCCTGGCGCTACAACGTGATCGAGGTTCACCCTGGCGCCGCGTCGTCGCAGCCCAAGGCGTTCCTGAACGTCCGCGCCGAGATGTGGTCGGCCATGCGCGAGAGCATCCAGACCCGGCTATGTCTGCCCGAACTGGACGGCGAACTGTTCAAGCAACTGACCACCATCCGCTACGAGTTGAAGGGCAACGGCGAGACGGTTATGCAGATGGAAAGCAAGCGCGACATGAAGGATCGCGGCTTGCCCAGTCCCGACCGCGCGGACGCTCTGATGCTTACCTTCGTCCACAAGATGCAGCGACGCGATCGGAGCAAGTACGCCAACGCTGGTGCTGGCGGCTCGACACGGGTGGGCAAAACGGACTATGATGAAATGGCACTCTGACATTTGGGTTGACCATGGGCGGAATTGTCAAAGCATTGTTCGGCGGCGGTGACGCGCCGTCTCCGGTCATCAACATGGTGGCGCCACAGGCTCCGCAGGCCCCGACTGCTGTAGCGGCGCCGCCGGCGCGCAGCGACGCTGATATCCAAGCGAGCGCCGCGGCGCAGCGCAAGAAGTACGGCGTGGGTAGCTCCACGCGGACCAGCTTCACGGGAGGTCTTGGCGTTCCTTCAGGATCGACGTACAGCGCCACGGCGAACCTCCTGGGGGCGTGAGCATGGCCGACATCGGGCTCGGCGAAAACAACTTCGCCAAGGACTGGGTTCAGCGGTATCAGAACGCGAAGTCGACGCGGGCGCCGTATGAAGCCGACTGGCGCAAGGTGGCCGAGCTTGGGTTGCCGCGGCAGTTCGGTGGCTGGACCACGACGAACGCGCCGGCCGGGCTGTCGACAGGGGCTGCGCGCGTGTCGCGGATCAACACCTACGACAGCACGCTCGGGCGCTCGCTGCCCATCCACGCCGCGGTGCTCGAACGCACCCTGACGCCGGGCACGCAGCAGTACCACACGCTCGAAGCGGAGGACGCGCGCAAGCGCACGTCGCGGGCGTTGCGGCTCGGTTTCGAGGCGCTGAACGAGACGCTGTTTCGCATGCGCTACCAGTCGTCGGCCAGGTTCGCCGTCGCGCAGGCTGAGACGTACATGTCGGGCGGCGCCTACGGCAACGCCGGCAAGATGATCACCTGGCGCAAGCCCAATGCGCAGATGAAGTCGAAGGGCGGGCTGTTGTATCGCAACATCCCGTTCCGCGACCTGTTTTGGGACGTCGACGAAGACGAGCAGATCCACACGCGTTACCGTCGCATCAACTGGACGGCTCGCCAGGCGTATCTCGCGCTCGGGGACAAGTGCCCGCAGAAGCTGGCCGAGATCGCCACCGGCAAGGCGCCGAGCGCCGATCAGACAATGATGCACGAGTTCTTTCAGTGCATATCGCCGTCGCAGGACTACGACGAACACGCGCTCGACTACCGCCGGCATCCGATCGGGTCGTTCTACATCTATGTCGAGGAACCGTGCGTCGTGCAGCCGCCGGCGGGTTACAGTTCCAACCCGTTGATCATCACGCGCACGGCCACCGAAGGTGGCGTGCCGTACGGCTACGGCCCGGCGCAAACGGTGTTGTCGACGGTCGGCCTGCTGAACGCGCAGAAGAAGACGTGGATCCGGCAGGGCCAGTTGGCGGTGCAGCCGCCGTTGCTGACGCGCGATGACGGCGTGATGAACGGCACGGTCGATCTCGTGCCGGGCGCGCAGAACCCCGGCGGCGTCAATTCGCAGGGCCAGCCGCTGGTTCACGCGCTGCAGATGGGCAATTTCCAGATCATGGAGAAGATGATCGCCGAGGAACAGAACGACGTGAAGGACGTTCTGTTCGGCCGCATCTTCGAGATCCTGCGCGACCAACCGCAGATGACGGCGACGCAGGTGCTGGACATCGCGGCGCGCGAGGCGTCGTCGCTGGCGCCGACCATGGGTCGCTGGCAGGCCGACGATCTCGGGCCGACGATTGAGCGCGAGATCCATGTGCTCGCCGAGAACAACGCGCTGCCGGACGACCTGCCCATGGAAGTGTTCGAGACGGACTACAAGCCGGTCTACACCTCGACCCTGGCCAAGGCGCAGCACAGCGAAGCGGTCAGCGGGTTCATTCGCTTGTCCGAGATGGCGATGAATATCGCCAAGATGTCGGGCAACATGAAGCCGGTGAACCGCCTCAACTTCGACATCGCCATGCCTGAGATCGCCACGCAGCAGGGCGTGCCGGCGCGTTGGGTCAAGAGCGACGAAGAGATGGCGGCCGACGACAGGCAGGCGGAACAGGACAAACAGACCAACACCGCGCTCGAAGCGTTGCCGGGTGTCGCCTCGATCGCCAAGACCGTTGCCGACAACAATCTCAAGGTGCCGCAGTGACCGACGATCTCGGGTTCGAGGGGCTGGACGACGACTTCAACCTGACGGAACAGGTCGAGATCGCCGCCGCGGCCAACCGCAAGGAAGCGGTCGAACGTATCACGGCGTACCTGCGCGCGAGGAAGACGGCCTACATGCGCGTCTTCGTCGACGGCAACTCGACGGCGGAAGATCGCGCCTTGGTGCGCAACGACATCGCCAATTTCTGTCGCAAGAACCGATCGACCTACGACAAGGATCCGCGGCTGTCCGACTATCTTGGAGGGCGACGCGAAGTCGCCCTTCGCATCGACGACCATATCGAGCTAACCGTCGATGAACTTGTGGCAAAGCTCGGATAGGAGAAATGATCACATGACCGAACAAGCACCCGGTGGCCCGCCTCCCGCGGGGAACCCACCGGCCGGCGGAACCCCTCCATCCGGTGCCGGTGGTGGCGCTCCTCCAGCTGCGTTCTCATGGGGCTCGGATCTCGACGCTCCGGTCGTCGATCTCCTGAAGTCGAAGGGTATGTATGACGATCCGAACAAGGGCGCGAACGCCCTGGCTCGATCGTACTACGAGGCCAACAAGGCGCTGTCCGGCGGCGACGTCATCATCACGCCCGGCAATTGGGACGATCAGGTGCAGGTCGACAAGTACCTCGCCAAGGTGCGGCCGGCGACGACCGACGCCTATACACCGAAGTTCGGCGAGGGTGTCGAAGTTCATCCGCCGCTCGTCGAGTTCAGCAAGAAACTCGCGCACACCTGGGGTGTTCCGCCGGCGCTCTTCCAGAAGGGCATCGACGCCTGGCAGGACTTTGCCAAGGAACAGAACGCCATGGCGACAACCGCCGCCGCCAAGGCGAACGATGACGCCATCAACGGCATGAAGACGAAGATGGGCGCGCAGCAGTTTGACGCTGCCGTGGCCAACTCGCAAGCCGTCTACAAGTCGCTGGCGGCCAAGGGTGCGATCTCGCGCGAGACGCTGGTGGCGCTCGACGCGAACATCGGGTCCGCGGCGTTGCTCGAACTGATGGCGGCGATCGGCGCCAACATGAAGGGCGAAGCGCCCGTACTCGGCAACGGGTCCACCGGCGGGCTGCCCACCGACCCGACGCAGATGACGCCCGAACAGGCGGCTACGGAAATCTCGCGCCTCCAGGGCGACGGTGAGTTCCAGAAGAAGTACACGGATGCGAAACACCCCGAACACAAGGTTGCGGTGGAGCGGATCAAGATGCTGTTCGAAGCGCGGGTTCGCAAACCGGCTTGACACATCCGCTAATAGTGGATCATTGTGGATGTAGCCGCTACATCGGCTACATCCTCGTGCTAGGGCCGAGACAAACGGGAACCCCTCTTGCACGTCGACCGACACGGTGGCGTTCGAGATTTAACAGGGGTTCCCAATGGCCGACACGGTCAACAACTATCCGATCACCGAAGCGTACAAGCTCATGTACACGGCGAACGTTCAGGCGGCTCTTGCGCGCCGGGGCGGTCTGCTGATGCCGTACGTTTCGCAGGCGACCTACTCCGGCGAGAAGTCGCAGATCGTCAATTTCATCGGCCCGATCTTCTTCAAGAAGCGCACGTCGGCCTACGCCGACACGATCGCCACCGAGCCCGAGCACACCAGCCGCTGGATCTCGGCCGACGACTGGGACTGCGCGATCCTGATCGACCGCGTCGACACGCTGCGCACGATCTACGAGCCGACCAACCCGTACGTCGAGCGCATGCGCGAGGCCCTGGCCCGCACGCAGGACGACATCATCGCGCAGGCGTTTTTCGCCGACGCGCGCGGCGGCAAGACCGGCGCGACGACGATCACGTTCCCGGCCGGCGACATCATCGCCGCGGGCGGCGTCGGCCTGACGTTCGCCAAGCTGCGCGCGTTGCGCAAGGCCATGAAGCGTCGCTTCCTGAACCTCGGGTCCGGCTCGGCCGGCGGCGTGGGCATGCAGGGCGCCGAACGGCCGCTGATCGCTGTCACCGCGGAACAGACCGACAATCTCCTCGGCGAGACGGTGGTCGGCTCGCACGACTACAACATGGTCAAGCCGCTCGTCGACGGTGAGGTGTCGTCCTTCATGGGCTTCACGTTCATCCCGGCGGAGGGCGCGCTGTCCGTCGAGAACGGGCTGCTGACCGGCGGCAACCGCCTTTGCCCGGCTTGGGTGCCGAGCGGCATGCACTTCGGCGACTGGCAGTCGTTCATCCTCACGATCAATCAGCGTGCGGACAAGAACAACATCCCGCAGATCCACGGCTGCTTCTCGGCGGGCGCGACCCGTGTCGAGGAAGGCCGCGTGTTCCAGGTGCTGTGCGCCGACGCCAACGCCACCTAAACGCCCGTGCAAGGGTAGGTCGGGGCTTCGGCCCCGGCCGCTTCGCAACACAGTTTCAGGAGAGCCACCATGGCCGTCACCGTCCAGAAGTCCACCGAGTACACGCAGCAGGAAGGCAAGCTGTCGGACAACCGCCAGTATTGGCCCGCCGAAGGCGGCAAGCTGCGCGTCGCCCACTTCACCCTGCCGGCCACGACCGTCACCGGCGACGACGGCTCGTCCGTCGAGCTTGTTCGCCTGCCGCACGGCAAGATCCGGGTGCTGCCCGGCCTCTCGCGCATCGACGTGTCGGCGCTCGGGTCCAGCCGCGTCATGGACCTCGGCGTCCGCGCCTACGTGCAGTCCGACGGTATCACCGCCGTGGCCGCCATTCTCAACGACTTCGTGAACGATCGTGACGTTTCAAGCGCCACGAGCGGCACGTTCGGCACGACCGTCAAGAAGGACTACTTTTCGGCCAAGGGTCTGAGCATCTGTGCGCTCGTGACCGGCGGTACGATCCCGATCGGCGCCACGATGGCCGGCTATGTCGTCTTCGAGATGATCGGCTAACGTCGGCGCCTGCCGACACCTGAGAAAGTTCCGCCCCTATGTCTACCCAAACGCCCGAGAGCATCTGCAACCTGGCGCTGGACAAGCTAGGGGCGGACCCCATCGCCAGCATCTCCGCGCCAGTCAAGGCCAACGAACGGCTGCTGGCGCGACAGTATCCGTTCCACCGCGACGCGCTCCTGCGCTCGCATCGCTGGCTGTTCGCCAAGGCCACCCGCCGCCTGACGCCGACCGGCTCGCCCATCACCAACGACATCGACGACCGGCTGTATCGGTACACCATGCCGACCGACGCCGTGCGCGCCATACGGCGCAGCGGGACGACGTGGCAGGTCCGCGGCCGAGAGTTGCTGGACCCCAGCGACAGCCATATCGACGTTGAGTTCATCGTACAGGTCGAGACGGCGAAGTTCGACCCCTTGTTCACGGACGCGTTGGTGTGCAGGATCGCAGAGGCCATCTGCGAAAAGATATCCATGAGCACCGACAAGAAACAGGACCTGAAGGACGACTACAAGCGCGCCATGGACGACGCCCGCCGCACCAACGCGTTCGAGTTGGGGCCGGAAGTCGTCACGGGAGGCGACGACGCCTATAGCTGGCTGACGTCGCGGACGATCTGATGCCGCGCGTCACGTCCATCGTGCGGTCGGCCAATGCCGGCGAATGGTCGGCTCTTCTTGAAGGTCGCACGGATCTCCAGAAATACGCCGCCTCGCTGCGCCGCGCCTACAACACCATCATCACGCCGCAGGGGCCGACCAGCCGCCGCCCTGGCACCATGAAACAGGCGCCGGTGTACGACGAGACGAAGGTGTCGGCGTTGATCCCGTTCGTGTTCAACGAAGACCAGACGATGCAAGTCGAGTTGGCTAACGGGCGGTTTCGCTGGCATGACGAGGCGGGGTTGCTCGCCTACACGCCGGTCGCGATCACGGCCGTTCTCAGCGCCGCCGGCGACCCGCTGGAGTACACTGCCCCTGGCCACGGCGCGAGCACAGGCGACCAGATCGTCCTATCCGGTTTCGTGTTCTCGACGAACCTCAACAGTCGTGTCGGAACCGTCACCGCCGTCGCGGGTGACGACGTCACGCTCGACACTCTGACGCCGACGACGGTCGGCAGCTTGACGAACGCCAAGTCGGCGCGCGTCTACCACGTCGTTTCGCCCTACACAGACGCCGATGTGCAGAGCGTCAGGTACATCCCCGACAACGACACCTTGTTCCTGTTTTGCAGCGGCTACGCACCGCGTAAGCTGCAGCGATACGGCGCCTACGACTGGCGCGTATCGACGATGGACTTCAAGGACGGGCCGTTCGCTCCAATCAACGAGACGGCTACGACGCTGACGCCGTCCGGCGGCACGGGCAACATCGTTCCGGTCATGGCAGACGCGACCACGGGCGGCACCGTCACGAAAAGTTCCGAAGTGGTCGGCAACGAGGCGTGGAAGGCGTTTGACGCAGACCCGACGACTTATTGGGAGCCGTCAACCGATCAGACGGGGTGGCTGCAATTCCAGTTCACCGCCGGCGTTGTCGTCGACGGTTACGTGATCGAGACGGCGCGCGACAACGAAGACACCAGTTACGCGGCGCTCGACTACGCGCCCGGCGACTTCGTGTTTGCAGGGTCGATGGACGGCACGACGTTCGTCACGCTCGACAGCAAGATCGGCTACCTCGTCTACGACAACGGCCGCTCGCTGTACTTCTCGTTGAAGAACGCGGTCGCCTATCCCTACTATCGGCTGACGATATCGAAATGCACGCGCAACGGCGCGCTGCCGCCCCGCGTGGCCAGGCTGTTGATGACGAGCCCGTCGTCGACGGCGACGACGTTCACGGCAAGCTCGGTCACGGGCATCAACAACGACACCGGGTTTCAGTCGACCGATGTCGGCCGGCTGTGGCGCTTCAAGGGTGTCGACGGGTGTTGGCGGTCGTTCAAGATCGCAACGCGGTCGAGCACCACCGTCATCACGGCTCGCGCGCAGGGCGACCCGCTGTCGACGCTGGACGCCACGACGGAGTGGCGACCGGGCCTGTTCAGCGCCACGACGGGGTACCCGACGTGCGGCGTGTTCCTTGACGATCGGCTCTATATGGGCGGCATGTTCGGCTATCCCGACTACGTCGTGGCGTCGGTGCCCGGCCGGTACGAGAACATGTCGCAGACGGAACCGGACGGCCAGGTTGCCGACGACAATGCGCTCGTGTTGAAGATCAACGCTCGTAAGCAAAGTCGCGTTGTTTGGATCGCCACGGACGGTCGCGCGCTGCTGGTGGGCACGGGCTCGGGAGAGTGGGCGATCGGCTCGACCGATACGACGGTTGGCATCACGGCGCGCACCGCCAAGGCGCGGCCGGCGTCTCGTCGCGGGTCGGCTGACGTCGAGCCCCTAACTCGAGACAGCCAGATCCTGTTCGTGCAGCGGTCGAACCGCACCGTGCGCGAGGTGTCCTACGTGTTCGAGGCGGACGGCTACCGAGCGCCGTCGCTGTCGCTGTTCGCGTCGCACATCGGCACGCCGCGGCTGCTGCAGATGGACTTCTCGCCCGAGCCGCACGCCTTGGCGTTCATGCGCCGCGGTGACGGAACCGTGGCCGCATTGACCTATAATCGCGAGGAGGATGTCGTCGGCTGGCAGTTGCTCGACTTCAACGGCTTCGTCGAAAGCATCTCTGTCATGCCAGCCGAAGACGGCACGCAGGACGCGTTGTGGATGACGGTGCGCCGCGTCATCAACGGCTCGACCCGACGGTTCGTCGAACGCATGACGCGGTTTTGGGACTTCGACAGCACGTTGCTCGACGCACATTTCGTCGATTGTGGGGTCGTCTACGACGGCTCGCCGATCACCGACGTCTACGGCCTGTATGACTATGTCGGCCAGCGCATTGCCGGCCTGCGTGACGGCTCGCCGATCACCCCCGTCGTGGTGTCGGCGTCCGGCATGGTCACGCTGCCCGAGGCAGGCAGCAAGATCGTGTTGGGCATCCCCTACGACAGTGAAGTCGAAACGGCGCGGCCGGAAGTTGGCGGATCGAGCGGCGTGTCGCAGGGCGACGACAAGCGCGTCTACGAGATGAAGATGCGGCTGTGGACGACGGGCGCCGGCCGTTACCGCACTCGTGACGTAGATGGCGACTGGGCCGATTGGACGGACTTGGAGTATCTGACGCCGCAGACGCAAATGGACGTTGCGTTCCCGCTGGTTACGGGCGACACCAAGACGCTCGACATGCCGCAGGCGTTCAGTTCCGAGGGCACGGTCAGCTACGGCCAGTCGGGCGACTATCCGCTACCCATGAATGTCATCGCCTTGATCCCGAAAATCGTCACCTCATGATCGAGTTTCGCGCCTGCTACCCGGAGCACATCAGGTTGATAGACGTGCAGCCGGTGCAGCGGGACGGCTTCAACTACATGATCGGCAACGGTTTCGAGAACCGGGTTGCCGGCACCCTAGCGTTCTCGGGCTGGCTCGGGACGACCTGCATCGTCGCCGGCGGGGTGTTCCCGCAGTGGAACAAACACGGCGTCGCGTGGATGATAGCCAGCGAGGCAATAGGCCCGGAATTGTTACGCTTGACGCGGTTCGGCCGGGCGCTCTACGAGGCGTCGCCGTACGACCGAATTTCCTGCGATGTGCGGTGCGACTTCACCGATGGCCACCGCTGGGCGAAGCTCCTCGGCTTTGAACTGGAATGTGAGCGGATGGTGAAGTACGATCCGATGGGGCGTGATTGTGCGCTCTATCGGTGGCTACGGAAGGTCTGACTATGTCCGAGGCAGCAGCCGGCCTATCGATGGTGGGTGGCATAATCGGCGCGTCCGGCGCCATGGAAGGTGCCAACCAGCAGGCGCAAGGCATCCTGGCGGCCAACCGTGCCAAGGCGGACGCGGATTTCTTCAACGCCGATCAGTTCGATTTCACCGCCAAAGTCGCCGAACGCGACCGGGGCATTGCGCTCGAACAGATGTGGAGTGACATCCACGACACCACCAAGAAAAGCATCGCGCAGTTGGGCCAGATCCGGGCTGCGTACGGCGCGTCCGGCCTGTCCATGGAGGGCAGTCCGCTCGACGTGCTGGAAGCCGCCGCCGTCGAGCAATCGCTCGACGTCAAAAAGACACTCTACACCGGCGAAGTCGTGGCGGCCGGGCTGACCGACAGGGCGGCGCAGGCTCGCGCGCAGGCGTCGTTGCTGCGCTACAGCGCCAGCAACACGTTGTCGGCCGGCGTCATCGGCGCCGCGGCGGCGCGAAACGCCGGCGCCTACCAAGCGGCCTCCTCGATCATCGCTGGCGCCTCGGGCGCCGCGCGATCGTTCACCGCGCCCACAGGACGATAACCATGGCTCGCATCCCGTACATCACGTCCGACCCGTTGCGGCAGGTTCTGCCGAACAGTGGTTCGCCCGCCATGGCCACGCCCGACGCATTCGGCGCACAGATCGGCGAGGCGCAACAGCGCGCAGGCGCGAGCGAGGCGGCGGGCAGCTTGGCGCTTGGCGGCGCGATCATTGGTGCCGGCGTGTCGGCCGGCAACCTCATCCAGCAGGTCGAGGAAAACAAGACCAAATCCGAAACCGCCAGTGGTGTCGCGACGTTCGACTACACCAACCGCTACCTCGAACTGCAGAAGACGACGCCGGCGGACGGGCAGACGTTTCAGCAGACGGTGTCGAACGACTACGATGCGTACGTTGACAAGCATCTCGAAGGGATGCCGAACGACGAAGTGCGCAACCGCGTCCGTCGTGATCTCATGGCGCGCAAGCCGTCAATCATGGGCAGCGCGGCCAGCTTCGAGGATCGCGAGGCCGTCGCGAACAACAAGCTACAAGCGGACGCTGGCGTCACGACGCAGTTGAACCGTGTCCGGTCAGACGGCTCGATCGACACCTACAACGACGCCCTGAAGTTGGGGTCGGACGTGATCATGTCACGGCCCGGTCTGACGCCGGCGACCAAGAACGCGATGGTGCAGGGCTACGCCGAGGAACTGGCGAAGCGTCGGTTCGAGGGGTTGATCTCGTCGGCGCGCGACAACCCTGAGGCGTTGTCGACGCTCGAAGCTGAACTGGTGCTGCCCGACAGTCCGTGGAAGAAGAACATGTCACCCGCGGCGTACGATCGTACGCTCGATCAGATCACGACGCTGAAGAATGCGGCCAACAGCGCCGAGAGCGCCGCCGCGCGCAGCGCGTTGCAGAGCGTCACGCAGCGCAACAGCGACGGTGTGGTGATCGACCCTGGCGAACTGAAGGCCGTGCAGGACGTCGTCATGACGTCGAAGAACCCGGCGCTGCTGTCGCAGTTCGCGATGATCAACAAGCAACAGGACATCTACCGGACGCACCGCGACCTGCCGCTCGACCAGCAGCGCGCCAAGATCGCCGAGATGCGCAACGCCAAGGGCATCCAGGCCCTACCGGCGCCGGTGCAGGCCGGCATCACCGAAGGGGCCGCCGCTACCAACGGGCAGATTTCGTCCGAGTACCTAGCCGGCTTGATCAACTTCGAGTACGGCGCCTACGTCACCAGCGGCGACTACGGCAAGCGCACGACGCACGTTGGGGCAGACGGCAAGCCGACGTCGGACGCCGCTGGCGTTGCACAATTCGTGTCGTCTACCTGGCGTGACACCGTGCGCAAGCACGCCACGGCTCTTGGTATCGACCCGAACGCCACCGACGCGCAGATCGAGGCCATGCGGACGGACGGCACGGAAGCTGGCGCGCAACGGCAGATCAAGGCCGCGGCGCTGCACGCGCTCGACAACAAGCAAGCGCTGGAGCGCAACACCGGACGTCCGGTCAATGATGCTGACCTATATTTCGCGCACTTCTTGGGCGTCGGCGGCGCCACGCGCTTCCTGAACGCAGCGAACCAAGCCCCGAACGGCCTGGCCACGCAGTCGGTCGACAAGGCGCAGGTCGATGCCAACAAGCCCGTCTTCTACGACGAGGCCGGTCGGCCGCGAACGAACGCGCAGGTCCGCAGCTTCGTGGCGCAGGGCAGCATGAACGCCCCGTCGCGCGTCGACTACGCCGGCGTCAAGGCGGCCGAACTGGTGCTGAACAACACGGTGAAGGGGTTGAAGGATGATCCTATCACGTTTGCTGCGTCTACGGGCCGTTTTGGGCCTGTTGGCGACGTCGCTACTCCCGAAGGCATGGCGCGGCGCGGCGTCGTGGCAGGAAACGTGGCTGAGTATCATCAGATCCCGGCAGCGCAGCTTCAGCCGTTCACAAAGGACGAAGCTGAAGCGCTCACGAAGCGCGCCAGTGATGGTGACGCGGAACAGACGCTTGGCGTTATTGGGACGGTGCAGGCCCTTGGCTCGCCGGACGTAATTCGCGCCGGCATCAAGCAACTGAAGCAAAAGGACGCGCTGTTCGGTTACGCGGCGAACCTGTCGTACGAGATGCCTGATCAGAAGGGCGTCGCCGCCGACATCATCCGCGGCGAGAAGCGCATCAAGGCCGACAAGGACGTGCTGGCGACGATCGGCATGACCGACACCGACCTGCAGGCGACCTTCACGGGCATCGTGGGCAAAGCCCTGGCCGGAACGACGCTGGGCACGGACACGCGCAAAGCGGCGATGGCGCACTACGTCGAGCGGCAGTTGTCGCGCGGCGGCGCCACGCCCGGCAAGTTCGACAAGGCACTGTTCGAGGAGAGCGTTCAACTTGTGCTCGGCGGCGGCGCGAACCCCGGCAAGCGCGCGATCGACAACGTCAACGGCGCACCGACGCTGATGCCCAAGGGTATGAACGGACCGGACTTTGACCGGGCGCTCGATAAGTTGACGATCAACGACTACACGGCGCTGTCGAAGTGGGGCGGCCCGCCACGCTTCAAGGACGGCAAGATCGCCGACCCGGCGGCCATCGCGCGCGAAGGTACGTTCGAGGCGCTTGGCGCCGGCGAGTACCGGGTCAAGATGGGCGACGGCGGCTACCTGTTCTCGGCGACTTACAAGGACGGCTCGGCGGACTTCTACATTTTCCGCGGTGACCCCGACCGGCTGATCGCCGCTGGCCAGCGTCAGAGCGTGACCGTCAAGCCGACACCGCGTCCGCTGGCGCCACCGCGGGTGATTGAATGAGCATGCTCGGCGAAGCCAACCGCGACGCCTACCGCGGCTCGATCGACGAAGGGTCGGCCGCGCCGCTGATGGGCTTCATGGACGCGATGGACGCGTCGTGGCAGAGCGCCACGAAGGTTCATTCGTTGCTGGCTGTCGAACAGTCCATGCGGACGCTCGAACAGGAGCAAATCAAGAAGATCCGCGAAGCCGGCCTGCGCCCGCCGAAGTCGCTCGAC
>Ga0181339_1000043_pt1 | contig 46276 bp, 71 predicted proteins | sample Sp13VDMM110DD_FD_130101 | JGI IMG/M metagenome (GOLD analysis project Ga0181339, IMG submission 130101) | Freshwater viral communities from Lake Michigan, USA - Sp13.VD.MM110.D.D | ecosystem: Environmental > Aquatic > Freshwater > Lake | place: USA: Michigan | collected 2013-04-23 | reverse complement strand
GCGTGGCAGATAAAAACTTCATCACGCCAGACGGCGCGGTGATTACCGCCATCTCCGCCGAAAACGCCGAACTTATCAAGCAGGACCCGGTATTTCAACTGCACGAGAAAAATGGCTATGTGCGGATTGATGAGGCCAAGCTGAGCGGCGAACAGGCGGCCATCCTGCAGGGTTCCTTGCGTGACCCGTCGGCCCCGTTGACGGCGGTGGACTACGAGGCACAAGGGGCCAAGGCTCCCACGGTGAACACGGCGGACGACGGCACCGACGCGCCCCCACCAGCACCGGCCAAGACCAGCAAGACCGCCAAGTAACGCAGGCTTGCGGTATTGAAAACCCAAACCCGGCGGCGTCATGCTTGCCGGGTTTTTTTTAATTTGAGGTGTGCCCATGGCTGACGGAATTATTGTTTTAGACCCGGCGGTATTCCGCGTGCAGTTCCCTGCGTTCCCAAACCCGCCGTATACCGACCTTGCGTTGCAAGTGTGGTTTGACACGTCCACGCTCTACATATCAGATATCGACTGCGGCACCATGCAAGGCCGGTTTCGGGCGCGCGCTATCTACCTGATGATGGCCCACCTTATGCGGCTGTCTCAAATCATCGAGGAGGATGACGGCACCGGCGTGCCGGGCATCGTCAACAGCGCCACCATCGACAAGGTGACGGTATCCATGCAGCCGCCACCCGTCGGGGACAATTGGTCATTCTGGCTACAGGCCACACCATACGGGCGCGACCTGCGGGCCTACCTGTCCATGCAGTCCGTAGGGGGCATGATGATAGGCGGGTTGCCGGAGGTGTCCGCGTTCCGCCGTGTCGGTGGGGTGTTTTTCTAATGGCACAGACCCGCCGCGATAGCTCCGGGCGTGACGCGCTCCGTATTGCCATCAAGGGATTGAACGGCGCTACCGGTAAGGTAGGCTGGTTTGAATCCGCCAAGTACCCGGACGGCACCCCGGTTGCAGGCGTGGCCGCCGTGCAGGAATTTGGTAACGTCCACACCCCGCCCCGGCTGGGCATGCGGCAGACGCAGAGTGACAAACAGGGAACATGGAAAGGCATAGCCAAGGACGCTGCCAAGGCGGTGGTAACCGGCGAGCTACCGCCCGGGGCGCTCATGGAGGCGGTGTGCCTACAGACGGAAGGTGACCTGCGGGCCACGATAAGTAAGGTCTTGTCCCCTCCGTTAAAACGCGCGACAATACGGGCACGCGAACGGCGCAGCGCCAGCGGTGAAGCCTCCACAAAACCGCTCGTAGACACGGGCTACATGCTTGCCACACTCACCAGCCAGACAACCAAAAAATGAGCATCCCCGGAATAAATTTGTTGCGCCTCGCGTCGTCTGTCATCAAGTTTCAGACCGTGCAGCATTTCAAATTCTTGTCCCGCACGGCAGATGCGCGCGGCACGTTCGTCCCGAGCTACGCGGACCCGGTAAACATCAAGGGCAGTTTGCAGCCCGTGCCGCTGCGGATGTTTACCGCGCTGGGCCTCGACTTCAATAAAGAGTACGTGATTTTGTATACCTCCACCGACGTGGTAACCGTTGGCCGCGATGGCTCCGGGGACCGCTTGAGCTACAACGGCAAGAACTACGTGTGTGAAGACCGTACCGACTGGAACGCACAGGACGGATGGAACGGCGTTATAGCGGTGTACGTGCCGCCCCTGCCATGAACGACGTTCAACTGCAGATACTCGTTACCGCCGTGCTTAAGGACGGGCTCGCGGCGCGCGGGTTGCCCCTCGTGGGCGTGGCGCGTGCTTACCAGCCGCTGCAGCAAGGGGCGAGCTATCCGCAGGGCGTCTATTTTCACAAGCTCACAGACAAGCGCGTAGGTAGCCCCCGGCGGGAGTACGCCCCGGCCACCCTCCCGGCGAACATGGACGCCACGGAAGTGCAGCAAATGGAAACGACGTTTCAGGTGATGGCGCTCGTTAAAGATGAGACGACCTACACCGCCGGGGACCTCGTTAAAACGTGTGCTGCTATCATGCAGGGGGACGCGGGGCAGGCCCAATTGTGGGCGCAACGTGTGGGAATACTTCGGGTTACCGACTTGCGTAACCCGTTTTTTACAGATGACTTCGGGCAGTTTGAGGCCTCACCGTCATTTGATTTTGTGTTGACACATAAGGACGCTTACGCTTCAATTGCCCCGGCGGTTGAAATAATAACGTCAGGTTTTCACCGGGTTTAAAAGGAGCTATAGCCATGTCGATTGCATTCACCAAATACGTAGACATTACCAGCGGGGTGGGCGGCGGCGCTGGCGTCCGTCTGCGGGACCTCATCGGGCGTTTGTTTACCGCTAACGTCATGTTGCCCCCGCGTTCCATGGTGGAGTTCACCACGTCGGACGATGTGGGCATCTACTTTGGCACCACGTCGGAGGAGTACAAGCGCGCTTTGTTTTATTTCTCCCGCGTGTCCAAGTCCATTACCCGGGCCAAGAAAATTTCTTTTGCGCGCTGGGTGCAAACCGCCGTTACTCCCCGGGTCTACGGCAACACCACGCCCAAGACGCTGGCAACGTATACGGCGGTTACCACCGGGTCCCTGAACCTGACCATGGGCGCGGTGACTAACCAAATCAGCACCATCAACCTATCGGGTGCCGCAGACTTTGCCGCTGTCGCCGCGTTGCTGCAGACGGCCATTCGTGCGGCAGGCGGCGCGCAATTCGTCACCGCTACCGTCACATATGACCCCACCACAAACCGCTTCAATCTGGCGGGCACCGTGGCGGGCGCGGCGGCCATGACGGTCAACACTTCCGTTGTAGGCGTGAGTCTTGCCCCGCTGCTTGGCTGGACTACCGGCAACGTGATCGTTGCGGAGGGCTCCGACGTTGAAACCATTTCACAAACGCTTACGGCCAGCGTGGATGCCTCCAACAACTTTGGTACTTTCCTGTTCCTGCCGTCCCTGACCGAATCGCAAAAGACGGAAGCGGCCACATGGAACGCGGGCAAAAATGTGCAGTTCATGTTTATGAACCGCGCGGCTACCATCGCGGAAGCTACGGCCAGTTACGGCGCGGAGGCGGCCCTTGCGGGTACTGCCATTTCACTGGCAACGCTGGCGGCAGAGTATGACGAAATGGCCCCCATGATGATTCTTGCGGCCACCGACTACACCAAGCGCAACGCCGCGCAAAACTACATGTTTCAGCAATTCGCCCTCACCCCCAAGGTGACGACGAACACGGACAGTAACGGCCTTGATGCCCTGCGCACGAACTACTACGGGCGCACGCAAACGGCGGGTCAGTACATCGACTTCTACCAGCGCGGCACGCTTACCGGCCTGCCCGTCAACCCCGTGGACATGAACACCTACGCTAATGAAATGTGGTTCAAAGACGCGGCAGGCGCGGCCATTATGGAATTGCTGCTGAACCTGTCGCGCCTGTCGGCCAACGCCGTGGGCCGCAGCCAACTGCTGACCACGTTGCAAAGCGTGATTGCCCGCGCGCTGTTCAATGGAACTATCAGCGTGGGTAAGGAACTGAACAACACGCAAAAGCTCTACATCGGCGAACTGACCGGAAGCGAACTTGCGTGGCGACAAGTGCAGGGGATTGGCTATTGGGTAGACGCCGCCATGCGCTCCACAGTCAACGGCTCCGGCGCGACGGAATTTGAAGCGGTGTATACGCTCATCTATTCCAAGGATGACGCCGTGCGCAAGGTCGTTGGTTCTCACGTTCTCATCTAAGGAGTTTCAATCATGCCCGATATTTCAGGTTATGGCGTTCGCGTCAATGTTCAAGCAAGCAACACGTTCCCAAGCGGGTTTGACCTGTCGGCCTTTGCGGACGATGCGGACCCGTTTGACCTTCCCTCGATTCAAATCAAGGACAAGGCCATGGGGCTCAATGGCGACCTCATCACGTGGTCCAAGGCTAACCCCTTGCTGCTGACGCTGGCCGTCCTGCCCGGCACGGAAGACGCGGCCAACATGGCGGCGCTCTTTGAAGCCAACCGTGTGGGCAAGGGCAAGACCTCCGCCCGCGACACGGTGACGGTTACCGGCGTCTACCCGGACGGCTCTACCATCACGCTGTCCGAAGGCGCGATAACTGATGGCCCCCCGGGCTCCAGCATTGCCAGTGCAGGCCGCATCAAAACGAACGCTTACCAGTTCGCTTTTGAAAACGTCACCACCACGGAAGCGACGGAATAAAATGGCGCTCATCAAGCCCATTGAAAAGGAGATTCCGCTTCCGGGCGGAGGCTCCAAGACTTTCGTTCTGTCTCGCTTCCCCGCCATCGTCGGGCGCGAGATTATCGCAAAATATCCCCTGTCGGCTATGCCGAAATTGGGCGACTACGCGGTAAATGAGGAGACCATGCTCAAGCTGATGCGCTATGTAGGCGTGGTCGTCACAGAGGGCGCAGAGCCCCAATTGCTGACCACTCCGGCCCTCGTAAACAATCATTGCGATGATTGGGAGACGTTGGCCCGCGTGGAAGTCGCAATGCTGGAGTACAACTGCAGTTTTTTCGGGAACGGGAAAGCGCTAGATTTCTTTCAAAGTATCGCCCAACAAGCGAAACCTATGCTTTCCCAAATGTTGACGGACTCATTGGCGCAATTGTCGGCGCGGACAAAGCCACCCTCCAAGAATTAAGGACCGTCTACGATTTGGAAGACGCCCTAGACATGTGGGAGGTGGTGTCAGTTCAGCGGTTTAACGAATGGGTAGCCATGGAGGCGGCCAAAAAGCAGGGCAGAAAATGAGCATTCTTGACACCTTTTTTATCCTGTTTGATTCGGACGCCTCCAAGCTGGATAAGGGGCTGAACGAGACGGACAAACGCGCCAAGAAAACCGAAAAGAGCGTTAAGGACGTGGACGCCGCCGCTTTCAAAATGGGCGAATCTATCGGGACGGCCTTGAAGCAAATCGGCGGCGCTGTCGTTGCGGGCTTCACGCTTAAAGCCATGGTGAACCAGCTTATGGACGCCACACACTACGCTGACGAACTGAACGAATCCACCGAGCGCCTAGGCCTGAACCTTGAGGAGGTCAGCGCGTGGGGCGACCTCGTGAAAAAGAACGGCGGCAGTGCGCAGGGCTTTATCGGGTCCATTGAGGCGCTTAACAAGCAACTGTCCATGATGGAGGTGACGGGCAAGTCCCGCGCCGCGCCGTTCCTCAAAGAACTAGGCATAGACCTTGAAGACGCGGCCAACGCAGGCAAAACCGCGATGGATTTTTTGCCGCAAATTGCCGATGCGTTTATGGGAATGGACAAGCAAAAGTCAGTCGCCATGGGCCAAAAATTGGGCTTTGATAACGCCACCATCATGACGCTACAAGCAGGCCGCCGGGAGGTAGAGGCCTTGCTAGAAAAAGAGCGGGAGCTAGGCGTGGTTACCAAGCTGCAGGGCGAGCTAGCGGACAAGTTCGGGGACCAACTGGACGACACCCGGCATGCGTTCCGCTCCCTCTGGTTGCAGGTTGCACAAAACGTGCTGCCCGCACTTACATGGCTGGCGGAGAAATTCCAGAATGTGGCGCTGTTCATGCGTAAACATTCGGACTTCATTGTCGGCATCATGATCGCGCTGGGTGCGGCGATTCTCGCCTTTGCCTTGCCGCCCATGATATCGCTCGCGGCGGCCACGATCGCCGCCTTTGCGCCGTTCTTGTTGCTGGGTGCCATTGTGGCGGCGTTGGCCGTCGGCTTTGCGTTGCTCTACGATGACATTATGAATTTCATTGATGGCAACGATTCATTGATAGGTCAGATTGTCGAAAAGTTTCCGCAGATAACCGCCATCGTTATGGGTGCGGTAGATGCCATCAAGGCGCTAGGCTCCGCGATGACGTGGACCCTTGAGACGGTGGGCAGTGTGGCGCAAATCCTTTACGACCTCTGGAAGCGGATGATTGGTGCTATCTACGAATTCAGCGGGATTGCCAGCGTGGTTAATTTCATCGTAGACGGCTGGGCCGACAAGTTTAAAGGGCTGGGCCAAATCGTCGGGGACGTGTGGGATTGGGTGATAACCAAGGTGCAGCAAGCTATCGCGGTGATATCGTCTGCCATCGGGCTGGTTAAGGGCGTTGCCGGGGCCATCACGGGGGCGCTGGACGGCGCAAAGGGCGCGCTCGGTATCAGCGTGACCGGCACCCCCGGACTAGGCGCAGGCAAGGCCCTGTTAAGTGCCGCCGGGGCCTCCCCGCTCAATTCGCAAACGAGTAGCAGCGTGTCCAACACCCGGGGCGGAGATAAGAGCATCCAGACCGGGCCCATCACGGTGCAAACACAAGCCACCGACGCGCCCGGAATCGCGCGCTCTTTGGGTGGCGCGATGAATGCGCAATTCCGCAACGCGTCTACGCAGATGGATGACGGGGTGATAGCGTAATGGCCGCCACGGATGTAGACACCCCAAGCGCCGCCGTTGACGTGGTGGCCGTGCTGGACTCAGACCTGAATCAGGTTTTTGAACTGGCGCGGCCCGTCAAAGCCTTGGTGAAGGAGGAATCCAAGGCCATGGACCACCCGCTAGAAACGGGCGCAACCATCATAGACCACCGCATTATTTTGCCTGTGGAAATAGAGCTTTCCTTTGTGCTGAATTCGGAGGAGTTCGCGGAGGTCTACCAACAGGTGCGCACGTTCTTTTTGAATGCGGAACTGTTCACCATCCAGACTCGTACGGGCAGTTACCCTAGCATGCTGATTGCAGGCATGCCGCACGATGAAACGCCGGACATGGCGGACGCCACGACGCTGGCCGTGTCGTTCAAAGAGGCGCAATTTGTGGAGCCTGAATTCTCCGACCTCAAGGTAGCGCAGCCCGCCGCGTCTAACACGGTGAAACGTGGCGAGCAACAGCCCAAAACGTCTACACAAGAACCGCGCAAGGGTTCTATTTTGTCGGGGATATTCCGATGATTGATATCGCATTGCGTGCTGTCGCTAACCAACAGTTCACGACCCAACTGGACGACGCCCGCTACGACGTGACGATAAAGGAAACGTCCGGATGCATGTCCGCAACCATCCTCCGCGATGGCGTCACGTTGGTGTCTATGGCCCGCATCGTGGCCGGGACGCCTTTGCTTCCGTATGAGTACCAGCAAGAAGGAAATTTTGTCATCACCACGCTGGAGGAGGCCTTGCCCTACTATGACCAATTCGGGGTAACGCAATTTCTTGTCTACGTTTCACCGGCAGAGATTGCAGAATTGCGGGGGACCTGATGGCCTCCGCACTGGACGACCGCGTATTGCGCGTGGGCATTGAGGTAAACGGCGTCCTTAAAACCTATGACGGACTGGCCGTTACCGTGAGCGGCAGCAAGTGCGCGAATGCCACGCAAAATGAGTGTGAGATAAAAATTACTAATCTGGACCGCGCAACCCGGGATTACATCCTGACGGAGACAAGCCCCTTCAATAAAAACACCACGCCTAAACGCATCACCGTGGAGGCCGGGCGCAAAAGTACCGGCGCGGCGCTGGTGTTCATGGGCGACATTGTGACGGCCAAGGGGAGCCAACCGCCCGACATTGCGGTAACCATCAAGGCGGCCACCGGGAATTACAGCAAGGGCGATATTATCGCGCGCTCACAGCCCGGCATGGTAGCTCTGCGGCGCATCGCGGAACAGGTAGCCAAGGACCTAGGCCTGTCGCTGGATTTTCAATGCACTGACAAACAAATTGCGAACTACTCTTTTACTGGCGGCGCGCTCAAGCAGGTAGAAAAGTTGGGCTCATGCGGGCGCGTCAACGCCTACGTAGACGACAAGGCGCTAGTCTTGAAAAATTACAATGTGCCTCTGGCGAACCGCACCCGCGTGCTGAATTTGGACACCGGGCTTATTGGCGTGCCGGAGTTCACCGAACAGGGCATTAAAGTAAAAATGTTGTTCGACAACCAGACCACGCTAGGAAGCGGGCTGGACATTACCAGCGTAATGCTCCCGGCAGCAAACGGCCTATACACCGTCTACAAATTGACCTTTGAACTAGCAAACCGTGAAGTACCGTGGTACTACATCGCGGAAGGGACCCGAGCATGAGTAACGCGCCACCGTCAATTGACCCGCCAGACGCGGACGGGTTCTTGGGGGCCATGCGCCTCATACTGCGCAAATTTTCCATGGGTGTAGACGACATGCTACCCGCCCGCGTGGTGGCCTTCAACGGCGACCGCAACAGCCCGCGCGTAACGGTTCAGCCCTTGGTATCGCTCATCACGACGGACAAGCGCACGATAGCCCGCGCGCAAATTGCGCAACTTCCCGTGCTGCAAATCGGCGCGGGCGGGTTCCTTCTGAGCTTCCCGCTCAAGCCCGGGGACTTGGGATGGGTGAAGGCCAGTGACCGCGATATATCGCTGTTCCTGCAGACCTACGCGGCGGGTCCCCCCAATACCGAACGGATTCACAGTTTTGAGGATGCGTTATTCATCCCGGACGCCATGCACCAGTACAGCATCGCGGGGGAAGACGCGGACAACGTGGTGTTGCAAACGTCGGACGGCACGGTAAAAGTGAGCCTAGGCCCGGCTACTATGAAATTGATAGCGCCCGGGTGCACCTACGACATGGGCGGCGGGGTCGTGGCTATCACTGCGGCGACGGCCATTACCCTAACCGCGCCCGCTGTTGGGGTTGCCGGGAACTATGCGCAAACCGGCGGGAATGCTACCATGTCGGGAAGCCTGACGACAACGGGCGAAGTGACCGCCGCCGGTATTCCGCTAGCCACCCACAAGCACGGGGGCGTAGTGACAGGGGGCAACGACACAAACGGGCCGCATCCATGACCACCACCCTAGCCGTAGACACCAAGAACGATATTTATATTGCGTCTACGGGCTCGCTTGCCCTCGTGTCTGCACTGAATGCCGTGCTGCAGGCTTGCCAACAGGCGGCACAAGCGCAACGGGGCGAAATGATTTACCAGATAGACAAGGGCGTTCCCACGCTCGATACGGTGTGGACAGGTTCACCCAAGGTAGCGCAATTTAAAGCATACCTCCGCCGCACGCTTATGGGCGTTGTAGACGTTTTGGAAGTAACCAACATAACCACGCGGGTGGCGGATAACGAATTGCACTACACCGCCACTATCCGCACGATTCACGGGACGGGCAATATAAATGGCTGATTACGTCTACCTTAACGCTTCCGGCGTCATCGTTCCCGATACGGGCGAAGTGCTGACGGAGGTACAAAACGAATTCAAGACCGTTTTCGGTGCTGACCTCATCGTCACGCCTGACACGCCCCAAGGGGTTTTGATCGTTGCGGAAACAGAGGCGCGCTCCAATGTGCTGCGCAACAATGCCGCACTGGCAAACCAGATTAACCCCAACATCGCGGGCGGGACGTTTCTCGATGCCATTTGGGCGATTATGGGTGGCGCGCGTACCGCCTCCGCGCCGTCTACCTTGGCAGGCGTGGCCCTTACTGGCGTGGCAGGTACGTTCATTCCTGCAGGTAGCCGGGCAAGCGTGGGCATTGCGGGCATTGAGTTTTTCACCGCCGGGGCCGTCACGCTGAACGCGTCCGGGCTCGCTACGGTGGATTTCATCGCGGTAGAGGATGGCCCTCAAGCAGTGCTACCCGGGGACCTCGACACCGTGGTAAGCGCGGTGCTAGGTTGGGAAACCGTGAGCAACCCGGACGCCGCCGTAGTGGGCCGCCTCGTGGAATCAGACGTGTCTGCCCGCCGCCGCCGCATCACGACTTTGGGGCTCCAAGGGCATGGCGGGCCTGAAAATATCATTGCGGCCCTGTCGGTAGTAGACGGCGTTAAGAGCCTCACATTCCGGGAAAACATCGCGGACAGCACCGTGATTATTGACGGCGTTAGCATGGTGGAGCATTCTATTTATGTGTGCGTAGACGGCGGTACAGACGCGGCGATTGCGGCCACGCTGGTAGATGCCAAGGACATGGGCGGCAACTACAACGGCGGCGTAACCGTGGCACATACGGACCCTTATAGCGGGCAGGTTTACAGCGTGAAATTTGCGCGCCCTACGCTTGTCCCCGTGCTGTCCCGCTTCACCGTCAAAGTTCAGGGCTACACGGGCAACCCGGATGCGGCCGTAAAAGCGGCAGTACTGGCCTACGTGAACGGTGAGCTTGAGGGCGAAGCCGGTTTTGTCGTGGGTGCCTCCGTATCCCCGTGGGAGCTTGGAGGCGCTGTCAATACGCAGGCCCCGGGCATCTACGTTCAGAAGGTGGAAGTAGCGCCCCAATCTACGGGCGTTTTTGTCACCGCTGAAATTTCAATTGCCATTTATGAAAAAGCCACCATGGGCACGGGCGGCATCACGGTAATAGTTGTATGAGGATTCAAGCCTTTGATTTCTCCGTAAACCTTTTGCGTGCCCTGCTGTGGCAGTACAACGAGGCGGAAAGGTTAGAGGCTTTGTTACGCGCTAAACAGGCGTGGTATGACGACAACCAACAGGGTTTTTGGACTGACTGGATACGGGACGTTTTTGACCTCACGACGGCGAATGATTTTGGCTTGGCGGTGTGGGCCATCATTCTGGCGTTGCCTATTTCCGTCACGCCAACGGACGACCCCAATAAACCTATTTTCGGGTTCGCCGTAGATGATAGTAATTTTGGCAATAGCAATTTTGCCGCCGCCGGGCAAATCAATCTAACCACCGCGCAAACCCGCATTGTGCTACGTTTACGTTATTACAAGCTCACCACGCGGGCCAGTGTGACGCAAGCAAACCGTATCCTTAATGATGTGTTCGGCCCCGGCGTGGCTTACGTGGCCGATTCGCTCCTCATGAAAATACGCTATGTTTTCATTGTGCCGCCCGCTCCCGCGCTACAATTCCTCCTTGCTAACTACGACTTATTGCCGCGTCCGGCGGCGGTTGGCTCGGACTACGTAGTGATAGGTGACGCGGACGGTTTCGGGTTCGGTGCGTTTCACGAAAACTTCAATCACGGGAACTTCTATCATGCTTAAATTCCTCCGCATCGCCTTTGGCGTCTCCGGCACTCGTACTGCCATTCCTGACGTAGACCCCGGCACGGGCGCGGTAAGCGAGCCCACCGGGTGGGGCCCGCAGTACGAACTAATCAAGACGGACCCGAACAGCCGCAACATTGAACGCGGCATTATGAATCAAGCGCTGTTTGAAACGCAAACCGCCGTGCAAGAACTGCAGGCGCAAGGCATTCCGGACTTTATTACGACAGCGCTTAACGGCGGCACCCCATACCCGTATGGCCTCTATGCGCTGGTGCGCTACAACAACCTGTTGTATGTGTCGCGCAAGACGGCAAACGTCTCGCTCCCAAGCGTGGCCGCCGATTGGTCCGTATTCAACCCCCAAGGTATCCGGCGCGCAAACGCGGGCGGCACGGCCAACGCGGTTACGGCAGACTTTGTGCCTGACCTTGGCACGCTGGTAGACGGGGACCAAATCCTCATCCAGCACACGGCAATTAACACGTCGGCAGTGACCATCAATCCGGACGGCTCCGGGGCGCTTGCCACGTACAAGGGTGCGGGCCTGCCGCTGGTGGGGGGCGACATTCCGGGCGCAAACTTTTGGGGGCTGTATGTCTATGACGCATCCGTCCCGGGCCTGCAGTTACTGAATCCTTCGCCTACTGCTTCCGTAGGTTCACGTACGGCGGTGCTGACGAATGGCGTCCCGTGGGTTTGCCCCGCCGGAGTTTTTGAAATCCTCTATACCGGCGCGGGCGGCGGCGGCGCGGGCGGCGGTGCTGCCATCAATGGCGCGGCGGGCGGCGGCGGCGGCGGGGGAATGTCCGCATTTCGTCAAAAATTGACCGTCGTTCCCGGCACGTCTTACGCTTCCGTTGTTGGTGCAGGCGGTGTGCCGGGCGCGGCAGGCGCGGTAACGGGCGGTACCGGCGGCGTCACTTCGCTAGGCGCGCTTATTTCGCTCCCCGGAGGCGTGGGGGGCACTGGCGCGGCTTCTGCGGCCATCGAAGTGGGCGGCACTGCAGGTGGCAATACGGCCAACAATGGCGGCGTGGGCATGACCAACTACAACGGGTCCACCTTGTGGTATATCGGCGGTGCGGGCGGAGGTAACCAGCTTTGTGCAAGCAACATCACTATTACCGCCACCACGGGGGCGACATTCTCGCAAGGTTACGCGGGGGTAGCTCGCGGCCAAGGCGGCGGCGGCGGGTTTACGGGCAGCACGTCCCCTACTGCCGTTGCGGGCGGCGCGGGCGGCGCGGGCTTTTCGTTTATCGAGTATTGAAAACTTTAACAATATAGGGGCCTTTTATGAAAACAAAATTCTTTTCCTTGCTGTTGGCCCTCGTGTTGGCCGTGCCGTCCGCCATGGCCGCGCCACGCTTTGCCGCCGTGGGTCCGGTTTCATTGTGCGTAAACGCCGCCACAGGGAACGACAGTAACAGCGGCGTGGGCACCGCATGCAAGAAAACCATTTGCGCGGCGGCTAACACGATGTATCGTGATTGGGACCTCCGCAATAACAGCGCGTTTATTAAGGTTGCGGCGGGGCAAGTTTTTGACGAGCAGTGTTTTCTTGGCGGCCAGTTGACCGGGAATAACTTGCTACAGATCGAAAACAGCAATTATTCGACTACCACGCCGTATACGCCATTTCTTTGGACCAACAACGATACGTGCTTACAGTTTGGGGATAACGCGGAAGTACGTGTAGCGGGCGTCACGTTCGTTTGCAACAAAAATAATATCGCCAGTCAGGCCGCCGTCTACGTTCACAATAACGGCATTTTTGACCTTGACGGGAAAACCATTTTCAGCGGCGGAGGTCTGAACGACACCGCTGTTATCTGTGACGGCCCGTGTATTTTCACCATCGCGCACGGTGTGGAGATTCAAGGTTCGTTTAACAATGTGGTGTGGGGCGGGCGATTGATGGCGGGCACGTTCAGCGGTCCCGTTACTTTCGCGGGCGCGTTCATCAATCAGTTTTTTACCTTACGCTCAAACTCCACAATCAACTTGGGCGCGAGTTTCAACAACACGGGGCTACAGTCTTCCGGCCCCTCTATCGTTACCGGTAATTCCGTGTTTAACGCCAATGGCATCATGGTGCCGGGCGGGTTCACCACGGGGGCGGGCGGCATCGTTTGCAACGGCTATTGCTGAATCATGAAACGCGCACTTATCCGCTGGTATAACGCTCACATTGTGGCCGCGTGGTATCGCTCGTGGGCCATTTGGGTAGCCGTGTTTGCCGCGTTACTCCCCTACACCGTGGATGTTCTGCAGTACGCGCTAGACAACTGGACGACGGCGGGAAGTTACCTTAACCTACAGCCATCAACCAAGGAGGCGCTTAGAGTGTTTTTGCTGGTGGTGGTGCTTCCCGCCGCCCGCGCGTGGCAACAGCAAAAAATGCAACAGGCCGCGCAAAAACAGTTAGCACAAAAGGCCACAGGTGGGTGACATGCCCGTAAAATCCGGCTTCATGAAATACGATAACACCATCACGCTTGGGAATGTTTTAACCATCGGCGCGGCGGTCGTTTCCGTGTCTGTAGGTTGGGGCGTATTGACCACGCGGCAAGACGCCTTGAAGGCTTCCAGTGATGACCAGCGCCGGGAGTTTACTGCCGCACTGGCCGACGTACGCGAAGCCATCAAGGAACAGCGCAACGACACCAAGGACTTGCAAAAATCCGTCAACGCCATCACCGAGAATACCGCGCTTATCCGTGGACGCCTCGCGGGCGATACAACCCCCACCCCCCGAAAGTAGCACCATGGGCCTGCCGCTGCACCGCGTGACCTCCGATATCCTGAACCCCGCGCTGGCGTGGCTACCGCAGCACATGGACCGCGCGGAAGCCCGGGTGATGCTGCTTGCCGTCGGCCTGCAGGAATCGCGCTTTCAATACCGCGTCCAGTTGGGCAACGGCCCGGCCCGCTCGTTCTGGCAGTTTGAGCGCGGCACCAAGGCCAGCCGGGGCGGTGTGTGGGGTATCTACCTTCACCCGCAAAGCAAAGACCTGTTGCGCGCGGCCTGTGAGGCTCACGGCGTCACGTTTGACCCGCTCTACATCTGGCAGGCCATTGCGGACAATGACGTACTGGCCGCCATCTGTGCGCGCCTGTTGCTCTGGACGGACGCGGGCAAGCTCCCGGCAATGAACGACGTGGATGGCGCATGGAAGCTCTACGCAGAACGGACATGGCGTCCGGGCAAGCCGCACCGCCAGACGTGGGACGCCTTCCACGCCCAAGCCGTTGCGGAAGTGATGGCCGAATGACTCCCCGCCAGTACGCCGCAGCGGCCATTCTCGTGGGCGTTGCTGTTGTCAGTGCCGGGACCGCGTGGACCGTGCAGGGGTGGCGCAAGGCGGGTGAGATAGCCACACTCAAGCAACAACATGCGGAAGCCGTGAGCGTGGCCGCCAAGGCGTCAGCGGACGAACTTACCCGCGTCACAAGTCAACGGGACGCCCTGCAGTTGCAGTTGTCGACAATCGCGGGGTCCGCTACCGCCGCGCTTACAAAGGCCCAAAATGAAAACGACTCTATGCGTGATTGTGTGCGGCGCGGCACTTGTGGGGTGCGCATCGCGGCTACCTGCCCCACCAATCCCCCCGGTCTGCCCGCGTCCGCCAGTGGTGGAGGCGTGGATTCTGGAACCGCAGCCGTCCTTACTCCTCAAGCTGGACAAGATTATTTCAGTCTCCGGGCGGGAATAATCAAAACGGAGGGCGTGCTAGCGGCCTGTCAGGCATCGCTCCGGGCCACTTTGGCTACTCCCGCACCGGCCAAGCCCTGAAAAGCGCGCCACGGGGCTGGATTCAAGCCGCAGGACTACCGGAGGTGCGCTATCCAGTCGGGGTTACCTTGTTGCCTTTCCAATGCGGCCCGCCGCAAGGCTTCAAGGTCTAAGTTTTGCATTCCTGCTTGGGCCGTAGGCGACAGAGAAAACCGCTCCCCGCTTTTTACTTTGGCGTAATCATCGGCCATGTGTTTTTTAGAACAGTGACGCCAGTTCACACCTACGGTTGCCACGTCCATGGCCGCAATAACATGATGAGACGCTATCCCGCTAACCGCCTTCATAAATTCCCCGGCGTGGTTGCTCATCGCCCCCACCTCCCACGCTTGGGCGCGTGCAGAGCTACCGGTGACGCGTCACGTTCCGCAGCGGTCAGCACTGGCGGCAATTCGACAAGACGGAAGCGGCGTAACTCCTCCCTCGTTACGCTGACTTGCCACGCTTGCACGATTGCCCGGTTTTCGTTGCGCCAACGGTCTACCAACACGCGGGCGTCATCCGGGCCTATCAGCAACACTACCGGGCCGGTTTTTTCGGAATGTATACGCACCTGCATGTCCGCGTAGACTTGCCCCGGAGTTTTGGTTTCCCACGTCTTCACCATGTGGCTATCTCCTCACGCTCTAGGCGATTGATGAGCGCAATTATCCGCTTGCGCCTGATGCGGTCCAAAAGTTTACGCACAGCGCGCCACCTCGTCTACAAAGCGCTTGGGCACCTTGGCTACGGGCGTGCCGTAGGCGTCTTCAAAGTGTGACGGTAACTTACCGTTTTCCATGTAGGCCCACGAGCGGCCCGCGTCATCATCACGCACCAGCACCGGACGCCACGCTGTGCCCTCTGGCGGTGTGGTAGCCGCAACGGCTAGGACCTCTTTGTAGGACTCGCAAAACCGGTGGTCAAAGCACTCCCCCTCCTCGTGGTCGTCGGTGTCTGCGGCGGCGGTTTCCTCTACATCCCACTCGTAACGTACTGCCATGTTGCATCCTTTCGGTTGTTGGTCTAATAATTGTAATACAACAATTGCCGGGTGTCTGTGACTTTTTGCACACTTTCTAATTTTTGTAATACAAATATTTCCGACGAACGGTATTGACTTTCCTAATTTTCGTAATACAATTATTACATCGCAACAAGGAATCACACCATGACAAAAGCCCCAGTCAAGACCACCAAAAATACAGACGGCACGTACACCGTGACGTGTGCCGGTGTGGCCTACGTAGTGGAATGCACCAGCAAAGTAAACCGCGCTTGGCGCATGACCCCGGCTATTAACGGTGACGTTGCGGTAATGGGTTTTCTGCACGCTAAACAAATTATTGCCCGGCATCACGCCGCGTAAACAAACCCCGCCCCGCAAGGGGCATAACTGGAGCTAGTGAAATGAGACTTACCCACCCCGAACCCGAAACCGCCCTCGGTGATGAAAAGCCATTCAAGTGGTACGACTGCAGCGAACCTACATTTTCGCTGTTGACCAAAAGCCCAAAGAAAAACGAGATTGGCGCGGTTACCGTACACTTGAGCTACGCCGGTCCAATGGGTGCGCCCGCCTCGCAAATGCTGATTCTGTCACCGGAGGAATTAGCCACGATGGACCGGTTACGCGGCATGGTGAAGGCGTCCTAACCCTTGCGGTAACGGTCTGACCTCCACCCGCCCGCCGCCTTGATGGGCCACGGTTCGCCCTTGTAGACGGCCCACGGTGGAGCCTGTTGCATGAGGGCCTCAAACTCCTCAATGCTGCGGGTGCCGCTCGTGACCTCCGCAACAATCTCATCGTAGACGTGCAGCACCACCGGGTAGCCTGCGGCCTCTACGCGGAGCTTGGCGCAGCGCTGCAGGTCCCCGGCCACCGCCTGCACGACGTTCTCACAGAGGAGCCCGCCGTAGAGGTACATGCGTTGCCAACCGATAGCGCCTTTTAGCGGGTTGCTATTCCAGCCTTCAAAGTAAAGCGAGTATTCACAGTTCCAACGGTCTGAGGGCTCAAGGCCCGGGTTACGGTACGTGAGACGCCGCCCGCTTGGCAGGATGCAATAGAGCGCTTCCGCATCGGCTAGGTAGGTTATGCCGGTGTGGGTGCCGTCCTTGCGCATCACTGGGTAGCTGATGCCGCGATTGCGCACTGCGTTGATTGCCATGCCCTCCAGCCCGTAAAACTCCGGGATAGTCCAATGGCCGTCCCGCCGTTGCTGGCCGCCCCAAAATTCCACGATGGCCGGGGACGCATCACGCCACGCCAGAATAGCGCGCTTAATTTCGTCTTCGCTCATGAACTCATCCGCGCCAAACTTCACCCATGCACCTATCCAGCCTCCAAACCCGGAAGCCAGTTCCGACACCTTGCCTAAGGTCTGCCGCAATGGGTGGTGTTCCCCCGTGGCGTCCTGCTTCCACCACTCCGGCTGTGACACGTCATAACCCGCGTGCGCCATCATTTCAGCAAAGGACGTGCCGCTAATTTGCGCGGCGGCCATTTCATAATTCTTGCCGTGCGTCTTGAACATGTCTACACGCCAGTCCTCACCGGCCAGCACCGCAGTAACCACGCTTTCAATGGCGCTAAAGTCGGAGGCTATCAAGTCGCACCCGGGCGCGGCAACAAAGAGGCTCCGCAACACACCAGACACGCACAGCATGGCGTCCCCGAAATACATTTCAACGAGGTCCAAGCTACCAGAGCGCAAGACCTCAAGCACGTCGTTTACGGCCTTCCACGTCCAGCCGGTTTTAGCCTTGGGCGGCAGGGGCACGCAACGCGCGCCACACCACGGGCACGCCTGCAGGGCCGCGCCGTGCCACTTGCCACAAGCGCACTTGCGCACCTTGGGGCCGCTCTTAGGCATGTTGGTTGGCTGCACGTCCGCGCCCGTGGGCCTGCCTGTGCGGGCACCGTGGTAAATAAATAGCTCGTGTAAACGTCCGAACGGTGACACCATGTTTAGCATGGTGAAGACTTTTTTAACGGACGCGGAGCCCGTCAGTTGCCGCAACTGCAGCGCGCGGCGTGCGGGCACCACACGGCCCGGCGGGTCCGGAGGTATACGTTTAAGTGCGGCCTCTATGGCCTCATCGTCCATGGTGCCCATTTGCACGCCTTGCCCGGCTAGCCAACCTTTGAGGCGCTGCAGTTGACTCGCGCGCTCCACCACGCCACCGGTAAGGGCCAACAGTTCCGCATCGTAGCGCGCAAGGCACTGTGTAACGATAGAGGCGCAGGCCTTGAGGCCTTCCACATCGGCGGCCACGCCTCGCCGGTTGATGGTCTGGTCCAGTACCCAATAGTCCAGTTCAAACCCTTCAAGGTCCGGGACGCGGCTGGAGGCCTCCGCTTCCGTGACGATATCCACCTCGTTGTAGTGGTAGAGCTTGGGGCCGTCCGGGTGTGCCTCTGGGTCCAACCATTTCAACGGCTGCGCCTTGGTGGGTTTTTGGGGCATGCTGAACAGCTTTAGCATGCTGTCGCCTACCTTGTCCTTTTGTACCTGCAGGCCCATCACGGCACCCGCATTACCCAACGCCCCGGGCCACCCGCTGGCGCGTGCCTTTGCCATGGCGCACCGCATTTGCTGCACGTACATGGGCGGCCAGCCGTAGGCGCGTCTACAAACGAAATTCCATATCCACCATTCAAAGCCGCTATTCCACGCTTCCACCAGCGCGCCCCGTTGAACGTGGTCAATCAGCGCGGCGGGCGGCGCGGACATGCTGGGCTTCCACAGGTGTGAGCCCGTACCGTCCTTGAGGTTGTAGGCAAGGCTCAACACGCGGGTACTTGGGTGCGTGGCGTAGACGGCCAGCCCAACAGCGGGCAAGCCCTTTTTTGTGGAGCCTTCCGGGCCTGCCCATGCTTTGCTATCCGGGAGCCAAAAATAACCCGCTTCGCTGGCCGTTTCAAAGTCGATATCGGCTAGGACGGTAGAGACACCAAGCCCCGCCCGCCATGTGGTCCCGGCGGGGTATTGTGATGCGTGCATTTACTGCCAGTCTTCGGAGTTGTCGTCTGTGGCGCACAAAGCGTGCACGATGAAGTTACCCAAAATGAGGGCGGCTACAAGCCACTCGTACTGCATTACCGTGGTCCCTTGAAATTGCGACGGTCTACGTATTCGCCGTTGACGCGGAAGCCCCAACCGTGGCGAACATTGCGAATAATAAACAGCGTGTAGACGGGCTCATTGTTGCGTAAAGACATGATACGGTGGAAGACCTCACGCCCGATTAAAAACGTGTCGCCTTCCTCCCGCAGGTAAAAAGTGCCCCGCGTTTCTCCCGCAGGCAAGCCCGAACAATCACCCTCCCGCCATTCAGCGTAACCGTTTTTTAGAAGAATGGTGCGCGCGTCCATGGGGTGGTTGTGGCAAGACTCGCCCGCATCGGGCCGCAGGATGACATGCGCGCGGAGGGACGGCAACCACGGCCAACGGGGCGTTTTGTCAAAGCGGTACGGATTGAACACCCAGCCGCGTAGCATGTACTCGTCACCGTGCGGACCAATGTGCGTATACGGACTGGCGTAGACGCGGCTAACAATCCAATCGCGCACCGCTGGCCGCCGCACAAACCACGACACCGCGCGCCACCATGCTGCATTCAGACGCGGCCCGGTGTAAAGCACTTCCCACATCACCGGGATGAGCGCCACCACGAGGGCCACGCTGAAGGCTTGTATAACTTCCGGTGAGCCTAAAAATATAACCGGATAAATCAAAAAAGCGAAGGCCAACAACAGCCATTTATAACGGGTCATTTTTCGGTCCCCTTTGTGCACCATACGGAAATGACGGGCTCCGCGTTACCCATAGCCAGCGGCAACAGGGGCCGCCGTTCTATCGTAATGTTTACATTCAAGGCGCGGGCATCTGCTAGAAGGCGTTCCGCCTGCCCTCGAATGATTGCCAGCCGGTTAGCTGGCGTGGTTGGCTTGTGCTTGCTCACTTGCGCGGCAATACGGCTTTTTCCAGCAGGGGGCGTGCCCACTTGCCGCCGCCAAGGGCTTTGAATTTGGCCGCCCCCACCTTATTGGCGCGGAAACTGCACACGAACAATTGAAGGTCCGGCGACACCTCGGGGCGGCCAGCACCCGGGGCGCGTTTGCGCTTGGGCTCTGGTGCGGACAGGAGGGCGGCCACGGTGCGCGGTTGCGGCTTGGCCTTGGTCGTCTTGGTCAGTTGCGTGACGACCGGCCCCGCCTTGCGTTTTGCCGCTGCAGCCTTGGCGGCTTGAATCGCCAAATTCTTTTTGGTCATTGCCATTTTGAAGTTTCCTTGTGTGGTTGGTTGGCCCCCACGACATGCGGGGGCCTTTGGGTTTAGCCGACGAGCATGCCGTGTTGCACCATGGTTTCATGCGTCCAGCCCAGTGCAATCATCTGGGCATAGGTTGCGCCGTTGGCCTTGGGGCTCATGACCGGACCGGCGGGAACGTCAGGCATGGGCGGTGCTGGTGGTGCAGGCGGCGCGGCGGGTGCTGCAGGGGCCATCGGCACGCCGGGCATCTGCATAACACCGGGATATGGCGTCACGGGCAACGGTGCTGCCGGAGCCACCGCCATGGGGGGCGCGGCGTACTGCACGGGCAATGCAGGGGCCATGGGTGCCGCAGGCAGGCCCGGGACGGCTGCGTGAGGCATCACGGGGGCCGCAGGCAGGCCCGGGACGGCTGCGTGAGGCATCACGGGGGCCGCAGGCATGCCGGGCAGTGCGGGAGCCGCAGGCTGGCCGCCGGGCGTGATGGCCGTAGCACCGGCAGGCAATACAGCCACAGGGGCCGCAAAGGCTTGGGACGCATCGGGACCGCTGACAATCTCGGGACCTGCCGCGATGTATTCGACAAGCGAAGCATTCATGTAAAGGCCGGGCTTGCCGTCACCGCCGGACTTCACACCGTTACCTTCCATGGTGCCAAACACACGCACATAGTGACCACGCCGGATAAGATTTTTATCCGTGATTTGGTCTTGCGGAGCGTGACGACCTTGGTAGAAGCAACGGAACGGGTAAGAGCTTTGCACCCGGATAATCCAGTGGCCTTTAAACCCTTCCTTGGTGTCGTTGGGCTTGCCTTCGCTGTCGCGCCCGTCACCGTCCACCAGCTTCATGGAGAAGTTGGGATTGGTCAGGTTGCCGGAGGCGTCAAAATACTGCGGGAACGCGGCGCGGGCAACAGCCAGCATGCGGCCATACAGCGCGTTGAATTCGTGATTGGGCGTCACGCCGTCGGCCATGACCTTGGGAAAGCCAATCGCCATAAAGTAGGAGACGCGGGGCTGTCCCTTGTTTGCGCCAGTCTTGTAGACAAGCGGTTGCCCCTTCATGTCGGTTGTTTGCGGGTCCATGGCGGAGCCTTGCAACAGGCGGCCCACGGGGGTCAAAAATTCATTGGGTTTCAGTTCCATTTTCAAAGTTCCTTTGAGGTTAAAAAATTCAGTGTAGACGAAAACGTAATTTATGTAAACGTGCGGCGTGCCTCGCTTCCGTCGTCTACGGCAAGACCCATTGCCCCGGCGGACGGCGCGCTGTACGCGGCTATCAGTGCACGGTCTATGCCTTTATCCTTGGCTTGTGTTGGCGTGATGACCTCCACGGGCTTACGGAGGTCTACCTCCAGCAAGTCCCCCACGATTACCATTTCAGCATCGGATACCGTCCAGTTAAGGCGGGACGCGGCAGGCTTCATGGCCCAATGGGGAACATGTACCCCCTTGCGGAAGTTGGATAAGACACGTTCTTGCAGGCCCTCAATGCGCGATTTAAGGAGCTTTTGTGCATCCGTGAGAATGCGAAGCTCCAGCCCCAACGCTTCGGGCGTCATGTCGATAACTTGCGCCTGTTGCGACAAGTCAGCGGCACGATACCCCGCGCGGAGGTTGGCCGCACAGTGCAAACGCGCGCTGCAGTTTTCGCATGCGCCCGGATGGGGCTTGCATTGGGCATCGGGACTTGTAGCTTCCATGGCCGCCGCTGCCAACTGCACGGCAAACGGCTGCAGGCGGTCCGCCGTTGTATGCCACTGCCGCACCGCGCCATCACGGTGGTAACTGCGGGGTTGCACGACACGCATGTAGACCTGAATGGATGCCTCACTGATGGCAGGCTGGTGCACCGCGTGCAACGCGTCGTTAAGTTCCGACAAGCAACCTAGGGCGTAGTCCATAAGTTGCCAGTTTTCGAAAACCTCGACATGTTTACGCCCATACTTGAAATCCCACAGGTAAAGCGTGTAACCGGTAGCGGTCTGCACCCATGCACGCACGTCAGGTGTGCCCCAATTGTGCGGATGCACGCGCGGTATATGAACGCGATGCTCTACGCGTATCGTCGTGCGCCAGTGTTCCCCCAACGTGGTGATGATATCGCGGTACATGATATCCGCGCACTCCACCATTTCAGCCGTAACCGCAATGCCGTTAGGGGCGATGGCACCCACGCTCAAAGGCATTGCCGCCAGTTGATGCTCCAGCACCCAATGCGCCGCCGTTCCGTCCATGGACTCCGGAGACTCCGGAGACGGAAAGGCGGCCTCCATCCCGGCAGACCCCGGGCACAGCACCCAACGGCCCGCCGCGCTAGGTGCAAGGAAGGCATGTGCGCTCATGGGTTGGCGGCGGCAAAGTCAGGGTAAGCGCCCCGGAGCTTTTCCCACACTGCCGGGACGTACTCAGGCCGGGTGTTCAGCGCCATCACATTGGCAAGCCCGAATTGACCGCAGGCCCAGTTCAGCGCCTCATTGGGCAGCAACTGTGAAGCCATGGCCGCCGTGATGCGCGGCATGAATTCAAGCACCGTTGTTGGGGCGGCAGGTGCCAAAGGTGCAGCCGGTTGCGCAGGCGGAGAGGGCGCAACCGGCTGCACGAAAGGGACCGGCGCAACGGCAGGGGGTGCGGGAGGTGTGGGCACCGTAGCCGCCACGGGTGCAGCGGCAACGCCCACAGCTTTGGCGGCCAACAGTTCCGCCTTCACGCGTGCAACCATGGCATCATCGTTCAGGCCTTTTCGTTGCTTCCACACACCTTTGGCCGTCTTGCCCTTGCTGGCCTGATGGATGCGCGGGTCCCACGGCAGGCCGTCCGCGTCGTATTCAACGGCGCTTGCAGGCACGGGAGCCGGGGGCGGCGCAGGGGGTGCACTCGCCGTAGGGGCAACCGGTGGCGCTGGCGGTGCTGCAGGGGGTGCAATGCCGGGTGCCGGTGCCAAAGAAACCGGCGGCACCCCGGGGACATTCAACGGAGGAGTTGCAGCCGCAGCCAACGGGGCAACCGGTGGGACGTTTCCCGGGGCACCAAATACGTCGGCGGGGTTGCGCTCGATGTTGATAACCACGGGGGTAGAGGCACCGCCGGAGGTGACGGGCAGCACGTTTGCTGCGACATTGGCGGCCAGTGCTGCAGGCGGGGTGCCCGTCAGGTGAATTTTTGAATCACCCAATTCATAGAACGCGCCAATAATGGCTATCGCGTGTTCCGCCTCGTTACGGCCATCCGTGGCCGTGTCTACTGTGATGCGCATAAAAAATCCTTAAAGTGAGTGGTAAGAATCTGGATAATAGCCTACACTTAACGGAACCGTCAACTAGCGTAAACAAATATTTTTCATGACCCGACTACGTAGAAACCAGCAAGGTGTAAAGACCGGCGTTTACATGAATTGGCAAGCGGGGCACCGCAACGTCATGGCCGTGATGCCCACGGGGGCGGGCAAGTCGGTCCTTACGGGCTCCATTGTTGGCGAGAATCGCACCGGGGGCACTTGCGTAGCGGCCCACCGTGGCGAACTTGTCAGCCAGCTATCGTTAGCCTTGGCCCGTGAAGGTGTGCGGCACCGCATCATAGGCTCAAGTTCTCTGCGCCGTGATTGCGCTTCCCTGCACATGATGGAGATAAACCGGGACCACACGGACCCGGGCGCACGAGTGGGGGTGTGCAGTGTAGACACGCTCATTCGCAAGGACATGTCGGAAGACAGCTACTACCGTGGCGTAAACCTCTGGGTGCAGGATGAGGCGCACCATGTACTTGCAGAAAACAAATGGGGCAAGGTGGCGGACATGTTCCCCAACGCGTGGGGCCTAGGACCAACGGCCACACCTACCCGCGCGGACGGCAAAGGGCTTGGCCGCACGAGTGACGGCGTGTTTGATGCGCTGGTTGTTGGCCCGGGAATGCGTGAGCTTATAGACGCCGGGTTTCTCACGGACTACCGCATATTTACGCCGCCGTCAGACGTTGACTATTCGGAGGTAACCGTTACCGCGTCGGGTGATTTGAGCATGCCCAAGTTGCGCCACGCGGTGCACGCGTCGGACACTATCGTAGGTGACGTGGTGAAGCAGTATCTACGCATCTGCCCCGGCAAGCGGGGAATTGCGTTCGCTGTAGACGTGGAGGCCGCCCAACAGATTGCGCGTGCGTTCCGTGCCGCTGGCGTGCCGTCGGAAGTCGTCACCGCTGATACGCCGGACGCCTTGCGCATCGCCATCATGCGGCAATTCCGCGCGGGTGATGTGAAGGTGCTGGTTAACGTGGACCTGTTCGGGGAGGGCGTAGACGTTCCGGCGTGTGAAGTTGTCATGATGGTGCGCAAGACAGAATCATGGCCGCTATTCGTGCAGCAATTTGGCCGCGCCTTGCGCCTGTTGATACCTTCGCACCTGCAAGAAATTTGGGACGACTTCACGGACGAACAGCGCCGGGCGCACATCGCGGCCAGCGGCAAGCCCTGCGGCGTCATCATTGACCACGTTGGAAACTGCTTCCGTCATGGCCTGCCGGACGCCTACCGCGTGCACACGCTGGACCGCCGCACCTCCCGCGCATCGCGCAACCCGGATGCCATCCCGTTGCAAGGGTGCTTGAGGTGCTTCGCCGCATACGAGCGTTACCGCGTGCAGTGCCCCCATTGTGGGTGGGTGCCTGTCCCCGTGGTGCGCACCGCGCCCGAAATGGTAGACGGCGACTTGTACGAACTGGACGCGGCCACGTTGCGGGAGTTACGCGGGGAGGTAAATAAAATTGACGGCGCGGCCCGCATCCCTATGGGCGTGGGTGACGCCATCGCGGGCAACATTCAGAAAATGCATTTCGAGCGTCAGCAAGCGCAAGGCAATTTGCGCAATACGCTGTCGTTGTGGGCCGGTTGGAAAAAGCACGAACGGCACGACCTGACGGACCGGGAGATACAGAAAATGTTTTTCCTTGCCTACGGCGTAGACGTTATGAGCGCCATGGCCTTGGGCCGCCCGGACGCGGAGAAACTGACCGCCAAAATGACGGAAGATTTAGCACGTAAAGGAGTGATAGCAGCATGAGACAGCAAGACATTAAAGAGGGCCGAACGTACACCGGAGACGCCGCAGGGATGATAAAACGAAAGGTCATCGCCATAGGGGTAGAAGTTGCCCCCGGGCGTGCACCCGCGCCCGGCATCAAGGGGATTTTGTACGAGCAAGGCGGCAAAGAGTACACACGGTATCTTGATACCTTTGCTGGATGGGCAATTAAAGAGGTAAAACCATGAAATTTATTGACATTGCGTATTCAGGAATTGTTTACGGAGTGCTTTTAGGGTTGGCGTTAGTCGCCGTCGTGTGGTTCCTATGAGCATCATTCACCAATGGGCCATAACGTGGGGCGTGTCTCCCGCCGCTGTGCAGGACCTGCAGATAAGGCTAGGCTTGCTGTCCATGCCGCTCAATGAGGCTACGCCCGGCTCCGGCAAGTCGGAGGCGTGGACGGTATCCACGTTGCGTCTGGAAGCCAGCGAACCCCACAAGCACATGCGGATTTGGCGCAACAACGTAGGGGCGCTCAAGGACCTGTCCGGGCGTGTGGTGCGCTACGGCCTCGCCAATGACAGCGGGGCCATGAATGACATTATCAAGTCTGCCGATTTGATAGGTATACGCCGTGTGTTAATCACGCCGCAACACGTCGGGTGCATCCTTGGGCAGTTCATCAGTCGGGAGTGTAAATCCCCTGACTGGAGCTATACAAGCACAGAGCATGAAATAGCACAAAGTAACTGGATGAATTTAGTAAACGGGTACGGCGGAGACGCTTCCTTTGCAACCGGCCCGGGGACGCTATGACCAAAGACCAAAAAGAGGATTTGATATTTTTACTCAAGATGTACGCCGTCATCACGCCGCTGTATATGCTGGGTATGGCGTTTCTTTGGCTACTGTGCTGGGGCCGTTACGTGTGGCCTAGTTTGACGTGGCTACCATGAAACATATCGTTAGCTTTTCGGGTGGTGCCGGTTCTTTCGTGGCGGCTATGCGCGTCAAGGAAATGTACGGCGTAGACAACATGCAATTATTGTTTGCTGACGCGTTGATTGAAGACGCGGACCTATACCGGTTTCTTAAAGAGGCCGCCGCGTACATCGGCGCACCGCTCGTGCGGATAGCCGACGGGCGTAACCCATGGCAAGTTTTTGAAGACGTGAAATTTATCGGTAATTCACGCATAGACCCTTGCAGTAAACATCTAAAAAGGGACCTAATAGCGCGTTACCTTGCTGAAACTTTTGACCCCGCAGAGGTTACTATTTACACCGGTATAGGCTGGTGGGAGCCCACACGGATAGAAAAGATCGCACGCAACCTGAAAAAATATAAATCCCCGTGGAGGTACGAACACCCACTAACGGCGGAGCCGCACTTAGACCCTCGCGAAGTGTTGGAACAACTGGACGCGGCAGGCATCGCCCGGCCCCGTCTCTATGGCATGGGGTTTACGCACAACAACTGCGGCGGCTTTTGCATAAAAGCAGGCCATGCGTCATTTGCGTTACTGCTTCACAATATGCCGCACCTCTACATGATGCACGAATATGAGGAAAACCGATTGCGTGCTAAGGGCATCAACGGCACTATCCTAAGTGACCGGCGCGGAGACAACAAAAAGAAACCGCTAACCATGACGGCTTTTCGTTTACGGTTGGAAAAAGACGCCGCCGATTTTGACCCGAATGACGTGGGCGGCTGCGGTTGCGCGGGGCCTGCATGAGCGCCATATTCTCCCCCTGCGGGACCTACCGCTACCTGCTTGAACATCCCGGCCCGAACCCTTGCGCGGTGGTGCTGGTGAACCCCTCGATAGCGGGCCGCATTGTAGACGGCGTGGAGATACCCGATCCCACCAAAAACAAGGTAGCGCGGTTCGTGCGGGACTGGGGCTACAACGGGTTTTACATCGGCAACACTGCCGCCGTCGTGGCGACTGACCCGGACGACATGCGGGCGCACCCAAACCCGATAGGCCCGGACAATGACAGCTACTTGATGATGCTTGCCACGCTTCCGCTTATCGTGGTGGGTTGGGGCAATGAAGCGGACCCGGCGCGGGCGCGCATTGTAGCCGGAATTCTCCGCAGTTTTGGCGCGGAGTTATGGTGCCTTGGGGTAAATCAGAATGGCTCACCTAAGCACCCCCTTTACCTGCCGTACTCCACGCGGCTGCAGCGCTTTGAATCGTATTGACGCGCCCGTTAACTGCGGGGCATAATCCTACAATGACTCAAATTAAACTCCCAAAAAAAGACCGCGTAGCGCAACTGTTGGCCGCCGCTTTGGACCTCGCCGTAAAGGTTGGCTACAACAACGTGACGCGTGAGGCCATCGCACAGCGCGCCGGGGTGGCTGACCGCCTCGTGAGCTACCACATGGGTACGATGCCCACGCTGCGGCGCGATATCGTGCGGCAGGCGGTGCACACGGAGTGCTTGCCTGTCATCGCACAGGCGGCAGTAGCCAAAGACAAACACCTCAAAAAGTGCCCCCCGGCGCTCATCCAAAAAGCACTGCAGGCCGTCCAATCCTAAGGGGCTACTGTGCACCAGCTACCCCCCGCGCTTGCGCCCCTTGCGGCATTGCGCCAATTCCTCTGTTACGTGCTGGTCCCAAGCAAGACCAAGCCCGGCAAAATGGACAAGTTCCCCGTGTCGCCACACTCCGGGGCCGTCGTCAGCGCTCACGAACCCGCCAATTGGGTGGACGCACAGACCGCGTGCGATTGCGCCACCGCGTGGGGCCCCTCCTACGGCGTGGCGTTCAGCCTGCAGCGCGGCAACAACGTGTTTTTTGTCGACTTGGATAGCCATTGGATACCCGACACCATTACAGAGACGGGCGAATTTATCCCGGCCCATTGGTCCCCGTTGGCCCTGCAGATTGCGGCCATGTTCCCGGGTGCCTACATGGAGCGCTCACAGTCCGGCAAGGGCATGCACATTATCGGGGTGGGGACCGCGCCGGAGCATAGCTGCACCGATCACCCCCGGGGCCTTGAGTTCTACACGGAAGGCCGCTTTATCGCGCTCACAGGGCACGAGGCCTGCGGCAACGTGGCTACCGACCACACCGCCGCCTTGCACACGCTCACGGCGGCCCTGTTCCCCCCGGGCGGTAACAAGCATGAAGGGCGCTACATTCTCACGTCGGAGCCTGTCCCGGAGTGGCGCGGGCCTACGGATGATGACGACCTGCTGCGGCGCGCGCTCAAGTCATCCAGCGCGGCGGCGGTGTTCGGCAACCGTGCGAGCTTCGCGGACCTTTGGGAATGCAACACGGCGGCGCTCACCGTGGCTTACCCCGATAAGGACAAGCCCTACAACTTTAGTGAAGCGGACGCGGCCTTAGTGTCGCACCTCGCATTCTGGACCGGCAAGCACGGTGAACGCATCAAGGCGCTAATGCAGCGTGACGATTGCAAGCTACACCGGGACAAGTGGGACCGCGCGGGCGATGACTACCTGACGCGGACCATCTGCGAAATTCTCGCCAAGGGCGGGGACGTGCTGCAAGACAATCCGCCGGAGCCGTCAGCACTGCCCAACGCGGCACCCATGGCCCCCGAACAACGCCTCGTGACGGGCAGCACGTTTCTAGGCGTGGCGGCACAGCGTGACCTTTTCAAGGGATGCGTATACGTGCGGGGCCTGCATCGCGTGCTTGTGCCCGGCGGCCACTTGCTCAAGCCGGACCCTTTTAACGTGGAGTTTGGCGGCTACGCGTTTGCCATGGACGATACCAACAGCGCCACGACCAAAAAGGCATGGGACGCGTTCACACAATCCCAAGTGCTGCGCGCGCCGATGGCCGACACCGTGAGCTTCAAGCCTGACCAACCGTCGGCCACCATCACGGACGATGCCGGACGCAAGCGCGTCAATATCTGGTGGCCTGCAGAAGTGCGGCGGCTGGTGGGGGACGTGAGCCCTTTCCTAGACCACCTCCGCCGCGTGCTGCCCGACGAACGGGACCAAGCGCTATTGCTGTCATACATGGCCGCGTGCGTACAGTACAAGGGTAAAAAATTCGGCTGGTGCCCCGTGCTGCAGGGCGCGGAGGGTAACGGAAAAACCCTTTTTAGCCTGTGCGTTGCCATGGCCGTGGGCCAACATTACACGCACTGGCCGCATGCGCAGGACTTGGCGAGCCCATTCAACGCGTGGTTAGCAAACAAGGTGTTTATTGCGGTGGAAGAGCTATACAGCCAAGAACACCAGCAAGAGATTATCGAAAAATTCAAGACCATCATTACGGGCGCGATGGGCATACAAATTCAAGCCAAGGGCGTGGACCAATACAGCACGGAGATATGCGCCAACGCCATGGCGACCACGAATTACAAAACCAGCGTGCGCAAGACCCCGGACAATGCGCGCCGGTTCGGCATGTTCTTTACGGCACAGCAAAGCAAAGACGATATCGAGCGCAGCGGCATGGGCGGGGACTACTTCCCGCGCCTCTACGGTTGGCTCAAGGCGGATGGCTTCGCTATCGTCTCCGAACTGTTGCACACCTACCCTATCCCCGACGAATACAACCCGGCCACCACGCTGCACCGCGCCCCGCACACGTCTACAACCGACACGGCAATAACGGAATCACGCGGCGGCATAGAGCAACAAATTATGGAGTTCGTTGCACAAGGGCGCACCGGCTTTGCGGGCAACTGGATAAGCTCCGGCTACCTCGATAGCCTCTTAGACGCGCTTAACATGGGGGCCAAAATCCCGCACAGCAAGCGCCGGGAAATGATGGCAGGCCTAGGTTACATCCTGCACCCGGGGTTGCATGACGGGCGCGTAAACAATCCAGTGGACCCGGACGGGCGCAAGGTGCAATTGTTCGTCGTGAAGGGCGCACAAGAGGCGCACATTGTGGGCGCGGCGGAGATTGCCAAGGCGTACACGGCAGCACAGAAAACAAGCATAGGTGTGAAATAAATCACTTGCGCGGCGCTAATTGATGTATTACATTAATACCCATCAACAACGCAAAGGACCCGCAAAATGTCTACCCCCGCCAAAATTGAAGTGTTCAAAGTTCCCGGCCAACTTCACCGCCCTTACGAGGCCGCCGTAAACCGCAAGACCCTTTGCACCGACGCGGGCAAGGTCCGCAAATTCGCTACGGCTACCGCCGCCCGACTGGCCGCACAACGCAGCGTGATTGGTGTGAAATGAAAGCCGCACCACGCCGCAAAGTCGTTTCCAGCCATAAATCCAACATGGGCATGAACGCGCATAACTACTTTACGTGTGTGTTGTCCTGCGGGCACGAGGCCACCGCCTACGGGCGCATGCCGCCCGGTGGGTATGTGCACGAGGCCCCCAAGTCGTGCGAATGCCGCAAGTGTTTGAAAGCGGCCCCCGCACCCAAGGAAACCGGCCCGCAGCGTATTGGGTTTGGCCCAGCGTTCTACCCGCTCGGGGGTGACAAATGAAAGCCTTTATAACCGTCTGGTTGGTCAGCATGCTGGTTATCGGCACGGTCATGCTTATGGCAGGCAATACCGTTGGGTTCGTCTGTACCGCCGGGGTACTGCTGGCGCTGGTGTTCGGCCTCGTGGCCTTGATGGGTGAGGTGTTCGCATGAAGCTCTTTATTTTTATCTGCTTTGCGTTGCCCGTTGCCTTTGTGGCGTTTATCGTGTGGGTGTGGGTGCTGGTTACTGCAGAGGCCAAAGAGTGGGACGCCTTCAAAGTTGCCCACGCTTGCCGCGTTGTCGCCAAAGTAGACGGGTCTGTGTTCAATACTTTCTCCGTGAGCCCCAAGGGGCAAATGGTTATAGGTGTGGGCTCCACTCCGGATAAAACCGGATGGCTCTGTGACGACGGCGTGACGTACTACAAATGACCGCCGATATACGCACCATCCGCCGCACGTTTTCTCGATACCACCCAAAGATAAGGACTTTGCAAAATGAATGTATACACCGCTGAATTTCACGGAGTGTGGCTCGCCGGGTACGCTGTTGTTATCGCCCGGGGCGACAAGTCCGCAATGAAGCTCTTACTGGCCGCTTTGGCCGCCGCTAACCTGCCGCAAGCGGAAGCGCCTACCCTTACCTTATTTTGCGTTGCCGCGTCAAATACGCCCGCCACGGTGAAAATTCTCGCTAACGGAGATTACTAGCCGTGAACGCAGACAGCACCGGCATGCGCAAGGTTCGTAAGGGCGCGCTCGTGGTGCTGGACGACCTCGTAGGACGTGTGGTCAAGGTCAACCGGGGTAACTGCATGGTGCAGTGGCCCGGGGTCCGTTACGCCCGTTGCCACGCCTGCCGGGATGTAGCTCTGTTGGCCCCGTCGGCCTTTACAAAATCGACTTGCGGCTTTGTGCAAATCCGGTTAATCTGACCGTCTCGTAGTTGCCAAACTTGAGACTCCAATCCACCTAAAGGAGAATCTGTCATGTAGCTCTATCGTCTCCCCCATCGCGAAGAATCGGAAGAGAAAAGCCCCGTTAACCCTCAAAAGTTGCGGGGCTTTTTGTTGACGGCAATTAATTGTTGTATTACATTAATACCCATCAACAACGCAAAGGACCCGCAAATGTCAAAAATTATTGTTTCCGGCACCTGCCCCCTAACCGCTTCCGCGTTATATGTTCGTGAAATAAAACCGGGTCTTATCACCCGGGGAGCCGTGGGAGATTGGGGGTACACAAACGAAGTAAATAAAGCGGCAAGTCTGAGCGTGTATCACGCGGACCGTGCTTGGTGCGACATGAGCGCCGCAGGCTTGAAACCGCAGATACTCAGCGCTTAGCCCTTGAGGGTTTGTAGTACCGTGTCTTCCGCGTACTTGATGCGGCGGCGTAGGTCCTTGGCGCTGGCCTTGAGCTTGGCGGCACGACAGACACGCTCCTTTTCCCGTAGCTCCACCACAGTGCGGGCCGCGTTGACCGCGCGGTAGTGGAGCGTGAGGCTATCCATTGCGGGCGCACCGCTTTACCCAGGCTAACTGCTTGGCACAGTCTGGGTGCTGCAGGTGTCGAGTTACGCGCCGGGCGCTTCGCCGGTCTTTACGGCGTTGGGCCGACGTGGGCACCATCACCCATTCCCGGGGCGTGCCGTCCGCGTAGCGCACTGTGACGCGCGGGAAGCAGCCGGGGGCGCTCATGCTGCGGGCCTTAGTTCTATTTCCGTGTTGCCGTGCTTGGTAGCGTTGGTGCGGTAGGCTGACAATTCCAGATGCTGCAACAACAGGGCCACCACGGTGCATAGGTCCTTGTGCGATAGGGCCTCAAGCTCCCAAAGGTATTGGTCCTCTATGGGCTCGCCTCGTTGGTTTACTCGTGGCATTTTGGCCCCCGTAATCCCATGGCGGCGCGTTTCACATCCGGGGGCGCTATGCTTTTGATAGCTGGTTGCGCCCGTCCTGTTTGGGTTGCAGGCTCTGGTGCAAAGTATTTTTCCAGTGCCCGGGCGTCCGCAATACCTCGCTGGTAGGCCTTGCGTTCCGCGTAAGTGGTCAGGTCTGCGGGCCAATCCGGGTAACCGTAACCCAATACTTCGCCCGGCAAGCCGAATTGCGGCCCTGTGGCGCGCTTTTCGGGCTTGGGTTGATGCAGAGGTGGCCGCCCGAAGCCGCAGCGCGTTGCCGGGGCTTCCGTGCAATGAGCGGGGGAAGGGCAACCGGTGCACACTTTGGGCACCCGGGCATCACCCGGGCCGGTGGCATCGCATGCGCCATGGGATTGGTGGCCGCATTCGGGCCAGTGGGGGCAGTCGCCTATGCTCATGGTGTATGCCTTTCAGCCTCTGCGGCAAAGAATGCGGAACGGTCGTACAGCACGCGATATTGCGCCGGGTTGCCCCATTCGGTTTGGCCCTCCGCCCATTCACGGTTGATGGCGGCCACGTGTTGCAGGCTGGCCGGGTGCTTTTCCAGTGCTGCAATTTCGTCGTCGGTAAACATGGTCAGGCGTTGGACGTGGCGGACCCTGATGCGGGAACGCACGAGGGTAACCGCTACCAACAGGCCAAGCAACCAAAACGCTACGGCTAGGAAAATGTCTACATTCACGATGCGTACTCCTTGAGAAATTCGGCAAGTTGGGTTTTGCCCGGGAACTTGCGTTCTATGCAGGCGTGGTGGTCTTGGTAGGACGCACGGAACGTGCCCACCTTGTCACGGTAGGCGATGAGACGCCCGCCGGTTAGCTCGATGTGGCCGCCGGTGCTGTTGTTGGCGGCTTCCACAGAATCCAGCAAGTCCTTCACGGTTTCGCACGGCTTGCAGTTAATGCCGGTTACCGCCCCGGGCAGGCCTGTTACCCACATCATGCGGAGTGATGCGGCGTTACTTCGGACAACGCGGGGGCCACGCATGCGCCGTAGTTCAATAGCCAACTGTTACGCCCGTCATGGTCTACGGGCAGTTGACGAATAAGGCCTTCCGCCCACTTCACGCGGTCGGAGCCGCTTTGAATTTCAGCGGGCGTAAGTGCGATAAAGTGAGCAGAGTTGAATGGGGCTACCCGGGACGCAAGGCGGCGGATGGCGGCCAGTCGTTGGGACATGTAGGGGGCGTCTTCCCCCGCACGCCATCCGCCGCACAATTCATCCAATAAGGCATCAAGGGCCATAGCACCCGGGGGCCCGTACTCCGTGCGCACCGACACGTTACCCACGGTGGCAACCTCTGCTGTGACGGGGCCGTGTGGCGCAACTGCAGGCGACATGGACAGATGCGGCGCGGGGCGCGGGTTACCCCATTCGGTTGTGCCGCATTTGCAGTAAGCAAACGGTTCGTCCGGGTCAAAGTCGAAAGGCGAGCGGCAGACGGTGCAGCACGGCCAGTAGTCCAACCGCGTGGAGGGCTCCGGCATCGCGGCCAGTTCGTCCCGGGCCTCTTTGAGCGCTTCCGTTGCGGCGGTGCGTTGGTCCGGAGCCCACGCGAACGCGGCAGGGAAAATGCAGGATTCAAGGTGCTGCAGGGCGCGGACGATTGAAGGGAATTTCATGATGCTTTATCCTTTGCGGTAACGGGTGAAGGGGCGAACGGAAGGGAGGCTATCCAGCACGAGGGCGGGCAGTACGACCACTGCCGCCGCTGCAGCCTGTTGCTTGCGCACGCGTTTAAACGTGGCCGCCACATCGGTGTGGTACATGTCTACACGCTCCGTGCCGGGCGGGATGTGGATTTTGTGGGCCATGGGGTAGCGTTTCATGCTGTGGCGTCCTTAAGGATGCGCCGGGCGGCCTCTATGGCCTTGGCGCGGTTGGTGATGCTTTCGGGGGTTTCGCCTGCGGCAGGAATCCACGGCATGCCCCGGTGTACGGTTTCCATGAAGCTAAGCAGGCCACCACCCAGTTTGTGCAGGTCCGTGTAGCTCGTGAGGCCCGCCACGGCGCAGAGCATGTCTATCTGCTTGATGGCGTCGGCTTTAACGGCGGGGTTGGTCATGGTGCTTTGCGTTATAAAGGGTGAATGGGGTACCGGCGGTCATGGCCGCTTGCATGGCTTGGAAGCTCTGCACGTGCGCCCGGCGGGTGAGGGACTCCGTGAGGTGTCGGGCGTGCATGTAGTTGACCTTACGCATTGGCTTTGTGATACGCCCGTGCGTACTCCAACATTTGTTCATCTGAATACGCCCAACCTACCGGGCAGGTGTCGGTAGCTTCCGTGCCCTTGGGGAGCGGCGGGATAACTTCCACCTTGGCGGGCGCGGGGTGGTTTAGTCGGTAGGCACGCTCTAGCAGTTCCGACATTGCGAAAAACCCCATTACCTTACCGTTTACGATCCATGAATGGCGCAACCTGTTTGGCGGGCGGGGCAATTGAAGCCGCACACCGTACCCCTCAATCGTAGCCATTGCGTGCCCGTCGCTGGTGGTGTGTGCAGCCTCCACCATGGCTACAAGGCGTTTAACGGGGCTCATGCGGGCCGCCCTGCAGCGACGGCACGGACGTTGGCGGGCATCGTGTCATCATGCGCGATGATTACGAAAAACTCCGCTTGCTGTGCGGGGGTCAGTGCGCGGAAGGCCTCGATAGCCCGGGCTTGTGCGTCAGGGGTGATTGAGGGTGCGCGCCCGAAACGGCCAGTGCCGGGGAACGTCATGTGTGCGGGCTGGTACTCCGGGTTCGGCAGGGTTTCCATGGTGCCGCCCTGCACGGGTTTAGCGGCATTGAACAGGCGGGACACCACGGGGTAGGACAAGGCGCGATTGTCTACCGCCCATGTAGCACGATACTTTTTGGTTTCGTCTGACAGTTTCACCGTGACGCTGTGACCGTTGATTTCCGCCGTAGCCGTACGTGCGCGCACGTTCTGTGCTTGATGCTCAAGGGCGATAAGTTGCTGGGCAATCGTGGTCATGGTGTGTAGCTCCGTTGGGCTGTTGATGGGTATTAATGTAATACAACAATTGCGGTTTGTGTGTGAACTAATTCACGTATTACATTAATTATTCTTGGAGTCCCACCCAAATCATTAGCCATACCCCCGCCGCCCACGTGAGCCCGAACATGAGGCACACTGCGCATACATACAAGTAGACTTTGTGCCTCATGGTGCGTCTCCGTAATACCCCGTACGCCCTAGCAGGGCGCGTGCATCGTTTATGCTTTCCTGCGCAGAGGGTGTGCGGTTTCCCTGCGGGTGCCCCTTCGCCGCGTAGAAAATCATCGTGTGTAACGCCTGCTGTAGCTCCCACGTGGTATCCGGGCGCTTTGCGGCCTTGGCGAAGTTGCGCAAGTAAACGAACGTCAAACCGATATTGAGCGGCAGGAATCCCCACGCGTCGGCGGCCCATGTATACGCGAACCACAGCACCTGCCCGGCTAGGGCCATGTACCAACCGTGCCGGGGGTTGCTTCCGGCCAGCCACATGGCGCACAGGGTCCAGACGGATAGCAGGTAGGGGAGGATTGTTAGCCACGTCATGACGCAGGCCAGAAACACCGGGCACACTCAGGCGCGGCAGGGTGGTTAGGCTGCCCACATCGCTTGCAGTCTTTTTGACTAGCCATCGCGGGGACAAACACCGCCGGTAAATTGTGGTTCACCAAGGTGTGAGTGGGCAAACCTAGCAGGCATTGCGGGACGCAAACCGCGCGGCCTTGCTGCAGCACATGCTCTACCTGCACACGGATATGCGGGCTCATTTCAGCACCGCCGTAACTTGCACGCACTGGCCATCCAATGCCGTGCTGTTGCGTTGGCGGTCGGTGTGCTGCGCAAAGACAATGCGCCTCACGCGTTCGCATTCCCCCACCGTGGCAAACATGCCCAACGATGCCGGGGGTATTTGCGCGTAACTGCCCGCATAAGGCAACGTAAACAAAACCCACACAAGTGCGGTGTTCATGGTGCGCCGCCTTGCTTGTAGACGTTGTAATTGCCGCTTTCCAACTCATGGCCCCGTGGCGTGGCAATTTGGATATTGTTGGTAGGTGCGTGCACGTCTACTGTTAGCACGGCAACCGGCGGCGCGATCATGCGTTTATTCCATGCCGCCACGCTCGGGGCCGTTGCGCCGCAGTCATCGCAGCCGGGCTCGTTGGTGTACTCGATTCCATCAACCGGGCCGGACAGGCCGGCCGCCGGGTCCAGATTGGTGGAGCCACAGAACGGGCAGCGCTCAAGGTGCACCATGGTTATGGAGTGCGCGCCGTCCTTGTGGCTCTCGTGCAGTTCGTACTCGGGGCCGAATTCTTGAAACTGTTTCGCCAGCGCGTCCGGGGAAATGCTGTACCCCTCGCCGTATTCCTGTACCAGCGCGATGGCTTGGGCGCTGATGGCACTGATGCGGCAAGGGGTGCCGGTGGCCTTGTGCTGCAGGGTGATGCCGATAGCTACATGCATGTTAGGCCTCGCTGTTCTGGAGGGATACGAAGCGGTTGTAGCTGCGGAGATACGCGGGGTTGAGGTTGTCCCGGTATTCGCCTACCGCGTCATTCACGGGGGATGCCCACGATTTGCCGTTATCGGACGCCTGCGTGTGCACCAATGTGCCTTCAAAGCCTGTTCCGTTATGGCAATGCACGAGGTAGACGCCGCCCGTTCGGGTGTCTTGCATCAAGCGGGGGAAAGTGATGGCGCTCGATGCGCGGGGTGCGGGTTCTTGGTCGTAAGTGGTCACAGGCATGATGCGGGTCCTTGGTTAATTAAAGTAGACGAATGCTACCACCAGTTAACGGGGCCGTCAACTACCTAGGGAATCCACTCACGCGGGGGAGGCTCCGGACGCCGCAAGCCTAAGCGCTCGTTACGCTCCCGGATGAGTTCCGCCACCTCTTCCGGCGTGGCCTCCCGCATCTTTGGCGGCGCTGGTGGCGTGGGTGCCTGCGGTGCGCGGCCACGTTGGGCGTCCAGCAACTGGCTATAGGCTAGAACGGCGGCCACGTCGTCCGGGTGGTGGGAATATTGGTACAGCACATTACCGGTGCCCCGGGCGCGCGCTGCAGCGTTCAGGCGGTAAGCGTGGGCTGTGCGGCTGGCCTTCAAGCACTCCACACAAGCGCAACTGTCCGTACGGCGTGCAGCGGTGTGGCCGTTGCGGCAAGGCTCCCCCGTGAAGTACGTCAGGACGCCAGACGCTAGCGCCGATTTACGGGTAACAATAGAATTAGGCATAGGTTAGTATAGGTTTTTAACCGTAAATCGGGTAACCGGAGGCGAAAAAATCCAGAAGCAAAATAAATATAGTAATAGGTTAGGGTTAGGAGCGTATACTACTACTATACCTATTACTATAGCATTTGCACTTACAGTATTTATTTCCGGTTATCCGGTTAAAGTAGATAAAAGATAATAGAATCAACAACTTAACTTAACCGGACGCCCCGGGTAACTAACCGAAAGTACGGGTAAAAGATGGCTGTAACCTACGTTAACCCTAGAAAAGCGCTGTTTGCATCGTTGTACGTGGATGCCATGTTCGTGGATGGCGTACCTTGCACACCCAACGCTACAGAAATAGCCGTAAAGGCTGGATATAGCAAAAAGAGCGCGCACAGTCAGGCTCCCGCGCTACTAGCAGACCCGTTAGTGCAGGAGGCGGTTAACTTGCGTCTACAAATGCACGTTGCAAAGACCGGCATCACAACGCAGGACATATTCAATCACTTTGCGGATATCGCGCTAGCTGACCCCAACGACGTGGTTGCGGTGCGTACGCTCTGTTGCCGCTACTGCCACGGCGTGGGCCATGCGTACCAATGGGAGCCCGACGAATACGCACAGGCCGCCATGGAGCAATACAGCATAGACCCGCAAGCACCGCCGTTGACGTGTGAAGGCGGCACCGACTGGAACCACACGCTACCGCCGCACCCTGAGTGCCCCAAGTGCCGGGGGGACGGTACGCGCGACGTGCATCTAGCGGACACCCGCAAGCTATCGCCGCGTGCGCGTAAACTTTATGCCGGGGCCAAGTACACCAAGTACGGTATAGAGGTTCAACTGCACAGCCAGATGGAAGCGTGGCAAACGCTCGCCAAAATGTCCGGTGCGTTCGTGGAGCGCAGGGAGCACAGCGGCCCCGGCGGCGGACCCATCAAGACGGCTAGCGTAAACGTCACGCTACCGGTAGACGCGCAAGACGCGGCAAAGATTTACGCCGCCCTTATGGAAGGCAAAGCCCCAACATGATTGAGCCGCGTCTACATTTCCCCCACGACTTCCGCAAGCCCGACTACGCGGCAGTCTTTCAGCACCGGCTGGACAAGTTGCAGGTGTTGCGCAAGGACCCTAGCCTGATGGCTGCGGCCAAGATGTTCTACAAGGACAACCCCATACAGTTCATCATTGATTGGGGCTGCACGTTTGACCCGCGCTTACCGCCGATGGGGTTACCCGCTACCTTGCCGTTCCTGTTGTTCCCCCGGCAGATTGAGTTCCTGCAGTTCGTGTTGCGCAAGGTGCAAGAGGGCGCGCCCGGAGTCGTACCCAAGTCGCGCGACGTGGGCATTAGCTGGTGCATGGTGGGGCTGGCCTGCACACAATGCCTGTTCAATGAGGGCGTTGTAGTTGGCTTCGGGTCACGTAAGGAGGAGTACGTAGACAAACTGGACAGCCCTAAATCGCTGTTCTACAAGGCGCGCATGTTCATGCGGTTACTGCCGGTGGACTTTCGTAACGGGTGGCTTGAAAAGACAGACGCGCCCTTTATGCGCTTGAAGTTCCCTGCAACCGGCAGTGTGATAACAGGCGAAGCAGGCGACAATATCGGACGGGGCGACCGAACAACCTACTACGTTGTAGACGAATCGGCCCACCTTGAGCGGCCAGCACTGGCAGAAGACTCATTGAGCGCAACTACCAATTGCCGATTAGATGTATCGAGCCTGAACGGCCCCAACAATCCGTTTGCGCGCAAGCTCACCAACCCAAAAATAGAAAAGTTTGCATTCAGTTGGCGAGACGACCCGCGCAAGGATGAGGCGTGGTATCAAAAGCAAAAGGACGAACTACCAGCGGTGACGGTTGCGCAAGAGATTGACATGGACATGAATGCATCGGTTACCGGTGTGGTCATCCCGCAGGCGTGGATACAGGCCGCCGTAGACGCGCACGTAAAGCTAGGCATCAAGCCCACCGGCCAACGCCGTGGCGCTATGGACGTGGCGGACGAGGGGCAAGACTCGTGCGCCTTTGCTGGTGCGCATGGCATCCTGCTTGAGTTCATGGAGGAGTGGAGCGGCAAGGGCGACGACATTTACGGCAGCGTTGAAAAGTCGCACGCCATTTGCCACGCTCAAGGCTACAAAGAGTTTCGCTACGATGCGGACGGCATGGGCGCAGGCGTTCGGGGCGACTCACGCAAGATAAACGAACACGCACCGTATACGCACGAGACATGGGGCACCGTGGGTAAGGCGGAGGCCATGCCGTTCCGTGGCTCCGGCAAAATCGTAAACCCTGAGCTAGCTATCCCAACCGCCGTACCCATGGAATACAACGACGCGGCGGAGCGGACCAATGAGGATTTTTTCGCCAACCACAAAGCACAAGGGTGGTGGGACTTGCGCGTGAGGTTTCAACGCACCTACCGTGCAGTAACGGAGCTTCACGAGTACGACCCGGACAGCCTTATTAGCCTGTCGTCACGCATGCCGGACCTCGCGCTACTGATTGCAGAATTGTCGCAACCTACCTACACTCAGAACGGCGCGGGTAAAATCATCATCAACAAGCAACCGGACGGTAGCCGTTCGCCCAATCGCGGGGACGCTTGCATGATTGTGTTTGCCCCGTCCGAAAAAGTCCCGCGCTCTATCTTTGACGATTAATTGAGGTTTACCCATGTGGCCCTTCACCAAACCCGCCCGCCCTGCACGCACCACCGCAGCCACACCACCCAAGGCAACCGGGTTTGAACTGATAGCCGGGTATGACCGGGACGCCATGGACGCGGAGGCCACCACGCTGCACGAGAGCGCCGTTAAACGCGCGTTCCGCAAGACGCCCCATGAGCACATGCGCGTAGGCAAGCCGGGCGGGACGTTCGCCATGGACGACGCCACCGGCTTGCTATCGCGGGCCAAAGGTGCCTACAGCTTGGCGCGTGACACCATCCCCGAGATTGCCCTTAATTGGTTTGCGTCCTACTCGTTCCTTGGCTTCCAAGTGTGCGGCCTCATCGCGCAACACTGGCTTGTCAACCGGGCGTGTGAGGTGCCCGCGCGTGACGCGGCGCGCAACGGCTACACCTTGGTCAGTGCGGACGGGGAGGAACTTGAGGCCAAGGTAGCCCACCGCATTGCTGTGGCGGATAAGAAATACGGATTGCGTCAGCAGTGTGTAGAGTTCGTGAAAATGGGCCGCGTGTTCGGTATACGCATTGCGCTTTTCAAGGTGGAAAGCCCGGACCCGCTTTACTATGAACAACCGTTCAACCCTGATGGCATCCGGCCCGGCAGTTATCGCGGCATCGTGCAGGTAGACCCCTATTGGTGTTCGCCGGAGTTGTCCGAACGTAGCGCGGCGGACCCAACGGACGCGATGTTCTATCAGCCGACATGGTGGATTATCAATGGCCGCCGCTACCATCACACGCACCTTGTCATCATGACCGGACCGGAAGTAACGGACGTGCTGAAACCCTCCTACATGTATGCAGGCCTGTCGATACCACAGCAAATGTGGGAGCGTGCCTACGCTGCAGAGCGCACAGCAAACGAGGTGCCTATCCTCACGATGACCAAACGCAGCACCATTCTGTATACGGACATGGACAAGGCCGTAGCCAATGAAGGCAAGTTTGTTGAAAAGCTCTTAGCGTGGGCGCGGTTCCGGGACAACATGGCTATCAAGGTAGCGGGCACGGGGGACAAGATTGACCAGCACGACACCACGCTTACCGACGTAGACGCGGTGGTTATGAATCAATACCAAATCTGTGCGGCTATCGCGGAAATGCCGGTAACCAAACTGATGGGCACGAGCGTAAAGGGCATGAACGCTACAGGTGAGTACGACACGGAAACCTACCACGAGTCCCTAGAGTCCGTGCAGACCAACGACATGGAACCGCTCGTAAACCGGCACCACATTTGCCTTATCCGCAGCGAGATTGCCCCGGCGCTGGGTGTTGCGCCTTTTGACGTGTCGATTGTTTGGAGCCCGCTGGACGTGCCGACCAGCAAGGAACAGGCGGAGACGAACAAGCTCAAGGCGGAGACGGACAAGGCGCTCATGGAAGCGGGCGCTATTGACGGCATGGACGCGCGGGACCGTCTACGCGGGGACAAGGAAAGCGGCTACACGGGCCTTGCGGAAGTGAGCAACGCGGACCCGCTCGTAACGCCCGGCCCCACGGTCAGCATGGACGCCTCACTGTTTGACGTTGCGACGGGTTGCTATGCGGAGGCGGAACTTATCACCAACCAGACCTACATAGATGACGCCATCGTAGCGGCCAAGCTGGTGGAGCGTGACTTTACCGTGCAGATATCGCCGGAGTTCATCACGTCTGCAGGCAAGCGGGTACGCGTCATCATTGACGGGCACCACTCGCTGCAGGCCGCGCTCCGTAGCGGCAATATGCCGGTGTTCGTTGAAGGCGACTACACGGACAGCGACTACGTAAACGCGGTGGTGCAGCGTGGTTAAAAAGCGCGGCCCTTTGTTGACCAAAAAGCGGCAGGCCTACGTAGACGCGCGGGAATCCGTGACGCTCAAGGGAACCGTACTGCAGCCGCCCGCAGGCGTAGAGGAGCGCTACTACCGGGAGATAAACGCGCTTGTCACGCAAATGACGCGGCAATGCACGCGTGAGATAACGCGGCTATTCAAGGACCCGGCGGCGGTGACGTTCTTTGCCACGGACGCCAGCATATCCAGCCAATCGCGCATTTTGGTTAACTCCCTGTCCGACCGATTCAACGCACTGTTTGCCAAGCACGCCAAGCCCATTGCGGAGCGCATGGTAGAGGGCAACACCAAGGCCAGCAAGACCGCGCTTCACTCCAGCATGCAAAAGCTATCCGGCGGAATGTCGCTCAAGACTTCGCTCATAACGCCTGACCTTGTAGACATTTATAAGGCAAGCGTGGCTATGAACGTCAGCCTCATCAAGTCGATAGCGGCCAAGTACCTGCAGGACGTGCAAGGTGCGGTGATGCGTTCAATTACCAGCGGCAACGGTCTACAGGATTTGGTTCCGGCGCTCGAACAGTACGAGGGGCAAACCCACCGCCGCGCCAAGAACATTGCGCTAGACCAGACGCGCAAGGTATACAACGGTATCAACCGTGAGCGTATGACGGCAATAGGCGTCAAGCAATTTCAATGGCACCACAGCGGAGGCGGCGCGCACCCCCGCCCGCTGCATGTTGAAATGGACGGCAATATTTATTCATTTGACGACCTCCCGGTAATAGATGAGAATACCGGCGAAACAGGCATCCCGGGTGATGCAGTAAACTGTAGGTGCACAATGTCACCCGTGTTTCAATGGAATAAACCAAAGTCATGAGCGCACGCCAGTACGACGATAACGGCTACTACGAGATAAAGGGAAACCCTTTGTCCCGGGTAGGCGTGTTCCCGTACTTGGGGCGTCAACTGGGTTTGACCGGAGACGACGCCACCAAGGTTTACCGCGTCTACCGCCCGGCGGAAGAGCTAGGGCACCCGGATTGCGTGAACAGTTTTCGCCTGATGCCCATCATTGATGAGCACACCATGCTAGGCCCCAAGGCCATGCAGGAAAGCCCAACCGCAATGCCTGCGGAATCCAAGGGCGTGCACGGTGTGATTGGCGATGAGGTTTACTACAAAGATGGTTGGTTGCGTGGTAACCTCAAAATGTTTTCAAATTTCTTGCAGGCAAAAGTAGACGCAGGGGTGCGCGAACTGTCTGCAGGTTACCGCTGTATTTATGAAATGGTGGGAGGCGCTTTTGAAGGCCAACCCTATGACGCGATACAGCGGCAAATCAGGGGTAACCATGTTGCCCTTGTACCAGAGGGACGCATGGGGCCAGAGGTGGCCGTGATGGACCAGACTTTCACATTCACTTTTGATTTAAAGGATGCCATCATGGCCGACCCAAAAGACAACGCACCGCCCGCAAAAAAGGCTCTTTCCCTTGAGGAAATCACCGCAACCCTTGGCGAGATTGGCCCACAGTTGGCCGCGCTCAATGAGGCCGTTGCCAAAATTGGCGTGAAGGCTCCGCCCGCTGATACCGACGTGGTTGTAGACGGCAAGCCCGGCGAACCCTCCGACGGCAAACCGCCCGTGCATCCTGCTGTTGCTGCCGACAAGGAAACCGCCGCAGCCATCGCGGGCATGGACGCCGCTATCAAGACCATGGCCGCATCCGTCACCGCTCTGGCCGGTACGGTGCAAGCCATCAAGGACGGCGGCAACAAATCCGCTATCGGCGAGATTGCCCAACGTGATGGCCTCGTGAAGCGCCTCGCACCGCACATCGGCACGTTTGACGCTGCTGACAAGACGTTGCAGGAAGTTGCCGTCTACGGTGTGGAGAAGCTCAAGCTCACCACGCCCAAGGGCAGCGAATTGATTGCGCTGGATGCCTACCTGACCAACCGTCCGGTTGAATCCACGGTGCGCATGGCTGACGCCATGGACGCTGCACCAGCCACGCCGGGCGCTTTCGTGTCCAAGTTTCTTGCAACCGCTGACGCTGAATAAGGAGCGCACATCATGAAAAAATCCTTCCTCTCCTCTTTGGCTGCGGTTACAAGCCTGATGGCTGCGGCGGCCCCCGCTGTCGTTGCCCCGGTGCAGCGTGCGGCCACGCTCACCTACTACCATGTCGGTGTGGTCATGGCGCAAGCCAAGGCCGCTACCGGTGAAGCTCTGCGGGGCTACATGGCGCGCGGCGGCCTGCTGTTGAACGCGTTTCAAAGCACGGTAGGTGCTACGCTGGGTTTCGGCGTCATCGGTGAACTGGCCTTTGAGGGCCCGCTTCGCTCACAGCCTGCCATCATCAACCACGGTACGGCGGCAGATATCATGATTGGCCGCTGGTTCACGCTGGACGCTGCAGGCACGGCACAGCCGGGCGGCACGGGGGCCATCGGTGGCGTCCTGTCCAGCCCCAAGGAATACAGCACCGCCGGTACTGCCGGTAACGCGTTGGCCCCTACCCTGCTGGTGCCCACCGGTACGGTCGGTGAGTTCGTCTACATGGGTGCCATCATCGTGGCCGCCCCTGCAGCCGTGGCTATCGGTGCCGCCGCCAAGTACAACACCACAACCGGCGTTATTGGCGTTGGTGCCCCGGGCGGTGGTGAAGCGGCCATCCCCAATTCCAAATTCATCCGCTACCCCAATGCCGCCGCAGGCTTGGCCGTGCTGGAACTGACCAACTAAAAAAGGCTGAAACATCATGAACGCTTCTAAAGAACTTTCCTACGTTGGCCCGCGTGCCAAGCGCGTTGCCTTCACGGCGGAAGACGCGGCGCACTATCAGGAGCTTACCCGTCTGGGCATCAACATCCCGCCGCAACGCGTGCGCCAGATGATGAAGGCCTTTGGTATGGATGACACGCAAGGCCTTGTCACCACGGCCAGCATTGCCACCCCGGTGCAGTTCCTGCAAACGTGGCTCCCCGGCCTCGTGCACGTCCTGACGCAAGCGCGCAAGATTGACGAGCTTATCGGCGTGTCTACCGTCGGCTCGTGGGAAGATGAAGAAATCATCCAAGGCATGCTGGAAAATACCGGCAAGGCCGTCCCCTACACCGACCTTGGCAACATCCCGTTGTCAAGCTGGAATCTGGCATGGGAACGCCGCACGGTGGTTCGCTTTGAACAGGGCTTTCGCGTTGGCATTCTGGAAGAGGCGCGCGCGGCCCGCATCAAGGTCAGCACGGCAAGCGAAAAGCGTGCAAGCGCCGTGCTGTCGCTGGACGTTGAGCGTAACCGCATCGGTTTCTACGGCTACAACGGCGGCACCAACCGCACCTACGGTTTCCTGAATGACCCGAGCCTTCCGGCCTACGTGACGGCAGCTACCGGCGTGGGCGGCGTGACGTGGGCCACCAAAACCTTTCTGGAAATCACGGCGGATATCCGCTCCATGGTTGCCCGTCTGCGTTCCGCTACCGGCGACAACTTTGACCCGGAAACGGCCAAATTCACCATGGCGTTGGCTACCAACGTCATTGAATACCTTGGTGTCACCAGCACCTACGGTAACAGCGTGCGCCAGTGGGCCAAGGAAACCTACCCGGGTCTGCGGTTCGTGTCGGCCCCCGAGTTGAACCTTGCCAACGGCGGGGCCAACGTGGCCTACATGTACCCCGAGCGCATCGAAGACGGCGCAACGTCTGATGATGGCCGCGTGTGGGTGCAGATGGTGCCCGCCAAATTCCAGATGCTGGGCGTGGAAAAGCTCGCCAAGGGCTACGTGGAAGACATGACCAACGCTACCGCAGGCGTCATGGTCAAACGCCCGTACGCGGTTCAACGTCTCTCCGGCATCTAAGCCGACAACCTCAAGGAAACAATCATGTCTGGTAAACAACTTTACGTCTACTCCCTGCTGTCCAGTGCCGTGCAGTACAACCTGTACGGTGAGGCTGTCGAAGGCGGCACAAAGCCCATCGTCGGGTCCGTCATCGTCAACGGCGGTGCAGGCGTGGCAGATAAAAACTTCATCACGCCAGACGGCGCGGTGATTACCGCCATCTCCGCCGAAAACGCCGAACTTATCAAGCAGGACCCGGTATTTCAACTGCACGAGAAAAATGGCTATGTGC
>Ga0181339_1000042_pt1 | contig 46612 bp, 58 predicted proteins | sample Sp13VDMM110DD_FD_130101 | JGI IMG/M metagenome (GOLD analysis project Ga0181339, IMG submission 130101) | Freshwater viral communities from Lake Michigan, USA - Sp13.VD.MM110.D.D | ecosystem: Environmental > Aquatic > Freshwater > Lake | place: USA: Michigan | collected 2013-04-23 | reverse complement strand
GGCAAGCATGACAGCAGGGCTGCTGACGCAACGATCAGTGTTCGGCGCATCCTGCACCTCCTTGATTACGGAAAGGATTGCCCGGTTCTGGGCCTCACGCACGGGATCGGGCTTCGCCAGCATGTCGATAACGCGCTGGGCTTCGGCCTTCTGGGCGGCGACAGTCGACGCCGTGTACTGGAGGATCGAGTTCTGCAGGGCGACCTGGCTTTCGACAGCTCGCTTGTGGGTCGCACAACTATGGGTTGTGATCCCTGCAACGAAGGCGAACAGAAGGAGGAAGGCGAGGCGCCAGTTCATTCGATCCACCCGGCGCGTTTTGCGTGATAAACAAACTTCTCGCCTGCGGCTCGCACGTCATCGAGTTCGGCGAGGAGCCAGCGGATATTGGTAACTTGGTCCTTGACCGGAAGCAGAGGGTTTACGGAGTGCGGTCCGAAGCGCTGCAGCTTTCCGGCCGCGGCGACCGATTCCCCTAGCTCCTCCACAAGGCGGGCCAGTGCTTGCGGCGCGTCTGTGCTTTCGGCGAACTGTTCGTGCATCAGCTTCTCCTTCGCATTGCCTCTAAAAGAACTGCTTGTATATCGCGCTTTGTGCGCAGCCGGTCCACCACCATCTCGTCAATGGTGTCCTTTGCCAGAATGTAATGGATGAACACGGGCCGGTTGTGCCCAGCCTGCTTCTGCCGCATCGGGCCTATGCGCTCGATGATCTGGTCGTGGTGCTCCAGGTTCCAGTCGACCGAGAAGAACGCTAAGATGTTGCCCCCGTCCTGGAGGTTGAGCCCGTGGCCCGCAGACGCAGGGTGTGCGAGTAATATAGGGATCTTACCCGCGTTCCATTCGCGTATTGTACGTGGATCAGCGTCCAGCGTCCGTGCCTTCGGAAACGCGTCCTGCAGTCGGGCAAGATCACTTCGGAAGTGATAGGCCACGAGGACGGGCATCCCGGCAGCTTCCTCCACCACGCTTTCGAGCGCCTTGATTTTCGCGTCGTGGACTTCACTCCAGGCCCCTTTGTCGTCTGTGTAGACCGCGCCGCTTGCGAACTGCAGCAGCTTCTGCGATCGGGCCGCGGCGTTGAACGCCTCAACCTCGGTGTCCGCCCTGAGCAGGGCGAAATATGTATTCTCCATATCCTGGTAGAGCGCCCGCGCCCGGCCCGGTAGGTCGACGTGTATGACGTTCTCGATCGGCTTGTCCACAGGCAAACCTTGTACTGTCAGGCAGATGTCGGCGAGCAGCGCCTCGATCTCGGCCCGCGCGTGGGGCAGGGGGATTACGCCGAAGCCAGAGTAATCCGGCCGAAACCAGCGCTCTGTAAAGGCAGAGAAGGATCGGCCGAGTCGTTCGCCGGCGTCGAGAAACCATGTAGGTCCCCACAGGTCAGCGATACCGTTGGGGGCAGGCGTTCCAGTGAGATTGATCCAGCGCTGGACCTTGGTGTGCGCGATCTTCGCCAAGGCTCGGGGACGTGAAGCGCCTTGGCGAGTTCGGAATCCTTTGAGCCTGGTGGCCTCGTCTGGAACCACAATAGGGAACTTCCAGTCATCGCCAACGTGCTCCTTCAACCATGGTAGGTTCTCGTAGTTCATCGTGAACACGGAGGCGTTGGAGTTGCGCAGGGCGCGTTCGCGCGCCCGCACATCCCCAACTATAGGTTGTATTTCCATGTGCGAAAGCTGGTCCCACTTCGCCGCCTCGTCGGGCCAGGTGCTCTGGGCCACGCGCAGCGGGGCCAACACGAGGGCGGGGCCGAAGCCCTCCCATTGCAGCGTGTCGATCGTGGTGAGCGTCGAGCTCGTCTTGCCCGTGCCCATGCCTGCGAACGTGGCGCCGCGGGCCACGTCGCATTGGTGGGCGACGATCTCACGCTGGTAGGGGTGCAGGAGAAGGGGCTTGCTCAAGCGAGGCCGACGGCTTTAGCGCACCGGGCGCAGCAGTTGTGGTCTATCTTTTCGATTGGCCCGATTGTCAGCCACTCCGTAAGATCCCGGCCGCAATACGTGGTCATACCGGAACGGCGCAGATGGTACACGTCAGGGTTCCACCAACGGCCGCCGTTCTTTTTAGGGCCGCTCGCTGTGTGTTTTTTGGCCGTGCAAACAGCTATTAACTCGGTCATTTCTTCCGCCTCCGCGTCACCTTGCGCCGTACCCGCGCCGCCTGCACTTTCACCGGCACGAACAGGTGCAGGCCGTCCAGATCCAGCGGCGCGAAGGTGTCCGCGTCGTTGTCCTCGGCGTCCTCCAGGATTTGGGAGAGGGGATCGCGGAGCTTTACCACGAGCCTACCCGCGACGGACGAGCGGCCAACTCAGTCTCCGCAGCGAGCCGAGACAGCAGCCGGTCCACATCCTCGACGCTGTCAACAACCCGCACCCACATCCCCGCCTTCGCCATTCTCTGGTGCTCCCGCTTCTGCGCGGCCTCGGCGTCAGCCCCCGTCCGCTTCTCCTCCACATAGGCGTGCGCGCCGGGCAACATGACCAGCTTGTCGGGCGCGTTGCGGCGCCCGATCCACTGAACTCGGCGGATCTCGCCGCCGAGTTCCTTGACGCGCTTGTTGAGGTAGGCAGAGACTTTACGTTCAAGCATTAGGCGAACTCGCTGTAGGTGAACAGCCGTTCGACGCGGTCCTCGCGCCCGTTAGCGGACGTGCGGATCTCCGTCTTGGTGGCGATGCTGAGAACTTCTATGAAATCACCCGGCGCGGTGTACTCGCTGACGAATACGGTAGCGCCTAGGCGGGTTATCTCGCGCACCCACTCCCAGAACTTTGCGGAGTCAAACGAGCCCGGCACCCCGCAATAGCCAGTTGTCCCGGCGTATGGAGGGTCGCAGTACACTACCGCACGGCTCGGCACGACTACGTCGGCGTAGCCGGCCGCTGAAAACTTAGCGCCTTGCGTGTCTTCCGCTTTCTTGAGCAAGACATTTCGGGCGGCGCTAGCATAGCGCCGCTGCCCGTCGTCTTTCGCGTAGCCGCCGAACCACTTCCCCGCGAACGAACAGCCGAAGCCGGCGAAAGCAACGAGCGGGTTGCCTACAGGTTCGTTTCGCAAGGCTTTGTACTCGTCCGCGGATAGGTTTGCCGGCGGCTCCCAGCCTTGCTGCAAGGCTTGGTACAGGCAGATCAGGTGCGCGTTAGCGTCAGAGGCGTAGCGGTTGGGGTGCTTTACGCGCCGGAGGATGTTGGCGCCCCCTACGAACGGCTCCACGTAGGCGTCTGCGCGGTCGATAAACGGCTGCATAAAAGCAACCAGTTTTTCCGCCACTCTGTGTTTGCCGCCGAAATACTGCAACGCGCCCTCCGAACCTTCCTCACAACAACGCCTTGTAACGCGCACCCTGTCAAGATTTATTTTCAACTGCCCTTTACAAGCGAGTACTTGTGAAGTACTTCAAGCATTGAAGGAGTATTCATCATGAGACGGAAGCACAAAAAAGCAAAGCCCAAGACGTTCCTTGTCGGTCGTCTAGTCTTCATCGCAGTATCCATAGCAGTCGGCGCGTTCGGTGTACTTGGCTGGATGCTCGGACCCGGCGACCTGTGGCAGCGTCTCCCGCTGGCTACACTGGCCGGCGCCGCCGCCTTTGTCGTGCCGATCTGCGCCGGTCAGCTCGGCCGCCACAAGCTCTCGGTCGTGTTCATCCTCCCCGCCGCTCTGTTCATGGGTTGGACCGCCTACTCGACCGAGCACGCCAACGAGACGCTTATCGAGGCCCCCCGCAAGGCCGCCCACGAGAAGGCGCAAGCCGCCCCCCTGGCAGAAGTCGCTGCCGCCAAGGCCCGTGTGGTGGCGCTGCAGGCCAAGCGCGACGCGATCGAGCCCGAGGTCATCACCTGCCAGCCCTGCCTCAACACCCGCGCGCAGGCCGACAAGCGCTACACCGACAAGCTCGACCGCGCTGATAGGGAAATTCGTATTGCAGAGGGCGTCGTCGATAAGAAACAACTTATGGTTGCGCCCTACCACAGTGTCGTCGAGAGCGTCTATGTCCTGGTGTTCGGCGCCCTGCTCGACCTGGTCCTAGCGGCCGGTATCTTCGGCCTGGAACACAGCGCTCGCCACGAGGCGCGCAAGCTGGAAGCAGAGAAAGCCCGTTCCAAAAAGGCAGCAGCCCGCCACGTAAAGCGCGCCAAGCCAGTTAAGACCATACCCGATGGCACGGTAACAGCGGCGGAAGAACTTGAGCTGCTGCGGTTGCGGGGCGCGCACCTTCGCGTAGTCCGGTAAGACAAACTCCCCGCGCGTCTCGTCCCACACCTCGTCGGAGGATGTGGCGACGAGACGCTTTGGGGTGTAGGCGGCCCGGTGATTGTACGCGTACTTGTAATAGTCCCCTGTCGGGTCGCTCACTCGGCCATCTCCTCCGCAGTTACCTTAGGACGCGGCCCTCTGGGTTTACCCACGGGGGCCGCTTTCGCAGTTGACGCGAGCAGACGCTGGTAGCGCTCCATCTGCTCGCACGCTTCCTTGAGCAGGGCGACGGCTTGCTCGGCGTCTGTCGTCGCGATCAGGAAGCGCATGCGCCCGGCTTGTTTCTGGTAGTCGTTGGGTTCGAACCACTTCGCCAGTGATTCGAGCTTGCGGGCGAGGAACAGGGGCTGGTCAGGTTTCAACTGACAACTCCTCGAAATGGTCAAGCGGCGCTCCGCTGGGAAACAGACGCCGCAGGTATTCCTTGCCGCCGTCCACGGCCACCTTGCCGCAACTGCACGTTTTAAAATCGTGGCGGTGCGTGCTTTCTATTTCGTCTCCGCAGCTCCGGCACTTTATGGCGTTCCGCTCTATCATTTCCTATACCTCTCCGAATCAAATCCGGCCGCCGCCAGTGGCAAGCCTTTCGTCCATTCCAGATGGCCGTGCGCGCCTGTCAGGCACTCGCACAACACGCCCGAGTTCAAGTTGCTGGTCTTGGGAACCTCGGTAATGTTCTCGTCGTGGACCGAGAGCAGCATCTCGAACCCGACTTCCGTAGCGGCGCGCATGCCGCAGGCGATCACGTCCCGCGCTGTCGCCTGCGTGGCGTTCTCGGCCAGCTTGCCGCCATAGGTTTTGATGCGATCCCATTTCCGGGTGTACTGGTTGATACCCATGTAGGTGAGCTGGGACCGCCAGACGTGGCCCGATCCGTTGCACTTGGAGCACTTGATCGCGTGCTGATCGTCGCTCGGCAAGAATGTTGCGGGGCTGACTCCGTCGGGAAACACGACTCCGTCGCCGTTGCACTTGGGGCAGGGCGACTTGCAGTCCTCGATCCGGGGCGAGGGGTAGCACAGCACCCGCCCAGACGGCAGACGCATGCGTAACCACGCTCCCTCGCGGCGGAAGTCGATACGCCCGAACGAGAAGACCTGCCCCTGGTTGTTGACCGCGTTGCGCGCGGCGTCCTCCAGCCCGTACCAGAATTTCACGGTTGCCGGGTGGGCCTTGCGCCATTGCTTGACGATCTTGACGACCTCGTCCTTGGACAGACTAAGGCCGTAGAGTTGGGCCATGGAGGCGAAGGCGCCGGCGGCGCCTTGATAGCCGCACGCGAGTTCTGGAACCTTACCACTTGTCTGGCGCTCGTCCTTCGTGACCTCGCTTGAAGGCTTGTTCAGGATGCGTCCTGCCGTGACCTTGTAGAGATCCGGCCCGCGGCCCTCGTCGTAATCCCGGAACGCCTGCAGCTTCCACGTCTCGCCTGCGAGCCAGGCCAACACCCGGCCCTCGATGTTCGACAAGTCGGCGACGGCGAGGCGCTTGCCCTCTGACGCCACCATGGAGCCCCGGATCGCGAACGTCGCCGCCTCGATCACGTTGGCGATGGCGAACTCGGCAACGCCCTGCTTGAAGGCCGCGATCTCGGCCTCCTGCTGGACCTCGTCGTAGCTGTCGGGCGTGCGCGGCAGGTTCTGGGGTTGGAACAGGCGACCAGCCCAGCGGCCCGTGCGCGCAGCCCCGCAATACTGGAGCGTGCCGCGCAGTCTGCCGTCGCTGCTGGCGCCCTTGACCAGCGCCGTGTACTTGCTGGTGGACGTGGTGGAGGCTTGCAGACGGATGCGCAGCAGCTCGCGCACCGGCTCGGGCAGGCTCTCGTCAGCGATGCGGCGCTCCAGCGTGCCCTTCTGCAGGTCGGGCAGGGTGATCCCGTACTCCTTGAGAATGTGCTCCAGCATGGCGGCGCGCTGCGTTGCGGCCTGCACGTCGCCGCGGGTCATCTCTTGCACGCGATAGGCCAGCTCGTCCTTCTCGGACTTCACGGCGAGGATGGCGGCGTGGGCGAGGTCGATGTCGACGGCAATCCCCCGATCGTTTATCGCCTGGTCAAGCTGCCATAGGGCGTGTTCGGGCTTGCCCATATCGTAGTTCCAGCGGGGCAGTTTCTTGTAGAGCGCTCGCATCGCCAGAATGTCGGAGCCGGCATATTTCAGGAACTGCGCCCATTCGGTCGGGTGTGTCGCCTTGGTGGCGCGGCGCAGCTTGGATGTTTTAGGCCGGGGCTTACAAAATAAATGAATCAGTTCGCGGCCGGACTTGTCCTTGGCCTCGTCCGCGCTGACGCCCATAACGGCGCACAGCGTGCCGAGGGCGCCGGGCAGGGAGTGCGACAGGGCGCACGCCATGGTGTCGAATATCTTGGACGTGGGAATGTCGATGCCGAGCGCGTGGCGGATGACGGTGCGATCGAAGAAGCTGTTATGAATGACGACCTCGTCGGCAAACATAACAAGCTCCTCGATATCGCCGCGCGCCGGAAATTCCAGTGTTTCCACCGGGCCGTCGTCGAACGCATAGGTGGCGATCATGACCTCGGCGGATTCGGCGTATTTTGCCGTGCCGTGGGTGATCGGCGTCTCGCTCCAGGTTTCTGTGTCTAAAAAAAGGACGGTCATGTGATCGGGAAGAACTCGGAGTCTATCCAGGTGGGCTCGTAGAAATGGTTAGGTGCGTTTTTGTAGGCCGCTAGAGTTTCTAGCATCCCTTGTTCCGCCATTTCGCGACTTACGAACTTGTCAGGATCGCGCCAATATTCTCCGCCCAGATGTTCCCAAACACCATCCGCCCACTCGCCCTGGCTAGCGTCGGTTAGCCCGGTAATACGAAACGTGTTGCGCCAATGCCCCCGCGGCACCCGGCTTAACGCCGGGGCTTTCTTGGTGCTGTAGGTCGGGCCGTAGGCGTCAGTGTACGCGGCGTCCCAGGGTTTGAGATCCTGCTCGGTCATGTTGGTTTCCTCTTGATCCAGCGGGCCAAGTAGTACGGGCCGAGGAGGGGCAGGGCGCAGACTGCCGCTATCGCGAACATCGGCCACAGCACGCCGAACGGTGTTAAACCTTCCCCCTCGCCGCCGAGCAATCCGGCGACAAACGACCACAGCATGACACCGACGATATAGACGCCAAGTACCAATTCCGGGGACATCTACACCTCCACCACAAAGTGCATTGACTGGTTCATTTCCCAGCAACGCTTGGCCGCCTTGTACGCGCCGGCGCGGCGCTGATAGCTCTCGCCCGAGTCGGCTACGATGCGCCCATTCCTGGCGCGTGCGCGCCAGCGCCACTCGTCCGTGCTGTCCTGGTAAACCTCGTACTTCACGTCCCTGTTCTCCTGTTCAAAAGCTAAGGCAGGCTTACCGGACTTTGGCGGTGGTTATGACCCGGCTCGCACCGAAGGGAGATCCCGCCATGTCTAGGGCACACGCCCCGAAGCCCGGTCTTGTGTGGCCGCCCAAGCCTGCCGGGCGGTTGAGAGGCACGATCTCCCTCTAAATTTCGCCGAGCGCGAGCATGTAGGTGTCGAGGATTGCCTCTTCCTCTTCGCGCGTCTGGCGGTCTTTCTTGCGAAGCCTGACGACGTTGCGCAACGCTTTCACATCGTACCCCATCGACTTGGCTTCCTGGTAGGTGTCCTTGATCTGGCCGGAGACTTCGGCTTTCTCCTCCTCCAGCTTCTCGATTTTCGACACGGTCTGGCGCAGCTTCTCGCGCGCAGCCTGGGTCAGTTGTGCGGCGAGTTCATCGCCGGAGTTGTGGCCGACCCCCGGTTCACCCATGGGCTTGTTCCTTGTTCCAGTGTTTCGCGCGGTAATCGCCCTGCTCGTCGGTGCGTTCGACGCCAACCTGCACGCGCTTGGTCGTGCCATCTGGCATCCGCATGGGTGTCCAGACCAGCTTGCGGCCGAACGGTGAGCAGTTCGCGGTGCGGGCTAGTTGCATGGCGCGTTTCCGCGCCATGCGTTGAACGTGGGCCTTGTTGCGAGGCTTGTGGATCATTTGCCGACAATCCTCCAATCATCAGCGAGCATGTCGGCTTGCGACGCGAGCCAACCGGGTTGCCATTGCCCGGTTGCCGTCTTCATCGCAAAGTAGGGTTGCGAGTCGAGCGGCGTGTCGTAGCCGATATGTTTGGCGGTGCGGTCGTTGACCTTGGCGCCAGGCTCTTGGGTGTTGTACGGCGGCAGGTACAGCGCCGGCATGAGCACAATGAACATGCTCTTGCCGTTCCAGCCCTCACGCGCCAGCTTCTCGCCCTGCTTTAGGCAGCGAATTGCGTCTCCGAAATCCATGTGTCTGCCTCCTACCAAGCGTCAGCTTTTGCACCCGAAGCGCCGGCATCGGCGCCCAGGTCGTCGAAATCATCCGCCGTCGCCATGGTGGCGCCAGAGAACGAATCGCCGTCGGCATAGAACTGCACGCCGCTGAGCGAGCAGCACAGGCGTTTGCCGTACTTGTTGTCCATCGCCCAGAAGTCGACGATGGCGTTGACGTAGCAGCCCGAGTAGACGACGCCGTCCGACTGCGTGAGCGCGGAGCGGTCCTTGTTGACGACCGTGGGGCGCGCGGCATTGCGGGCCGAGATAAAGAAGTTGCCGGGGTAGCCGTCGTAGTTGGCCTTGTTGTCGCCGTCGTGCAGCGCCAGGCGGTCCTGTTTCGACAGCAGGCCGTAGACTTCCTGGGCCTTGGCGCCCCACTTCTCTTTGGCAACCGCCTTCATGGCGTCGCGGATCTCCTCAAGCTGCGGGTGATCCGGCGTCAACAGGAAGGAGCACGAGAAGGCGGGTTTGCCCTCGCCCTGCACCGTCTTGGCTTCCCACAGGCCATCGCCGAAGGCGAGGCGGACATTTTTGAGTTTGACTTGCATTGAACTGGTTTCCTTGAACAGGGATGGGTTGTTGTAAGCGGCTCGTTCTCTTGCCTTGTCGATCGCGTCGAGCCGCTGGTTACGATCGGGGATTAGCATGGCGCGGGCGAGTTCATCCCGGCAGCTCTGGGGGAGTAGGCCGGGGGTTTTGGTCATTTGTTGCCGCCCCAATCTATGGCGAAACAGAACGGGCCAACTTGAACGTGCGCGCAGTCCAGCGTGAGGTAGCGGTGCGCCTCAAGCCGCCAACGAAAGGGGATCACCCATACGCCAAAGCTCCAGTTCATGCGAAACTAGCCTCCGTTGTGCTCACGTCCTCGAACGCCATAGGCGTCCACTCTTTGCGGGGGTCGTCGACCGGCGCGACCGACGGCTTGCCGTCTGCCTGGCCGATCAGGGCCTGTACTTTCTCCAGTCGCTTCTCGCTGCCCTTGAGCAGTTTGACAGCGGCCGGCGCCGTTATCAGTTTCTTGGTGTAGATGTCGTCCTGCGGCAACCGGAAGGACTCCTTGAGCAGCTTCTCGGCCGCCTTCTCGTCAGTCCAGGCCCGGTTGCCGCGCTTGCCTTCCACCAGCTTGTACCCGTTGACCTTGCGGCCCCCGAGCAGACGGCGTTCGACCTCGGCGCGGACTGCCGTGCAGAAGTCCTCGATAAGGTCGATGGCGGCCATGGCGGCGGGCAGGGAGTTGTCGCCCATCTCGGCGACAACGAACCGAGGGTCCGCGGTGTTACCGGCCGTCAGATCCTCGAACTGCATGCCGACCGTTTCCTGCACGAAGTCCTGCAGCGCCGGGCAGTTCGCCTTCGCCTTGCACCACATGCAACCTTTGGTTGTGGGGTGCAGGTAGGCTTCCATCTTGACCGTCTTGTAACCACCGGCCTTGGCGCGGAACGCCGCGGCCACGTCGATCGCGGCCGTGGCCCACTCCTTGGCGAAGGCGCGGATGTCGGCGACGGTAACGGGCGGGTCGCCGGCGGCAGGCCACACGTCGACATGGTTGAGGCGGGGCTGGTGGATGAACAGCGTGACCTGGTCGGTGTCCTTGAAGTCGAACACCATGTCGAAGGTGTCGAGGACGCCGAGGGCGTAGGTCTTCATCTGCTTGTTGTCGGCGGCCATGACACGAACGCCGCGGCCGTACTTCAAGTCGCCGATGATGACCCGGCCCTCGCCAACGAGAATGGCGTCGGAAGTGCCCCACGCCAGAGCGTCGTCAACGCCGATGCTCCGCGAGAAGTTGACCTTCTGCTCAACCAGCAGCGTCATGCCGTTGGTCGCGCAGCCTCGCACGAAGTCCACGTATTTCTGGACTTCCTCGCACATCTCCTTGTCGACTTCGTGGGTGTAGGACGGGCTAACCTCGATCCGCCGACCGAGGAACGCCTCGGTTGACGGGTGATTGCCCTCCAGGACCCAGGACGCCAGTGTGTGGGCAGCCGTGCCCTCGTCCGCGAACTTGGAGGAGGTATCTGGGTAGTCCTCCTCCATAGCCAGCGAGCCGGGGCAGGCGATGATCTTCTCGGCCCCGGAGGGACTGAGCTTGGCGTGTGCCGCTTCCTCAGTCATCGAACTGGCCTTCCTCGAACTCGATACGGACGCGGGCGACCCGGTTGCCGCCGTCGTTTTCGGCGTCGGCCTCGTCCACCGTTTTCGGAGGCGCGTAATTAGCGATGTCCGAATAGACGTTGACGTAGCGAACCAGCTTCGGTTTCTGGATCTCGGCGCCCAGAGCAGCGAGATCTTCCATCTCGCAAAGGCAGGGTGGTTGGAGCTTGCCTTTTATGGTCCACTGGCCCGCCACCATGTAGTGCCGTTCAAGAACAGCCTGCACGTCGTAGGTGTCGCCGGCACGGTCCCGGAGAACCATTCCTGCTTTCAGATCCTCGATCTTAAGCATTGGCCGCTGCCTCCAGGATCTTCTCGCAGCCCGCGACCAGCTCGGCGCGCTTCTCGACGGCCACGTCCTTGGCGTGGCCCGCGCCGAGGTCGCTAATCAGCTTGAGTGTCGCTGCGCGGTTGTGGGCGCCGGCCTTGAGGACGACGGGTTGCACGTCCTTGGCGTAATCAAGAACGGCCTCGGTCTTGGCTTCCTCGACCTGCTCGCGCACACCGGCCGTTTCGAGCTTGGTGTCGGCAGTCGTCTTGCCTTTCGTCTCTTTCTTGGGGGCCTTCACGGCCTCGGCGACCGGGCCGGACGAGGTGTCGGCGCCTTCGATCAGGAAGGCGTAGATTTCGCGGGCCTTGGTCAGGTCGCCGTTCGAGTGGTGCAGCGCTGTCTGGCGCTTGTAGTAGTCGCTCGGCACGTATTGGCCGATCGTTTCTCCAGCAGTGTTCATAGGCTTAGTCCTCCATCAGGTTAAAACAGGCTGCGCGTCGAAACGAGCAGCGAAAGAAACAGGCCGGCGAGCAGCCCGAAGAATGTGATTGCGGCGATGTGGCGAACGCGGATGTTCACTGTGCAGCGAGCCGCAGAGTAAGGAAGTCGAGGATCTGGTTAGTCTCGACTTGCTTGGCGGTGCCGGGGTATGTCTCCTCGGCATGCGCGCGGAACTCGGCGATCGTGAACCAGCGGCAGCCCGCCAGTATGTGGGGTTCGCCATTCTGCAGAGTGAATGTGAAGAACTCGTAGCCGTCGCTGCGCGTAACCGAAGCGACCAACTTCTCCGCGATTTGTTTCGCGTCGTCGGCGCCGTACAGGTCGGCGCCGTGCAGGTCGGCGCCTTGCAGGTCGGCGCCGTGCAGGTCGGCGCCGCGCAGGTCGGCGCCGCGCAGGTTGGCGCCGTACAGGTCGGCGCTGCGCAGGTTGGCGCCGCGCAGGTTGGCGCTGCGCAGGTCGGCGTCGTACAGGTTGGCGCCGCGCAGGTTGGCGCCGCGCAGGTTGGCGCTGCGCAGGTCGGCGTCGTACAGGTCGGCGCCGTGCAGGTCGGCGCCGTGCAGGTCGGCGCCGTGCAGGTCGGCGCCGCGCAGGTTGGCGCCGTCAACTGTCTTAAGAACTGCTCCGGTAAAGAGCGATTTGATTTCAACCGTCACTTGCTGTCCTCCAACAACCTTCGACTTGTACCCAAACACGACAACCGAAACCAAGTCAATCCGGTTCCCGAAAATAAATGCTATTGACCCACAAGCCGAACTTGTGGGACGCTTAACACTCCTGAAGGAGGACGGTTGGATGACGACCCCGCAAACACTGGCTGCGATTGCTGCAGCTCTCTACCTGGTGCTCGGCCTGGGCCTCGTGGTCCGGTATTCGCGGCGCAAATGGCTGCGCGAAGATCCCCTGTCCTTTGTTATGGGCGTCTCGTTCTTCGCGGTCCTGGCCGGCGGCTTCGGGCTTTACGCTCTCGGCATTGGCTAGCGCAAGCGGCAAAAATGCAACGCGTATAGCTTACGCTAAGGAACCTACGCCGCCCACAAGTCGTTGTTTGTCGTATTAACCAGAAAAGCTGGAGAGGCGACAGATGGCTACCAAGGACGGACGTACAATGAAATTCGAGGCGCAAAATTACATACCGTGGGCAGAAATGACCGGAATACAAAAGGCTATCACGATCGCGGGCTCGCAGAAGGCGCTCGGCGACCATCTGGGCGTGTCCCAGCAGGCCGTCAGCGAGTGGGAGAAACGGGGCTACGTCCCGGTTGAACGCATCGTGGAGATCGAAGCCGAGTTCGGCGTCGAGCGTGCAGAACTGATCGACCCGCGACTGCGGGATTTGTTGATACGGGAATGAAGGAGGACTGAATGGACGTGCTTAACGGATTGGCGGACGGTATCGCGGAGACTGCGGAGGCAACCCGAAGGGCTAAGGAGCTTTTGGAAGGTCCAGTTCAGTACCAAGGGGCCGTGCAAATGAACCTGCGCAGCGGGTACTTCGGCCACGGTTGGGTTGTGCCCCGTTCTGACGGGGTGAAGGCCCGCTGTGGAGGTCCCGGCTTGTGCCGCACCTGCAGCCAAGAGCAGCAAGCCTTGAATAAACAGCAGGTTGTAGCCCCCGAGATTCGCGAACTGCTCCAGCAGGCTGACGTGGCCCTGGAGAAGTCGCGGGGGCTGTTGAAACGGTCGCGCGAGGCGCTGTCGACGCATCCGGCGACGGCTCGGGTCTCCGTTTTGCTCGCTGAAATCACTGACCTGTTGGGTGACTAATGGGAAAGCCAGCGAAACCTGCCGACCCGGTCTACGTCGAGATTACTTCCGAAGTGTTCTACCGCGCCAAACAGGACCGACTTGACCCCTGTATGTGGCGCCTCTCCCCGGCCGCCATTCGTGCGTTTTCGCACGACATGGATATGCAGATGTACTTCACACCAGCGCATCGCAACGGTGCGAAGTATGAGCTTTACGGCCTGCCGGTTTACGAGGAGCGCGAGCGGCGCCGCGAGGTGCCTAAACTATCCTCAGTATCGGATAAGGCTGAGTTCTCGGCGCCTATAAGCACCGAGGAACACCTGCTTGTGGTGTGTTTGGAGTGCGTCGAACCCTACCGAGGCCGCACGGTCTACCGCGAGTGGCGCAATGGGGAGTTCATCTGATGTTCAACAGGCGGAAAGTAGCGGCCCTTGAGGCCGAGATCGTAAAACTCAAACAGGCTGGGTTGGCTTACGCGGAGGCTGCAGACCGGGAGGTGTCCCGCCTGCGAAGGGAAAGCCAAGACTGGTTCGAGAAGTATATGCTCGCGCGCCGAACCTTGGTCGCAGAGCGACGTCTCGACGACGTTACCAAATACTTGGTGGACCAAGCTGCGCTGCAAAACGCGCCGCAGCCCCTGATCGTGGAGGACCGCTGATGCCCAGCCTCAATCTCAACGGTAAATTCGTCGACCTCAAGGCCCGCGCCGATAACAAGGGGCTGCGAGAGATCGCAGCCCGCGCCATCACGGAGCGCGACGCTTTTCGCGCACGGGTCGAGGCCCAGCACGCCGTGTTGGAACAATGCCTGGAGCTGCTGTGTGAATCGCGCACGGCTTTGAATGCGTTCGGGGAACACGGTTTCGTGGAACTGAGAGCGCGGATTACGGAACTGGTGGGGGATGGCGATGCGCTGGATTCAAAATAACCCCGAGGCAGCTTTCTTTTACGGCGCAGTAATCTGCGCCGTTTTGGCGTTCGCTCTGATCGCCCTACAGTAGAGGCCCTATGAAAATCTCAGAAGCAGCTCGCGCCTACGCGGCGCAGGGCTGGTCGCTTGTCGAGTTCCCTGCAGATCGCAAGGGGCCGCAGCATCCAGACTGGAACCACCCCCAGAACGTCACCCGTGACCCCGAGGAGGCCGAGCACTTCACGCAGAACATGGGGCTATGCCACGCCCTCTCAGGCACTTGCGCGCTTGATCTCGACGACCTGCAGCTCGCCCTGCCCTACCTGACCGCCGCCGGCCTCGACGGCCAGGCCCTGCTGGACGCCTCGGACGCTGTCAGGATCTCTTCCGGCCGCCCCAATCGCGCGAAGCTTCTCTACCGCATTCCTGATGGCGTCGACCCTCTCTCGCTGATCTCGCAACGCCCGCGCGAGTCGGGCCTTGAACTCCGCTGCGCCGCCAGGACAGGCTACACGGTGCAGGACGTGCTGCCCCCCTCCATCCATCCTGTGACCCAGAAGCCCTACACCTGGGAGTATGGCGACGACCTTGCAGGCCATTGGTCTGTCCTCCCGCCCCTACCCGAGGGGCTTCTCGCTTTGTGGCGCAGCCTTGCCGCCACTCCCCTTCCGTCGACGAATGCGGCGCCCAAGGGGTTGGCTGCTGACCGCCTTCGCGGGATGCTCTCGCGGCTTGATCCTGACTGTGACTACCACGAGTGGACCAAGGTGTGTGCAGCTCTCCACCATGAGACGGAGGGCGCCGAATGGGGCCTGGATCTCTGGGACGAGTGGAGCGCTGGCGGCAGCAAGTACAAGAGTCGCGCGGATCTCGCCGGCCACTGGAACAGCTTTGGGAACTACAAGGGCCGACCCGTCACTGTCCAAAGCCTGATCTCCATGTCGGGAGGTGTCAGCGCCGACGACTTCGACGACCTGACCCAGCTACCAGAACCGATCAAACGCCCGAAGTTCGAGGTGGTTCCGGTCGGCTCGTTCTCCGAAGGCCCCTCCCCCCAGTGGATCATCAAGGGCGTGCTGCCCGCCGCCGGCCTCGGCTGTGTCTATGGCGAGTCGGGCTCGGGCAAGTCGTTCGAGGTGTTCGATATGTGCGCCGCTATCGCCAGGGGTGAGCCGTGGAACGGCAAGCGCGTCCGGCAGGGCCGGGTTGTGTATGTGGCGGCCGAGGGCGCCGGCGGCATGCGCAACCGGGCCAGAGCCTACGGCCAGCACTTCGGCGTGGACCTGGCCGCTCTACCATTCGGGGTTGTCGCCGACCGGCCGAACTTTCTTAAGGAGGACCACAAGCTCCTCGCCAACCAGATCAACGCCTCGGGCGGGGCCGACGTTGTCGTCCTGGACACGCTGGCGCAGGTCACGGCCGGCGGCGACGAGAACAGCGGCGAGGACATGGGCAAGGTCCTGGTCCGCTGCCAGGAGCTGCACGCGATGACCGGCGCCATGGTCGTCCTCGTCCACCACTCGGGCAAGGACGCAACCCGCGGCGCGCGGGGCTGGTCGGGGATCAAGGCCGCCATGGATTGTGAACTGGAGATCACCCGCGAGGGCGATGACCGGGTGCTCCGTGTGTCCAAGCAGAAGGATGGCGAGGATGGCGGGCAGTTCGCTTTCCGCCTGAACACGGTCGAGCTTGGGCAGGATAGCGACGGCGACCCGATCACGTCTTGCGTGGTGCAATGGGTCGAAATGGCTGCGACAAAACCGCGCGGTATCCCTAAGGGCAGATGGCAGTTGGTGGTCTGGGATACAGTCCAGGACAACCTCGATTTGTGTGACGGAGCGGTGCCGATTGCCCTCGTTCTGGACCGGGCGATGCAGGTTGTTCCGGCCGATCCGAACGGCGTTGACCGGCGCCGGGAGATGGCCCGGAGGGCTTTCGAGAACCTGGTCATGGACGGTTGGCTGGTCGTTCAAGGCAAAACTGTGTCCGTAAAACCCAACAAGGAGGGGTGAGTAATGGCTGTTTTCGCGTCGCTGAAACGTACCCACAAAACCCACAACAGACCCACAATGTGGGTTTTGTGGGTACGACCCAAACCCACAAACACACCCACACGCGAGGGACCCCCCTTTAGGGGGGCCCGTAGTGTGGGTTTTGTGGGTCCGGCCAAATGAGGGACAACTTGCAGAAATCGACAAGAGCCTCCCGAAGCACTGGCGGAATGGCTGGTCGGCGGCGCCGCCGAGCACCTGCCTCAAGTCTGCCTCATTCAACAAGCGATGACCTGTTACGCCCCAGCGAGGTCGAACTGCTCCGATCGCTGTGGGAAACCGGCTTGTGGTCCTACGAAACCCTGGCGGAAAAGTTCGAGGTCACGCCGGCCGTCGCCAAGGGCATCGCCCATTTCAAAATCCACCGTTGACGACATGGTGGGGTTGTGCAAAGGTTCGGACAGTGGAGGTTGAAGGTTCGATCCCTTCCGGTTGAATTAGCTTTTGACTGTAGCTCAATTGGCAGAGCGCCACATGGCGGAGGTCCCCGGTTCAAATCCGGTCGTCTGGGTCGAACCCGGAATGTAGCTCAGGCAGGTTAGAGCGCCGCAGGTTTGGGATTTGTTGGTCACTAGCTAAGACTGGCTCGGTCCCGGAAAAGAAACGCCTCGCCCCAGTACAGGGCGAGGCGTTTTCGATTCAAGCTCGCGTGGTGGAGACACAAGCCAGACTGGTGTAGGCTTCGCACTTCCACATCGAGGAGCCGCCCGCCATGTCCGAAGAACTCAACACCAACCTCTCCGAGGTCAAGGCCGACGCCTCCGCGATCGTGTCCGAAGCGCTCGCCCGTGACGCAGCCGTCAAGCAAGCCCTCGTCGAGGCCGAAGCACAGCGCGTCGCCCTCGTCGACGCCAAGGCCCAGATCCAGGCAGAGGCCGCTGCTGCGGTCGCCGTGATCGACGGCTACCTGGCGACCGTGCGCGCCGCGTCCGTGACGCTCGGCTCGCAGGAGGCGCCGGCAGCCCCGTCCGTCCCTTTTCCGGTTGAGCCTGCTCCCGTAGAGCCAGCTCCTGCCCCCATCGAACCGGCGCCCCAGCCCGAACCGGCACCCTCGGTCGTTGAGCCTGTCCCTGCCCCGGTCGAACCGCCGCCTGTCCTCGTGCCCGTCGAGCCTGTGCTCCCCGAGCCTGTAGAACCGGCGCCAGTCGAGCCTGCACCGGCCCCTGAGCCCGTTCCTGTTGAACCGGCTCCTGTCCCGGTCGAACCCGTCCCGGCTCCTGTCGAGCCGCCTGTAGCCCCGGAGCAGCCCGTTGCAGAACCGCTTCCTGTCGAGCCTGCCCCCGAGCCTGCAGCTCCGGTTGCTGAACCCGCCGCTGAACCCGCTGTCGAGCAGCCCGCCGAACCCGTTGTTGAACAACCAGTCGTCAGCGAGCCCGCAGCCCCTGCCGAGCCCGTCGTCGAGCAACCCGCAGCCCCTGTCAGTGTCGGAACCGACCCTGAAACCGGCGCCCCTGTCATCAACTAAGGAACCCGTCGCTATGCCCGCCCTGGAAGAAACCAACCTCGAAACGCCCGTTGAAGAAAAACAGTGGTGGCAGTCCAACTCCATGTGGGCCGCTATCCTGTCGTTCGCCCTGGGCATGGCTCAGTCCGTCTCGGACGGCGAGCTTGTGAACACGGTCGCAACCTTCGTGAACGCGAACAAGGACGACCTCGTCGGCGTCGTCATGCAGGCGATCGGCCTCTATGCAGCGTGGGCTACCCTGCGTCGCAAGACCAGCGTTGTGATCGGCAAGTAAGAGGAAACGGGGCGGCTTCGGCCGCCCTCAACCCCATGACTGAACAGGCAGCAGAGAAGGGCAAGCCGGGGCGCAAACCTGGCGGAATGAACAGGCTGAACCGCACCGTCAAGGAAGCGTTTGAGCATGCATTCCATGCGCTGCAGGAGAACAAATACAACATCCCCGGCATCAGCCTGGAGGATTGGGCGATGAAGAACCCAACCGAGTTCTACAGGATGGCGACCAAGCTCATACCCACGAAACTGGAGGGCAACCTGGACGCTGCTGTCGCGCTGACCGTGGTTACGGGCGTACCCAGCAAGCCCAAGCCTGCTGATGATTTCAGCGAATTTGCGTGAGCTTCCTAACCCATAACCCTGTGCCTTTCGGCGCTGTCGTGAAGCACAAGAACAGCGGCGCGCACTTCCTCGTCGTCGGCTTCCTCGACGCTGGGCACTCGGCCGTTGTGTGCGAGCGCTCCGACTGCCAGGCCCGTATCTACCATCGCGACAGCCTTATTCTCGTGAAACAGCCGAGGAAGTGGGCGGCCCGTGCAAGATAATTCGCCCGTCGTAAACCTCGGCTATTACCCGCGGGACTGGCAACGCCAGGTTCACGAGGAGCGCAAGCGCTTCAACGTGTTCGCCCTGCACCGCCGCGCCGGCAAGACCGAGGCCGCCATTGCGCAACTCGTCGACGACGCCCTGTCCTTCAAGCTGGACCTCGGGTTCTTCGTTTACATCGCGCCGTTCCTCAAGCAGGCCAAGGCCATTGCCTGGGTCCGTCTCAAGCAGCGGCTCGCCGAACTCATTCGCCGTGAGCTTGTCACTGTTAACGAGAGCGAACTCTCGGTTGTGTTCAAGCACAACGGCGCGACCATTCGCCTGTTCGGCGCCGACAATGCCAACGCCCTGCGCGGCCTGCGCATCGACGGCATCGTGCTCGACGAGGTCGCGCAGATGGACCCGGAAGTCTGGGACGACATCGTGCAGCCGGCGCTCGCCGACCGCAAAGGCTGGGCCTGGTTCATCGGCACGCCCAACGGCGTCAACCTGTTCTCGGAACTGTACGAGAACGCAGCCAAGGACCCGAAGAACTGGCATCGCGCCATCTACACGGTCTACGACACCAACGCCCTGGACCCTGAGGAGGTCGAACGCCTCCGCTTGAGCATGACAGAGCTGTCATTCGCCCGCGAGATGCTGTGCGACTTCAACGCCGCCGGCGAGAACCAGCTCATTTCCCAGGGCGATGTGCTGGAGGCCATGCGCCGCCACCTGCGCCCCGACCAGTACAACTACGCCCCTGTTGTCATGGGCATCGACCCGGCGCAGTTCGGCGGCGACCGCAGCGCCATTGTCATCCGGCAGGGCCTGATCGTCCGCCACATCTTCGGCATTCCGGGGATCGACAGCGCCACGCTGATCGCCAAGGCAATCGAGCTGATTCAGAAGTACAGCGTGGACGCCATCTTCTGCGACCGCGCCTATGGCGAGGCTGTGATCTACGAGCTTGAAAAGCTTAACTACCCCATCATCGGCGTGCATTTCGGGGGCAAGCCGATCAGCGATATCTACAAGAACAAGCGCGCCGAGATGTGGTGCGAAATGGCCGACCTTGTGCCGATGATGGCCCTGCCCGAGCACGCCGAGCTGCGCAAGGATCTGGCGGCGCCGACCTACCACTACGACCCGCAGCACAAGAAACAGATTGAAAGCAAGGACGATCTGCGCGACCGGGGTATCCCGTCACCTGATTTTGGCGACGCCCTGGCCTTGACCTTCGCGGCGCCTGTCGAGAAGAAAACCCCACGCGAACAGTGGTTTGAGAACATGGAGCGCCTGGCCCAACAGGCCGCCGCAGAATACGACCCCTACACCCGGCAACAGGAGTATGACCCCTATGCTTGAAGCATTTGCACCCCGCGCCGATGTGGGCGGCTTCCCGTTCCCCGACCTGCTGGAGAAGTATTTCCCAACCGTCGAGGCCGAGCCGGAAGACTTTTACGAGGAAGACATACCCGACGAGGACGAGGTCTGATATAAGCCCCCTCAACTGGGGCGAAAGCCACTGCTTTAAGTGGTGCATCGTTGGCCCCGGTTCGTTGCCGTTAAAGCCGGAGAGTAGCGGCGGGCTAATCCACACCCGTGGCGGCGCTTAGGTAAGACAAAACGGGCGGCCCCGAAAGCCGCCCGGCCTGCCTAACAACCTAGCGTGGTGGAGCGCAACTCTACGTTGCGCTATGCTGCGCGCCATGCTCACCACGCGCGTTGTCAACATCACCGAGTATGTCCAGGCGATCTGGCCGTTGCTGGAGGCGCACAGGCGCGAGCTCGCGACGCATCCCGACATCATGCCGCTGGAGCCTCAGATCGAGACTTACAAGCGCTTGGAGGACGAGGGCCGTCTGCTCTCGATCATCCTCGAACACCCTGACGCGGGGATCGTCGGCTACAGCATCAACCTGATTTCCCAGAGCCTGCACTACGGGCCGCTCAAAATCTGCCAGAACGACGTTATTTTCGTCTCGTCCAGCTACCGCCAGGAAGGCGGCGGCCGGCATCTCCTCAACGCCACCGAGATCAACGCGCGCAACGACGGGTGCAAGATGTTCCTGTTGCACGCCAAGCAGGGCACAGCCCTCGACCGCATGCTCAAGGCGGCGCCCGAGTTCGAGGTGCAGGACATAATCTACAGCAAGGTCATCCGGTAATGGCGATTACTGCACTCGCCACCGCAGCCGTCGCCAGTACGGGCTACTCGATCTATGCGGGCGAGAAAGCGCGTTCGGCCCAGAAGAAAGCCGGCAACCAGGCCGTGGCTGACGCCAAGCTCGCGGCCCAACAACAAGACCAAGCATTCAACAAGGCCAACCCCAAGGCCCCCAACGTCGCCGCGCTGATGACGCGCAACGCGGCGCAAGGCGGCCAGGGGGCGGGCTCAACCTTCCTGACGGGTGCAGGCGGGGCGCCGGTCAGCGCCGGCATGCTGGGCCGTTCGACAAAGCTGGGCACGTGATGGCGCAAACCTCCAACCTCACCGGGCGCATGAAGGAACTGCAACGCTGGTCAGCGATGCAGACCGAACGCTCGTCCTGGACCACTCACTGGCGGGATCTGGGCGACCACTTCCTGCCGCGCGCTGGCCGCTTCTCGCCGTCGGATCGCAACCGTGGCGACAAGCGCCACAACAACATCCTTGACAACACGCCTATTCGCTCCGTCCGCATCCTCGGCGCCGGCATGATGTCAGGCGCCACAAGCCCGGCCCGACCGTGGTTCCGCCTCGCCACGCCCGATGAAGACCTGATGGAATACGCGCCGGTCAAGGAATGGCTGGCTGATGCGCAACGCATCCAGCTCCACGTCTTCGCGCGCTCCAACACCTACCCCATGCTGCACCAGCTCTACGAGGAGCTGGGCGTGTTCGGCTCGCATGCCGCCATCACCATGGACGACTTCGACAAGGTGATTCACCACTACAACTCGCCCACGGGCGAGTATGCGCTGGCTTCCGACTACCGCGGCAATGTCAATACGATCTACCGCGAGTTCGAGAAGACGGTCGCCGAGATGGTCGGCGAGTTCGGCTATGAGAACTGCTCGCAAACGGTCAAGCGCCTCTACGACGCCGGCACCTACGACGCCTGGGTGCCTGTCCTGCACATCATCGAGCCGCGCCTTGAGCGCGATCGATCCAGCAAGCACCAGAGCCAGAAGGCTTACAAGTCGTGCTATCTGGAGATCGGCCGCGAGAACGGCGACGAGAACTATCTGCGCAACTCGGGCAGCGACACCTTCACCGGCCTGTGCCCCCGCTGGTCGCGCACGGGCGGCGACATCTACGGCTCAAGCCCTGCCATGGACTGCCTCGGCGACGCACGCCAGTTGCAGCACCAGCAACTGCGCAAGGGCAACGCGATCGACTACCAGACCAAGCCCCCGCTGCAACTCCCCATCGCCGCCAAGGGTCAGGACCGGGCCTACCTGCCGGGCGGCATTACATATTTCGACCAGACCGGCACGGGCAACGCCGCCCGCACCATGTTCGATGTCAACCTCAACCTGTCGCACCTGGGCGAGGACATCCGCGATGTCCGCGAGCGCATCGGCGACGGCATGTATTCCAACCTGTTCCTGATGCTGGCGAACGCCGACAAGTCGCAGATGACCGCAACCGAAGTGGCCGAGCGCCACGAGGAGAAGCTGGTTCAGCTCGGCCCGGTGCTGGAGCGCTTGCACAACGAGCTGCTCACCCCGTTGGTTGAAAACACGTTCCAACGCATGGTGAGCACGGGCATGTTGCCCCCGCCTCCCAAGGAGATGCAGGGTCAGGACCTCAATGTCGAGTTCGTCTCGACGCTGGCCCAGGCCCAGCGTGCGATCGGCGTTAACAGCATTGACCGCCTCGTCGCCAACATTGGCATTGTCGCCGGTTTCAAGCCCGACGTTACCGACAAGTTCGACGCGGACAAGTGGGTCGACCACTACGCCGATATCATGGGCGTGGACCCTGAATTGATCGTCTCAGACGACAAGGTCGCCATGGTCCGCGGACAACGCGCCCAGGCCATGGCGAAAGCCGCCGCCGCCGAACAGGCCGCTGTCGAAGCCAAGGCCGCGCAATCGCTCGGCACGGTCAAGACTGGCGAGCCGAATATGGCGTCCGACATGCTCAACCAATTCTCGGGCTACAGCGCCCCCGCTGCAGGAGTCTAAACCATGGCGCAAGCCGTCAACAACACGCGCCGCTACGATTTCGCCGCCGGCAAACTGGCGGCGTACACCGGCACCGCCGGCGCCGTTACCGCATTCGGAAACGATGTGGACGAGGTGCTGATCTCTGTCTCGACGCTGGCGTATGTGTGCGTTGGCGCTACCGCGACAGTAGGCGCTGGCTCCTTCGTTCTCAACCCTGGCGTTCCGCTCGCTGTGCAGATCGTACCGGGGCAGACGATATCGGCCATTCAGTCTGCCGCGGGCGGCAATCTCTGCGTAATCCCGGCGAAATAAGGACACCACGTCATGACCATCCGCGCATCCGCCGAGGGCACCGCCTACCTTCTGGACGACTCATTCACGCCGCCGCGCGTGGTCGGCATCCGCCAGGCTGATGGCACCGAACATTACTACTCGTTCTCCACGACCCAGCCCCAGAGCAACTACCCCGCGTCCGCGCTGACGGCCAACAAGGGTCAGTTGTTTGGCATGACGCTGGCCAACGGCACTGACGCCACCAACGATTTCGATGTCGCGGCCGGCGTGTGCTCCGATTCCACGGGCGTCCGCCTCCTGGTCGGCGGCGCCATGACCAAGCAGCTCGACGCAGCCTGGGCGGCCGGCACCAACGCAGGCGGCCGGTTGTCCGCGGCGGCGATCGCCAACACGACCTATTTCGTGTTCGCCATCCTCAAGGACAGCGACGGTTCGGTGGACTACGGGTTCGACGTCAGTCCGACCGCACCGACCATGCCGTCCGGTTACACCTATTTCCGCAGGATTGGTATTGCGTGGCGCGTAGGCGGCACGCTGCTGGCCTTCAAACAGCGCGGCGATTACTTCGAACTGTCCGTTCAAAAAACCCTGGTAGCGGCCACCAACCCCGGCACGTCACGCGTGCAGGCCCCGGCGAACGGGCCGACCGGGCTTGTGTTGCCTTGCCGCGCGTCCGCGGCGCTCAGCGACGCCACCCCAGACGCCGCTACAGCCGTCCTCATCACAGCGAGCGACCAACCCGACACCGCGCCAGGCGGCGGGAACTTCAGCCTGTACACGCAAGCTACCGGCGCGACCGCGCCCACGCGCGTGAGCGGGCAGTACGATATCGTCCTCGATGTTGCGGGCCAGTTTTACTACCGATTCAGCCAATCCACGCCCGACCACAGAATCGACATTCTAATGGACGGCTGGATCGACACGCGTGGCCAATAGGTCCGGCAACCCCGTGGTGGAGCGCAACCACAAGTTGCGCTAGTATCTGCCGCAATGAGTGAAGAACGCAACCCGGTTGACCTCGACGCCAACCAGTCCCGCGAAGAACAAGACCACCTTGTGGAGGTCAAACGCAAGCGGGACGAGTTCGAGGACTGGACCTGGCTTATGTCCGACGCTCGCGGGCGCCGCATCCTGTGGCGCATTTTGGAGCAAGCAGGCGTGTATCGCACGACCTTTGCAGTTGAGCCGACGCTGACCGCCTTCCAGGAAGGTAAGCGCAGCCTTGGCCTGCAGTCCCTCGCAGCCGCGATGGAGCACGCCCCCCATCAGTTCTTCATCATGAGCCAGGAGGCAAAAGCACTGTGACGGACAGCGCAATTACCGCACCGGTTGAACCTGTAGCCGCCGTTGCTGACCCGGCCGCCGCTGTAGTCGTCGATCCCGCTGCTGTTGTTGACCCGGCTGCGGCCGTTGTCGATCCCGCAGCCGCGGTAGTCGATCCCGCAGCCGCGGTAGTCGATCCCGCAGCCGCGGTAGTCGACCCCGCCGCGGACCCGGCCAAGGTAGACCCTGCCGCCGAAGCTATCACTTACGAGGAGTTCAAACTCCCCGAGGGCGTCGCCAAGGACAACCCGCTGCTGGCGGAAGTCAAGGAATACGCGAAGGCCAACAAGCTGCCGCAAGAGGCGGCCCAGGCCCTCGTCGACCTCGGCCTCAAGCAGTCCGAGAGCTTCAACACCCGCCTCAAGGAGGCGAATGATTCCGCGATCGAGGGCTGGAAAAGCCAGTCGATGGCGGACACCGAATTTGGCGGCGAGAAGTTCGAGGAGAACCGCGCGCTCGCTTACAAGACATTCGAGGCGTTCGGGACGCCCGAACTCAAGAGCCTGCTCGATCAGAGCGGCCTTGGCTACCACCCCGAACTCCTGCGCTGGGCCGTCAAGGTCGGCAAGGCAATGAGCAACGACGGGAAGATCGTCACGGGCGGCGCCAAGCCGTCCGCGAAAGGCTTCTACGACGCATCCCCAACGCTGAAATAAAAGGGCCAACTCCCCATGGCAGCTCTGTCTATCATCCATCCGACTCTGCTCGACCTCCAGAAGGGCCTCGACCCTGACGGCAAGGTCGCTTCCGTAATCGAGATCCTGCGTCAGGACAACGAAGTCCTCGACGACATGGTCTGGCTTGAAGCCAACGGCGTCGACAAGCACGTCACCACGATCCGCACGGGCCTGCCCGAGCCGACGTGGCGCAAGCTCTACGGCGGCGTCCAGCCGGCGAAGTCGCGCAAAGCGCGCATCGCCGACACGGTCGGCTCGCTTGAAGCCTACGCCGAGGTCGACAAGGCCCTCGTCGAGATGAATGGCAATACCGCTGCCTTCCGCGCTTCGGAAGACATGGGCCACATCCAAGGCATGAACCACGAGCTGGCGGCGTCGCTGTTCTACGCGAACGAAGCCACGGCCCCGGAAGAAATCACCGGCTTTGCTCCGCGCTACTCGACGCGCTCGGGCACGGAATATGCCGAGAACATCATCCTGGAAGGCGGCACCGCCCCGGATAACACCGACAACACGTCCATCTGGCTCGTCGGCTGGGGCGCGAACACCTGCCATGGCATCTACGCCAAGGGCACGGAAGCGGGCCTGCAGATTACCGACAAGGGCCAGGTCACGATCGAGAACGTGGACGGTTCGGGCGGCCGCATGGAAGCCTACCGCACCCACTACAAGTGGAACGTCGGCCTCACCGTCCGCGACTGGCGCTACGTTGTGCGTATCCAGATCAACTCGGAAGACCTGACCAAGGCCGCAGCCTCGGGCGCCGACCTGATCGACCTCATGACGCAAGCGTCCGAGACGGTCCCGACCAAGAACGCCAAGTTCGCCTTCTACATGAACAAGCGGGTGAAGTCCTTCCTTCGCCGCCAGATCATGAACAAGACGGTCAACTCCACGCTCACGATGGACAGCGTTGCCGGCAAGCCGGTCATGTCCTTCGACGGCATCCCGGTTCGTCGTTGCGACGCGATCCTCAACAACGAAGCCGGCATCGTCGCTTCGTAAGCGTCGCCAGAACAAGGATAAAACCCCATGATCCTCGACTCTCGCACTGAGTTCGCCGATGCGGTCGCCCTTAATACGGGCGCCGCCGGCACCTACCTGATCGGCTCCCAGATCGACACTGGCGGCGGCTTGCCCGTCGGCGGTGATGGTATCAACGACCTGGAGGGCCTATACTTCGTGGTCCAGGTCGACACGTCGGCGGGCTCCGGTGGTTCGGCCACCGGCCAGTTCCAACTGGTGTCGGACGCGCAAGCGGCCATCGCCACCGATGGCTCGGCTACCGTCCACTTCTCCACGGCCGCGATCCCGTTCGCTTCGCTGACGGCCGGCACTTACGCTTGCCGCGTGCAACTGCCGATCGGTACTTACGAGCGGTATCTGGGCGTCCTCCAGATCACCGGCACGGCCGCGTTCAACGCCGGCAAGATCAACGCCTTCCTTACCCGCCATCCGCCGACCTACAAAGCGTTCCCGGATGCGCCTAACGCCAACATCCAACTGTAAGGAGCAATAGATGCCTAAGGCACGTCTCCTTAAGGATTTCTTCGACGGCAGAGAGCGGCACCCCAAAGGTGCCGTGATCTCCGTCCCGGAAGCAAAGCTGGCCTACGACGAGGAGCGCACGGCGAGAAATCCGCTGCGCAAGCCGTTGTTCGAGCGGATCGCTGAACCTGCTCCGGTCGCGGCGAAAGCTGCAGCTCCGGCGCCCGCCAAACCTGCACCCGCAAAAGCAGCTCCGGCTCCTCTCGCCTGAGCCTAGAAGGCTAAGGCAATGACCTCCACGCTAGAAGTCTGGAACCTCGCCCTGTCCCATCTTGGGGACAAGGCGGGGCTTTCTTCTGTCACCGCGCCCTACACCAGTCGCGAGGCGCAGCTATGCGCCATGTACTGGCCGACCGCGCGTCGTTCGGCGCTGCAGAAATTCAAGCCCTCCTTTGCGACCCAGCGCGCCGCGCTGTCCGAACTCGACCTCGGCGCAGCGCAGCCCGACCAGTGGCTGTTCGCCTACACCACGCCCTCGACATCCATTCACATCCTCGGCGTCTACGACCCGAATCGCACTTACGACCAGGACGACACTGGCGAAGCGCGCGAGATGTCGGGCAACGACGCTGTCATCTATACCAACGTCGAGAACGCGATCGTCCGCTACGTCGAGGACACTGAGACTTCGGGCCGCTTCTCGCCCATGTTCGCCCTTGGCGTCAGCTACTTCCTGGCAGCGCTTGTCGCCGGCCCGCTTATCAAGGGCAAGGACGGCCGCGCGCTCGCCTCCGACCTGATGAAGACGGCCATGGCGTTCCACGCCTCGGACGCGGCCGACGACGCCAACCAGAGTGAACTGCGCGGCGCCTACTCCGACAACCAGATGCGCCCTCCGTGGATCGCCGCGCGGGACTTCCGGCCCGACAACGGCGACGCCCGGATAATCCGCGATGAAGACTAAGCTTTACACCCGCTCCCTTGGCGGCGGCGTTGTCTCGCCCGCCATGGTCGGGCGCATCGACGACTCGAAACGCGACGCGGGCCTCGCCGCGGCTAAGAACATGATCGTCCTGCCCGAGGGCATCGCGGCCAGTCGCCCCGGCACCAAGTTCGTGCGCGCCGCCAAGAACGCCGACAAGCGCGCCCGCGTCATCACTTTCCGCTACTCCTCGACCCAGACACTGGCGATGGAGTTCGGGGAGGCGTACATCCGCTTCCACTCGTTCGGCCAGACCCTGCTCACCCCGACCACGGGCGTGTCAGCCTGGAGCGCCGTGCCGACCTACGCCGCCGGCGACCTTGTCACGGAGGGCGGGTTCACCTGGTATGCCGTAACGGCCGTGCCTGTGAACCAGCAGCCCTCGACGCACGAGTATGGCTCGGGCGCCCCGGTCGTCGACTACACCTGGCAGCAGACCTACTATTCGGATACGACCGCACCTCCGGGGTACACATACGTCGGTACGGAGATCCCTGCCGTCGTGACGCCGGGCGCGCTGGTCTACATCACAGGCACGGGCTACACGCTGGTGCAGACGGGCTTCGACGACTTCGGCCTGCCCATCTTCGTATCGCGGCCCTACACGTTCTACGTCGGTTACACGGCGACGGCCGCGAGCGGGCCAGGCGGCGGCTACTGGTACAAGATGGGCGTGGTCTACGAGATCCCGAGCCCATACGCCGAGCTGGATCTGGCCGACCTGCACTACGTTCAGAGCGGCGATGTGCTCACCCTTACGCATCCTAAATACAACGTGCGCGAGCTGCGCCGCAATGCCGCGACCAACTGGGTTCTGCCTGTGGTCACGTTCGGCACGCGCTTGGCTACCCCAACGATTTCCGCCGTGACGCCCACCCCCGCGGGGAGCCCGAGCACGACCCAGACCTATAGCTATGTCGCGACCGAGATAACCGAGGACCAGACCGACGAGGGCCGCCAGTCCGCGGCCGTCACGGCGGTGAACCAGCTCCTGGATACGGGCGCGGTCAACACCATCACGTTCGGCGTCGCGGCCCGTCGCAACGTCTACCGGCTCTCGGGCGGGCTCTATGGCTTCATCGGCCAGACCACGACCACGGAGCTGATTGACGACAATATCGCGCCCGACATCTCCCGCACCCCGCCCCTGCTACAGAACCCGTTCGTGACGGATTGGCCTGCCGCCGTGACCTACTACCAGCAGCGCCGCGCCTTCGCTGGTACGACGCTGCTCCCCCAGGCCATCTGGCTCACCAAGTCGGGCACCGATATCAACCTCGACTATTCGATCCCGCCGCGGGATAACGACGCCGTCATTGTCAAGATCGCGGCGCGTGAGGCGTCCACGATCCGGCACCTTGTGCCGCTGGGCGACCTTATCATCCTGACCAGTTCGGGCGAGTTCTCCCTCTCGGGCTCTGGCGGCGTCCTCACCTCGGTTAACGTGAGTGTGCCGGCGACGGGTTACGCGGGCGCCAGCAATGTGCAACCTGTGGTTGTAGACAACGACCTGATTTTCGCGGCGGCGCGCGGCGGTCACATCCGCGGGCTGGGGTACTCCTTTGACCGCCAGTCCTATGTGTCGGCCGACCTCTCCGTCCGCGCCGCCCACCTGTTCGACTACAAGACGATTCTGGACATGACGTTCACCCGCGCGCCCACACCCACTGTCTGGAGCGTGTCGTCCACTGGCGAGTTGGTTGGGCTGACTTACGTTCCGGCCGAGGAGGTGCGCGCTTTCCACACCCACGAGACGGACGGCATGTTCGAGAGCGTGTGCGCTGTCAGCGAGGGCGACGAGGACATTCTCTACTGTGTCGTCAAGCGCACGATCAATGACGCCACGGTGCGCTACATCGAGTGCATGGCGCCGCGCTTCTACACCCGTCAGGTCGATGGGTTCTTCGTGGACTGCGGCGTCACCTATGACGGCGCGGCAACCGACAGCGTTACCGGCCTCGGCCACCTGGAGGGTGCTACCGTTAACATCCTCGCGGACGGGTACGTGTCGCCGGCGCAGGTCGTGACCGCCGGCGCCATCTCCCTGGAGACGGAAGCCAGCGTCATCCAGATCGGTCTGCCGCTGCGCCGCGAGATCGAGACGCTGCCCGTAAGTGTCGAGAATGCCGAGGCTTTTGGGCAGGGACAGGTCAAGAACGTCAACAAGGTCTGGGTCCGCATCCTGGCCTCCGGTGCGTTCAAGGCAGGGCCGGATCTCACCAGCCTGTTCGAGACCCCCGCCCGCGAAGCCGAGGACTGGGGAACCCCCGCCGACCTGCGAAGCCGCGAAGTCGAGATCAATTTGCAGGGCAACTGGAACTCGGAAGGCACAGTTTACATCGTCGTAACCGACCCCACGCCGTTAACGGTGGCGAGCATCACCAAGGAGGTGGAGTTCGGCGGGTAACTGGTGCTATGCTCCAGCAACACTGAGGATTTAACAACGTGGCAATGTCATCCGTAATCGCTATGGCCGCCGGCGGCGCGGCCAAGACGGTCGGCACGTATTACGCCTCGACCGGCGAAAAGATGGCCTTGAAGATGCAGGCCGAAATGGACGAGATCAACGCGGGGCTGGCCGAGGGCCGGGCGCGCGACAGTCTCGCCAAAGGCGAAAAGCAATACCAGAACTCCCGCTTGCAGACGGCCGCCCTCAAGGGCCGCCAGATCGCAGGCTATGCCGCCAACAACGTAGACCTGTCGTTCGGCTCGCCGGTTTCTGTCATTACGTCAACCGACCTGCTCGGCGACGCGGACGCCGACACGATCAAGGCCAACGCCGTGCGCGAAGCCTGGGGCCACAAGATGGACGCCTCGAACCTGCGCGGCTCGTCGCGCGTTAACAAGGCGACGGCAGGCTCGATCAACCCCGGCATGAATGCGTTCTCCTCCTTCCTCACGGAAGCGGGCAGCGTCGCAGGCACCTGGTACGGGCTCAACAGCGTGGGCGCCATGGGCAAGAACGCCATTCCGACGCCGGCCGCCAACACTGGCCGCATGGGTCCTTACTGATGGTACAGGTTCCCGTCTACGATCAGTTCCAGGTCGCGCCCGATGTACGCCGCGGTCGCGCCGACAGCCCCCTGTCGGTAGCGCAGGCCCGCGCGCCCGGCGAGCAGATCCAGCAGCTCGGCCAAGGCATCCAGAAGGGTGCCAGCGTCGCTGCCGATTTCTTCGCCAAGGAGCAGGAGAAGGCCAACAAGGTCATCCTGAACGACGCTTTCAACCAGGCGAGCGCTGCAGCCCAGCGTCTGAAATACGACAAGGACCTCGGCTACACGCGGCTCAAGGGTGGTGCTGCGGTCAAGGGCGTTAACGACAAGCCCCTCGGCGCCTACTATGGCGAGCAGTTCGACAAGGACTTGTCGGAGATCACCAACAAGCTCGGCAACCAGGCCGTGCGCGAACAGTTCGGCATGCTGGCCGCGGACCTGCGCGCCAAGTTCGGCAACGAAACAATGGCTTACGAGGCCGAGCAATCGGTCGTCTATGCGCAAAGCGTGCGCGAGGCCACGATCGTCCAGTCCCAGAGCGATATCGCTTCCGACCCCCTTGGCAAGGCCGCGCCCTTCTACACCAGCCGGGCGCGCGACGCCGCTACCGCAACGGCCCAGGCCGCTGGTCTCGACGGCGAGAGCCTGGACGTGGCGGTCAAGGCGACCATGGGCAAGATGCACACGGGCGTTATCGAGACGATGATGGACGGCAAGAACATTGCCGGCGCCAAGGCGTACTTCGCCGCCCATGAAACCGATTACAACGCGATCGACGCCAAGGCCATCAAGGCCAAGCTGGACACCGCGTTCAGCGCGGCCGAGGCCATCGGCGCCGTCGACGAGGTTCTGGCGAAGAACCCGCTTCGCACGAATGCGCCCGTTAACAAGGCCAAGATTGATTCAGAGCTTCGGGCGAAATACGCCGACCAACCGGAGCAACTGAAAGCTGCGCGTGCGGAACTCTCGCAGCGTATCCAGGACCACGAGTTCCAGGAGACCGAGCAGAATGCAGGCAATGTCAACGCGGTTTGGAAACAGCTACTCGGCGGCCAATCTCTGGCCTCGGTGGAAGGTACGAGCGCTTGGCTGTCTCTCCCCGGCGATACGCAGGCCAGCCTGAAATCGACTTTCCTGTCCCGTGCCGAAAGCGGCGCGACCGTGTCCGACGCAGCCTGGGCCGCGTGGGGCGCACTGATGAATGACGACGAGCAAGTCCGTAAGATGACTCCGACGCAGATCACGGCGCTGGAGCCGTTTTACGGGCGAGCCCTCACCAACCAGGTGTTGACCCGCAAGCGGCAGCTCACCGAGGAGCAGGAGAAAGCCGGGCTCGCCGCCGGCAAGATCGATAACGATCTGTTCCAGTCGATCGCCGCCGACTTCGGCCTCAAGGTCTACAGCGACGATCTCGACAATGCCGACCGGGTCAAGCTCGCTCGCCTACGCTCGGCGCTTGAGACAGGTGTGGCGAAGCAGCAGGCCGCCACGGGCAAGATCATCCCGCCGGCCGAGATGGACGCTTTCGTGCGCCGCAACGCTGCGCAGTTCGTGAGCGGCTACGACCGCAAGCAAACGGCCGACTTCATGCGGGGGCGCGGCATCGCGCCGAGCGTGCCGACCACGTCGCCGGACGGGCAACGCGCACTCACGTACATGCAGGAACAAGGCTGGGAAGCGACGCCGGAGAACTACCGGCGCGCTCTGGTGGACGTATTCGAGGCGGGCGACTATTTGGTGGACGAGTAAATGCCGGAAGACGATTTCACCAAAGGTCTGCAGGACCAGCGGAAGTACGAACAACGCCAGTACGAGCAGCGTCAGACGCGGCTTAACGTGCTGCGCGAGAAAGCCTCCGCGCTCGTGCAGGGCTCCTCTCCGCGCCCGGCGCCGACCCAGCGCCCCGACTTCACGTCCACGGCTGATCCTACCATTGTGCCGTCGGTCAGCGACCCGGCGCGCGACTACACCCCGCTCGGCATCTCCGAGCAGCGCCCCGGCGAGGATCTGAGCAAGCCTCTTGTCCCTGAGACAGGCCCGCCCGCTACGCCAGTCTACGGCCGCGGCGGTCCCGAACAAGACGGCAAGGTGCGCGCCGCGCTCGACGCCACCCTGGACGACAACGCCGACCAGGAGGCCACGATCAACCGGCTGGCGACCCTGACGGGCAAGCCCGCCGCCGCGCTCCGCGCGCTCGGTTCCGAGGAAGTCTCGCGCATGGCGCGCGAACTCGGCGTCCTGACCCAGACCAAAGACACGCCAATCCTGCGCAAGAAATACACCGACCAGGACTTCGCCCGTCTTGCCGCCGACGATGTCAAGGCGCTTACAGGCATCGAAAAGACCCTGCGCACGCTGACGCCGGAAGAGACATTCCGCGCCGGGATGCGCGGGTTCTACAAAAACACCAGCGAGGCTGTTGCTGACTCCGGCCCCAAGGTCATCCTTGGCGCGCCGCAAGCTGCGGCTGCGGGCGTTGTCGACGCCGCTATCCAGGCCCCGTCAGGCATCCTCCAGGGCGCCGCCGAACTCCTGGACGAGTTCCTACGCTCGCCGTCCCCTGCGCTTGCTGCCATCGCCGGCAACCCTGAGGAAGCCAACCGGATCGCCCGCGAGGGCAACCCCGCGCAGGACCCCAGCGCCCTCCTGCCCCGCGTCGCTGCGTGGGCCGAAGGCGGTCGCAAGTTCGGCAAGGAGCTGGGCGACAAGCTCCAACCCCAGACCGGCAACCTGACGGCCGACAGCGTACTGTCGGGCGTGCGTTCGGCCGGCTCCTCGCTCGCATGGATGGCGGCGGCCATCGGTACCGGCAACCCGGAACTGGCGTTGCTCGGCATGAGCGCGACCACGGGCGGCATCTCCTACGGCCAGGCGCGCGATGAGGGACTGGCGCCGTTCGACGCCGCCATGTTCGGCGGGCAGCAGGGCATGATCGAGAGCCTGACCGAGCGTCTGCCCTTCCACCTGCTGGTCAAGGACATCGCCGAGAAAACCCCGTTCGGCCAGGTCGTCCTGCGCCAGCTTGCCGCCGAAGTTCCGACCGAACAGGCCGCGACCCTGTTGCAGGACGCGACCGAGTGGGCCTATCTCAACCCCGAAAAGACGGTCGGCGAGTTCCTGGCGGAACGGCCTGAGGCTGCGTTCCAGACGCTGATCGCCACGGCCGTTGGGACTGTCCTGCAGACCTCGGTCATCAAGACCGCCGACATGGTCGGCGATCAGGTCCAGAAGGGCAAGGAGCGCGAGGCGCGCGAGAAGACCATGGCCGAGGGCGGCATCGACGCCCTCAAGGAACTCGTGACCGCGGCGAGCGAGAGCAAACTGCGCGAGCGCAACCCGGCCGAGTTCACCAAGACGATCGACGAGATGGCGCAGGACACGCCGCTAACCTCGGTCTATATCCAGCCCGAAGCCTTCGCCCAGATCGCCCAGAGCGAGGGCAAGACGCCCGAAGCCCTGGCGACCGAGATGGGCGTAGAAGCCCAGATCGAGACTTCGCTGGCTTCCGGCGCCCCGCTGCAGATCCCGGTCGGCACGTTCACCGAGAAGGTGGCGGGCCGCGACAACTCCGACGTGTTCCTCCAGAACGTCACCACGTCGCCGTTCGCTGCGACCGAGACGGAACAGCAGGCCATGCCGGAGGAGCAGCGCCAGCGGCTGCTGCACCAGGCCGAGAAACTGACGCAGGTTGCGCAGGAGAAAGAGGGCTTCGCCGCCGGCGTCGAGACTGTGCGCGCCACGGTTGAGCAGCAACTCAAGGCGGCGGGCCGCTTTGTCGGCGAGCCGAACCGGCTCTATTCGCAGCTCACCGCCAACGGCTACGGCACGCTGGCCGCGCGCCTTGGCATCACGCCGGAGGAAGCGTTCGAGCAATACCCGCTCAAGATCGTCGGCGAGATGCTGGCGGGCGAGGCTGTGCGCGAGCAGACCGCCAACAACGGCACCGGCAACGAGCAAGCCCCGGCCGGGCAGACCGCCGAAGGTATGGCGCAGGAGGCAGGTTTCGCCTACCTCGACGCCAACCCCGACGCGCGCACGGGCGATATCGCTGAGCAGTTGAACCTGAGCGCGCCGCAAGCCTCGCGCCTGCGCAAGGCGTGGAAGGAAACGCGCGGCGTCCCGAACAACAAGAGCGCCGAAGGGCGCACGACCACCAAGCTCGATCAACGCAATAAAGGCGAATACGCCCCCAGCACCGCAACGCTGGGCCTGCTGCGCACAGCCGACCTCTCGACCTTCCTGCACGAGATCGGCCACCACTTCCTGGAGGTCCATGTCACGGCCGCGTCCAAACTGCTGGAGCGCACCCGCAACAGCGAGACGCTGACGCCGGACGAGCAGGGCCTGCTCGACGACACGCAGGAACTGCTGACGCAACTCAAGGTTGCACCGGGCGAGCCGGGGCCGGGCCAGTCCTACGCGCAGGCAGATACGCTCTGGGCGCTGACCTTCTACGAGAACTACCTGCCGAACGCGACGGACGAGCAGGTCAAGGCGCTGATGCAGAAGCAGCTCGACAACCGCAAGCTGCCGGTTATCCGCCTGTTCAAGACCGACAAGGGCCGGGTCATCGCCTTCCCCGCCGAGTACACCCACGCCGAGGCGCGGATGCTGTTGGGCGACCAGAACCTGCCGGATGCCGACCTGCGCATGGACCACGCACAGATCCGCTACGGGCAGACGATCGAGGATGCACACTGGTACGACAGGTCGGGCGCCCTGACTGACCAGCAGTCCTACGCGCAGCTCGATAGCTCCAGCTTCCGCGCGGCGCGCGGCGCGACGCCGCAGGATCGCGGCGAGTGGTACGACACGCAAGTCGAGGAGGTCGCCCTGCTGGGCGGCGCCCGCCAACTCCAGATCAAGTCGACGCCAGACCAGAAGTCGGCCGACATCAAGATAAATATTTCGCCGGGCTCCAAGGAAAAAGGCGAGTTCAAAGGCGTGTCCGTGGACATGATGTTCAAGGGCTCGCTGATGCGACCCACGGGCAAAGTCACGCCGGAACAGGCCCGTCAGGGCCGCATCGTGTTTACCAAGACAATCGTGGCGCTGCAGGCTTACGTCGAGCGCTACAAGCCCGACTATCTGGTGTTCACAGGATCGGGCGACAGCCAAGCCAAGTTCTACGAGTTCATGTTGAAGAACTTCGACCTCGGATACGAGGCGAGGATTGAGACGTTCTATGATTCGCTGCAAGGCGCTAACGTTTCAGAAACGACTGCCATTCAAGTGTTCACGCTTATCAACCCGGAGAAGGCGCCGGGCTTCGCCCTGGAGTTGAGCAATGCCACAATCGACAATGTCGATTTCGCCGGATCTCCCGCAACCCACAAACGACGCCGCGTCACCGCAATCGTCCGACCTGGAAACCCGGCTAATGTCGGAGATGGACGAGGAGCTGACACCGCTGGAGCAGGAAGCAGTTCAGCTAACGCTGGCGTTTATGCCCAAAGCTTCCCCCGCGAAGAACGCTTCATAGAGGACGGCACGCTCGAACGGGCGCGCGACCAACTTTCGGAAGACCAGTTCAACGCCTTCGTTATGGCGCGCAATGGCGCCAGCAACGAGGAAATCGCGCAGGAACTCGGCGGCGAGGACGCAACTGTCTCGCCCGAAATGGTCAAGGTGTGGCTCTCGCGCATCCGCGCGAAAGGCTTCATTGTCGAGAAAGCCCCGACACCCAGCGGCCTGTCACCTGACACCCTGCGCGTTATCGCTATGTCGGCCCAGGGCGCACGCCCCAAGGACATCGCCGAGGCGGTCTATCCTGACCGCTCGTCGGACAAGGCAGCGCTCCAAGTGCGCGTGCTGCGCAACCGCCACAAGAACCTGATCGAGCAGTACAAGCTGCACCGCGAGGGCAAGTACGCGCAAGGCCCTATCTTCTACTCGGCGCTGCAACGCGCCGTCGAGAAGTCCACGCAGAAGTCGGCCCCGGCCGCACAGTGGAAAGCCACGTTGCGCAACACGGCCGGCGTGAAGCAGGAGGAGATCGAGTGGACGGGGCTGTTCGACTGGCTCGACAGTCTGGATACCGACAGTGTCCCTAAAGCCGATGTTCTGAACTATCTCACCAGCAATGGTGTGAAAGTTGAGGAGGTACGGGTCGGCAACACCGACGATTTGCAGCAGGATCTCGACGACACGAACAGCGACCTGGAAAACCTATACGCCGAGCACGGCAGCGACGAGAGCGAATGGGACGCCGGAGTCCGCGCGCGCATCAGCATGCTCGAAAATAACGCCGACAACATTTCGCGCCAGATCGAAGGGCTGGAGGAGGGCGGCACAAAGTTCCCCTCGTTCACCCTCCCCGGAGGCACCGACTACACCGAACTCCTGCTCACCCTGCCCGATGTCAAAGGCCCGTCCACCCATTGGGACGAGCCGAACGTGGTGGCCCATGTGCGGTTCAAAACGCGCCAGGGTGCGGACGGTTCGCGAGTGTTGGCTATCGAGGAAGTGCAGAGCGACTGGCATCAGAAGGGGCGGGAACAGGGGTACGCGGGCGATGCTGCGCCGGATCGCGCCAAGTTGTCAGACGATGTTATACGCGCGGAAACTAGGTTCGCCGACGCCGGCATAGAATTGGTTAAGCTTGTCGCCCGATCCGACGAGGCGTTCGCTACCGCGCTAACGTTAGTACCTCCGCACATCAGTGACCGACTGGCCGAGGCCCGAGAAGACCTCAAGACAGACGACGCGAAAGCGGCCTCCTGGGCGCCTTTGTTTACATCGACGATGCGCCCAGAGCTTATGGGCGGAATTTCGGACGCCGAGTTTGAGCCCATCGGGCAGGCTCTGAGCCAGATAAACGAGCTGCGCCGCGAATCTTTGGCGGCGCAGGAAGCTGAACTGCGCGTAGCACAGGGTGTTCCCAACGCCCCGTTCAAAAACAACGGCTGGGCCGCTCTCGTACTGAAACGTATGGTGCGCTGGGCTGCGGAACACGGCTATGATTCCGTGGCTTGGATACCGGGCAACATCCAGAACGGGCAGGAGCTGGAAGATACCGGCGACAATCGTGGCGCATTCTACGACAAGATCCTGGTGAACGAAGCCAACAAGCTGGGCAAAAAATACGGCGCAGTTGTCGGCTCCACGGAGATCATGCTGCGCACGGACGCCGCACGCCTTAAGCTGGCCGCGCAAGGATACCGCGCCGAGCATCAGTTCTTCCACGCCCTCCCCATCACCCCCGAACTCAAGGCCGCAGCCCTGGAGGGCATGCCTCTTTTCCAGCCCGAGAACCCGCTCTCCCCCGAGGAGCGCAAGTTCTTCAACGAGGCCATGCGCAACCCCGAGAAAGTCCTCCCGCCCGGCGCGACCCCGCTGGACGTGTGGAACTCCCTGTCGTTCGCCGAAAAGACCCCGTTCCACGAGGAGTTCGCGCGGCTGACCGAAGCCTACTTCATGGAGGGCAAGGCCCCTACCCCGAAGCTGCGCGGCATGTTCGACAAGTTCCGCCAGTGGCTTCTCAACGTGTACGAGACAATCAAGGATCTGGCCGTCGAGCTGACGCCCGAAGTCTCCTCGATCCTCGATCGCATGTACGCCTCGGCCCAGGACATCGCCGAAGCGCAGGACATCCACGCTCTCGCCCCGCTGTTCACAGTCAAGCCCGAGGCGATGACCGACACGGAATGGCGCGACTATCAGTCCACCAACGCCAACGCCACGGCCGAGGCCGAGACGACATTGACCCAGCGCTCCCTGCGCGATGTCAAATGGTTGGGCAATGCCCGCTCCAAGGCCATCCGCCGGCTGCAGGCCGAGGCGCGCGAGCAGCGCAAGGCGATGGGCGCAGAAGTCGCCGCCGAGGTCATGGCCGAGAAGGTCAACGTGGCGCGCAACTATCTGGCGCGCGGCATCGACAGCAAGGGCCAGAAGGTCGAACCGTTCAGCGCCGTGTTTGGTCCTGACGGCAAGCTGGTGTCCGGCTCGCCGAAGCTGTCGATTGCGGCCCTGACCGAGATGTACCCAGACGGCACGGTCGATTTCAAATCGCTGGGCTATGGCAAGTATGGTATGCTCGCCAAGGATGGCCTGCACCCCGACGTTCTCGCCCCGATCCTGGGCTACGAGAGCGGCGACGCTCTGGTGAAAGACCTGTTAACTGCGGAACCCGCGAAGGAGAAAATAAGTGGGATCACGGATCAGCGCATGCTTGAGCGCTATGGCGATTTGGTGGATGACGCTTCTATCGCCCGCGCGGCGGACGAGGCTGTCCACTCAGGACTCCGCGCCCGTGTGCTTGCCGGCGAATACGCTGCACTTACTGCAGCCCTCGGGGAGCGGAAGCTGCTCAACGAAGCGGCTCGCGAGGCCGCTATCCGTATCGTTGCGCGCCTCAATGCGAGCAAGCTCAATCCGGCGAAATTCGTAGCCCAGGAGCGCCGCGCCGGCCGCGCCGCCGAGGAAGCCGTCAGGAAGAACGATCTGGCGGGGGCTGCTGCCGCCAAGCGCGACCAGCTTCTCAACTTCCATATCGCCCGCGAAGTCTACGCCAAGCAGAAGGAGCGCGACGCCGCGCTCAACAAGTTCCGGCAGATCCTCACGGCCAAGCGCGACACCGTGGCGAAGTCCCGCAACTTCGACCTGGTGCAGGCGTCCCGCGCCGTGCTCTCGGCCTACGGCCTCGCGCGCATGAAGAACCAGCCCGTCACCTATCTCGACGCGGTCAAGCGTTACGACCCGCAACTCTACGCCAGCCTTGAGCCTACCCTGCTGGCCGCCTTCACCAACAACCGCAAGCTTACGGACCTGACCGTCGAGCAGTTCCTCGGCATGCGCGACGTTGTCGTGCAGCTCTGGGACCTGTCGCGCGAGAGCATGCTCGTCCAGATCAACGGCCAGAAGCTCGATCTCGACGACGTGGCTACCCAGATCGCGACGCTGCTGGAGAGCCGCGGCGCTGACGGGGCGAAGGGTATCACCAAGGCGCCGACGGCATGGCAGCGCACCCTGCGCATCGGCGAGGCATGGCTGGCGGCCCTGCGTCGTGTCGAGGCGTGGGCGCGCACGGTCGACGGCGACACGCCCGGCCCCATGACCAAGTTCCTGTGGCGGCCGGTGAACCAGGCCGCGACAGAGTACAGGCTCGACCTCGGCAAATACATCACCCGGTTCCGCGAGCTGTTCGCGCCGATGGAAGCGAAGCTGGACGGCAAGCAGATTGCCGCGCCCGAACTGGGCTACACCTTCCGCAACCGGGCCGAACTGCTGCACGCCCTGCTGCACACCGGCAACCAGTCGAACAAGCGCAAGCTGCTCCTCGGTCGTCGCTGGGGTGCAGAGCGGCAGGACGGCTCGCTGGATACCGGCCGTTGGGACCAGTTCGTCACCCGCATGGCGCGCGAGGGCGTGCTCACGGTCGAGGACTACCAGTTCGCGCAAGGCGTGTGGGACCTGCTGGAGCAGATCAAGCCCCTGGCGCAACAGGCCCACCGCCATGTGTTCGGCCGCTACTTCGCCGAGGTCACGGCCGATCCTGTGCAGACGCCGTTCGGCGAGTTCCGCGGCGGCTACATCCCGGCCGTCTATGACGACTTCTACGTGGCCGACGCCTCCATGCGCGCGGCCCAGAACGCGCTGGAAAGCCACGACAGCACCATGTTCCCGGCGCCGGCTTCGGGCTTCACGCAAGCGCGCGTCGAGTACAACAAGGTGTTGCACCTCGACCTGCGACTGCTTGGTAGCCACATCGACAAGGTTCTCAAGTTCGCCCACATGGCGGCGCCCGTCCGCGACGTGCTGCGCATCATCTCCACCGAGAAGGTCAAGCGTCTCCTCGACGACTTCCACCCGACGGCCCGCGAGGATCTGCTCGGCCCGTGGCTGGTGCGTTCGGCCCGCCAGACCAACGAGATGCCGCTGGGCGGCAAGGCGGGGCGCGGCGTCAGCGCCTTCGCCAACGGCCTGCGCCGTCGCTCCTCCATGGGGCTGATGTTCGCCAACATCGCCAACGTGGTGCAGCAGCCCACGGGCCTGTTCAACGCCGCTGCCTACAAGGGCGTGCGCAAGCGCTACATCGCCCAAGGGCTGGCGCGCTACCTGCGCGACCCCAAGGGCGTACACGAGGCTGTGGTGGCGGCGTCCAAGACGATCGAGAACCGCTCCACCGCGCAGGCCATCGCCATGCGCGACGCCATTGACAGCATTGTGGAAGCCAAGGGCAAGTATGCCAAGGCTGTAAACTGGTTCGAACGCCACACCTATTTCGCCCAGACCGCCCTGCAGAATATCCAGGACGTGATCGTCTGGCTGGGCGGTTACGAGTCAGCCAAGGCGCGCGGACTGAGCGAGGACGACGCTGCGAAGTTCGGCGACGCCGTGGTGCGCCAGACGCAGGGCGACCAGACCCCGGAGTCCATCTCACGCATCGAGACGGGCACGGGCTGGCAGAAACTGCTGCTCGGCATGTACGGCTATTTCAATATGTGGGCCAACCAGTTGAGCACCGAGTTCCGCTCGGCCATGCGCGATCTCGGCCTCAAGTCGGGCAAGGGTCGCCTGGCCTACATCTACATCGTCGGCTTTGCCGCGCCGGCCCTGCTCGCCCAGCTTGTCGTCGACATGATCCGCGGCGACGTGCCCGACGATGACGACGAGCCACTGGAGTATTGGCTCTCCTGGTTCTTCGGAACGCAGGCCAAGACGGCCGCCGCCATGGTCCCGTTCGCTGGCTCGGCAGCTATCGCCGGGGTCAACGCCTTCAACGACAAGCCCTATGACGATCGCGTCCTGTCGTCCCCAGCGATCTCCGTACTGGAGACGAGCATCCGCGTGCCGGTCGATATCTACGACTACTTCATGGGCCAGGGCGACGCCTCGCGCACGATCAAGGACACGCTAACCCTGGCAACCCTGCTTACCGGCGTTCCGTTCCAGGCTCTGGCCCGCCCGCTGGGCTACGCAGCGGATGTGGCGGAAGGCGATGTGGAACCGAAAGACGGCGTGGACTATGCGCGTGGGCTTGTGGCGGGGAGGTAGTTGACAAGGCTTCGGTTGTTGTGCAGTCTTGCTTCAAGAGCACCGGGAGTGATTACCCGGTGCCTCCGGCAGAAGGAGTTCGGACATGAAGTCGTAACCCCGCCTTTAATTAGCTAGCGCTATTGGTATTGTGGACTACGGGGCCGCCTCTAATCAGGGCGGCCCTTATGCTGTGGTGGATGCAAACAACCTAGCGTTGTATGCTCCGCGCCATGACAATCTCCTCGACCTCGCGGAAGACCTCGCTTCTGGTTGGCAACGGCGTTCGCACGTCGGACCCCTTCACCTTCAAGGTGCAGGACACCGACGACGTTGCAATCTATCGTGTCGAGGACGACACCGAATCGCTTGTAAGTCCAGGCACTTACACGGTTGCGCTCAACCCGAACCAGAACACCAACCCTGGCGGCACGATCCAGTGGGACACAGCCCCGACGGCCGACCAGTCCTACATCATCACGACCGAAGCGGACGCGACGCAGGATACCGATATCCAGAACCAGGGGGGCTTCAACCCTGTTGTCGTGACGGAGACGTTCGACAAGCTGACCATCCTCGTCCAGCAATTGCGGGACAAGGTCGGCCGCGCCGCGCTGCGCCGCTCGACCTCGATCTACAGCCAGCCTGTGCTGCCCGAGCCAGACGCCGACAAGGTGCTGGCTCTGGCTATCAACCCGAACGGGGATCTGGTCGGCGTCGAACAAACTGACATCGGCGTGGCGGCACTGGCTGCGGGCTGGGCGGGTGCGCTCGCCGTGCCTTTCGCCTCTATCGGCGCCGTCTACGCGGCGCTCTACGGGGTCAGCCCGTCCAATTCCGCAGCGGCCAACACGCTCGCCCTGCAAGCGTGCTTCGACGCCGTAACCGATCGCGCGCAGATTGTGCTACCCATCGGCATTGTCCAGATTGCCGGCAACGTCACCTGTGGGGACAAGGTCGTCCACCTTTCCGGCCAGGGGATGGGCGTCTCCGTCCTGCGCCAGACAACCAGTGGTGGACTCGTGTTCACCGGCTCGGCGGATAAGAACTTCGACATGGGCCGCCTTGCCCTGACCGACTTCACCATGGAAGCCGGCGCGACCGGGGCCAACGGCACGGCCGTCACCTACAACTACACGGGCGGCAGCGGCTACCAGGGCAACGGCCCGCGCATCGAGCGCATCGAGATCGTCTCTCAGGACACCACCCAGTGGTGGACCGTGGGCATCCGCGGCACCAACCTGCGCAACGTCCGGTTCACCGGCTGCGCGTTCGCCGGCGTCGGCATCTCCGGCAAGATGACGCACGGCATCCACATCGACGGTACGGGCGACCCTGTGGAGGTCTGGTTCGACGATGTTTCCTTCGTGTCCATGGAGCGCGGCATCCTGGTCGAAGGCGCCTACGAGGGTGTATATTGCCGCGGCGTCACGACCGTTACCGTGGGCCGCTCGATCGCGCACAAGACTACGGCCACCGAGCCCGTCTTCCGCGCCATCGACTGCTATTTCAACGACCGCAACAGCTCGATCGAACTTAGCCAGATCGCGTTCTATGCGATCATCGGTTGCGCGTTCTCCTCGACCGGATTCGGCACTGGCGACTGGCGTTCGCTCGAACTCAACAACACGTCCGGCTCGCCGACCAACGCTAGTGTCATCGCCAACAACGTGTGGGCCGGCGGCAGCGGGGGCGGCACGGAAACCGCGATCCACTTCACCAAGCAGAACGCCGTGCTGGTGCAGGGCAATATGTTCTACACGATGGACATCGGCGTGTTCGCCGATGCCAACTCGACCGGCATCACGATCGGCAAGGACAACGTATTCGTCGGTACGCCGGTCTCCTACAGCGTTGTGGCCTCGGCCCTCTCATTCGATCCGAACCCGCTGGGCTACGCCGAAGTCGACACCAACGGCGCGACGCAGGACTTTCCGGTCTCGCCGGCCGAAACGCAGGTCGCTTTCTCCCGCGCCACGGCCAACGTCGGCGGGTTCTACGACACAGCCACCCGGCGATACCTGCCGCCCATCGGGGCGCACAAGGTGTCCCTCGGGGCTGTATTTACGACGAACATAGCGGCCGGCGACGAGGTGGTGTTTATCCTGCGCAAGAACGGGTCGACCCCCTTCCGCCGCCTGACCTTCATAGCGGCCAAGGCGGGCGCTCTTGGCGCCAACGGTGACATCGAGTTCCGCCAGACTGTCGCTACGGATTACTGGGATATCTCGGTTGTCATAGCAGGCGCCGGGGGCGACCGCACGCTCAACGGCAACGCCGCCAACACCTACGCCACCTGGAGGCCGATTTGAGCGAGCGCACCCTCTCGGACGCGGACGTGGAGGCCATTGCCGAGAAGGTGCTGGAGACTTGGGAAGCCAAGTTCTACGGCAACCTCGGCAAGGGCCTGTGGTCGGTGTTGTGGAAGGCGACCATGGCCGTGCTGATCGCCGTGGCTGCTTGGGGCGCAGGGGCAGGATTGAAATGGCCCTTCGGTACACACTAGAAGAACAGCTCACGCTGCATGAGGGCCGTCGCAAGAGGATCTACCGGGACAGCGTCGGCAAGATGTCGGGCGGTGTCGGGCGGAACCTCGACGATGTGGGCCTGTCAGACGATGAAATCGACCTCATGCTGCGCAACGATATTGCGCGGGCCAAGGACGCACTGGACCGCAAACACGCCTGGTGGCGCGGGCTCGACGATGTGCGCCAGAAAGTTCTCGTAGACATGATGTTCAATCTTGGCCCCGGCACCTTCGGCACGTTCACCCAGACGCTGGGCGAGGTCGCCAGGGGTGAGTACGCGGCGGCAGCGGCGCGCATGCTCAAGTCGAAATGGGCCAGACAAGTGGGGAAGCGCGCGAAGCGCTTGGCCGAAATGATGCGAACTGGCAGAGATTACGAGTAAGCGACAACCCCCTGACCGGGGACGGAGGACAGGTCAGGGGGTCGGATGCTTGAGCATCGGCGGTGAAGGAGCCGCCCGCGTATAGTTTCACAACCTGCGGTTGTCGTCCACCATCTTTACGTGAGTGCCGTTCTGGACCCAGAACCAGCGGCGCCCGTCCCTGTGCAGGATCTCCCACCAGCCCCAAGGTGTGCCGTCCTCTACGGTGCGCTCGCGCACGAACGCGATTGACTCCTCCAACGTGCGGGACACGCCGCAGATGTGCGGCCCCTGGGCCTTCTGGTGCGGCAGGGGCTGGGTGTTGCGGACGGTGTAGGGGTAATCAGGCATCTGAAGCGAAGAACCTAATCGAAACGCCCGCCTCCTCCAGCATGGTTTTTGCTGCCGCGAAAGCCCAGCGAGGATCGTCTTTGCCTTCGTATTTTTCGCACACCAGTTTTATGATCCCGCTCTGGATGACGGCACGGGCGCAATCGACGCAAGGGAACCAGCGCATGTACATTGTGCTGCCTCGCAGAGGGATGCCATGCTTGGCCGCGTGGTAGATAGCGTTGCGTTCGGCGTGTTCAGTCCAGTCATACTTCGCTGGGCGAATCCGCCGCGCATCGCTGTCTTGCACGCCTAGAGGTAGACTGTTGCAGCCAGCCGACAGCACGAAGCCGTCGGCCGCGGCTATGATGGCTCCAGTTTTCGTGGAGCGGTCCTCGCTTAAGGATCGCTGCTCGTCGACCAGCTTGAGCCAAAAACTGTCTGGTATGCTTGGTTTCACGCCAACACCTTCAGCCAGGTTTTCGCATCCGTTTGTTGCTTCGGCAGGTCTTCCAGATAGACTTGCCAGTGCGCAGTGATGCCGTGTTTAGGGTGGACGAACCACAACGCCTGCGACGGTCGACTAAACGGCGCGCGCAGGAACAACCGGGCGTATTCGTCGTAACCCTTGAGGCAGTTGTTCACCACAAGGCCAGGCAAGGCGATGTACTGGTGGTAGTGGCCGATAATCATGGTGTCGAAGTCCCGGCCGATCTGGGCTTCGCTAGCGCCAGTCTTGATCTTGCCGCGCATGATGGGGCCGATCGACCCGATGATTCCGTCGCCGCCGCGGGAACCGAGCGAGTCGCCGTGCGTTAACAAAAAGCGATGGCCATAGACGTTGAAGTAACTGTCGGTTTGTTCGGGGATGTCGAATGTTACCCGCTTGTCGTTGCGGAAGTGGCGCTCAAGCGTGCAGTACAGGTTCCACTCGAACGACGTGAAGATGCGCCCCTTGTGGCGCGGCTTGTGCGTTCCGCGCCCATGGTTGCCGACGACGCACGGTACGAACACCTTACCAAAGGCATCGGCGATTTGCGTGAGCGCGGCGGCCAGCAGGTCCGCCAAGTCGTTGATCGCCTGGTAGGGCGTGCGATCGTTCGTGACCGCCAGTTCCTCGTGGATGTCGCCCGAGATCATGTCGCCTCCGAGACACACGATGATGCCGGGGTATTCCTGCTCGCTGGCCCCCATGTGGTGGAAACAAAGCTCGATCGTCTTGTCCACCAAAGTTTGGATGCGACGTTTGGCGACCGTCGCGTTGAACTCGTTGACCCCGCCGACTTCTTCCTTGCGCACCACCTCGCCGTAATGCCAGTCGCTCCAGATCGTCATGGGGCAACCGCGCACTTTCGACGCTGTGCTCTCCTTGGTGATCCAGGTCGGCGGCTGCGGGGTGATAGCCGACAGCCCGTAGATGCGTTCCCGAATCAGAGCTGCGGTATCCTCCTCACGCTGGCTGTCCGCCATCTCCTTGCGCAACTGCGCGATCTGCTGCTTGAGCGCGCGTGGCGTCTCCAGCTTGGAAGTGACACCTTCCTCGCGCGCATACCTGACCCAGTTCTGGCCCGTACCGCCAGAGAGCCCCATGGCGAGTGCGGCAGACACGGCGGTTCCGTGTTCGGCGAGGAGATCTACGAACCGCTGGAGCTGAGATTTTGTTGGGCGTTTTGCCCCCGTCGAGTTAGCCATTACTTGGCCTTTCCTACTAGGTTAAGTTGTGTGGCGCAGTCGTACCACGCCGCGTAAAGCGACATGATGTAGAGCGCGACGCCCTGGTCTGTCAGCGTGACGCCCTCGGGCACCGTCGGTGCGCCGGTACACATGAACGCCTCAGGGGGCAGGGTTGTGCTGCTGACCACCGGCTGTGGCTGGGGTAAGCTGCCGCAGGCGGTCAAGGGCAAGCATGACAGCAGGGCTGCTGACGCAACGATCAGTGTTCGGCGCATCCTGCACCTCCTTGATTACGGAAAGGATTGCCCGGTTCTGGGCCTCACGCACGGGATCGGGCTTCGCCAGCAT
>Ga0181339_1000041_pt1 | contig 46757 bp, 67 predicted proteins | sample Sp13VDMM110DD_FD_130101 | JGI IMG/M metagenome (GOLD analysis project Ga0181339, IMG submission 130101) | Freshwater viral communities from Lake Michigan, USA - Sp13.VD.MM110.D.D | ecosystem: Environmental > Aquatic > Freshwater > Lake | place: USA: Michigan | collected 2013-04-23 | reverse complement strand
GGCGTGAAATCGGTTGAGCCAAAGATCATCGAGGATCTGCGCAAGAGCGCGAAGCTGGGCTTGAAAAACCCGAATGCGATTGTTGCAGGTTTGGAGCGCGCCGGAATCACCGGCATGCTTGCCGTCCGCAAGCTCATCGTTTCGCAAGAAGGCTTCAAGGATCTCGACAAGAAGACCATCAAGGCGCGCCAACGCGACGGCTTCAAGGGAACAAAGGCGCTGATCCGCTCCGGGCAATATCTGAACTCGATCCAATCTGTGGTGCGCGCAAAATGACGGTCGATGTTTCAGAGCTGATGGACGATCCGGACTTTGTGAGCCCGGATCCGGTCACGCTCATCCGGCGCTCGTCCAATGTCAACGGCTTTGGCGAGAATGTTTTGACGGAAGTCGTCACGCCGATCACGGCCATCATTCAGGCCGGGCCGGGCGATATGCTTGAGAGGCTTCCAGACGAAGCCAAGCTCACACGGATGATCCGGATCTGGACGCGGACCGTGTTGATGGCTGAGTCGCCCGGTGGCTACGCGGACGTGATCACGTGGCAAGGCGCGCGGTGGCAACTGATGCCCGTGCAGTATTGGGGCAATTGGGGCCAAGGCTTCACGCAAGCGCTCGCGACTTACGAAGGGGTCAGCCAATGAGCACGAGCGCAACTGGTGGCGTTCTGACCACAACCTTGCCCGATCTCGTCGCGCTGCGCCGTTTCTTTCAAGGGTTGATCGCCGGAATCACTGCTTTGCCCGGCAATATGGTGCGCCCGCGTTTCCAAAAGGATCCGCCACCAATGCCCGGCATCGACGTGGACTGGTGCGCGATGGATCTTGCAAATCGTCGCGCGGACGCGAGCGCTTATGTTAAAGAAGACGCGGATGGCGAAGGCGCTCAACTCGTGCGGCACGAGATCGTTGATGTCATCTGTTCTTTTTATGGACCAAACGGCTCAAGCTACGCGGAAATTTTGCGCGATGGATTGCAAGTTTCGCAAAATCGCGAACCGCTTTTCATCGCTGGCATGGGATTGCAGCGAGTCGGAGAAACAACGAGCGTTGGGGAGCAGCACAACCAGCGATGGTATGAGCGTTCCGACATCACGCTATCAATCAGCAGAGAGACGGGCAAAGTGTACCAAATTCTTTGCTTCACAGGCGTAATCGGCGCGATAATCACAGAAACCATGACCTTGCCATTTGAGGTCGAATCTCCCTAAAGGAAAACATCATGGCCCAAGCCCTTCCAGTCGGTCGCCTTGTTCGCGTAAGCATCAACCTTCAACCACTTGCGGCAGCGCGTCGTGGTTTTGGAACGCTGCTCGTGATTGGCAACAGCTCCGTCATCGACGGATCTGAGCGCATCCGCTCTTACACAACGCTCGATGCCGTTGCAACAGACTTTGGCTTGTCGTCCGACGAGTACAAAGCGGCATCGCTGTACTTCGGTCAGACGCCACGGCCTGACAAGCTCATGATTGGCCGCTGGCTCGAAAACGACGCCTCCGGATTCCTCAAGGGCGGCATCCTGAATCTGTCGCAGCAAGCGATCAACGGCTTCAACCTCGTTACAGCAGGCTCCATGCTGGTGACGGTGGACGGCGTTTTGCAGACCTTGACGGCGATGGACTTCAGCGGCGCGCTGAACCTCAACGCGGTTGCGACGATCGTCAATGCAGCGCTCGCCGGATCCGCGATCTGCGTGTGGGACGGCGAGCGTTTCAAAATCACCAGCACCAGCGCGGGCGCGGGCAACAAGGCATCGGGCACGATCACGCTGACCGGAAACCCAGCGCCTGCCGATACGCTGACCGTCAACGGAACTGTTGTGACGTTCGTCGCTGCTGGCCCGGTCGGAAATCAGGTGTTGATCGGCGCGACTTCCGCAATCACCGCTGCGAATTTGCAAGCCTTCCTCGCCGCTTCCGCGAACGTCGGCATTGCGGCTGCAAGCTATTCCACTGTTGGCCTTGTGACGACCGTCACCCACGACAACGTTGGCGTCGCAGGCAACGCATTCACGCTGGCCGAAGTCAGCGCTGCAATCACGATCTCCGGCGCGACGCTCACAGGCGGCACTGAGATCTCTTCCGTCAGCTACGGCAGCAATCACGCTGTTGGTCAGCCGATCGCAGAGATGTTCAAGCTCACAGACGGCTTGGCCAATGCGCCTGTTCCCGGCGCGGATGCAGAAGAGCCTGTGGACGCCGTTCTGGCGCTCGCCAACATCAGCGGCGCGTGGTATGGCTCGATGTTCTCTGCTGAAATCACCGACAGCCAGCATCTGGCCGTTGCGGAGTTGATCGAGGGGTTGAACCTTTCCCGGATCTACGGCGTGACGATCACAAACACTTCCGTGCTCGATGCGGTTGTGACCAACGATCTGGGCTCGCAGCTCAAGGCGCTCAACCGTCGCCGCACGACGGCCACTTATTCGCCCAATCCTGTTGCGATTGCGGCCGCATTCGGGCGCGCCTTCTCCGTCAACTTCAACGCCAACCGCTCCACCATCACGCTGATGTGGAAGCAGATGCCCGGCATCATCGCTGAGCTGTTGTCGGAAACGCAAGCGCTGACGCTGAAAGACAAGCGCGTCAACGTTTATGCCGAATACGAAAACGACACCGCCATTTACCAATACGGCACGATGTGCGGTGATGCGTACTTCGACGAGATCCACGGCCTGGACTGGTTCAAGGATGCGCTGCAAAATGCGGAGTACAACTTGCTGTACCAAAGCAAGACAAAGATCCCGCAAACCGATGCCGGCATGAACCAGATCGTGACCACTGCGGCAGGCGTTTGCGAAGAAGCCGTGAACAACGGCCTCGTCGCGCCCGGCCAGTGGAATGCGGACGGCTTTGGCCAACTGGAGCGCGGCGATACGTTGCCCAAGGGTTACTACATCTACGCCCAGCCGATGGCCCTGCAGAACCAAGCCATTCGCGAGACGCGCGTTGCGCCTCCGATGCAAATTGCGCTGAAGCTCGCTGGCGCTATCCACGAAATCGACGCTATCGTTGATGTCAACCGTTAACTCGAAAGGCAAATAAATCATGAGCACTTACAGCTTTTTGGACATCGTTGCGGCGATGGACGGTCCGGGCGGATCCATCAACCTTGGCGCGGGCGCGGGCGCGGCGGAAGAGGGCATCACCATCGAGTCCGTCAACGACAAGAACACGATGACCAACGGTGCGGACGGATCCGGCATGCACTCGCTGCGCGCGGACAATTCCAAAACGGTGACCGTGCGGCTTCTCAAGACATCGCCGACGAATGCGCTGTTGATGAACATGTACAACTACCAAACCATGTCGAGCGCCACCCACGGCAAGAACACGATCTCGATTCGTGACACCGCTCGTGGGGACTCCATCACACTGGAGAAGGTCGCCTTCAAGCGCCCGCCAAACATCGAGTACCAAGTTGAAGGCGGCATCAACGAGTGGCAATTTGACGCGATCGACAGCAGCACCGTTCTGGGCGTCGGAACTCCGGAGGCTTAAGCGATGTTGAGCTTCGAAGTCTCCGGTAAAAACTATTCTGCGGACAAGTTGGACGCTATGAAGCAGTTCCACATCGTCCGCAGAATGGCTCCGATCGTCGCCGGGCTGCTGCCTACGGGCGTGGCCTTGAAAGACATGAACACCTTCTTGCAAAAAGAAGTCTCATCCGTTTTGCCGGGCTTGGCCGAAGCGCTCTCGAAGCTCAAGGACGAGGATGCGGAGTTTGTGTTGTACGGCCTGCTGTCCGTGGTGAAGCAGGAGCAACCCAACGGTTTGGGGTGGGCTCCGGTTGTTAAGGGCTCATCGTTGATGTTTCAAAACATCACGATGCCGGATCTGATCAAGATCGCCTTCAAGGCGGGACAGTACAACTTCCAGGATTTTTTGACCGCGCTTCCCCAACCTTCAACCGGCGCGAAGTAGAAACCAAAAGGCCGATCGATTGGGTCGGCCTGCCCGGTGGGGAGGGCTGGATGCTTCGGCCAGTCGGCAGGGGTTGGTGCAAGTATGAATCCTTGATCGACGGCACCCTGTCCTTGGCAGACGTGGCCCTGATGAACGATGCGATCGATTGTCAGGACGAGAATGAACGAAGGTTTCAGGAGGCCAATAAGTGAGCACGGAAACGATCAAAGAGTTTCTTGTCGGACTTGGCTTCCAGGTTGATGAGAAGAGCCTAGGCAAATTCAACACAGGCATCATGAAGTCTGGCGTCGCAGTCGTGGCGCTTGGCCAGCTCGCTGCGGACGCGGCGAAGCAAGTTGCTGCAGCCGTTACCGAACTTCTCAACGTCAACCGTTACGCGGAAGAACTCGAAAAAATCAACGATGTTTCTGAGCGCACCAAGGTTGCCGCTGAGGACATTTTCCGCATGGGCTATCAGGCTGAGCAGACGGGCTCAGACATGGGCGCGCTCACATCTTCCCTCACAACGCTGACCACCAATGCAGGCCTCGCCGCGATCGGCATGGGCCGCGCGAAGAAGGTCTTTGAAGAGATCGGCTTGGACGTGAAGGACAGCAACGGCGAGCTGAAAGAAACGACCGTGTTGATGGAAGAGATCCGCCAGAAGATCAAAGGCATGGCCAGCGGCCAGCAGCAAGCCATCCTGAGTCGTCTCGGCATCGATCCGACGTTGATCAAAATGATGACGGAGGATATGTCGGGTCTCACAGCCGAATACGATGAGATGGTGAGGGCTTCCGGGTTCAGCGCAAACCAAGCCGTCAAGGACGCGGACAACTATCGGGACGAGCTGGCCAAGCTTCAGACGGCCATGGGCCTCATCGGCAAAACGGTCTCGTCGAAATTGTTCAACAAGCTCAGCGAGAGCACGGAGCGATTGCGAAAGTTGATCGTCTCCAACATGCCGCAGATCATCGCCGCAATCAGCAAGGTGATCGAAGAGGTTTTGTATGTCGGCAAGATTTTCGTGACGATCGGCGCGCGAATCTTCAATGTCGTTTATGGCGTGATCGAGATGATCAGCAAGCTCAACGACTACATGGACGGTTGGGTTGTAAAAATCGGGCTGGCTGTGCTGGCTTGGCGTGCATTTAATCTCGCGTTCTTCGCAACGCCGATCGGGCAAGTTGTCGCGCTCGCGACGGCCATTGCGCTGCTGGCAGAAGACTTTTATGTGTGGACGCAGGGCGGCGAAACGCTGATAAACTGGGACAAGTGGAAGCCCGGAATCGATCTGGTGATGAACGCCGTGTATGAGTTGAAGGACATGTTCACGGCGCTGTTCACAACCATCTTTGCTTACGTGGACTTCATCGTGAAGCTCTTGCACGGGGACTTTGCCGGCGCGTGGTTCGCCATCAAGGAAGTCGTCATGGGTGTTATCGAAGCCATCAGCCGCGCTCTGGGCTTCGTCGCGTCGATCGGCAAGATCGGCAGCACCTTCCTTGGCGCGGCGACGAGCGACGCGGGGTTGCTGACACCTTCGCCCGCTGCTGCCGCGAGCTTGGGCGGGGCCAATCAGAACGTCACGCAGAAAACCGACATCATCGTTCAAGGCTCAGCAGATCCTGCTGCAACCGGGCGGGCGGTCGCGGGCGAGCAAGGGCGCGTCAACGCCGACATGACCCGCAACCTCGCACCAAGGGCGCGCTGATGTTTACGCAAACGCCACAACCAGTCGTCGTGCGGCCTCAGCGCCGGATCGGATCTTTCACAACCATGTGCGTCATTGACGAAAACGCCAAGGATGAATTGGAGATCACGAAGCACCCTGTTCAGGAAGGCGCGACGATCTCCGACAACGCCTATGTGAAGCCAAGCGATGTAACGATCAAGGTTCTCTTCAACGACGACGAAAAGCCCCTGCAGGAGACTTATCGATTGCTGCTTGAGCTTCAAGCGTTGCGCGAGCCTTTCGACGTTGTTACCGGAAAGCGCATCTACAAGAACATGCTTATGAAGGGGCTGGCGCAAACGACGGATGCCGAAACCGAAAACGTTTTGTCAATCACGTTCACGCTCGAAGAGATCATCATCGTTCAGGTGGAGATCACGACCGTCCCCCCGCGCGCGAAGCAAGCAAGCCCGTCCCGTACCGGCGCAACGCAAAACGCTGGGAGCAAGTCTGCCAAGGCCGTGGAGAATAAGCCGAAGCGCCAACAATCAATTCTTGCATCGGCTCGACGCTAATGGCTCTCTTTCAAATTCCATTCTCCAACATCCCGCAAAAGTTTAGCATCGAGCTTGGCGGGATCTTGTATTACCTCGTCAACCGCTGGAACCCGATGGACGAGGGCGGCTGGTTCATCGATATTTACGATGCAGACGAGTTGCCGCTGATCATGAACTTGCCGCTGGTGACGGGCACGGACTTGTTCCAGCAGTTCGCGCATCTCGCGTTGCCCGGATCCTTGATCGTCTTCACGGACGGCGACGAAGGCGCGCTGCCAACGCTCGAAAATCTCGGCACTGAGTCTAACGTTTGGCTGGTGACGCCGGAATGAATCAGTTTCTACGCCGTTGTGACGTGCTGCTTGCTGATGCTGCCGGGCAGGGCTTGGACATGTCGCGCTTGCGCATCAAGTTCTACATCAAAAAAGAAGACGCCCAAACGCCAAACACGGCGCGCATCACGATCTACGGCGTTGCGCCGGATACGGTCGCGCGGATCAAAAAAGAATTCGTTGACATCATCATCCAAGCCGGATATGAAGAAAATTATGGCGTCATCTTTCGCGGAAACATCAAGGAGGTCCGCACCGGAAAAGAGAATGGCGTGGACACGTTTGTCGAGATCTCTGCTGGCGACGGCGACGCTGGTTATGCATTCGGCACCGTGAACAAGACCTTGGCAGCAGGATCGAGCCAAAACGACATCGTTAACGCAGCAATGATTGGTCAACCCGGCTATATACCGGACCTTGGTGGCGAAAGATTGCCAAGGGCCAAAGTGTTGTACGGCATGAAGCGCGACGTTCTACGGCGAAGCGCGCAATCGACCGATACAACGTGGAGCGTACAAGACGGGAAGATGCAATTTTTGCCGCTGACGGGTTTGCTTCCCGGTCAAGCAGTTGTCCTCAACAGCAAAAGCGGCTTGATCGGAACCCCTGAGCAGACGGTTGACGGCATCAAGGCGGAAGCCCTTCTAAATCCGCTCCTTAAGATCGGCGCGCGCGTCATCATCAACGAGAAGGACGTGGCATCGATTAAGCTCAAGGCCGCCGACAAGGCAGAGAAGAAAGACAAAGAGCCTGCCAAGATCGCTGCTGACGGGCAATACAGATTGCTGAAGGTCGAATACGTCGGGGACACGCGCGGGCCTGAGTGGTTCGCGAAAATGGTTTGCCTCGATGTGGACGCCAGCGCGCCCGCGAACAAGAAGGTGAAGCGATGAACCGCGATGAGATGCTCAACGATCCGGAAGAGGCGCAACTGCAAGCGTTGGAGGGCTTGCAAGCGAAGATGTGGACGGCGCTGCCGGGCATCGTCGTCAGCGCGGATCTCGACGCCCAAACCTGCGTCGTTCAGCCGTCGATCAAAGGCGTAATTCTCGACGAGCAAAACAATGAGACATCCGTCAACTTGCCGCTGTTGGCCGATGTGCCGATCTGCTTCCCGCGCGCTGGCGCGTTCGCGCTGACGCTTCCGCTCTCGGCGGGCGATGAGGTCTTGGTGGTCTTCAGCAGCAGGGCGATCGATAGCTGGTGGCAAAGCGGCGGCGTTGGCGAGCCTGTCGAAGCGCGGATGCACGACCTGAGTGATGGCTTCGCCGTTCTCGCGCCGACGAGTCAGCCAAAAAAACTCTCAGCCGTGCAAAGTGATGGCATGGAGCTGCGGACGATTGACCGGACCGTTTACATCAAGCTCACGACGACTGGGATTCAGATTAAAGGCAACATAACGCATGAGGGTGATGTTGACCAAACTGGAAATCTCAACCGAACAGGCGACACGACGACCGTTGGTGGTGTTACGAACAACGGCAAAAACATCAGCAGTACACATACGCATCCGATCATCAGCGGAAGCTCTGCGCCTGGCCCAACTGGAGCTGTTACATGAAATATCGCGCCCTAGATTCCGATGGCGATTTCAAATTTGGAAACGGAAATCTGGATTTCCACAAAGATACGCCGGAAGCCGTTGGGCAAGCGGTGCTCACCCGGCTGCGCCTGTGGGCCGGAGAGTGGTTTTTGGACACGACTGAGGGGACGCCCTACCAAGCGGGCGTTCTTGGCAAGACGGACTTGACAACGGCCAACTTGACGATGCGTGATCGGATCCTGAATACAGAAGGTGTGACCGCGATCGTGGAGTTCAGCTCGTCGCTCAATCCCGACTTGCGCTCCTATGCTGTATCAGCGACAATTGACACAATTTACGGCCAAACCACCCTCAACGAAATACTCTAATGATCGCAGAACTGGCCTACATCGACGCGACGGGTTTTCATTTTCCAGATTACCCGACTGTTCTTGCAGCTTTGCAGGAGGAATATCGCACGATTTATGGCGTCGATGTGTACTTGGAGGCCGATTCGCAAGATGGCCAGTGGCTCGCTGTTGTCGCCTTGTCGATTTATGAGACGCTCGCGTTGGCCGCAAGCGTTTACAACAGCTTTTCGCCTGTCACCGCGCTCGCGGACGCGCTCTCGCGCAACGTTAAGCTCAACGGAATCCGTCGCCGCGTTCCAACTTACTCGACGGCAGATCTGACAATTGTCGGGCAAACCGGAACGGAGATCGTCAACGGCCAAGTTGAAGACATCCTTGCTCAAAAATGGAACTTGCCTGCATCCGTGATCATTCCCGGATCTGGCGAGATCGTCGTTACTGCAACTGCTGTTGATGTCGGAGCGATTGCCGCTGCTGCAGGAACGATCGAAAAGATCTCGACACCGACGCTTGGTTGGCAAACAGTCACAAATGTTCTTGCCGCGACGGAAGGCGAGCCGGTTGAAACGAACGCGCAATTGCGCCTGCGGCAAGAAGTCTCCACAGCTCTCCCTTCGCTTTCCGTTCTTGAAGGAATCGTTGGCGCGGTCGCGTCGCTCGCGGGCGTGACGAGGTTCAAGGGTTATGAAAACGACGATGACGTGCCAGACGCAGACGGTCTTCCTGCGCACAGCATTGCTCTCGTTGTTGAAGGCGGCGACGCACAAGAGATCGGCGATGCCATTGCGTTGAAGAAGACGCCGGGAACGAAGACCTACGGCACGACGGCGGTTGTTACAACAGACCAATATGGCTTGCTGAACACGATTAATTTTTTCCGACCAACTCTAGCGACGATCGGCGTTGAAGTAACGATCGATGCTCTGACCGGATTCACAACCGGCTTCGAAACGTTGATCAAGCAAGCCGTGATTGATTACTTGAACGCGCTGAAGATCGGCGCTGATGTCTTGATCACAAAGCTCTACGTCCCTGCAAATCTTCCGGGCACGGCTGCAGGCGATACGTTCGACATCACCCTCATTCGCATCAAGAAAAACGCCGGAGCTTTTGGAACAGCAAACATCGTTCTCGCGTTCAACGAGGTTGCCGAAGCGGATCTGGCAGACATCACGATCATCACATGACGACCGAATCGCAATACCTAGGGCTGATAACGACGGAGCACAAGCAGCGCCCGAAGTTCATCGCAACCCTCAGCGCCGTTGCAGGCTCAATGGCCGCGTTGCAAGAAGTTCTCGCGAGCTTCAAAGGTGAATTCGACGTTGACACGGCGATCGGCGCGCAGCTCGACATCATCGGCATTTGGGTCGGCATTTCCCGGCGCGTTGCCATCCCGCTTGTTGGTGTTTATTTCACGTGGAATGACACCGTTGCAACGGGTTGGAATTCAGGAGTTTGGAAAGGCGAATTCGATCCTGTTTCCGGCCTTACCTCTTTGCCGGACGACAGCTATCGCATTTTGATCAAGGCGAAAATCGCAGCAAATGCTTGGGATGGATCCATCCCCGGCGCTTACACCGTTTGGCAGGCGGCATTCGGAGACGACGCAGTAATCTTGATTCAAGACAACCAAGACATGAGCATGGTAGTCGGAATCGTCAACACGGAGTTGTCCGCAGTGACCCTTGCGCTGCTAACTGGCGGATACATTCCGCTAAAACCAGCAGGCGTGCGGATCGATTATTATGCAGTCGTGCAGGACGGCAACCCGGCCTTTGCTTGGAATATTGAAAATGAAAATCTTGCCGGATGGGGCACAGGCTCTTGGGCGAAAAACATCCCTGTTACTTAAGGAACGACTATGGCTGCAAATGAAATTCTTCTCTTCGCTCACGATCCTGCTGCGAACGTTCAATCACAAGCCGTTTACGATGCAGATCCGCAGCGAGAGATCGGCCATCAACCCGGCATCGCCAAGGCCGAAATGGAGAACAAGGCGTTGCGGCAAGTTAGCTTGATCGCTGCTGGTGTCGCTCAGTTTATCGCTGACCTACAAGCCACGGACGTTGAAGACACTTTGACTCCGGCAAACATCGCCGCGATGCTGCTGGAAGCTGTTGAAGCGAGCACGGTTGTGAACAGCTCCGTCATCCAACCAATCTCTTCCAGCGTTGCAGGCAATGCGTTGACGGTCGGGCATGCAGGCGGCGTCCCGATTGACTATCGAAGCTCTGCTTTGAACAATGGCGCTGTTTCCACAATAACAGGCGGCGCGCTTACAGTTGTGGCGCCAGCAGGGGCAACTTTTGGATCCATCGCGGCGACGCCATTCCGCTTGTGGATTGCAAAAGTTTTGGACGCTGGCGTCGAATATTTGGCGCTGCAAAATACGCAAATCGTTAACGGCATCAACGTTGACATCGCGCCCGTAAATGAAGGGGCTTTGATCTCGACAACGCTATTGGACGCCGCATCCGATAGCGCTGGCGTTTGGTATTCGACGGCAGCGCACGCAAATTGCCCTTTCCGATTGGTCGGCTACATTGACCTGACAGAAGCTGTTGCGGGAACTTACGCAACAGCGCCATCGACGATTCAAGGCATGAGCGACGGCATCAAGAAGCCGGGCGAAGTGGTTCAGCGCGTGATAATGCAAAACAACACATGGTCAGCTTCAGGCGGCGTTGCTGTTCCAGCCAACGATGCTGTGATGCTCGTCACATCAGGCTCCGTGCTGCATACGAAATCCTTCACGCCAACGAGCGGTGTTAACTTGATCAAAGGGAATTTGTCAGGTTCCTTTGGCGTAACCAACTCGACCACGGTCAACATCGTTGGCATCTTTGATGCTGCGGTTTGCAAACGGTCCGCGACATTCAAGGTCAACGACAGCAACGACTATCAAATCATGGCGCTTGATTTTTGCTATCAGGCGCTGACTGCGGTTGCCCGAACGATTCAAAGTCGCTTTTCAAACGACGGCACAGCCGCGTATGTCAACGGCATCGCATCTGGTCGCAAGGGCGGCGGCGCTCAGGCGGCAGTTTTCGTCATCGAGGAGATTCAAGCGTGAAAATAATTTTCGCAATTCATTTCAACGAACAGCCGCCATTTGGGCCGGAGGCCCAGCACCCTGACGCCGTTCGCTATGCAGTTGGAAACAACTTCATCGACGCTGTTGGTTTCGGCAGCACCGCGCCAACACAGGAAGAAGCCGATATTGCAACAGGTCGCAAGCGGCCATTTGCTGCCACCAAGCAGGAAGAGGTCGCGAAGATCATGGTGATGCGTGAAGCGTTCATGAACCGCATGACAAACATTGCTTTGCGCTTCTCTCTTTTGGGGACTCCGGCAGGCACAACGAATGCCGCCAACTGCATGGTTGTCAATCAGGCGATGGCAGATCTGTTCACGGATCCTGGAATGGCCAATGCGACGACCCTTGAAGGGCTTAAGGCCGCGTTCAAGGCGCGATACGAAGAGATTCAAGGGCTTGCTAATCCAGCAGTCACAGCGGCCTTCAAAGCTATGGGGCGACTCTGATCATGAGCGCGCTCGTCGGGCTATTCCATTCGATCCCTTGGTGGGTCTGGTCGGCACTTGGCTTCCTTTTGCACGCGGCCAAATGGCTCTTCATCCTGTGGATCCTCTTCCTCGCCGTCATGAAGTTGCAGGACGTGGAGAAGAGCGGCGTCCTCGCAACGCTCGATCCGCGCGTCCAAAAGCTCGCGCGCGCCGTGCTGATCGTCGGTATCTTGTACAACGCCTTCGTGCGGGTCTTCTTGTCGTGGATGATCTTCTGGGAGTTGCCGCGCTGGGGTGAGTGGGCCGTCAGCGCGCAGGTGAAGCGCCTTTGCAACGAAGGCTCCGGATGGCGGCAGGAGCGCGCTGAGTGGTGGAGCGATAATATGCTTGGTCCGTTCGATGCAACTGGCCGTCACAACAAAGAGGTTTGAAGATGCAAATGAACGACCACCCAAGCCTGATCATCCTCTTGGTCACCATGCTTGGCTACGCCTTTAGCCCGGCGATGGCTGCGGTGCTCGCTCCATATTTGCTGATGCTCTTTGGCGCGCTCGTCGGCGCGGCATGGGGTCTGAAGCGGCGCAAGTCTTCCGAAAGGAAGGGCGCATTTCTCTTCGTGATGCTGATGCTCGGCACCGCGTTGATCTTCACTATGCCATTTGCCGTGTACCTGCAAAGGTACACAGGCGAGAACACGGCGCAGTGGATGTTGGCTCCGATCGCTTTGCTGATTGGGGCTGTTGGGGAAAGCTGGCCAAATGTCGGAGTTTGGTTTGCTGGCCTGTTGAAGCGTTGGCTGCTGAGCTGGGCAAAGCGCAACGCTGATCCAAAGGAATGATTCATGGAAAAGCTATTGATCCTGAATTTCATCAATCTGCTTTTGTGCGCGTTCTGGGGCTGGGCCTCTGTTTGCCGGCTGGCCGTCATACACAAATTCGTCCTCGTGCGCGTTCAAGCTTTGTACATCATCGTGTTTGCCGCCTCGCCGCTTTGTGGCTTTCAATATTTCATCTGGGGCACTTACGCTGGTTGGCCGGACATCATCGCTTCCTCTGTGATCTCCGGGATGATGCTTGCCGGCATGCACAACTGGAAGAAGGGTCCGCCAGACGACGTTTTGTCTTGCCCCGTTCCTCTTCAAAGGCAGTAAATCATGATGCGCAGAACCGAACAAGAGTGGGAGCGCCTGCTTGTCGCCGCTGGCGTGAAGCGCGCGACGGCTCACGCTTGGTCGCCGGTCTTCAGCGTCACGATCGACGAAGACACTTTCAGCAAAGACGAAGCGGATCTATCCGACTTCCTGCCGCAGATCCTCCACGAGTCCAATATGTTGGAATCGATGAAGGAGAACATGAACTACAGCGCGAAGCGGATCCGCGAGCTTGGCGCGAAGTCCAATCCCGGATCCCGCTGGCGCAAGGCCGCTGAGATCGCCGACGAGCTTGTGGCCGGTGGGCCAGACGCCATCGCTGAGTTTTTGTATGGCGGGCGCATGGGCAACGACCAGCCCGGCGACGGCGCGCTGTATATCGCCCGCTCGCCGATCGGCATCACGGGAAAGGACAACTACAAGTTTATGTCGGAGTTGATGGGGCAAGACTTCGTTGGCATCCCGCAGTTGCTGGAGCAAAAGCACTTCGCGCTCGAAGCCTGCATTGGTTGGTGGGAAGGCCGCGTGCCCGACAAGATCCTAGGCAACACGCGCCTCGTGCGGAAGGCCGTGCAAGGCGGCGACTTTGGGTTGGAACACGTGGTGGCGCTCAAAGCCAAACTTCAAGCGGCGGGCATATGATAAGCACGGGCAACAAGATCATCATAGGCGCGATCCTCGCCACAGCCGTGATGGCCGGGCTAGGCTATGCAGGCTATCGCATCGATCGACGCGCTACGGCCATAGAAAACAGCCGCTGGGAGCTGGAAGTTGGAAAGCTTAAGCTCAAGGCAGCAGACGAGTTGCGGGTGGCACGCGATGAGCGCGATCTGGCGCAAGGGAAATTGAACACCGCGCTCGCAGCGCAAGAAAGGGCAGACGATGCAAACAAGGAAATTGTGGCAGGCTTCGAAGTCAAGCTTCGCGCTGCTCGCGCTCTCAGCGCTGGCCGCATGCGGGACCCAAATGCAACGGGATGTGGGGGCGGTCGTCAAGACGCCGCTGGTCAAGGTTCCAGCGGTCCCATCAGTGGTGGAGGCAACGCTGCCGAAGCCAGCGGGCTACTTTCAACAGAGCTTACTGGATTACTCGACAAGCTCACCCGCGAAGCCGACGACATCAACGTTGCCTACGCCTCCTGCCGGGCAGACGCCTTCACCACCCGCGCGCTGATCCCAACGCAATAAGCGCCAAAGTCCCCAGCAGGGCCACCGCGAAGACGGGTCCAAGGATCCGCAACCAGGACTTTCTACGCGGGCGCTTGCGAGCAGGGAAGTGTTCGATGGGGTTGGCTGCTCCGGGGTGGATCCTGTAGTTGTTCCCGGTGCTCGTTGGCTCTCGCCCTTCGCTTGCGTGCATGATCATTTTGTTCTCCTTTGAAGTTGAAGGAAGGGGCCGAAGCCCCTGCCGGTTTAGATCTGCTCTGCCAGCTCCAGCGCGCGGGTCTTGAGCGCGTCGCCGTTGCCGAACCATGCCGCGTTCATCCGGCTATCCGGGTTGCGCCCGCGATCGTGGTCCACGTATTGGGTCACGGAGTTGAGCCACTGCCATGCGGTGGGGCCAACGGTAAGATCCGATCCGATCGCCGCGCCGTTGAAAAGCTCCATGATGCGGCGATACGCTTTCGAATCCTTCACGCCTTCCGAATCTTGGCGGGATCCGTCCGCTTTGGGGCCAAGGGTGGGTGCAATCAGCTCTTGGGTCATCTCGTCAAGGGTTGCGGCGAAAACCTCAGCGTTGGCCATTTTGTGGGTCTGCTTGATGAAGGCGTCCCAAGCGCTGCGGATGATGCCAAGGCGCTTTTGGACTTCGAGCGCGTCAAAGGTGGAGTGGTGGGCGACGCGGACCGTCTTTTCAGACCGGCCAGCGGCATCGGCCTGCAGCGCGACGGTGATGGTGTTGTGGCAAACAACCCGGATCGCCGTGAACTTGGCCGTGGTGGACAAGCCGCCGTCGAAGGAAGTTGCCAACAGCAGGTAGGGCATCACGCGGTCCGTGCCGATCACGTCGAATCCCTCGTTCATCTTCGCCAGCGCCCAAACACGCTTCCCGCCGTGCAAAGATCCTGCGGTGTCCATCTGAAAGCCGCCTTCTTCGGTCAGGTTGCGGAAGAATTCGAGCGTTTCACCGGGCTGCACGATGCGATAGCCTTTGGAGACGATGCCCAGCGGCGCGCAGGTGTCGCCGCGATACAGGACTTCACGGTTGCCCATCGTGTGGATGCGCGGGCCGTCGTCGTTGCCTTCAGCGGGGACTTGGAAGCCGACAGGCGCGCGCTTCACTTCGAAGTCCAAGCCTGCCTCCTTCTTCCAAACGTCGATCGATGCGCCATAGGTCAGCTCTTGGCCAAGGCCATGCCACGGCGTTCCTTCTTCGCCGACGTATGCCATGTTGTTGCGGTAGTTGCTGGTGTCGAGTTCGTGAGCCATAATGTTTCCTTGAGAAGTTGATGGAGGTTGATCAGCAGACGAGCTGCTTTGCTTTTGCGGCGTAGGCGGCGCGATATTTTTCAGTTCCGCCGACCATTGCTTCAAGGTGATTTTTCATCGCCTCTTCGTCTTTTGCAAGTGAAGGCTCGATCCAACCGCCTTTGTTGTCGTCGATCGCGTCTTTCTCGCCTTGAGCTGCCGTTTGAAACTGTTTTGCCATAATTTGTTCCTAGTTGAATCCGGTCGAATCGTTGACCGTGAACGAATTATGCGCCCATTTCAAAGACTATGGCAAGCCCTCATTTTAATCCCGACTAATCTGCAAGGTCTTTGTCCAAAAGCGCCTTCCCGTCCCCGTTGATCATGTCGGCAACATTCTTTTTGCTCGCGAGCGCCCGGCAGATCTTCTCGTCCACGGTCCCGCGCGCGACGAGATCGATATAAACAACATTTTCGGTCTGGCCGATCCGGTGGTTGCGGTCTTCGCTCTGCAATCTTTCCCGCAAGGAAAATGTATTGCTGAAATAAAGCGTGTAAGCCGCAGCGGTCCACGTCACTCCGGTCCCGCCAGCCTGTTGTTGTGCGACCATCACTTGCGCTTCGCCGTCTTGAAAGGCGATTTTGGCCAGCTCGCGGTCTTTCATCTTCACGCCACCGTGGTATTGCACGACGGAGATCTTTTCTGCCTCCAAAATTTTGGCGATCGCGTTGATCTCTGCGTGGAAGCGCGCCCAGATGATGATCTTGGAGCCTTGCGCGACGACGGCCATCACGCGCTCCTTCATCAATTCCATCTTCGGGTTGACGCCGGGGATCTCGATCGGCTCATCATGCTCCGGGTGGATGTAAAAACCGCTCGTGATCTGCGCGAGCTTGGTGATGGCGGTGAGCTTCGCAATCGGCGTCTCTTCATTTTCGTAAATCAACCGGCACTCGTCTTCCGCTTTTGCGTAGATCACGGCCTGCTCCGGCGTCATATCGAAGAAAGCCGTTTTGTAGATCTTGTCGGGCAGATCCAAGCAGTCTTTTTTCAACACGCGGAACGTGTACGGCGCGATGATGCGCTGGAGCTTGTCCAAGTTCTTGTACTTCGGCAAGCCGCCTGCGCCCTTTTGAACGATCTGGGGGACGCGCGAGCTGCCGCTTTTCTCCATGATCTTTTTCATCAACGGGTTTGGCTCCGTTTTCGTCACAACTTGCCCGTTGTCGTCATACGCGCGCCGGGTAACTTCCGCAGGGATCATCTCAGCATACTCAGCCTTGAACGCAAAATAGCTGTCCGTCTCCAAGATATTTTTGTTGAGGAAGTTGTAAGGCGCGAAGGCGTCGAATGGCCCTTGCGTGATCGGCGTTCCGTCCATCATGCGGCGAAACTTCGTCATGTATTTCAACTTCAGCAGCGCCTTGAAGCGGGCAGAGGTCGGATTCTTGATGTAGCCGGATGGCTCGTCGCAAGCGATCATGAGCTTGGCGGATCCGGTGGCGAATCGCAGCAGCGCATCGAAGCTCGCTTTGTGGTTGAGCCCTTCCCAGTTCATCGTCAAAATGCGAAGCTCGCGCCGGTCGGCGGATTGCTTGCTGCCGTAGATCTCTTCAAACTTCTTCATCTCGCGCTTGCCCATCCCGGATCGCCATGCAGCGGCGCGATACGGACACCAATCGGGCATGTGTTTCGGAAGCTCGATGAGCGTCCAGTTTGTGTGGACGCCGTTGGGCGCGAGAACGATGAGCGAATCCAGCTCGCCCGCGTCCCAGAGATCCGCAGCGTTGTTGATGATGATCCAGCTCTTGCCGGTCCCCATTTCAGCGCTGAGAAAAAGCTCCGGCTTCGGGCCGAATTCCGCGAGACAACGGAGCTGGTGTTTGTATGGCGTCGTCTTGTAACGACTCGTCGGGGCTACTTCTTGAAACATCGCAAAAACTCCTGTGGATTTAATTCAGCGCCAATCAGCGCGGACCAATTGGCAACTTCTAGGATCTCGTTCACGGTCATCTCGTTGAGCTGGTCGGCGTAAATTCCGGGGACCAGCATCCGGCGCTTATCGGTCACTATGAAAAACATAGCGTGGCCGCCCGCCTTACGTTGCCGGAGAAACCAGTTTTTCTGATCCTGCGAAACCGGGTGGTTGCTTCCGCCAATCAACGCCGTGCTGCTTCGCTTGGGTTCGGTCGGCGACTTGATTTCAACCCAGCATTCGATGCCTTGCACGACCTTCACGTTTACATCGGGCATGCCTGCAACAAGAAGGTTTTCGATCCGATCGACGCGATGCGGACTGCGGAAGATCTTTCGCATCCATTGGTAGCCGGTTTTCTCGCTCATGCAGCCGCCTTCGTTTCTTCTGGCCTGTTGATCCACTTCCACTTCGTGATGAAGGCGTAGCGGATGTCCTTGATGAACTTGGCGCGGACGAGAAGGTGAGCGCCTTCGGGCACCGTCTCCATCAGCTCGCGCCCGATTCGCTCGTGGTCGAATTGGTTGATGCGCCCGCCGATCGTCCCCGTATCGTCGCGCATCCGCAGGTCCACGAATTCGAGCTGGCCTGTCTCGCGCTTCCCGCCACGTTTTTTCACCAGCACTTCCTCGTTGCGGTTGCGCGGATTTTTGCTGATCATCTCGCCGATGAAGAGAAAGGATCCGCGCTGCTTCGAGTTGAAATCTTCGATCTTGTTGATCTCGCCGTTGATGCCGAACTTGCCGGGATTTTCGTACATATCGCCGTATGCGGTTTGAAACGGGAAGAGATCCGCGAAGATGTTTGCGGCCTTGGCGATCGTCTCGCGATGCTTCGCCGTGAGCTTGCCCGCGTTGCGCGCCTCGATGAGCTTCAGCGCTTTCGACTCGCCGATGCCGTGCAGGTTCATGAAGCCGCCGACAAGCTTGCCGTCTTTCGCGGACCAGTTGACTTCGGAAAGCTCCAGATCGAATGGCGTATATTCCAAGCCCTCCTTCACCATCTCGCGCAGCAAGCTTGTCGCGCTCTCTTCGTCCTTCGCGTTGCGCAGATTCGAAGCGGCGAACTCCAGCGGGTGATGCGCCTTGAGATAGGCGGTCAGGTAGCTGATAACGGCATAGCTATACGTATGCGCCTTGTTCATCTGCCACGAGCCCATCGTGTTGATCATCTCCCAAGTCTTGCGCGCGGCCTCTTCGCTGACGCCTTGGCTCATCGCGCCTTCACGGAACTTGGCCCAGTAGCCGTCGAAGAATTCCTTGCCCATGCGTTTGGACATCGCCTTGCGGATGGTGCTGGTGTCCTTCCAATCAAACTGCCCGATCTCACGGACGATCGCCAACGTCTGCTCTTGGTACACGGGCAAGCCATACGTCTCCGACATGTGACTCTCAACAAGCGGATGTAGCGGCGCATATTCTTTGCCGTTCTTGCGCGAGATATATTCCTGCGTCACACCGCCCGCGAAGGGGCCGGGGCGCGCGAGAGCGGTCACGGCGTCGATCTCCACCAGCGACTTGAACTCGATGTCGCGGCTGATCGTCCGCATCGCGTCGCCTTCAAATTGGAAGATGCCGCAAAGGCGCTGGCTGTTGAAAAGCGCATACGTCAGCGGATCGTCGAAAGGCAAGTTGTACCAATCGAGCGGAATGCCGGCATCTTCCAGCACGCCCAGCGTTCGAAGTCCCAACACGTCAATCTTCAGCAGGCCAAGTTTTTCCGCTGCGCCTTTCTCGATGTGGGCAATGCCGTTGTCGTCCACCACGGCGTAGTTGGTGATGGAGTCATTGCTGACGAGAAGGCCAGCCGCGTGGACGCCTGTATGCTGCGCGTGGCCTTCGATCTTTTGCGACGCGACGGCCTGCGGGTATTGCGCGATGAACGTCCTGCCGGGTTCCGTCTCCTTGAAGGTATCCTCCAAGCAGTTGTTCGCGCGCGAGTCGGCGGAAGAGCGCTCGATCATCGCCACCTTCACAGCGCCGGTCGCTGCAGGCGGAATATTGAGCGCCTTGCAAACCGCAATCAGCGCGCTCTTCGGCTTGAACTGGCTGATCGTGCCGATGTGGGCCGTGTTTCCAAGGCCATGTTTTTCCGCCATGTAGTCGAAAACCATGTGGCGCTTCGTATCCGGAAAATCCAGATCGATGTCGGGCAAGTCGGTCCGCGTCACGTCAATGAAGCGCTCGAAGTACAAGCGCGGCGGAATCGGGTCGATCTCCGTGATGCGCGCGAGATAGCAAACCAGCGAGCCTGCAGCGGATCCGCGCGACGGTCCGACCAGCATGTGTTTCTTCGCGTAGTCACACATGTCCGCGACGATCAAAAAGTATGACTCGAAGTCCTTGGAGCGAATCAAGCCAAGCTCATAAATCAGCCGCTCTTCATACTCCGGCGTCCAGCGGTCCTGCATCTTCCGGGCGACGATGCCAGCGCGACAAAGGGCTTCCAGATCGCCATCAGCCCTCACCATTGGGGCTTTTGGCAACACTAAGCCCTTGCAGGCGTCGGCGCAAGCCTGCTCCTGCTCGCCGGTTGCGAGGTCCGCCAAAATGTACTGTGGGGTTGGCTTCAAGCCAGCGCGGCTGATGAGTTCGAACACGCCCATGTCGTCCGGATCGATGAAGGAGTTGTCGCTGGTCTTCACGACCGGCAATCCATGCTCGCGCGCCAAAGCGAGCTTCTTGGCGTTCAGGACGCGGCTGGCCGGGTTGGTGTCGATGATCGCGCCAACCGACTTCAAAAATTCGCCGTCCGTGCAGTCGCCCGCAAATTTGAGGATGAGATCGCTCATCGATTCCACGTCGGATCGGTAAAGGCGCGGAACCTTGCCAGATCGTGTGGAGATGGGTTGCTGGTGGGCTTTCGAGATTGCCCTGTATAACTCGCTCAGCCCCTTGGTATTTTTGGCTAAAAACCACATGTGGAGGTTCTTGTCCTCGTCGTCCACGGCGACTTCGATCCCCAACAACGGTTGGATCCCTGCCTTCTCGCACGCCTCGAACCATGAAACGTGGCCCCAAGTGCTCGCGTTGTCCACGATCCCTGCTGCGGTACACCCCATGGCCTTCAGGCGTTCCACCGTTCTTTCGACGGGCGCGAAGGTCTGGCCAAAGCTGTATTCTGTTCTGACGCGAAGTTGAATCACTTTTTCTCTCTTTGTTTTCGTTCGGTTTGCGCGATGGCGTAACCCGTCACGGTTGCCTTGAATTCGGCTTGCTCTTCCGCCGTCATTCCGTACCACAGCGCCATGATCTCGAAAGCGCCCGCTGCCTCAGCAAAGAATTTTTCCTTTGCAGGGTTCGGGCCGGTCGCGGGCGGAAGAGCGGGTGTCATTGTGGCGGGGCGAAAAAGCGGATGCGATCTTCAAAGATCCGCACATCAGATCCGACTCGCACGGAAACCTCGTTGAACTTGTTCTGCACGGCTTGCGTCAGATCGACGCCTGTGGCGTGAGCGGCATAAACTTGGTCGCCGGGTTCTGGAAGAATGAAAACATCAGAGTCGTGTTCCGCGAGATCTTGCAACTTCACGCCTGCTGCGTCGATGAGCGGGATTTTCCGCTTCATGTATTCTTCAACGTCGAAGTCGCCGCGATCGAGCTTCTTGCGGTTGTTGGCATACGCGCCAAGATCCGCCATCAGGCACATCAACTTGCCTGCCGCAGAAACAGGATTGGCCTCGTCTGTGATGTCCAGCGAGCGCATCGCGAAGATGTCGAAATAAGTTTGAACGTCGGCCAACTCCTTGGCGGAAGCTGCAACAAATTCTTCCTTCGTAATCTTGCCCTCTTCAAAGGCAACGCGCAACTCACACCACTCACCAAGCTCGCCGATAACGGCTTGCAGCCACTGGGCCGGTGACCAGTCGGATCCGTCTTCTTTGCTGTGGGCCGGGCCACCCTTGGAATTCTTGAATTGCGGAAGGCGCAACGTGTTGGCGTTGCGAAGGGTTGTGAAGCGAAGATCGGTGCTCATGGCTGCCCCTCAGATTGAATCGAAAAAGTTGATTGCCAGCAGGACTTCTGCCAGCGCCTTTGCGTCGTCGCTCGCGCGGTGTGTTTGCGCGAGCGGCTTGCCCATATACCGTTCATAGAGATCCGTAAGCTTCGGGCGATGACCGAAGACGTGCGTGAACTCTTGAACGGTGCAGATCTGAATTTCAGGCCAAGCCTTGAACGGCTCGCCACCATCGATGCGCCTGCAATCGTTGTCCACCATCGCCTTGTCGAATGGATGGTTGTGAGCGACAGAAATCCCGGCACCTTCGAAGTAGCCCCAAGCCTCTGACCAAACTTCTTCAAAGCCCGGCTTGTCCGCAACGTCTTCGTCTTTGATGCCGGTGATCTTCGTGATCTCTGCCGTGATCGGCTCGCCGGGATTGATGAGCCAATTGCGCTCTTCGGTGATGCGCCAAATGCGAGCGGTCGGCGTCTCTTCGCTTTCGACGATGACCAAGCCAAGCTCGATGATCTTCGGCTGTTTGCTGAGATCGATAAGGCCGGGTTTCACCAGCCCTGTCGTCTCCGTGTCAAAGATGATCGCCTTCATGCCGGCAACCGGACGATGAACTTGATGTCCACGCCAAGTATCTCGCGCGTGTCAAAAATCACGTAGTTGTAACGCCGCGTCGTGCTGATCGCCGGGTTGGTGTGGCTGAAGGTCCGCACGGATTGAGCTTCTGCAATTCCCTCTTCCGCGAAGAATTTTTGCCAGCGCAGCAATTCTTTCGCGTCGCAATGCATGCCAAGATGACTGACGGTGTTTGGCGCGAGCTCCATCCAGTTTGGACCGTCCGTGTATTCGAGGACTTCCAACTCATTCGCGCCTTTCAGCAGCTCATAGTCGAAGGCCAAATTCGCCTCGTTGGTTCCGCCCGCGCCGAAGACGCGCCCGGACGCCTTCACGTGATCGCGCGCCCATTCACCTGCGCCCATTTTGGTGAGCAGCGCGATCGCGCGCGCGGGATCCTTCGGGCACAGAGCGACTTGCTCAACGCGGAAGACGAGTTTGGAGGTGATATTGTGGTCCATGTTTTCTTTCTGAGGTTGATAAAAGCGTTACGCCTTCCAGTTTTTGGAAAGCTCGATGAGATCTTTTTTGAACGACTCGATGGCCTTACTTCGCATCTCGCCACGATTGGCGCTGAGCCACTTCGACAAATGCTGCGTCGGCGAAGTCGTGACAAACATCGCTGGATTCTCGCTGCGGTAAGAACGCGACGAGGACACAGCGGAATAGTAGCTGCCACCGCCGACGTAAACCGTCATGCCGAGTTCCACCAGCTTCTTCATCTCTTCGCTGTTGCGCGCGATGACAGCGCCGGGATTCTTCGAACGAAAGAGCGCATAGCAAGCTTCCTTCACGATCTCCGGCGCGCCGTATTGGACATATTCCAGATCTGGCGTTTCCTTCTCGATGAGCTTCGCGATGAGATCGAAGTCTTTGGTTTCAAACCACATCTCCTTCGTGGTGTCCTTCAGATCCCAGTCGCTCACCGTTTGCCGGTCGCGCTCCAGCTTCATGAATTCGGGCTTGATGTTGTAGCCGAATTCGAGGTTGGTCTTGCAGATGAACAGCGAGCCCACATACAGCTCGCCCGGTCGCTCCATCAGGATGTCGCCGCGCGTCGTCTTGCGGATCTCGCCGACTTCGCTTTGCATCTTGAGACAGCAGGCGACGATCTGGTTCAAGTCGTCTTCGTCGAGGCCATGGACGTGGAACGTCAAACCCTTGTTCGTGCTGTTCGTCAACGGCGACTCGTCAATCACCAAAAGCTCTTCGCCGAATTGCTTGACAAATTTGAATCGCGGCTTCCAAAGCTTGTCGCCGTTAAACATGTCCACGTCGAAGCCAAGCCGGGTCAGCACCAACAGCGCGATTTTGAAGCCCTCGCCGAAGGATCCGATCGCGTCGGCGTCGTCAGCCTTGCTCGTTGCGCCCAGCAGCAAGCAGCTCGCCGGAAGAATCGCGAACTCGCTGTTGAGAACGAAGGTGGTTTTTTCTTCGCCTTCGATCTTGACGAATTCATACACGAAAGGCGAAGCGCTGTCGAGAGCGTTTTGAATCAGCTCACGGACGGCTTCCGATAGCCCCCAATGCGCGACGTAGTTTTTCACCAATGAAAGCTGGTATTCGGTTTTGCCAAACATTTTGAAGCCTCTGAAGAAGTTATAAGTTGAAGAGATCGGGTTGCCGATCATTGTTCCAGTGATTGCTCTGCGCGATGTTTTGCTTGGCTGGAATATTTTCAAGATTCCATGGAACCGTCAAGCCGCAGACTAGCGGGTGGTTTAGCGGAACGATGTGGTTTGTGTGATATTCGACTCCTGTAAATTCGGTGAGACACCGGCAGTTGTATTGGATGAGCTTCAGCGCATCACGATCAACCCACGGCGGCGTTGAAATAATTATCGCTGAGATATAGCGGGCGCGCTTGGATCTTTTTATCCAATGCGGAACATCTCCAGCAATCAACCGCTCGCGTACTAAGTTGCGCGTTGCGGCGATCCTGTGGACAACGTAGTCGAGCATGCCCATGATTAAAACGGGCAAGGCTCGTCGATCGGATGGACAACTGTGCCGATGCCTTCCCAAGCGCGCTCAGCGGCTTCATCCAGCAACCGCTCCGGCGTCGGGAAGAGAACAGGGATCCATCGCCCGTCATGGTTGTAGCCGATGCGGTTGCGCTGCTGGTCCATGTTTTCGGCGCGCGTCTCGATGCGCAGGCAGTCCGGTCGGATGCAAGCCTGTTTGTAACATTTGTGGCCTGCCTCGTCGAAGGGGAACAGCCAGCCCGTCGTGATCTCCAGCATCTTGCGATGCGCGGCGACTTGGACGGGGTGCGATCTTCCAGGGACGCGCATCGCCAAGCGCGGATAGCCGTTGGCCTTCGCGATGACGCCTTGCCAGATCCAGCACCCGTCTTCATCGACAATGGTGTTGGCGACAAGACGTTCATACAGCGACGCATAGAGACGCGCCATGACTTAAGCGCCGTAAGGGATAACGGTGCCGGTCAAGAAGCGGTGGTTGTCCTTGTTCCGCAGCAGGTAGGCCAAGAAGTCGGCAACGGATTCGGGCGGCGTCTCTTCGCCCGCGAGAAGCCCTTGCAGTTGGTAGGCCACGGCCTGCTCCTTGGTCCATCCGCGAGTCGCAACAACTTGCTCGTCGATGGCCTCGCTCATGCCCGTTCCCTTGAGCTTGTTTGGCGCGATGCCGAAGACCGTGATGCCCCACTTCTTCGTAAGCTCGCGCGCGAGCTGGAGCGTCATGATGTGGGCCGCGCCTTTGGAAGCGTTGTATGCGAGTGAGCAAGTCATCGGCATGTGCGCAGCGTTGCTGACGACGTTGACGATCGTGCCCTTGGTCTTCGCGAGAAACGGCAAGCAGGCCTTGCTCATCATGAAGATGCCCTTGGCGTTCACGTCCATCACCAAGTCCCACTGAGCCTCGTTGAACTTTTCGAGCCAGTTGATGATGTTGACTCCGGCGCAGTTGATCAACACATCCAGTTCGCCTCCGCAAAGATCTTCGAGTTGCCGGAGATCCGGACGGCGAACGTCCATGCGGCTGTCCAGATCGCCGTCCGGACCGATGATGTCATAGTTAATGACGGTGTGGCCAGCGGCGATGAGCGCCGTTGCGATTGCCAAGCCCAAGCCGGAGTTGGATCCTGTGACGAGAATTTTGCTCATGATTTTTGTTCCTTGATTTTGCGCTGACGTTCAGCTTGCGAGGTTGCAGAAAAGGCGCTGGGCGCGCCGGTGTCCCAGTTGAAGGCGTTGTCGAGAGACTTGTTGGTGCCGTCCGGCCATTTGCATTCGACGACCGGGATTGGGCCAGACGTTTTCAAAGCGATCCGCGTTGGGAATTGCCGGATGTCGCCTTTCATCTTGCACCCTTCGCGAGACGATCGCGGTGAAGGATCGATTCGATCATGGCGCTGTACACGCCGTCGTCGTGAATCGAGTCTTCGTGCGAAAGGTTGCTGATGGCGAAGCGCGAGAGCTTAACCAACTTCAACTCGAACAAATGCCAGTGGTCCGTTTCGACGAGGCCGGGCGGCACGCCGTTTGGGAACAAGACCTTGACGAGCTTCGACACCATCAGGTAGTTGCTGCCGTAAACCTTGTTGCGCTCGTCGAAGGTCGAAGCCATGTCGCGCAGGATGTCGCCTGTCGTCTTCGGCTGTTTGTCGATCCGCAGCGATGCGGGCGCGTCAGAGGCAAGCGATGTTTCGGATTGGGTCATGAAATGCGTCCACGGTGTGAATGAAATGGCGAACGGCGGGGATGCCGTTCGAGCGATACATGTCCACGACGCCTTGGTGGTCGTCGAAGGCCATCACGATTTCCTCCTTCTTTACTTTGTAACAGTTGTTCGGACCGAAGAGCCAGCCCAGTTGCATCTGCTTGACTTCGGGGCTGGAGCCACGGAAGCCATTCGGACGCATCAGAAGGGTAAAGCCTGCGGGGATGCGCGCGATGGCCGTCAGCCAATGCCTCGTGAGAGCTTCGTGCAGAACCGGGCGCGCCGTGAGGAAGACAACGCGATCGCCAGACCACAAGGGCAGCACGGAGCCATTTGCCGCGTGAACCGGGCGATCGAAGCCGGACAGCGAGTGGTAGTCCGCATAACGCTCGTCGCCGGTCTTTTGCCAGTTGATGAACGGGATCCGCCAACCGTCGTCCGCCAAGCAGTTGTCGATGTCGCAGATGATCGTGCGCATCAGGATTCTGCCTCAACGATCTTCACTGCGCCCGGCTTCATGAGCGCGGCCACCTTGCCGCAGGCGCGCTTCACGTTGCCACGGTTGCTGTACGATTCCGCGCCGTCCGCGATCGTCTTGCCGTTCTTTGCCTTGAGACGCCAATACCAATCGCCGGGGATCGGCAGGCCTTTGTTGCCGGGGCGCTTGAGCCCTCTGTAAAATTCGATGATCATAAATGCTCCTTGTTAAAACGGTAATTCGGTGCCGGCGTGTACGCGAAAGTTGAAGGCGCGCCACAACGCCAGATAAAGAGAGCGCGACTTGCTGGGCTTCACAAACTTGTTCTTGCGCTTCAAGCCGTTCTTCTTCCAGCGCCTGCGGACGGAGATCGCGTCGCGGCATGACGCGAAGAATCGGGGCTTTCGAAACTTGAACTTCAGCATGGCGCGTTTGTGAGCCAGCATCGTTGAGCTTTGCGACGACTGCATGATCAGCCTCCTGTTGCCGGAGGGTTTCTGCGGCAATCAAAACGATATTCGAGCTGAAGCATTGCGACGTTGAAATCTTCAGGAGCTTGCCTCGCCATCAAGCGCATCCTCAAAATGTCGTCTGCCTCGATCTCGATCTTTGAAGCAACGTAGCCGTGGACAAAGCCGGGGAAGCTGCCCTTCAAGATCGTTCCGTCTTTGAGTGTGATAACCACGGCTCAGCCCTTCCGCATCTTGTCCACGATCTTCAAAAGCTCGCCGCGCTTGAGAAGGTTCGGGAACTCGCGCTTGGCGAATGCTTCGATCTCAGCGAAGTAATCGCGCTGACGCGGGAAGAAGAAAGTGTCAGCCCACGGGTGGACCCTCAGCGCCTCGTCGAGCATCGCGTTGATAACACTTTGATACTCACCTTGCGTGCGGCCTCCGGTGCGCGAGCGCGCCAACTCAGCCAGCGTGCGAAGGTTGAATTTGCAAACGATGTTGGTTGCAATGTTGGTCGGCAGGATCCCGCGCGCGTCTTCGGGCGGCACGCCGCGCTTGATGAGGTAGTTGTAGGTGTCCTTGATCGCCTGCAACACCTGATCCACGGCTGCGCGCTCGATGGTGTCTTCATCGTCGAGCTTCCCCGTGTACACATAATCAAAGTCGCCCATGTCCAGGACGCGCATCGTTTGCTGAGCGTAGGAAGCCGCGCGCGTCCGGACTTGCTGATGCGTGTAGGCGCGGCTGACGCCTTCGACGAGAAAAGTGTAATCAACGAACTCCCACGAGCTTGGGATGGTGTTCGCCATGTAGTCGAGTTCGGCAAGCTTCTTGTCGCGCGGCCATGCGCGGATCTCGTCCAGCAGGCCGGGGCTCATGTTGAGTCGGGTGGCCTTCGTGAACAGGAGAACGTCCATGGCGTCCGGGGTGACGCTGATGAGGGTGACTTTCACGACTTACTCCGCAGCTTTTTCGACGATCGCGAATTGGTATTTCACGCCGTCGTGCTCGAAGGTCTTCTTGCCGTCGCGCTTCAGCTCCATGCGGAAGCGGATGTGGGTGCCGATCGGCAAGCCCAGTGCCTCGAAAGCGGCCAGCGTGCTGCGATAGTCCTTCAGCGTTTCGGCCTTGCGCCCTTCTTCGTGGACTTGGACGTTGTGGCGGGCGCTGCGGCTGTTGTGGGTCGCGAGAACGGACCACGACTTGCGAATGGCGGCAGAGCGGTCGGCGGGTGCCTTGACGGCCTTGGGCTTGGCGACGCGAGCGGCCTTGGCGGGCTTCGGCTGGCTAACCTTGTCCATCATCGCGGCGGTCTTCGCCAGCGCGCTCTTCGGCTTCGCAGCGGGCTTCTCTTCGTCCTCGTCCTTGGCGAGCGCGGCGACGGCTGCAGCGTATTGTTTTTCACCAGCAGCACGGCTGGAGAATTTTGTGATGGACTTGCCTGTGATCCGGTTGTACTCGTTGACGAGTTCTTTGGTGGTGGCGGCGGTGACGTTGAATGAAGACATTTGAAAACTCCTTGGTGGTGAAATTAAAGTGCCAAGATCTTGGCGTTGAGAAGGGACAGTTCAGCGATGAGCGCGGCCACTTGGGCCTTTTGCGCGATGGCCTGTTCTTTGGTCGCGGCCTTTTCGATCAACCCGCCAGCGACGGCGTGAACCTTTGCGAGTTGGGCGTTGAAGCTGGCGAGTTGCATTTTCAGTTTTCCTTTCTGAGTTGGTTAAATTTTGGTGACGCGATAGATCGATTCGCAGCGCAGCGCGCGGCCAACGGCCCAGTCGTGGAGCTTGCCTTCACGGAAGGCCGAAACGTGACGGTTGACGAACATCAACAGCGGAACCTCGTTGGCGAAAGCGGCCTTGAAGCGCTCCGGATGATGGGTGGTGACGCTCTTCAGAATTTGATGGCTGCTGGGATAGCGTTGAATGAATTCTTGTTGGGCCACTCGCGTAACTTTGAAGCCAAGTTGGCGGCAAGCTTCGCAAATTGCATAAGTTGAAACGCCATGGCCGTCTTTGCGGCCAAGCTTGGAAAGCGTTGCATGGACGATGTCGTAAGAAACACCGCAAACGACGCTCACAGCAACCACGGAGCAATCTTTCTTTTCGCCAACATTCAAAGAGTGAACTTTCAGGCTTGCGAAAACTTCGCTGCGTTCGATGAGGCTTTTGGCTCTTGGCATTTGCAAATTCCTTTAAGTTGAAACCTGTTCAAAATCGAACAGTAACGACATTATGCTCCACATTTTTGAAAAAGGCAAATTTATTTTTAAATGCGGAACAGCTCAGTGATTCCGCCACCAATCGGCCACAAAGCTCTTCTCAACGGCGTCGATCTTCGCCCGCAAGCCTCTCTTCGCGGCGGCTTGAGCGTTGGTCCGCGCCATCGGGTTGTAGCGACGCCGGGCGCGTCTGGGCCGGTAAAGGTCGATGCCCAGCGATAGGGAGTCGAGAAGCGCCATCACGTCCTTGAACCGGATCATTGCATGCGCTGCTGGAGAAGTTTCGCCGTCGAGTCGCCTTGTCGTGCGAGAGTCGGGATCTGCTGAACAAAGCCCTTCGACATGCGCTCAATATAACTTGCGATCGGCTCACAATCGTACAGCGCGACACCGCCCAAGATGCGCCGGATCCGCTTGCAACCGAAAGAGACGCGCTGCCCCTTGGCCAAGGTGGCCAGGAATGGCTCATGGCTGGGCGTTACGAAGGCGGTTGGGCCGATGTAAGGGCCACGGGCGATAAGCCGCACGGCTGGGCGATCCCCAATCGTCTTGTCGATCGATGCAATGGTGCCAGAGATGATGATGTCAGCCGTGGAATATTTCCGGTCGGCAGCAACCTCGTTCGCTTCATACGCTTCGTGGAGCTTTCGCGCTTCCACAACGCTCATTCGCCAACCGATCGACGCCTGCCCGCCGTCAATGTAGGTTTCCAGATCGTCCTTCACTAGCGCGGTGGCGGCGTCCGGGGAAAGGCGCGCGGCCATCGACGGTTGCGCGCAGGCGGGCGAGTTGTAAACGAAGAGCGCTGCAAGAACGGCGATAAGCGCAGCGGCGATTGTCGTGGTGATGAGTTTCATGGCAAGCTCCTTTTGAGATCGAGAATTTCCTGATTCGCTTCGATTAGGCGCTGGTTCAAGCGCGCCATTTGTTGATCGAGCGGACGCTTCACTTCTTCCAGCTCTTCGCGCAACGCCTTGGCCTCCTTTTGGGCCTTCTCCAGCAAGCCGTCTTGCGCGCGATGATAGGCAAGCTCTTCGTCCATGCGATCCTTCGTCACCCACCACTGGGGCTTGATGCCGGGTCCGCGAGAGAAGTCCAGCGTGCCGTGTTGAACGTCATGTTGCTCCAACTCGGTCATCATGCGGCCTGGACACATTGTCGGCATTGAAGCTTCTGCGCCACCGCATTGAGCGCAATGGCGCAAGTCGTCTTCGCGCTGGTGGTAAGCGTGTCCTGTTTGCTTGCAAGGCTTAATGTCGAAATTGCCATTGCCGCGATCGTTTGTAACGTTGAAATCTTCCATGTCGTTCTCCAGTTAAGTTGAAGCGCTCTCGCGCATTTTGCGAAGTTTGCCCATGAGGGCATTGTGGCCAATTCGGGATCCGTTTAGCTTCCACGACTTGCGCCACGTCATCACGTTGCGAACAGCTTTCCGCTCAACAACGGCTTGGATGCTCATCGCGTCGAATGTCCACGGCTCCGATTCGATGAGGCGCGCTTGATTCTTGATGGCAGTCGCGAGCGTTTCCGCCTGCAACACTGCCAGCTCATCTTCGGGCTCAAGCGCGAGCGTGATCATTTGGCGCTGTGGCGTGAACGGCCATAGGCGTCTTCGTTGATGAGGCGCTTGATCACGGCGATGTCGTGAACAACGTCGTCCAGCAATATGTTGCGCCACGTCCCGAAGCGGCCCAGCGAGTAAATGTCGTGGTGATTCGAAAGCGCGAGAATAAAGCCCTTGCGCCAGCGATCGTCGATGGGCGAGATCTTCCCATAACGCTGCTTCGTCGTCTCCATCTCTTCCGCGTCGGTGTAGATCAAGCCGAATGGCGCGAACACGTTGAAGTTGTCCGTCGTCGCGCCGATCCATTCCGCAATCAGCAGATCGCCGGTGATGCTGACGCGATAGCAAGTCGTCAACGGGTCGCTCACGTACACCGATTGGAAGATGTCCGCGCCCTTGATGCGCCAGCGCTTGACGGTGATTTCAGCGTAGTCGAAGGAAGGCGACTCCGTGCGCATCATTGCGGCCATGACGTTCATCGGGATCGTGCTGATCAACGGGCCAATCATTTTCTCCTTGCCTAGATCCACGGACGTTCCCCACTGGATCCGATCGCCCGCGCGCGTCATCAGTTGCTCGATGAAGTCTTCAGGCGCGATGAACCGTTCAACCGGGTTGAGGCTCCACACGCTCCGATCGGCGAGCTTGCCGACGACCTTCTTGGAATAGCGGTTGGCGTGCAGGATCGACGGCTGCACGTAGCGCCCTTCAGACCACAAGCCTTTATGCACAACAACTTTGCGGAAGTCGATGCCCACCGCGTCGGCGACGGCTGTGGAGCGGAAGCGCAACAGCGCCTTGTGGCCAACCATCTTCTCGCGCGGCGAAGCTTCATAAACTTCGGCCTGCGGGAAGACGCTGGCAGCGATGAGGCCGGAGATCCCGGCACCTAGTATTTTCACGATGGATCCTTAAAGTAAGTGGTCGAAAACTTGCCCGATGAGCGCCTTGGATTGCTCCACGACTTCGGGCGGCGGCTGAATGTCGATCTTCTTGAAGCCGTAGTGGCCGTCTGGTTGCGTCCAACCGCTTTTGCCGACCGGATGGCCGTTCTTCACGGCGAGCGTTTGAACGTGGTAGATGATGCAGTGGCGGCCAACGTCGGCGATCTCGTCGCGCTCGTGAGAGATCCGCTGCGTGATCGCGGTGACGACAAACCAAAAGCGAAGCGTGTGCTTGTCGTGGAATTTGTAGCCCTTGTTGTCGATCAACCATGCAGGCTCGCCGTCCGTCCAGCCATAGCCGATCTCCATGCAAACGATCTCGCCAACAGCGGCGATCGGCTTGAGCATGTCGTTGCGCGTCGCGCATTTCAAGGCGGTGGCTTCGCTCTTGTAAGAGGTCTTGCAGATCGGGCAGATGTAAACGGGTGCGATGCTCTTGGAGTCGTCGCGGATCGATTGGAGATCCTCAAGGGATAAAAGTTTGCGCATGACTGATCCTCATTAAGTTGAAGCGGTCAAAACGTACCGCAGCGCGATTCTGCTCCACATTTTGGTTGTCGGCAAGTGCGCAACAAAAATAAATTTGCCGAGTCCAGTTTTTTGGAGGCAGAATCGAGGCTCTTGCGGATTTACTCAAGATCTCAACTTCAATGAACGGAGCGGCGAATGCCGAAAGTATATGTAACACAACTGCCTCATCGCAGGGACAAAGAGACGCAGACTCTTGTCCCTGCGTTCAACTTGAATCCGGCGATCGAGCATGGCGAGTTGAACGTGATGATGCCAGCGCAGTCCGCCTTTCAGGCGACGAGCGACTTGGTGAGGCAACTGAGCGAAAAGCTCTCGAAGTATTCCTATGTGGACGGCGACTCGTTGTTGTTGCTGGGCGACAGCTCTATCATCGCCGCGAGCGTCGGCATTCTCGCGAAGCACCACGAGCGCTTCGCGATCTTGCGCTGGGACCGGAACTTGGCGCGCTATACCCGCGTGGTGTTGAACGTATGAGTTTCGAATACGTCAACAAGACATACGGGTTGAGCGTGAAGCGCGGCGATCGCGTTTCGCTGCCCGGCTCGCTCTTCGGAAGAATAACGAGCGCGACGCATTACTTAAACGTGCGCATCGATGGCCGCAAGTTCTCCGTCCCGTATCATCCAACCGACGTGAAGGTGATTTGAATGTACGGTTGCTGGAATCGCGCGCCACTTCGGGATACGATCGAAGTGAAAACGCTTGTGCCAGCAAAGCCCGTCTTCGGACAGCCGCCGTCCTTCGCCATCGGCTTCAAAGAGATTCCAAACGTTAACAGCAAGGATTGCCGTTACGATCTGCGCCCGACTGATCCAAGGTGTGCAGGATGCAGGTGGATCAAAAACGGAGAGCCAATCGCCTCCACAACTCAACTTAAACAGGAAACATTGAAATGAGCATCCCACTCGAAGAACTCACCGCAGCGGCCAAGAAACTGATCGAGGCCGAAAAGGCAACCGAAGACGCGGAAAACGCACTGAAGGTTGCGAAGGAAAAAGAGCGGGTGATGCGTGAAGAGACGCTGCCCGGCATGATGCAAGAGATCGGCGTCGAAAAGATGACGCTGCTGGACGGCAACGAAATCACGGTGAAGCAGGAAGTCTATGCGAGCGTTCCAGCTCACGCAAAAGAGCGCGCTTGGGCGTGGCTCGAAACCAACGGCTATGGCGGCCTGATCAAGACCGAAGTCGCGGTGGAGTTCGGCAAGGGCGCGCTGGAAGAAGCGCACGAACTCATCGACAAGCTCGCGTCGATCGGCGTCACCAATGCGACGCTCTCGCGCGACGTTCACGCGCAGACGTTGAAGGCGTTCTTGAAAGAGCGCCTGGCCAACCCGAAGATCGCCGACGACTACACGCCGGAAGAGATCGAAGCCGGACAAACGCCGTTGTCGCTGGAGATGTTCGGCGCGCGTCCCGTGATGACCGCCAAGGTCAAGCAGAAAAAGTAACCCCAACAAGCCGCAAGGCAAGTCGTCTGCCCGAAAGGCGGACGTTAAACCAACCGGATCTCTTCGGAGATCTAAAACTAAACTGTAACTAGGAAACATTATGAAATTTCACAACTCTCTCATCGGCATGGCCGTCTTGATGATGGCAGCGGGCAAGGAAGCCTCTTCGGGCGGATCCGCGAAGTCCACAACCAAGCCGCCTTCCGACAAGAACGAAGTGGCGACGCAAACCGCGAATGCCAACGCCGTCGCGGTCGCTGAGCTGGACTTCTCCGGCGACGCAGGCATGGGCACCGAAGGCGTGGACAAGGACTCGCAAGCCATCCCGTTCCTCGTGGTGCTCCAATCCAACTCGCCAGCCGTCGTGGACGAGACGGTGCCCGGCGCGAAAGCGGGCTTGATCATGAACTCCGTGACCGGCGAGCTGTTCGAAAAGATCGTTCTGGTGCCGGTGTCGTTCCAGCGGCGCTTCGTCGAATGGGCTCCACGGAAGAAGGGCGGGGGCTACAAGGGCGAGCACATGCCGATGGCCGTCGAAAACGGCGAAGTCGGCTACAAGGCGGCGGATTCCGTCAGCGCTTACTTCGTCGCTCCGGAAGGCGCGAAGCCGTTGCCCGTTCTGCAAGCCAAGGACGAGCACAACGCGCTGAAAGATACGCGCAGCCATTACGTGCTCGCGATCAAGCCTGACGGCACCTTCTTCCCTGCGCTCTTCCCGCTCGCATCGACGCAAATCAAGAAGTCGAAAAAATGGATCTCGATGATCCTTGGCGTGCAGCTCCGCAACGGCGCGGGCCAGCTCTACAACCCGGCGTCGTTCAGCCACATGTACACGATCGGCACCGTGAAGGAAAGCAACGACCAAGGCCAATGGCATGGCATCACCGTGGACGCCAACGGTCCCGTGAAGGTTGCCGAGATCTACAACGCGGCGAAAGAACTTCACGCCCAGATCCAGGCCGGCAAAGTCAACGTCGTTCAGCCTGACGCCAACGTTGGCGCGGGTGGTGACGAAGGCGGCGACGGGGACGGCAAGGGCTTCTGATCCGCGTCCTGAGCTGAAATTGTTGGGGCTTTCGCAGGCTCCATAGTTCGAGGGACCGGAGCAATCTGGTCCCTCTTTTTTTGATTGGAATAATCATGCCAAAAACTTATATGCCGACCTGCAAGGTCAAAACAAAAAGCTCCGAAGGCAGCATCATCGAATTCGCCGGGCCGTCCAACGACGAAAAGAATGCAGCCGCCTTCACGGTTTTCCTTGGGCCGCAAGCGTTCACCCACGTGCATGCTGAGCGCAATCGCCAAAACGAAAAGCGCCACACGAGCGAAGAAGACGACAAACTCAAAGAAGGTCAGCTCCACACGGCAGCAATGGCCGTTCTCGCCAACGATCCAAAGCTCTGGCCGTTCGAAGGCGCAATGAAGCTGCGCGCGCGCCGTGACCAATGCAAGGTGGCTGCTGCGCTGCTCATCGCTGAGATGGAGCGCATTGACCGGGTTCAGGCCGCTGCTAAGGGGGCTTGAAATGGCATTCAAATATATCGACGCCGACAAGGCGCGCATCGCAACCGCAGCGCTGACGGGGCGGATCTTTCTTGGCGTTCCGGATCCAGCTGGCAATCGCTTCGTCGGCGTCACCAAGGACGTTACCAGCGACTGCCTCAAGGCCGTCGTGGACAAGGTGGTGCTGGAAGACACCAGCATGCTCGTCGTCACGGAGAACGGCGCTCCAGCGTATGAGATCACGGTGAAGAAGATCGGAGCGACGCAATGAGCAGCGGCGAGCATGAGCAGATGATTCAGGACTGCGAAACCCGCGAGTCCAAGCTCACCGATTGGGAGCGAACATTTATCGACTCCATCAGCAACCAGATCGCTGAAGGAAAATCGCTCAGCCCGAAGCAAGCTGAAACACTCGACAAGATCTGGGAGCGGGTTACATGACACAAGAATTCCAAAGCGCCGTGCTCGAAGCGGCGCGCCGTTACATCGCGCGCGGGTGGGCCGTCTTCCCGCTGCATTCGGTTATCGAGTCGGAGGGAAAGCTTCAGTGCACGTGCGGCACGATCAATTGCACGGACGCCGGGAAGCATCCGCGAAACGCGCGCGGCCTGAAGGAAGCCTCCAAGGATCTCGCCACGATCGAAAAGTGGTTTGGACCGGACGCAGAGTCCAGCAACATCGGCATCGTAACGGGCATGATCTCCGGCATCACGGTGCTCGACATCGACACCGGACCGGGCAAGGCGGGCGCTGAGACGTGGGCAGAGATCGTCTCGCAAAATGGCGAGTTCCCAACACTCAACTCCGAAACCGGATCGGGCGGCATGCATATGTTGTACGTGTACAACAGCGCGCTGAAGACGGCGGCAAACGTTCTTGGGCCGGGCGTGGACGTTCGCAATGACGGCGGCTATATCGTCGCCGCGCCATCGCTCCACCGCTCTGGTGGGGTTTACTCATGGGAAGACGAAGCGGCCAGCCTTGCCCCGCTTCCGCCACACCTGAGCAGGCCGAAGGAGCGACGCGGGCGCAAGAAGAAGGACGACATGCACCGCTCGAAGTATTCGATCGAGCAGGTGAAGAAGATGTTGGAGTTCATCCCGGCAGACGATCGGGATCTGTGGCGGCATATCGGCGTGATCCTTGGCCGTGAATTCAAGCTCGCTGACGCCGCGTGGGATGCCTATTTCACGTGGTCCGAAACATACAAGGGAAAGAAAGGGCGCAACCATGAAGACATCATGCGAGAAGCTTTTTACGATCTATCTCAGCAAGAGGCGGAAACAAAACTCACGATTGGCACCATTGTGCGGCATGCGATGGAGGGCGGTTGGGCTCCGCAGGCAGGTGAAGTCCCGATGGGCCATTTTGTTTACTACGGGCCGGGCAACAATTTCATCTATCGGCCAACCGCGAGCTACTGGCAAGGGCCAGCGGTGGACGCCGCTGTATCGCCGGTCAACATCGACGGCGTGATCTACGCGGCGACGGCGCATCTGAAGCTCACGCAGCTTTGTACATCGCTGACCTCGAACCCGCAATTGGAGGATGACTTCATACCGGGCAAGGATTGCCGGGACGGCGAGCTGATCGAGGTGGCCGGAGGCGCGGTCTTCAACAACTACCGCAGGCCTACTATCGAGCTGGGGGACGCGCGCCTTGCTGGCCCATTTCTGACCCACGTGCGCATGGTCTTCAACAAGAAGATGGAAGGGCAAAAGAGCGACGCAGATCAATTCCTAGATTACATGGCCCACCGCGTCCAAAAGCCATGGGAGAAGCCCAGATTCGCGCTGCTCTTGGCAGGCCAGCAAGGGACCGGCAAAGACACGTGCATCGACATGTGCGGTCCGGCCATCGGCCAGTGGAACTTCGCGAACATTGCGCCGGAAGCCTTCGAGAGCAACTTCAACGAGTTCTACGCCGCAACATTGGTCCGCGTCAGCGAAACATCGAACCTCGCAGAGATGAGCAAGTGGGCGTTCAACGAGCAAACAAAAGTGCTGATCGCCGGAAACCCGGACAACCAGACGATCAACCCGAAGTATGGCCAGAAGTACACCGTGAAGATGTATTGCGGCGTGATCATGACGACGAATCACTTGGCGTCCGGGATCTTCATCCCGCCCGGCGATCGCCGATATGACGTGATCGAGAGCGCAACATTGACAGAGATGAGGCTGGAAGAGGACGACGTGCGCGGGGCTTACTTCGAAGAGCTTTGGGGATGGTTCAACGAGGGCGGCAATCGGCACATCGCCGCATGGCTCCACGAGCGCGATATAAGCGCCTTCAAGCCCGCGACTGGCCAACGGAAGACCGAAGCCCACCGGACGGTGGTAGCTGCCGGCATGGGGTCGGATGCGTGGCTTATTGACGCGATCGACGAGCTTGGGGCGACGGACTTGATCCGGGCCGATTGGATCGTGGACATCGCCGAAACCGCTGGAATGAAGCCAAATGAGGCGCGCGCAAAGTTATCGATGGCGATCGGGCGCTGCGGATATTCTGTTTATCGCAATCCGAATATGGCTGATGGGCGATGGAAAATCGGCAAGAAAAACGTCATCGTTTACATCAAAAATGGCGGCTCTCCTGCGGACTTTGAAAGCCTAGCAAAAGAGCGATTTTAACCTCAATCGAGCGTTTGAATAGTTACGAATTTGCAACGAATTTTCCGCATGGAGAAATGACGGTTACGTTTAGTAATAAGTAGCGCGGACTTAAGAAAGCGTCCTAAGTTATTGCACGGCAACGACTTTTTGGAAAACGGTCCGTGCCTGCATACCGCTAGTCCGCGCTGGTATAGAGCTTAAAAATAAATAAAAAATAAAGGGCAAAGTGGGTATTAACTATTTCTGCTAGGAGCGTATAGGTAGCGCGGACTAGCGGGTGTCAAGCACGGACCTATAATTGGAATTTTGGAGGCTGAAATGGAAGGTTATTTGAAGCTCAGATTTGGATGGATCGAGCGCGCCGTGCAAGAGCTTGGAAGTCCTGAGAACATTCTCAGCAACGAGATCCCGATTCCAGCGAATATGAAAGCCCACCAAGCGCGAGCCCATTTTTGCGAAGGCATGGCAGCGTGCGGTTATGAGATCGACAAAAATCCTAAAACAAAAGATGGTCGGTGGAAGGTCGGGCGCAAAAATCTAACCCGATACAGCAAGAAAGCGGGACAATCCACACCATGATAAAACTCACACCCAAGCGCGAAGCTTTCTGTCAAGCGATGGTCAAATTGAAGAACCAATCAGCTGCGTACAGAAAAGCTTTCAATGCCGAGAACATGACGGCAAAATCTGTACACGAGGCGGCGTGCGGGTTGATGAAAGACGCCAAGGTCAAATCAAGGCTAGAAGAGTTGAACAGCCGTGTGTTGGCCAGGGCAGAAATTGACGCGGCGGAAATCGTGCGGCATCTCGCTGACATTGTTCAGGCCGATCCGAACGATCTCATGCAGTTTCGTCGTCTCAACTGCCGCTACTGCAACGGCATCGAACATAAATACCAGTGGAAACATTTGGGCGAGTTTCACAAAGCCATCGACGATTGGGAGGCCGCGAAGGAAGCTCACCACGATCGGATGCAGCGAGCCACGAAGCAAACAGAATTCACCAAGCCAATGCCGACCGATGATGGCGGCTACGGCTTCAAGAACAACGCGGATCCGGTCGCCGATTGCCCGGTGTGCGAGGGTGAAGGCGTTGAAGATTTGTTCATCCAAGACTCGCGCAAGCTGACCGGCCCTGCCCGTCGTCTCTACGCGGGCGTGAAGCAGACAAAGAACGGCATCGAGATTCTGACGCGCTCGCAAGACGGCGCGATGAAGATGCTGGGCGAGCATTACGGCATGTTCAAGCAAATCATCGACGCCAATGTGAAGTCGCAAAATGAAAACACCAACACGAACCTCAACAGCGAGCCACTGGGGCTTGAAGAGCTTAAAGCGGTGGCGAAGGCTCGCGGACTTCCGACAACGATCTTCGACAAGCGCAAATGAATCGCGACGATCTCGACCTGCTCGAACAGATCGCTGTTCTGGAAGCGCGCGAAGACTTCTGGGCATTCCGGCAATACATGAATCCCTCGTTGAAGCTGGGATGGTGGCAGCGCGAGATCTCCAACGTCTTGAGCGATTTTTATGATGAGCTGATCGCCGGAGCGCGCCCGAAGTATGTGATCGAAGCGCCACCGCAACACGGCAAGTCTTTCCAGATCCTCGATTTCATCGCGTGGCTCGCCGGAAAACATCCCGACAAAAGAACAATCTACACGTCGTTTTCAGAACGCTTGGGCGTGCGGGGAAATTTGCGCATGCAGCGGATCCTCGACAGCGAGAAGTACAAGAAGGTTTTCCCGGACACGATCATCAACCAATCGAACGCCGTCACTGTCTCGTCGCAAAGCTTGCGCAACCGCGAGATCATCGAGTATGTCGGGCGCGAAGGCTATTTCAGGAACACCACCGTTCGTGGCTCCATCACCGGTGAGGGCTTGGACCTTGGCGTGATCGACGATCCGATCAAAGGTCGTGAGGCGGCAGGCTCGCAAGTCGTTCGCGACGCAACGTGGGACTGGTTCACGGACGACTTCTTCAGCCGCTTCTCAGAGGAAGCAGGGCTGTTGTCTATCCTGACGCGGTGGCATCTCGACGATCCGATTGGGCGCTTGCAGGCGATCGACTCGACGGTGAAGACGTTCAAATATCCCGCGATCGCGCAAGGCAAGCGGACGGCCAACGACCAGCGCAACCGCAAGGAGGGTGAGCCCCTTTTCCCTGAGCTCAAGTCGTTGGAGTTCTTGCTGGAGCGCAAGGGCATCATGAGCGCCGGCAACTGGGGCGCGCTTTACCAACAAAACCCGACGGTCCAAGGCGGCGACATCATCAAGGGCGAATGGTTCAAGCGCTACACCGTGTTGCCCAAAATCGTTTACCGCAAGATCTTCGCCGACACCGCGATGAAGACGAAAGAGCACAACGATTACAGCGTTTTCGAATGCTGGGGCAAGGGCGAAGACGGCAAGGCATATCTCATCGATCTCATCCGTGGGAAGTGGGAAGCGCCGGAGCTTAAGCGCCGGGCAGTGGACTTCTGGAACAAACATAAAGCGATGCCCGAAGACGGCTTGGGGTTGCTGCGGCAAATGGTCGTGGAAGACAAGGCCAGCGGGACCGGGTTGATTCAAGACATCCGCACGTCGCCGTCTGGTGAAGGACGGTTCAAGGGCGTCATCCCGATTCTCGGCAAAGAGCGCAACAAGGACAAGTACACGCGCGTCAGCGACGCCATCCCATACATCGAATCCGGTTATGTTTATATTCCGCTCGAAGCCCCATGGGTCAGCGACTTTCTCGCTGAGGCCGAAGAGTTCACGGCAGACGACACGCATTCTTTCGACGACCAAATTGATCCGATGTGTGATGCGATTGAAGATATGATCGCGGGGTCAGGCAAGCTAGACATCTGGAAAGGCATCATATGAATCGACATCAACGGCGCGCGCAAGCCGCCCAAGCCCGCGACGCAGCGCCCGCTGCCCCTATCGTCGGCGCGCCCGCCGTAACGCCTGCCCGGACAATGGACGGCTTCCAGAATTTGCTGCTAAAGCTTGGTGAAGGATCGACGGTCCAAAGCGGTGGATACACAAACACTCGCATCAGCAGGAATTATCCGCAGCTTGATGCGATGTACAGAAGCTCGTGGATCGTCGGTCAGGCCGTCGATGCGGTGGCCGAAGACATGACGCGCGCGGGGATCTCGCTGATGGGCATCAAGCCGGAGAATGCCGCGAAGATGCAGCGCCAGATGACGCGGATGGGATTGTGGCAAGGCATCACACAAAACATTAAGTGGGGCCGCTTGTATGGCGGCTCGATCGCGGTGATGATGATCGACGGGCAAGACCTTCGCTCGCCGTTGCGCATGGAGACGATCGGCAAGGGACAGTTCACAGGCTTGAAGGTCTTCGACCGTTGGAGCGCTGCCCCCAACCTCACGTACAAGATCATGGACGGCATGCAGATGGGCTTGCCGGAATACTACAACATCAGCCGCCTTGGCTTGACCATCCACCACTCGCGCGTGATCCGCCAGATCGGCATTGAGCTGCCCTACTATGAGAGCGAGCGGGAAGAGTTCTGGGGCGCTTCGATCGTGGAGCGCTTGTATGACCGGCTGCTGCCTTTCGACACGGCGACGGCGGGCGCGGCGCAACTGATGAGCAAGGCGCATCTCCGGACCGTCCAAGTTGAAGGGCTTCGCGAGATCCTTGCGCAAGGCGGCATTGCGGAAGAGAACTTGATCAAAATGTTCTACCTGATGGGCCGTCTGCAGAGCACCGAAGGCGTCACGCTGCTCGATGCAACAGACAAGTTCGAGGCCCACAGCTACACATTCAGCGGCGTGGAGGGGATCATCACGCAATTCGCTCAACAGATCTCCGGCGCAACCGGGATCCCGCTGGTCCGCTTGATGGGACAGTCGCCTGCTGGTCTGAATTCGACGGGCGAGAGCGACATGCGGATGTACAACGACAACATCGCTCAGCAACAGGAATCGCGCTTGCGCCTTGGCCTTCAAAAACTGCTCGACGTGCTGCATTGGTCCACGATCGGATCCGCGCCTGAAGACGACTTCGATTTTTCGTTCAACCCGCTGAAACAACTCGACGCGAAAGAGCGTGCTGAGACTGCTGAGCGGATGGTGAAGACGATTGTCGAAGCCTACGGTGAAAACCTCATCGACAGGCCAACCGCGATGATGGAGTTGCAAGCCGTCGCTGAGCTCACATCGATGTTCGGAAACATTGATCAGACGATGATCGACGAGGCCATTGCGATGGTGAAGGCCGCGAAGGAGGATCCGCCCGTTGGCGGCGATCTCGATCCGCTGACCGGCCTGCCGAAGCCGCCACCGCCGATCGTGGCCGATCCGAACGCCAAGCAGGGCGACAAAACCGTGAAGCCGGGCGATGGCCAGCAAGCGGCGTAACAAGTTCGAAGCGCCCAAGCTCGCTGAACAGGAATATGAGCGGGCGTTGCGCCGGGTCGCGCGCGCCGTCGCGTCGATCATCGAGCCATACATTGAAGGCGCGACGATCCCGCAACTTCCCGCGCTGCTAAAGCAACTGCAAGCCTATTCAGACGCCATCGGGCCGTGGGCCAGTCGCATCGCCGCAGCAATGTTGGAGAAGGTCCAAGCGAGCGACAAGCGGGCGTGGCGCGCTGAGAACAAAAAGTTTGCGCAGGGCTATCGGGCGCTGGTCGGCGACTCAGCAGTTGGACGCGCGGCGGTTGCGTTGCAAGGCGAGCAAGTCTCGCTGATCCGATCCCTTCCGATCAAGGCGGGCGAGCGCGCGCAACAACTCGCGGTGGACGCCACAATCAACGGTCGCCGCGCGGAAGACGTTGCAGGCGATCTGCGCAACATTGGCCGCGTCACCGAAGCGCGCGCAATGCTCATCGCTCGAACGGAGATCGCCAAGGCCAACAGCACGATGACGCAGGCGCGATCGGCGGCGCTTGGATCGACGGCATACATTTGGCGGACGGCGGGCGACGAAGCTGTGAGAGAGTCCCATGCAGAGATGGAAGGGGAAGTGGTCCGCTGGGATCAACCACCAACATTAAGCGACGGCACGACGACGCACGCCGGGCAGATTTATAACTGTCGATGTTTCGCTGAACCGATCTTTCCGGATCTCGAAGAATGAATTATTTGCCTGCCTAAAAAATTGCGGTCATAATTCACGCCAACATGCACTTCTACTGTACGGCCAAACTTTCCGACAAGATGCACAAGACCCCTGAAGGGTATCTTGTGTGTCAGGATGTCGCCATCACCCGCGTTGGTGAATTGCAGTACCTTCCCGGCGAGATGCCGACCATCGCGCGCGGGAACAACGACATCATTATTGTTGAGCGGACCGAAGACGATGTGTTTCATGAAGACACAATTCGCTCCTTCGAGGGCAAGCCGATCACGATCCACCACCCGAAAGAATTTGTCGGGCCTCACAATTACCGTGAGCTGTCCGTTGGCTCGTTGAACAATGTTCGACGCGGAACGGGCGACATGCTCGGCAAGCTCGTCACCGACTTCCTGATCACGGACGCCACGGCCATCGGCAAGGTGGAGCGGCGCGAACTTCGCGAAGTGTCGTGCGGTTATGAGGCAGAATACAAACAGTTGAAGCCGGGACGTGCCCGGCAGACCGACATCCGGGGCAATCACGTTGCCCTAGTACCTCGCGGGCGCGCTGGCCCAGAGTGTGCAATCTTCGACAGCGCACCAAAGGAAATTCCAATGTCCACCGCCAAAGAAAAGTTTCTGGCCATGATGTCCAAGGTGTTCGACGGCGCGCCAGACGATGGCGATGAAACGTCGGATGAATTCAAGCTCTTCAAGAAAAAATCCGCCAAGGAAAAAGAAGACCTTGAAGCCGAAAAAGCCGCCCTCGACAAGAAGGCGAAAGACGCGCAAGCTGTAGCCGATGCAGCCACCGCTGAGCTCACAACCACCAAGGCCGCGCTTGCAAAAGCGACGACCGATCTGGCCACCGTGACTGCCGAAGTCACCGCGCTGAAGTCGCCTGCGAAGACGACCAACGACGCGGCCACCGTCGCCAAGGCCGAAATCCTCGCGCCCGGCATCGCTGCCGACACGAAGGAAATTCAAGTTGCAGCGCTGAAAACCGCTTACGCAACCGCTGACGGCAAGGCCGCGATCGACGCCTTCACGGGCGGCAAGGCTCCGGCGTATGACAATGCCGCAGTCGTGGACGTGATCTTCAACGGCGCTTCCGCCTCGATCGCTGCCGCGCGCAAAGCCGCGCTGGCCGGTGGTGGCGGCGGAAACGGCAACCCTGCAAAAACCGGCGATCAACAGACCGTCGATTTTTACGCCAACTTCGCTGAGCAATCGGCGAAGATCCACACCATCCCGAAACTCTGAAGCGAGAACGACATGACCCAAATCATCACCAACTCCATGCCCATGGGTGTTCCCGGCGATCTGTCGCGCTCGCACGCGATCGTCGAATCCTACAACCAGAACGTCACGCTGCCTGTCGGCCTGTACGGCGTGCCCGTCAAGCTGGGCGCTGCCGCTGATACCGTGAGCCCGATCGTTGCTGCTGGCACGTCGGCTTCCGTCGTCGGCTTCATGGTTCGCTCGTTCCCGTCGCAAGGTGGCGCTGTCGTCAATGAAGCGTTCGGCGTCGGCGTCCCTCCTTTGTCCGGCCCTGTGTCGGTCATGAAGGAAGGCTACATCATTGTGAAGAACAATGCCGGCACGCCCGCCAAGGAAGGCATCGTGTACATGCGCATCGGAACTCCAACCGCCGACAAGCCGCTGGGCGGCATCGAGGCCGCTGCTGACGGCGCGGACACCGTGGTTCTGGTCGGCGCGCAATTCATGGGCGCAGCAGACGCGGACGGCAACGCTGAAGTCCGCTTCCGCGTCGGCAACTGATCCCGCAGCAACACTTCGAAACTACCAAGGAAACTGACATGAAAAAATTCCGCTTCGCCTCGATGCTCGCTGCAACCATTGCGCTCGCATCGCTGGCCTTCTCCCTGCCCGCTGCTGCGGCAAAAGCTTTCGTGGATCAAGCCCCCAAGCTCGCCTATGAAGGCGCGCTGAGCCTGCTCCAGCCGGTCGCCCGCGCGATCGAAGGATGGATGTTCTCCAGTGGCATGGCGCTGAGCATCCTGCAAACCTTCGACCAAGCCACCATCGATTCGACAGGCGTCTTCTTCCAGACGGAGCTGACGCGCGTCGATCCGGTGTTGAATCAGCCGCTGGCCGAATTCACGTGGTCGCGTGACGTGGACATTGGCCCATTGGACATCGGTGACGAAACCACCGCGTTCGATGCCGTGAAGTACACCGCTGTCGGCGGCGTCCAACCCGCTGGCAAGTCCTTCATCGGACCGAAAGCCACGGAGATCGGCAACGTCGGCATCGACATGGAGCGCAAAACCGCTGCCACCTTCGTGTGGGCGGAAGCCGTGCAGAAGACCGTGATCGAGCTGGCCCAAGCCGCCAAGCTGGGTCGCAACCTCGACGCAACGCTGCTCGACGCGCTGAACATGAAGAAAAACGTGGACACGCAAAACCAGGTGTACACCGGCGACGTTCTGCAAAACATCAAGGGCCTCGTGAACAGCACGCTGATCACCGCCACCGATGTTGCGCTGAATGCTGGCGCCACCAGCCGTCTGTGGATCAACAAGACCGACGACGAGATCTTGCAGGATCTGAACACGCTGCTGACCGCTGCGTGGGCCCAGACCGGCTACACCGTGATGCCGCGTCGCCTTGGCCTGCCACCGGCCAAGTTCGCTTACCTGGTGTCGCGCAAGATCGTCAACGGCTCGATGTCCATTGCCAAGTACCTGGCCGAAAACAGCATTGCCATGACCACCAACGGCGCACCGCTGGAGCTGGTCCCGATGCGCGAGCTGACCGGCGCGGGCGTTGGCCCGACTGATCGCATGATCGCTTACACGAAGCGCAAAGACTTCGTGCGGATCCCGATGTCGCCGATGCTCTCGACGCCGGTCCAGTACAAGGATCTGTACCAGCGCGTTGTGTACTACTGCCGTTTTGGCACCATGGAGTTCCCGAAGCCTGAGACGCTTCGTTACGCTGACGGCTTCTAAGCCGGCAGATCCCGAAACTTCAGGAGAGCAACATGGCAAAAGACAAATTCATGAAGGTGAAATTCCTTCAGTCCACGGAGTTGGCCGGGGTCGGCTACTCGTCCGTGGGCGGTCCCGCGCGCGACGGTGTTTATCACGCCGTCCCTGCTTCGGTGCTCGCGGCAAGCGAGTATGCGGAGAACATGGCCAAGGCAGGCTTGCTGGAGATCCTTGGCGATGGCCAATCCCCGGAAACCGCTGGCGATCGCGTCCAACCCGAAGAGCTTGCCGCGTTCAAGGACAGCGGCATGTCGGAAGAGCAATGGCTGGCCAAGCAACCAGTCGATCGTGGCGCGCTGGTGGGCCTGTACAACGAGAAGGTCGCCAAGGACGCTCGTGAGAAAGGCGAAGCCGCCGTTGCTGCTGCCGGCAAGTCCAACAGCGCCAACGCCTCCAAGCGCGAGCTGACGGCGGAAGAGATCGCGGCCAAGGAAACTGCGGACGCTGCAGCCAAGAAGGCGAAGGAAGAAAAGGACGCCGCAGCCAAGGTCAAAAAGGAAGAAGCTGCAGCCAAGAAAACCGCTCCCAAAAAGAGCGGCAAGTAAGTGGCCTTTGTTCTGGCGGACTTCCGCCAACACTTCCCTGAATTCACGGTCGGGTCTTATCCAGATCCGGTTGTTGAATTTTGGGCGGCGTTGGCGGAACTCGAAATCAGCCAGACGCGGTTTGGCGATGCCAGACCCTATGCCGTTGAGTTGCTAACCGCCCATTACTTGGCGAGCGCTCATCTCAACGGCATAGGCAATCCCGGTGTTGGCGGTGGCGCCATCACACAAAAGAAAGTCGGTGATGTGTCGATCGGCTATGACACAAAATTCATCGACAGCGTGAAGAGCATCGCCTATCCAGGCACCCGCTACGGCGTGATGCTCTCAGCGATGCTCAGAAGGTACGGCGCAGGTGCGGTGCAGTTGTGAGCGTAAAAATCACCAAAGACGACGTTGCGAAATTGCTCGCAAACATCGACGCTTTGACCACGAAGCGCGTCTATATCGGCGTGCCCGGTGAAGCCTCTTCGCGCGGCGAGTCGATCACCAATGCCTCCATCGGCTACATCAACGAGTTTGGCTCGCCGGTAAACAACATTCCACCGCGCCCGCATCTCGTGCCCGGCGTGAAATCGGTTGAGCCAAAGATCATCGAGGATCTGCGCAAGAGCGCGAAGCTGGGCTTGAAAAACCCGAATGCGATTGTTGCAGGTTTGGAGCGCGCCGGAATCACCGGCATGCTTGCC
>Ga0181339_1000040_pt1 | contig 47018 bp, 71 predicted proteins | sample Sp13VDMM110DD_FD_130101 | JGI IMG/M metagenome (GOLD analysis project Ga0181339, IMG submission 130101) | Freshwater viral communities from Lake Michigan, USA - Sp13.VD.MM110.D.D | ecosystem: Environmental > Aquatic > Freshwater > Lake | place: USA: Michigan | collected 2013-04-23 | reverse complement strand
GGGTGTGCTCGGGAGCTCGCTCCGCGTGACACCCAAGTCGAAACGCCCGAGGTGCCGCTACTGCCGCGCACCCGTCGCGTGGGATCGGATCCGCGATGAGCCGATCGCGCCAGTCTGCCACGCCCACGGAGTCGATCCCCCCGAGCCCGCCGAACTTAGGCCCGACGGTACCGCTCCCGCCCGAGCTCGCGTGCCTCGTGCCCGATGCCGCCAAACCACCCCGCCGGTTAGAGCCTGCGCCCATCGAGATCAAACCGACGACGATCAAGCAGGTTCGAGCCGCTGCGAGGGATTTCATCGTGAGGGAGTTTGCGCGGGGCAGGCAATACCCGGGCGTGAGCCTTGATCCGATTCTCCCGAGCCTCGTTCGCTCGCTCGAGTATGGGCGGCGCGTCGATATTCAGGTTGCGGAATTCGAGGATAAAAAGCGGCGGCTCGATCAGGGCACTCCGACCGAGATCCCCGGAACGGCGCGCGCCGACCTCACGAAATTGTCAGAACCGGAATTACTGCAAATGCGGGCGCTGCTCGCAAAGGTCGAGGGTGCACCATGAGCGGAGCGAAGCTTTCGGACATTGAACAATGCCGCGCTGAGGTCGAGGCGGCGAAAGTGAATTACGAGACCGCAAAGGCGCGCCTCGAAATGGCGGAGCAATACGCACGCCTTAACGCCGACGCGCAGGCGACCGCCGCGAGCTCGCCGCGCAGGAAGGGGCGGCGGTAATGGCTTTCGTCATCGAGCAGCCCGACGGGGCAGGCGCGGGCAACCCGTCGCTTGATCACGCCTGGCTCGACACCCCCGTTGAGCTCACGGGCGCGACCCACCCCGATACGCCCTATGAGATCCTCGACGTAACCGATCTCACATCCGCGGAGCTCGCGGAGGATGATGGGGGCCTGTGGACGCTGGTCGCAACCGGTGAACCGGGAGGCGTGCGCGTCGCTGCCAATTACGCCGATGGCTCAAGCGTGATTCGCGTAATCGGATTCACGCGCGATGACGCGGGTACCGCCCTCGCCATCGTGTGCCCACCCATGCGAGGCGAAGTGCCAGGCGAGCGCAACGGAGCTCGGGGCTACTGCCATTCGTGGGATGCGGAGTGGAAAGACACGCGAGACCAGATCGCAGCAATCAAAGCGCGCCTCGACGCCCTCGAGAACCCGTAACGACCAAAGGACCGAATCACCATGGCACGAGTATTTTTCCACGACGCCGTACCGCCCATTACGGGCACCCTTTGCATGTGGCAATTCTTCGCCGCATTGATCGCAGCGGGGTGGACGAAAGTCGCCGACTCCGACGGTACCACCTACTCGAGCAGCGGCGCGGCCGTGAGCTCGGGCGCATCGGGCGCGGGAGGCCTGGCAAACTCGGGAGCATGGGTGCGCCTGCGCTCGCCCGACGGGTTGCGCGAATTCGTGTGGCAGCGGGGAACGACCGACCTTGTTTGGCGCATGCTGCGCGCCTGCTCACAGGATGGTAACGCGGGCCTGTATTTCACGGGCGGTTCACCCGGCGCAACGCGTGTGCCTACTGCCACGAATCAACACCTCTTGCTCGGCGGGGGCACCGATGCGAGCCCGACCTACGCGAACTTTTTCACGACCAACAACACATACAACTTTTGCGGGTGGGTCAATAACGCCGCGCCCTATGACTGGCTTTTCAACGCGCGCCCGACGGGCGGAGGTACGCCGACCTCGAACATTCCCGGAACGCTCGCGTGCGAGGATCCTTGCGCCGAGGGTGACACGGGCGATCGTGACCCGTTCGTTACGCACGTGTGGTGCACTGGCCAAAGCGCTTTGCAGTCCACGCCCATGGCGACGGAAAGCGGGACCGCTACTACGTTCGCAATTTGGGGCAGCATCATCAGCGCCACGCCCGGAACGTCGTTCGTCACTTGGCACGTGCCCTCGCAATACCTCCCGAGCGTGGGCTCCGTGCTTTGGCCCAACAACGGGAGCACGCAACCCATTACGGGGAATCACCCGGGGATCCCGTTGTGGTACCAGCGGCGCGGCGCGCTTTCGACTCCGGGGATCAAAGGACGCTCTACCTTGTTCCGTTGGAATACCGTGGGCAAAAACAATCCCGATGTGATCACGGTCTCGAGCACCCGCGACCGCGTGTGCCTCGGGCACTGTAATACGTTTTGGGATGGCACCGTAGCGGCGTTCTGATCATGGCCACCTATCCGGGCGTCGAGCTTTCCGGTTCCGTCGAGGTCGGCACGTGCGACCACGGCGGAGTCGAATTGCTGGTAAAGAACACAGGGCTAGAGGTCGCGGACATTGCGCCCGTGGTCGGCAGCAAGATCACGCCCTTCGCGGAAGTGTATGTGACGATCACGGAGGTAAATCCCGATGGCTGAATACGCGGGCGTGAACCTTTCCGGATCCTCGGAGGATGGCACGTGCGACCACGGCGGCGTCGAGCCTCGGGGGATTCTGGAATACGCGCAGCCCGCGACGTCGGGAAGCTACCCCTACGAGCCAACGATCCGGGTGTATGCCGTGTTCTCGAGCGCGCCCGACGTGCAAGAGGATATTTACACCAGCATCGAGGGCGTCGTGGGGATGTACCACGGAAGCGTCGAGGTGCTCTCGCCGACGTCGGTTCGCCTGCGCGTGCAACGCCTAGGCGGATTTCCAAAAGGCGCAATGCAAGTTTTCGTTGAGCGCGCATGAGCCTCCCGACGCTAGCAGACGCGGACCGCGAACTAGCGTCGAGGTCGCTCTACCATTTCGTGCGGCTCGCTTGGCCCCACACTGATCCAAACCCGTTCTGTGACGGGTGGCATATCCGGATGCTTTGCGATGTGCTCGAGAAAGTCTCGAGGGGCGTCGAGGGCTATAAGCGTGTGCTGATCAACGTTCCCCCCGGAACGGGCAAGAGCAAAATTACGGGCATCTATTGGCCCGCGTGGGATGCGCTTTTCATCAACCCGAAACGGGCTTGGATGTATGCGAGCTTTGATTCGAGCTTGCTCAATGGCGACTCGACGCGCCTGATCAACATGTGGGCTTCGCCGTGGTTCCGCGAGCGGTGGGGCAACATGCTTCCCGTCGGGAGGCCGAACACGTCGGAGATTAAGACACTCCGCGGCGGACTGAAATTCAACACGTCGTTCGGCGGGCGCGGCACGGGCCGTCACTGCCACATCCAAGTAATCGACGATCCGATCAAGCCCCGCGACGCGAGCGGCGGCGCAGCCATTACGGGTATCGTCCTAGATTCCACGTGGGAGACGATCAAGAATACCTTTGCCTCCCGGCGCATCGATCCCGCGACGTTCGCTCGCGTTATGATCATGCAAAGGATCCATGAGGATGATCCGAGCGGGCGCGCTCTAAAAGAGGTCAACAAGGATGGCTCGCCCGTGTGGACGCATGTCCGCATCCCGATGCGCTACGAGGCGGGCGAGGCCTGCGAATGCCCTAGCTGCAAAGGTAATCCCAATCGGTTCGACGTGCGCACGGTCGACGGCGAGCCGCTTGGAACGTCGCGCTTTGGCGAAGCGGAATGCGATGAGCTCGAACACGCCGCGGGCCCGGATGTGTGGGCGACGCAATACCAGCAACGCCCCTCGACGCCTGGCGGCGCGATCTTCAAAGAAGAATGGATCCAGCACGAGGATCCCTCGCTCGACAATTCGTGCACCCTGGCGGAGGCGCGGGCGAAGCTCGGGCAAAAGGTGCAATCTTGGGATCTCGCGTTCAAGGATGCGGAGTCATCGGATTACGTGGCGGGCGGTCATTGGTGCGTGACCTACGAGAGAGAGCGGAACGGGACGCGCATCGTCCCGCATTTCTGGTTACTCGACGTCGTAAACGAGCGGCTCTCGTTCACTGACACGTGTAATACGATTCTCGAGAAACGTGGTTCTTGGCCGTCGAGCGCAATCTACATCGAGGATAAAGCCAACGGTCCCGCGTGCGAGAACCACCTAGCGGCGAAGATGCCTGGACTCATCGAGCTCGTTACGCCCTTGGGTTCCAAGCTCGCACGCGCGCAGGGTTGCGCGCCGCTTTTCGCAAATGGTCAAGTGCACCTCCCGCGTGACGCGCCGTGGTTCCCTCGTATCAAGTCGACGCTACTGCGCTTCCCGCGCGTGCGCCGTGACGATGAGGTCGACCAACTCACACAGGCGATTCTAAAGCTCGGGGTAAACAGTGTGTTTGCCGCTGCGATGGATGCCATGATTCACGCTCGCAAATAGGGGGTGGGTCAAAAGTGACCCCCCGTGGTACTATGTGCCATGGGTATTCGGCGAGAAGCGGCGGCGATCATCGCGCGCGCAGTGGCAAGAATCGACGGGTGGAGTAACGCTCTCTCGGGGCTTGGCACGAGCATCGACGCGCAAGTAGCGACTACGTTCCTCCCGGATTACGTATTGTCGGCGGAGGAAGACGCGCAGCTTTACGTAGGCGATCCGCTCGCAGGGATTTGCGCCGACGCCTACCCCGAGGAAGCGTTACGCCTCCCGGTTGCTATTCAGGGTGACGGCGGCGAGGCAATCGGGAAAGCGCTCGACGCAATCCGCTTTGCCGACAAGTTGCAAGCGGGGCTCTCGTTCGGTCGGGCCATGGGTTGCGCAATCGCAATCCCGGGTATCGACGACGGGGGCAAGCTCGACACCCCCTTCCGCGGGAAGCCTGGCTCGGGAATCGAATTCGTCGACGTGTATGATCGCCGCGAGCTCGCAATCGATTGCGTCGGCGTGAGGTCGAATTCCCCTCACGCGCACGAGCCCGAATTGTTCCGCGTGTCGCCACACAACGGGCAAGCCCCGTTCGTGGTTCACCGCTCCCGTTGCCTCGTGTTCGGCGGCGTCGTCACCCCTAATCAGGAACGCCAGAATAACGGCGGGTGGGATTACTCGATTTACGATCGCATCTATAAGACGCTGCGAAGCACGAACGACGGTTACCTAGCGTTGGGCCACATGCTCAATGAAGCCTCGCAATCCGTGTTCAAGCTACACGGCTTGTTGGGGCAGATCATGGATCCGGGTGGCAAAGCCCGACTCGCTCAACGCGGGCTCATGCTCGACATGTTCCGCGGGCTCACACGTTCGATCCTTTTGGATGCCTCGACGGGCGAGAGCTACGAACGCCACAGTATGACCTTTTCAGGTGTGCCCGATAGCGTCGACCGATTGATCAACATGCTCTCGGCGGTAACGCGGATTCCGGTAACCGTTCTCATGGGGCAGGCGCCCGCGGGCCTCAACGCGACGGGCGATGGCGACGCGAGGAATTGGTATAACCGAGTGAAGTCTTACCAGACACGCGAGGTCGCGCCCGCCTACGTCAAGGTGCTTCGCATGCTCGGAGCTCCCGCGAATTGCGTTCCGGAATTCCCCTCGCTTTGGGAGCCGACGGAAAAGGAGCAAGCGGAGATCGATAAGGCTTACGCCGAGACCGATCAGATTTACTTGATCAACCAAGTTGTTTCCCCGGAAGACGTCGCGCGGGCGCGCATGGGTGCGAAGCGCAAGCGCCTGCAAGTCGACCTCAAGGCACTCGACGTCAAGGTAGCGCCGCCGCCTCCCGAGGCAGTCGAGGTTGCGCCCACCGCCGTCGAGGCTGCGCCGCCCGCCGCCGTCGAGGTGCAAAAGGTTGCGCTTACCGCGACCACGCTCGAAACCATCTTGACCGTGAATCAGGGTCTCGAGGCGTACGGCCAACCTCTCGATCCTGTGAACGGCGATTTGAAGATCGCTGAGCTCAAGGCGAAGCAAGCTTCCCTCATCGCGGCCGTTGCGTCGGCGGAGGCAGGGAACGACCCGAACGCGCCGCCTCCCGCGCCCGTGGCTCCCGCTCCGCCGACGCCCGGGGAACCTGCCCCGCCCGCCCCCACGGAAGGGCCCTCCGAGACGTGAGGCAGCCCGTACCCGTTGCTCCGCCCGTCGTCATCGCGGCGAGGCTGGCGACCGCTTACGGGGCAACCGTCGAGCAGTGGCGGGGTGTCATCGTCGCGGAGGTGCTCGATGTTTGGTACAAGAACCCGGTTGCGTTCGGGCCCGGCGGGTTCCTGCCCTACTCCGATTCGTCATCGTGGACGAAAGGCAAGCTCCGTGACCTCGGGCGCAAAATGGCGGGCCCGCCCGTCGAGGAAATTGCGACGGCCGCGAACCGCGTCGATAGCAAGGCCTCCGAGGATTTCTATCGCCTGATCGACGGCGCGCGCCCCAAGCGCGGGCCCATGCCTAAGGGCATGCGCGGGATCGATTTCCTCCGAGCTCAGCGGGGCAGCCTCGAGCGAATCGGGTTGCAGCCGCAACTAGGGGATCGCGTCGAGCAATTCAAACGGATCAACGCGGACAAGATCACGAGCCTCCGAAACACGGAGCTCCAAAAGCTGCAAGGGATCCTCGATGAGGCGGAGGCGGGCGGCTGGCAAGTCGACGTTTTGCGTAATCGGATCCTCGATGACCTCGACGTTACGCAAGCTCGGGCGGAGTTGCTCGCCCGCGACCAAACTCTAAAGCTCGCCGCCGACATTGCACAGGAACGCCAAACGCAATCGGGGATCCGGGAATACCTTTGGCGCACATCGCAAGATGAGAGGGTGCGCGGCAACCCTTCCGGCAAATGGCCTCGCGGAATGCATTTCGATTTGGACGGCTCGATCCAATCGTGGGACGCGCCGCCCGTGACGAACGAGAACGGGGATCGGAATCACCCGGGCCAAGATTACCAGTGTCGCTGTATTGCCATGCCCGTATTACCGGACATTGAAGATTTGCCGGATTGGAGTCCCGAGGAATGAAACGCGTATTACGATTCGACTACAGCCCGATCCTTGTGTCGACCACGCCCACGGGTGGCGTGTTGTTGGACGCGAACATTACGCGCGTGGGCGTGTTCGAGTACACCCTACGCGACGGGAGCAAGCGCCGAGAATTGCGCTTGCCCGAGGAAGTGTTTTGCCCGGAGTCGCTCGCCTCGTTCGCAGGCGCGACCGTAACGGACGATCATCCGCCCGATATGGTAACGCCCGAGACTTGGAAGGATTACGCGATTGGGCATATCGACGCCCCCGTCATCGATGGGGATTACGTAAAAGCCCGCGTCCACATCAACGACGGCGAGGCCCTCCGCAAGTTTCAAGAGGGCGATTTGCGGGAGTGCTCGTGCGGCTATTACGCTGATTACGTTCCCGGCGCAGGGGTGCACCCGGAGTATGGTGCTTACGACGGGAAGCAAACGCGAATCAGGGGAAATCACCTGGCTTTGGGCCAAGTCGGGTGGGGGCGCGCGGGGCGGAATGTCCGCCTTCGGGTGGATAAAAACGAATCCTTGAGGTTCGACGGATTGGCTGATAGCCTCGGGGAGTCAGATTTGACCCACCCCCCGGGGGAGTCCAACGGAGCGGAGCAAATGAAAGAAACGATCGACGGCGTGGAATACACCGTTGGCACTCCCGAACACCTCGCGGCATTGCGTAACAGCGCCGCGAAGGCAAAGAAGGATGCTGCCGACTCCCTCAAGGCGAGCACGGATGCGAAGGCGGAGGCCGAAAAAGAGAAGGCCCGCGCCGACGCCGCGGAGGCGAAGATCGCCCGCGACAAGCGAGAGCTACTGATCCGGATCCTTTGCCGGAAGGATTCCACGTTCACGCGCGAGATCGCCGACAAGAAAGATGCTCCGATGGATCTTTCCGCGCTGGTCGCCCGCGCGCTCAAAATCCTCTTGCCCAATTACAACGCGGAGGGGAAGACGCCCGAGCAGTTGGGCGAAGCTCTCGAGATCGCGATCGGGATGGCTGGCGGCGATCCCGCGGAGGCCTCCGCCCCCGCCGACGTCGAGGCAGACGCCGACGCCGTGACTCAAGGCGAGGTAGGCGCGGAGGAAACGGAAAAGCCCCCGGTTGCGGGTGACTCGACGTTCGCTCGACGTGGCGACCGCGCCGACTCCGACTCTCGAAACGATTCCGCTGGCGACATGAGCTCGCTTGCCAGCATTCAGGCGAAAGCCCGACTCGACGCCGCGAGCGCCCATCTTCCCAACGGAGCGAAGTGAAATGACATACGGTGGAATGAATCAAGTTGCCGTTACGGCTGATCCCGTAAAGGCTCTCGTGGGCATGCTTGCCGATGGCGGGCCTCGCGATCTGATCTCTCGAACCTGCGCGGTCGCGGCAATCAAACCCGGTCGTTTCGTGGTCGGCAACTCCGAAACCTGCGAGCCGCCCGACGCCGCCTCCGACGTCTCAACGGTGCTCGGCGTCTCGGTTTACAACCGGTTCAAGCCGCCGCTTCCCGCCGCCGATGGCACTCAATACGCGATCGGGGATGTGCTCTCCCTGGCGCGTGAGGGTCGGATCTGGATGGCGCTGAAAACCGGTTCGCCCGTCGCGGGCGGCGCGGTCTACATGTATGTCGGCGGAACCGCCGCCGATCGCGGCATGGTTTCCCCGACCGCCGCCGCGGGCTATGTGCTCGTGCCTGGCGTCTCGTTTACCGGCAAGCTCGAAACCACGGGCGCCGACATTGCGGAGGTGCAACTCGGGGATGCGATCAAGGCGGGGCAGCAAAGCGCCGCTGAGCAGTCATTCACGGGGAACATCGTCGCGGGCGTCTGCACCATCAACACGGGCCTTCGCGTGACCGCCGACAGCAAAGCGACGTTCGACCTTTCGGAGGCTCTCGCGACCACGACCAACGCCGCGTACCTGGCTCACACGATCGCCGACAACGTGGCGGGTGAGCCTGGCACGGGCTCTATCACGATTCGCGTGTTCACCGCTGCCAACGCCGCGGATGTGGACGCCGCGGGAACCCTTCACGGCGTGCTGCGAGGCTGATCCAAAATGCTGATCCTTCCGAAAAACTACCGCTGCAACCCCTCCAACCTCGCCGCCGTCGGCGCGATCCTTTCGACGATCAACCTCGATGCGCTCAACATCCCCGGTCGAAAGCTCGGGAAGCGTGTCGACGCGGGCGAGACGATGGCGGTCACCCGCCAACTCGAGCACGTTCAGGCACAGATCGTTCAGACGCGATTCCCCGAGCTCATGCTCCGCAAGCTCGTTCCCCTGGATACGAGCGTGCCCGCCTACGCGAAGTCTTTCACCTGGCGGCGTGAGCAGGAATCGGGCGAAGCGAAATGGATGGGCGATCAAGGCGCCGACGACGCGGGCAACGTGTCGGGATTCATTCAAGAGGAATCCACGCTCATTCGCGAGATCGAGATCAACCATCAATACTCCGTCGTCGATCTGATGATGGCGGCTGCGATCGGTCACCCTCTCGCGAGCGCCGACGCCCTCAAGGCTCGCCGCGCCGTCGAGCGTTTCATCGATCGATGGGGCGCTTTCGGCGACGCAACCCGCGGTATCGGCGGCTTGCTCAAGGGCGAGGAAAAGTACGGCGTACACCTGCAAGTCGTGGGCGATGGCTACACCGGCAATTGGGGCGACACTGCCACGGGCCCCACCATGGTCGACGATCTCAACAAGTTCGCAAACTCCGTCGAGCTCCGCTCCGATGGCGCGTGGACTGCAAAGCGGCTCGTGCTCGACCCCGCCTCGCACTTCAATGCGCGCACCAAGCGCTACTCGGATCAGTACCCGGATACGGTGCTGCAAGTGTTCTTGCAGAATCACCCGACGGTCACGGAGGTTGTCTCGTGGAATCGTTGCGCGCTCGCCGACGCGGGCTCCGACGGTCCGCGCTGGATCGCCTACGATCCGAATCTCGAGGTGTGCCGCTTGGTGTGCCCCGTCGACTATCAGGCCCTTTCGCCGCAAGCGGATGGGATGCTGATCAAGGTTCCCGGTTACGCCCGGTTCGGCGGCGTCGTCATCGAGGAACCGATGGGGATCGAATACCTCGACGGAATGCGGGACTGATGTGCTCACCCGCGCCGTATTCCTCGAGGGCTACGCGGAGTTTCGCTCCGCGGACAATTCCCTAATCGACGCGAAGCTCGCGGAAGCGGCGGCTTGCGTCGGCGAGGAATACGGCGATCACGCGAACGAGGCTCACGGGCTGATCACTGCGCGCAAGCTCGCGCTTAGCCCGTGGGGCGTCAACGCGAAGCTCGTATCGAAAGAGGGGAAAACCGTTTACGACGCGCCCCTTTTGGAGTTGCAGGCTACGTGCGCTTGCGGAATTCGCATCTTCCCTAAGGGCGTCACGTGCCTGTGACGACCAAAGACAACGGTTACGACAAGTTGATCGCGACGATCAACGCGGCGAAAAACCTTTCCGTCACTCTCGGAATCCACGCGGAGGAAGGCGCCGCGCAGGGCGAGGGTGGGCGGACCGTTGCACAGAACGCGGAGGATCTCGAATTCGGAACCTCCAACCAAGTGCCCCGCCCCGCGATTACGGCTTTCGGGGATCGCATGGCAACGGAGGCACCTCGAGCGATTCGCGACCGATACGCCGCCGCCCTCAAGGCAGGCAAGAACCCGGCGCAGGCGATCGACCAATTGGCGCAGGTATGGGCGGGCGAGATCCAAGCCGCTACCGCCAGCACCGCACCCAACAAGCAGAGCACGATGGATCGCAAGGGCTCGACGGTCCCTTGGGTTGATACGGGGCAGACGAAAGCGGCAATCCGCGGAAAGGTAGTAGCAGGCAAATGATCTCGTTCGCGTCAATCAAAGTGCCGCTGCTCGCCTTGCTTGCCACCATGGCGGGCCTTCCCGAGCTCGCCGCCGACTCCGACCGCGCCGCGCCCGCCGCGATCTGGGAAGATCAGAAACGACCCTTTGGCGCGCCTGCCTGGCTCATTGTTCAGCCCCTCACTTACGAGACGATCGGAACCGCCGACGTTGAGGATCTCGAGGTCGAGGCGACCGAATGGGCGGCGGGTGAATCGCCGTGGGGCGGCGAGGTCGCGCCATTGAAAGAGCAGGCTACTACCGTCGTCGGGCTCACGCTCCGCATTCGATTCGAGTGCGACGCGCACACGCCAGGCACGGAGGCGGAAACCTACGCGGAGGCCCTTCGCGGGTGTTTGGAGCTCACGGAAAACGTGCTCGCGTTCAAAGCCCTAGGCCTCGGGTTCTTGTCGGTCGGGCTTTCCACCCCGCTCCGCTCCGTCACTGATGACCGCGTGCGATCCGTTTACGTAATGGATCTCAGATTCAATGCAAACAACCTCGCTACTTCGGTCGCGCGATACTCGCGGATCGAAAGGGCGGAGGTCGCTACTCGAGCGAGGGTCCCGCAATGACGTTGCATGTAATCGAACGAAAAGCGGAGTTGGCGGAGCGGTCCGCTAGCGTTGCAGTGCGCACGGCGGATCGAGCTTTCGAGCTCGCCCGCTCAAATGGCGATGTGGTCGGAGCCATCGAGCACGCACACCGTGAGCAAGCGCAACTTGTCGGAGCTCTCGCCGCCGACGTGCAAGGTCTGCGAAGCGACCTCGAGAAACACCAAAAGGAAACCACGGGCGCGTTGCTCCGATTGGAGCTCAACGCGGGAACCCGAACCTACGCGAGCGCAGCCGAGAAGGCTCTAGCGGAAAAGATTTCGCTCGACGCCCGCGCAAGTTTCTCAGACGCCGAGACCCGAAAGATCAAGGCGAAGGTTCGCGGGGAAATCGTGCTGCGAATTTTCGGCGCGGTCTACAAGCTGCTCGGGCCCGCCGCCGTCGCAATCTCGATCCTTCTCGCGGCGCAGGTGCGCGGGTGCGTGCCCTCGTTCGAGGATCTTTCCAACCATCCGGAGAAACCGTAATGCCCACGCTCTCGCAAGTCGCTTCCGTCACGATCAACAAGCAAAACGTTTTCCCGGCGCAAAAGGCTTTCGGGATCCCCATGTTCGTCTGTTATCAGACGGTCAAACCCGGAATCCGCTTGCAAGAGTTTGCGGAAACCTCCGAGGTAATCTCGGCGGGCTACACCGTGAATCACCCGATTTACAAGGCGGCGGTTGCGTGCTTCTCGCAAAGCCCTCGACCGGAAAAGTTGGTCGTGGGTTCGCGGTTCCTCCCGTTCACGCAAGTCGTGAAATTTACCCCGCTGAATCTCACTGTGGGTTTCGTGTACGCGTTCAAGGCACGCGACGCCGCGGGTACCGAAACCGTGATCTCCTACACGGTGCAGACTGGCGACGATGCCGCCGACATTTCCGACGGGCTGCAAGTCGACCTCGACCCGATCTCCGGAATGGTTTCCGCGAGCGCTACGGGATCCGTGACGAACACCAGCACGGCGGGCGTGCTGATCGAATACTACGAGCTCCCGAGCCCGTCGGATATGAAGGTCGAGGTTACGACCGCCGACCCCGGGATCGCAACCGACCTCGCCGAGATCAAGCTCGCTCTCGAGGCCTCCCGCGGGCTGATCGACGCCTACGGGTTTACGCTCGACTCTTGCGGCGAGGCGGAGTGCAACGCCGCCGCCGCGTGGGTCGAAGCTCAGAAAATGGTTTTCTCCGCGCGCAACTCCGATTCGCTGAGCTGCGATGTGGCCACGACCACGGATGTTTTCTCCGACAACGTGGCAGCGGCGCGAACCCGAACACACATCATCTATGCTCAGCGCTCGATTCAGGATTACCGGGATCTCGCGTTCCTGGCGAAGTTCTTCGCGCTCAACGTGCCCGAGGGTAGCGCCTCGCCCGCCTACAAGATCCTCGCTGGCATCGAGCCCGACGCCCTCACGAGTGCGCAAGCGAACGCGATCAACGGGAAGCGGGGCTCGACCTATACGACCCTGAATTCCGTAAACATCGTGTTCGAGGGTAAGGTAGGTGACGGCGATTGGTTCGATACGACCGTCAACCTCGATTGGCTGGCGGCTCGCGTTCAGGAAGCGATCTTCGCCGCGCAGCTCAACGCAAAGAAGATCCCGTTTACCCAAGCGGGCATCGACATTATCACGGGGATCGCGCAAGCGATTTTCAACCTCGCCGTCACTCAAGGCGTGCTCGCCCCCGTGGACGAAAACGGCGAGCCTCCGACGGTTACCGCGCCGCTGCTTTCCAAAACCACGGCGGCGCAACGCGCAGCCCGCACGCTCTCCGGGATCAAGGGTCGAGGTCGACTCGCGGGGGCGATTCACCGCGCAGCATTCATCTTCGACATTGGAGTTTGATCATGAGCGAATCACTCGATACACAGTCCCTTGCGGGTTCGATCGTCTCCCTCGGGGGCGTGCGTATCCGCGCATTCGGCACGGGGGCGGCGATCACGATTACGCCCATGGGGCCGAAGTTCGTTTCCGTCATCGGCAACGATGGCGCGGTAGCTCGCTCCTACACGGCTAACAAGTCGTTCAAGATCGAGATCGAGTTGCTGCCTGGCGCGAAGGCCAACAAGTATTTCACGGCGCAGCTGCTCGCCGATCGCATGGTGTGCGAGCTCGGGGCGGGCGGCATCGCGCTCCCGTTCCTGTGGAAAGGGAGCAACCTCGACTCGTTCGTCACGGGCGAGGCGTGGGTTACGGGGGAACCGGTCGTCAAGATGAGCCAAAACGTCGAAATGCGTATGTGGACTCTCGAGACGGGCGAGGGCACGTTGATTCTCGGGAAGGCGTAAAAGCCCCGAGCTCGCAGCGTTCCGCGCTGCGAGGCTACGCACGACCGGTCACCTTTCCCGGAGTCATCGTGCGTGGCCTCGTGTCGCGGAACATTCACAGTCACTAGAAAGGGCAACATGAAAACGATTACGGTCAAGGGCAAGGATTACCAGATCAAGCCGTGGGGCGTGCGCCGCACTCTCGAGGCAGCCCCCTACGTCGAGGAATACATCGCAGCGACCGCCGCCAACAACTCCGGAAAAGCCTCCGCCGCGCAAGCGTGGCTCATGGCGCGCATCGAGGTTTACTCGGGCGCCGAGACCATGAAAGACGCGGAGGGTAACGCAACCGTCGAGGTCGAGGGCGACTTGATCGATTGGGAGGATTTCGAGCCGATCGTTGCCTTCCTGATTTTCTCCGCGGCAGTCGAGGCCTTGACCGGCGATTTTTTCGATGGGCTGCGAGAGGCAGCCAAAGAAAAAAATCCGGCAAAGGGAAAGCCCGTATCCTTGCGATCCCGCAAGGGGTGAATTGGGATGTGTGGCGCATCGTCACGCACCCGCGGATTACTTGCACCCTCACGGAGGTTTATGATCAGTGGAGTATCGAGGATCTGATCGAAGCACACAAGGTGCTCGACATGCTCGAGAACGCCACGATCGAGTAATGCTATGGGCGTATTGCAGGAAGTTCTAGCGAAGTTCTCGATCGACGTCGACACGTCAAAGCTTAGCAAGGCGGGCGGGTTGATCGGGGGCTTCACCTCGGGCCTGCGCGGGCTCGGCGGGCTCATCGCGGGCGCGGCCGTGGGCGGCGTGATCAAGGGCATGGTTACGGATATGGTCGACCTCGGGTCGAGTATCAATGACATGTCGGCCCGCCTCGGGGTGAGCACGAACGATCTGCAAGAGTGGCAATACGTCATCGGGCAAACGGGCGGGCAAGCCTCCGACGTCGAGCCCATGTTCCGCACCCTGCAAAAGAACATTGCGGAGGTAGGCGGGGCGAGCGCGAAGGCGGGCGGGCTGCTCGATGAGCTCGGGGTAAAGACGAAAGACGCGGAGGGCAAGCTACGCCCGATGGGCGAGATCGCGACCGACGCGGGCGTAGCGATTGCCGCTCTCGAGGATCCTGCTCAGCGGAGCAAAGCCGCCCTCGACCTATTCGGGCGAGCGGGTGGCAAGTTGATCCCCGTGTTCGCGGAGGGGCGCGAAGGTTTCGCGGGCATGGTCGAGCAATATGAGGCCCTAGGCGGCGGGCTCTCGGAAGACGCGATCGGTGCCCTCGATGACCTCGGGGATAAGACGGATCAATTCGAGCTCGCACTAAACGGGCTCAAGGCTCAAATGGTTGTCGGCATTGCGCCCGCCATTACGAAAGTTACGAGCTACGCGGGCCTGCTCGCGGCGAATTTCCGGAAGGGCGATGAGGGCGGCGGGCACCTAAAGAATGTGTTGATCGGCGTCGGCATTGCTGGCGCTATCGCGGGCGCAGCTGCGCTTGCTCCGTGGCTCTTGACTATCGCGGCGTTGGGTCTCGTGGGCCTCGTAGTCGACGACGTAATTACGGCGTTCGAGGGTGGCAACGCGGTAACCAAGCGATTCATGGATTACATCTTTGGGAAAGACGCCAGCGACGATATTTTCCGGAAGATCAAAAAAGACGTGAACGACTTGTCAAAGGACATTGCCGCGCAAAACGGATTGCTGGACAAGCTAGCCGTTACGTTCGGTACCGTCGGCGGCTCGATCGTCAAGTTCTTTGCGGACGATATTCCCGCCGCTATCGGCGTCGCAACGAAGCAAATGAAGGGCGCTGATACGACGTGGCGCGATCTGTTCAAGGATGCGGGCACCCTCGAGCAAGAGGTAACGGACAAGCGTCACCAGTCGTATAGGGACGCGACCGCCACGCAACGCGCGACGCTGCTCGAGAACGCAAACGCCGAGGTTGCGAAATGGGAGAAATTCGAGGCGGGCCTTAGCAACGATCAGAAGTTGTTTCGGCGTCAGAAGTTCGAGGCGGCGGGCACGGTCGACCCCGCCGATCAGTGGCGCGAAAATCAGCGGGTGCTGAAATCGCTTGTCGGCAACGATCAGAACGCCGCGGGCAATGAGGCTTGGTTGGCGGAGCAAAAGCAAGTTGTTGCCGACCTCCACAACACGCTATCGGCGGCGGGCGTGGCAGTCGAGGGCAGGGGCTACGCGACCTCCCGCACGAACGAGGAATACGGAACGCGATTCGTCGAGGATGGGGCGGGCGGGTTCAAGCCACAGGGCGACACGATCAACGCCTCCCCCGTGACCAACGTGTCGCTTACGATCAACACGACCGATCTCGAGGCCCTTGGGATTACCAAAGACCAGATCATGCGGGCGGTTTCCAAGTCGAACGAGGCGGCGATCAACGCCCTAACCGAGGCCCTGTGAAATGTCGACGGTCTATTTCATCCCCGATGACGAAACGTTCGACTACATCGGTTTCGATCTCACGCTGCTCGAGGATCACAAGCTCGAAGTAACTCCGACCGACAACCCGATCGAGACGGGCGCGACGGTTTCCGATCATGTGATCAAGGTCCCGAAAACGTTTTCCGCCGACGTCGTGGTAAGCAGCAACCCGACCCACAACACGTTTTATGAGGGCGGCTCATACGTGACCGATGCGAAGGGCGTAACGACGTTTCAGATCGCCCGCGAGGCGAACCGCATCCGCGAAGCGGTCGCCCGTCTCGAGGCCCTGCAAAGCGGTTTCATTACGGGAACCATCGTCACGCACGCCCGTGACTACGAGTCGATGCTGATCAAATACATCGGGCTCCCGCTTAAGACTACGGGGCACGCGGAAATCCACATCGATTGGAGGGAGCTCAGCGTAGTAAACACGCAAGAGGTTACCGCCCCCAAGCCCGCCGAGCCTCGCGGAGCTCCGACCCAAGCGAAGGGCGCGCAAACGGGCGTTGATGCCACGCTCAAGGATCTATTCGGCGGCGATAGCTCATTGCTATCCAAGGGGTGGGATTACCTCGGAAAGAAACTATGAGAGTCGAAATCCCCTTGTTCCCCGAGGTGTCATCGTACACCGAAACCGTTCCGCTCGACGGCGTGGATTTCAAGTTGTCCTTTGATTGGAACGGCCGCGAGGATCGCTGGTACCTCTCGCTTTACGACTCCGTGGGCGTTCCCGTGCGAACCGGAATGAAGGTTACGCCGAATTGGGATTTGCTGGTCGGGTGCGTTGCAGCCAATCGCCCCGCCGGGAAGCTCGCGTTTCTGGACGCCCGCCTAGTCGGGTTTGGCTCCCGAGAGGCTCCCGGGTTCGCGTCTCTCGGGCGTGAGGTAAAGCTCGTGTATTTCTCGGGCGCGGAGCTCGCCGAATTGGAGGCCCTCGCGGGTGAGCTATGAGACTCTTCGGGCGGCGCGCCTTGCTCAAGGTAAACAACGTCGGGATTGAATCCCGCGACTCGTTACGCTTTTCGTTCACGGTCTCTAAGAATCTGAAACCCGAGCCCAACAAGGGCGTTTTTCAGGTTTGGAATTTGACCCGTGATCACATCGCGCAAATGAGCGTAGGCACTTGGCTCCCTGTGCAATTCGACGCGGGTTACGAGGAAGGCATGTCAACCGTGTTTCTCGGGCGTTGCCGCTCGGGAGGCACCACAGGCCCCAAGCCCGACGCGATCACGACGTTCGAGGCAGGTGACGGCGAGAAAGAGGTAAAGACCTCCCGCGTAAACGTGTCGATTGCGAAGGGCACGAACACGGATCAAGTGCTCAAGCAAATCGCGCTCGCCGTGGGCGTCGGGGCGGGCAACCTCGACGACGCCGCGCGAAAGATCCGTAGCGCGTTCTCGGGCACGGGAAACATTTTCAGCATGGGAACCGTGCTCAGCGGTCAAGCCGCCGCTGAAATGACGAACATTTGCAATTCGCTCTCGCTCGATTGGTCGATCCAAAACGGCAAGCTGCAAATCCTCGAGCGGAAAAGGTCACTAGAGGGGACTGCAATCTACCTCGGAGGCCCCAAGGGGGCAGGCATGATCGGGGAACCGACCATCGATCCGAAAGGCGTTCTCACTGTGAGCACCTTGCTACAGCCCGACGTCTTCCCCGGGCGACTGCTCGTGCTCGATGCAACGCGCCTCAAGGGTCAATATCGCATCGAGGAAACCGTACACTCGGGCGACACGCGAACCGACGCACCCTGGCAAATCGAAATCCAAGCGAAGAAATACTAACATGGGCCTCCGCGTCACCCTCGCCGAATTGATCTCCGCCGCCCTAGATACGCGTGCGCGTAACACGTGGACGGCGGAACCTTGCATCGTTCAGAAGTTCGACGCCGCAACCGAAACGGTCGACGTGCAACCCGCATTGCAGCGCACGCTACCGGCGGAGCTCGACGGAGCTTTGGGCCACGAGACGTTACCGATCGTGAGCAACGTTCCCGTCATGTTCTTTGCCGCGGGCGATGTGCAGATCACATGCAAGATCAACAAGGGCGATGAGGGTTTGCTCGTGTTCACCTCGAGCGCATCGGGAGCCTTCCGCGAAAAGGGCACAGTGACGCCCGCGGGTGACCTCCGGAGGAACGCGTTAGGCTCCGCAATGTTCTTCCCCGCGCGCCTATCCAAGCTCAAGGTTACGGGCGTGCAAGCCGCCTCGCCTAGTCTCGTGATCGGTTCGCCGATGACGCGCATCGGTTCCGAGAACGCGGAGCTATTCGCGGCCGTCGCTGAATACGTGGACGATCGGATCGCCACGCTGCAAGCCGCTTACGACGGGCATAAGCACGGAGGGATCACGACCGGGAGCGGGAGCTCCGCCGTTCCCGATACCATCGTAGGGCCTCTCGATTCGGTCAAATGTGATAAGGTGAAAATCGAATGACGATCCTTGCATGGTCCTACACGGTCGAGGATATTCCGCTCGTAAACGATCCGGGCCCGGCAATCGCTCGCAAGGATTACGCCCTTGATCCGCTTACGGGTGACCTCGCGATCCCCATGCGTTTGGTCGGAGGGGTCGACGCGGTAGCGCAACGCCTCGCGATCCGCATGGGCTTTTGGCGTGGGGATTGGTTCCTCGACCTCCGGGAGGGCGTGCCCTACTTGCAAAACGTTTTCATCCGTAATCCGGATCTCGCGTTGGTCGAGTCGTTCTTCCGGCGCATCATCCGAGAGACTCCGGGCGTTTCGCGGATCCTTTCCTACACACACAACCTCCACAAGCCCACGCGCACCTATTCGGCGCGTGCTCGAGTCTCGGCGGGTGGGCGCGCAATCTCTCTCGCCAATCAACCTTTCATCGTGGGGAATCCCTAAGCCATGCCGCCGCAATACCTGACAACTTCGGGCCTCGAGATCCCCACAGTCGTTTCGCTGAAAACGCAATTGGGCGACGATGCAAAGGGCACAGTCGACGCGTTGATCGCAACCGAGGCTGATTCGGTCGCGGGCGAGCATGACGGGATCGTTGCCTCGCACCTCCGCGAAGGGTGGGAGGTAATCAAGATCGCCTATGATGGGCTCGACCCGAACGCCGCGGAGGATCAACGCCTCGACGCCCTGTGCGCTATCACAGGCACGACGCGCAATCCGGCAACGTATACGACGTTCAAGGGCGCGAACGCCCTCACGGTCGAGCTCGACGACGGAGCGGAGGTCGAGGCGGGCGTTACCATGTTCGCCCTTGGGGCCAGTCCGGAAACGCGATTCGTCGCAACCGAGAATTTCACGAACGAGACGGGCGTAACCGATACGTTCCCCATCGAGGCGCGGTCGGAATTCCTCGGGCCTGTGGTCGCGAACGCGGGCACGGTTACCGTCATCGCCACGCCTGCAACGGGTCTCGTTTCCGTGACGAACACACTCGACGGAACGATCGGGGCAAACATCGAGGGCAACGTGGGCTTGCGCCGGCGCAGGCGCGCGGAGCTCCGCGCACTCGGAGGCACGACCGCGCCAGCGCTCGAGGCTGCCTTGCTCGCCTACGTGGACGCCGAGGGCAATCATCCAATCTTGGCAGTCGAGATCATCGATAACGATGATGACGTAACGGATAAGCTCGGGGTGCCTCCGCACTCGTTCGAGGTAATCCTATGGGACGGCGTAAGCGCGGCCGTGCCCGATGAGGATATTTGGGCGATCATCAAAAAGCACAAGCCCAACGGGGTAAAGAGCTTCGGGGAAACCACGGATCCGACGTTCAAATATTCGTTCACGCGCGCGGAGCCGATCGATATTCTGATGATCGTCACGCTCAAAAAAGACCCTGCGCGCTACGTCGGAAACGCCGCCGTCGAAACGTTGCTCGCAGCGACGGGCGCACTCGAGCAAAAGCCCGCTATCGGGGGTGATTCTGGCGTGGTCGCATTCTCCGATTACCTTTCGTCGGCACACACCGCGACGGGGGTTACCCGGGTTACGTCGGTCGTGCTAAGCTATTCAGGTGTTTCGATCGTGACGAACGCGGACCTTACGATCCCTGCTCGGCGCATCGCTGTAATCGATACTTCCAACATCGCTATCGTCGCGACTGACGATGAGGCCCTATGACCGTCGCGGATTTCGTTCTCTACTTCTCGCTCGTTTACGTGCACCTCGGTTTGGTGTGCAACCTCGCGATCCTGCTCACGCGTCGGATCCCGAAGTACGGCCCGACCATCGCCACGGCGATTCGCCGCTACGGCCCGCTCGCAATCGCGCTCGCTCGCCCGGGTGTGCCTCTCACTACGGAACGCGTCATCGAGGAAGCGCGCAACCGCCTCGACCCGAACGATCCGCTACGTGAGCTCACGGAAGAGCTCGACGCGCAGCTAGGGGCGATCAAGTGACCGCCCGCCGATTGCCTGTGGAGGTGCGCGCAATCGTGTACGCGTTCGCTGCTTACGTCGTGATCGCCGTGCTGGCGGGCTGCAACTCGGAAGCGCTGAGCAAGATCCTCGTTCCCGCCGTCGAGGGCGCGAACGTTTCCGAGCCCTACGTGTTGAGCTGCTACGAGGAACGTCTCGAGGATTGCAAGCTCGCCGACGATCGTTCGCAATGCATCGAGGCCGAATCGCTCGAGGTCGGGCCTGTGGTGCAAGCTCTCGAGGCATTGCGCGTCGGCGTGTGCTCGACGTTCCCCGAAGTGTGCGCGGAACCCGAGGTGACGCCGTGAGCTACCTCGAGATCATCCAAGCGGGCGGCGTCGCTCTCGGCGGGCTGCTCGGCGCCGCGGGCGTCTCGGCGGTTGTGGCGCAGGCGCTCAAGGGGCACAAGCTCCGAATCAGGGGTAAGGCGGCGTTCGACGCTGCTCGACGTGAGGCGGAGGCTAGCGCGAAATGATCGTTACCATTTACTGCGGCGATCTCCCGGGGAAGTTGCGGAAGCGCTACCCCTCGGAAAAGATCGTCACCTTTCCCGGAACGCGCGGCAACCTCGCGACGATTCGCAAATCCGACGACGGTAGCCCGCTGCGATTGCTGGGCTACTCCGCCGGGTGCGCGGGCGTTCGCGAGCTATGCGCGGCGGGGCTTGCCCCCGCGGAGGTGTTCACGTTCGACGGTACGCACGGTTCTCTACCCAAGCGACCTCAGACGATGCCCGTAGGGCAGTGGAGGGATCTCTATGAACGAGCGGCCCGCGGCGAATTGCAATGGATCGCGAGCCACACTTACAACACCTACACGGAGCAACTCGATCCGGGCCCGTACCTTTCGACCGTGAGCGTTCTTCGCCAGGTGACGGGGCAATTGCTCCCGATCCCGGCGGAGGGCGCGGGCCCGCGGTACACCCGACTACACGACTCGAACGTCGTGATCGCGTCCTACCGCTCGACGACGTGCGACAAGCCCGCCCACGGAGCCCAGATCAACACCTACGCCGAGCAGCTTTGCGAGGGCTTCCTAGGCCTCGACGCCGCGCCGCCCCTGCCTGATGTGCTTCCCGCCCTCGGGCAAGCGCTGGCGGGCGCCTGGCGCGCCGTGTGGCCATGGGGCGGGCCGTCCCATACCCTCGCCGATGCCCTCTTGTTGGAGGCAGTGCGGAGCCTCGAGACGGGGGTACGGGAAGGGCACGTCGCGAACACGGGCGGCGAGATCGATCGCTGGCTCGCGGAGGTCGGCGCGGGCTCGCCGAACAATTGGTGCGCCGCCGCTGTGGCTCACTGGCTCCGCCTCGCGTGCGCCCGCCTCGACGTCAAGAGCCCGATCGCTGGCTCGGCTGGCGCTAAGGCGACCATGGCACAGTTTCAAGCGGCGGCGCGTTGGGTCTCGGCTGCCGACGTGCGGGCGAACCGCGGGCACGAGCTCAAGGCGGGCATGGTTCCCGTGTGGCATCGCGGGAAGCCTGGCGCGTGGACGGGGCATATTGGCGTGCTCGAGTCGGTTCCCTCCGACGGGATCCATTTCGTCAGCATCGAGGGCAACTCGGGCCCGCAAACGAACGAGGTCGCACGCATGACGCGTCGGCTCGATGATCCCAACTTGCTTGGATTTGGTTGGGTGGATTGATGGCCGTCGAAAGGTCAACCTCGCACGTCGCTCGCGGCGTCAAGCGCTGGATCGGCCCGCTCCGACAACCGAAGTTGCAGGCGTGGGTTTCGACCTCGCTCAAGCAAATTCAGAAGTTGGAGGATGCGGCATGGGAGGTCGCGGATTACCTGAATCTAACCGACGGGTTCGGGAAAATCCTCGACATGTTCGGCAGCCTGCTCGACCGTGGGCGTAATGGGCTCGACGATGATGATTATCGCGTCGCCCTTTACGCGCAGGGTCGGATCCTCCGCGCGATCGGCAATGACGCCGACGTGAAAGAGATTGGGGATCTGTCCACCCAACTAACCGACGTCATCGTAACGCGCGATTTCCCGCCCGCCTCGTTCGTTATCGAGTGCGTGATCGCCCTCCCGGTTGCGCTCGATCCGTTGGTCGCGAACCTGGCGACGATCAAGCCGCTCGGGTCACGATGTGATTTCGTGTGGAATACGGCGGAGCGGGCCGACACGTTCATTTGCGGAATTGATACCGATCGAACGATCGGCGAGGGCGCGCAAGGGTGCGGGCTCTCGAGTGATCCTGATCTTGGTGGGCGGCTTAGCGTCGCTATGAGGTTGTAATGAGTCGACCGGCGGGCGCTCCGCGCCAATATGCAACGAACGAGAAGTTTGCGGATGCGCCCTACACGGCGATCGATTGCAAGCTCGAACCTTCGCTAGGCGAAAAGGCGGCGGGCCTGTATCAGCCCGTGCAATCGCTCCCGTCGAATTGGGCGAACTTCCGCGATAACGACGTGGGAAGGCGTCTGCTCGACCTCGACGCCCTCGAGATCATGAATTGGCCTTTGCCTGGCAACGGGGATGGCTCGTGCGCGGCGGGCGGGAATTCCACAACGGATCTCAGCGCGAAGCTTTGGGATCCTCGCCGCCCCCTGATCTTCGTCTCGAACGATGAGGATCTGATGATCAGCCTCAACGATGGCGTTACGTGGGCGTCGGATCTGAATTCCCCTGGCGCGGTATTTACGGGCCTGGCGCAGGCGCCATTGTGCAACGCTGCGATTTACGAGGTCGCGGGCGCAGGGCGGATTTACTGCCAGGGCTCGGCGGGCACGACGTGGACAAGCCAGGCGCTTACCTCGTGCACGCAAGCGAACGCAATTACGTTCGACTCCGACGAAAATTGCTTTTGGGTTGTCGGCGAGCACTCGAGCAGCGGCGGGATCTGGCGGCTCACGAATGCAAATGGATCGATGCCTATGACCTTGAACACGGTCGACACGGGCGAGACTCCGGTTTTCTACCTCATCGCAGCGGGCCCGGATTGGAAGCTCGCCGCAAACGATACGGAATTTTGGCGATGGCCTCCGAGCGTGGCGGGTGTGTTCACGCCTGTAAAGCAAACCTCGCCCCTCACGGGCCCGATGGGCGGCGCGAACGCGCAAGAGCTGCGCTACATGCCCGCCGATGATCTCATGGTCCTTATGGCGAAGGATGGATCGACGACGTTCATTCTCGTATCCGCCGACGGCGGGAATACTTGGGTGGACAAGTCGGCGAACCTCCCGGCGGATTTCGTGCTGCTCTCGCGAAACAACACGAGTGCGGTGCGAGGTTCGATCTTCGCCGTCGCTGGCGAGCTCGACGGGCAACCCGGGATCCTGTGGACGGGTGACGCTTGCGAATCGTTCTCGTTCGTTCCCGACCCGATGGCGCGGCACACGACGCTTACCCCGGATCCGACGATCAATATCGTTCGGGTCACGGATCGGCGTTGGGCCTGCGCGGGTTATGTCGCGGCGGGCTCTCACGCCTTCGCGTATGGCCTCCGCATGGGGGCCTAACGGCCTAACGGCCGAACGCCGAGAAGCGCGGCACGCTCCGCCCGACGGCGGACAGATAGCGATCGACCAACTCAACACACCCGCCCGTGCCGCGGGTGTAGCCCTGTAGCGTCACAGAGAACGCGCACACCGCTCGCAGGCGCGGAGCCTCCGCCCGCACCATGCGTTCGTTGCGGCGCGGGCCTGCGCCGGGCCATGGGCCGTCGAGCTCGTGATTCACGGTGTAGGGCAGCACCTCGAGACCGCGAGCCCTCGCCCAAAAGTCGGCGATTCGATCCGCCCCCGTGGGGCAATCCCCGTGCACGAGGCGGCGGATGGGCCGCACGCAAATCAGGATCGAGTCGAGGTCGGCGAAGATCAAGCCCTGCGCCCTACAGTCGCGCGACCCTGTTACGAGCAGCGTATCCCGCTCGGGGTAATTTACCGTCATCATTGGAGGGCCCTTGCGGCGAGCTCCCGATCGCCGCGACGGTTCGAGGCACGCACGAGGCTAGGGCCCTCCGCGAGCGCGCTAACGGGCTCCGTGGGCGCGTCGAGCCATCGAGTCAAACGCTCATGGTCGCGAGCGCTAAGGCGGCTTGTAGCTCGGGCGTTGCCCTTCGCCACCCATTCGAGATCGAGCTCGACGCCAATGAAGTTCCGTTCGAGCAGCCGAGCCGCCAGCGCGAACACGCCCGACCCTGAGAAGGGATCGAACACGGTTTCCCCGCGATCTGAAAAGTAGCTCACCAGATCGAGCGCCTGATCGAGAGGTTTCTCGCATTTGTGTTTCCCCTCGCCCCTAAGCGCAAGGTGCTCGAGGTGCGTGAGGTTGCCGGGCCCATTCCAACGCTTGCGCCCTTTTGGGTGAAACACGAGCAAATGCTCGAACCCTTGAGGCGGGCGGTCGCCCGAGAGTTGCGGCATGCTCCAACGCACCCATGGTATGGTCCGGATGTAATCCACGCCGCGAGCTTGAACGGCGAGGCGCAGCCAAGTCGAATCCTCGACGTCGGAATATACGACCGACCAGCGGCGGACCATCGAGGCGTAATCCGCCGTGCGCTGGCGAAGCGCTCGCGAGAGTGACTCGAACCCGAGATCGCGTTTTCGCGTCCCTCGCCCAACGCTTTGCGACGTCGCGGCGGAGTGCACGTGCTCCCGGTAGGGGGGATCCGTTAGCATTACGTCGTAAGTCGCGACCGCCGCGGGGCTGATCTCGAGCATGTTGCCGTGATAGATCATGACTTGGGTTTATCCGCCGGGTGTACCCACCCCGATCCGTTCGGCTGGCAAGATTGCACCATGCGAATCAAGCAAGCCTCGGGCGTGGCGTTCTTGGCGCGCGCCAGCGCGACCAAACGGGCGTGATCTTTTTCGTTGAGCTCGATCGTAATGCGCTTCATTCGAGGTGTGTCCCTTCAATGACCAAAACCGGTTGATCCCATCGGTCGAAACCTACCAAAACCCGCTCTTTCCCGGGCGTGTAGATTTCGCGCCAGCCGAGCAGGCCCGCGCGCCAGTATTCGCCGCCGCGCTGTTTCGCTAGCTCTTCCGTGCTATGCACCGAAAGAAAGATTGCACATCGCAGATCGCACCCGCGAATCAGGCAAAGCGCATAGGCTCTCACGTTCCCGCCTTCCGACCGCCCGTGCGTTGCGTCGTGTTCGTCACGATGCGTTTGACGCCTGGCACCTCGACGCCCGCCTTTGCGACGGCGAGCAGCTTTGCGGTATCGGGCACGAGGTATTCGGCCGGGATCAAGCTGCGATCGACGATCTCGATCGTGACCTTGGGAACGATTCGCAGGCGCGGATCGTGTGCAACCTCGACCATTGCAGCCCCCGTTGTGAGAGCCCGCATGTTCCGCTCTCGGCTGGCGGTCGTGTATTCGGCGATCTCCTTTCGTAGGTGCTGCTCGCCCGCCGCGAGCTCTTGTTCCGCTGGCGTGAACCACGATGCGACCCTTTCGATTGCGTCGGCGAGGGGCTTGTTTACCGCCTTCCGTTCGTCTGCAAGGGCCTTCCTAGCCTTCGCCGCCCATTCGAGCACCTCCGCGGCGCGGGCGTGCGTAGCGGCGTCCACGACGCGCAGGGCAAGGATGGTTGCGGCGTTCTCTTTCGCCGCCTTGACGATGAGGTCGACGCGTTCGCGGTCAATCGTGGCGGAGGTTGTGATCTCAGAAGGCACAGTAACCCCCCTCTTGCGCGTGGTCGGCCCACGCGTTGAGCATCGCGGCGAGCTTGCGGGCTGCCTCGGGGTCGATCGGGAACGCCGTCCACTGATCCCGCATACCTTGCCCGATGTACCCGATCTCTGTGATCTCGCCCTTTCCGTTGTGGGGATCCTCGTATTGCCTGCGCTTGCGCTGAGCAATGACCAGCGCGGCGTTTGGATCGTGCCCGAGGGTGTCGGGGCTATCGTCGATCAGAATTGCGGTTTCCTCGCAGCCGATCGCGGAGTCGACGGCCAAAAGCCAGCGACGCCGCCCGCAATTGTTGCAACCCGGATTGCAACTCGGTTGATGTAGGTTGCCCCTGCAATCGAATTGAAACTCGATCTCGGGGATCTTCCCGCGCGATTCGCCCGCGCGCCCCACATCCGTAATGCAACAAGCATCGGGCGGCGTCGGCGGGCGCTTCCCGTAACGGTAAAAGTCGATCATCGCAACGCCTCCAATTTCTGAACGTAAACGTGCAAGAGCTCCGCGGCGTCGTGCTCTTGCAGGGCGAGGATGATCGACTCACGCCACGGCCGCACAGGGCGGCGAGACTGAAACGGCGCGGGCGTGATCGCCTCGCGGGCGTCGCTCTCGTAGCGGTCGCGGTTCTCGAGGTGCTTCCGCTCCCACTCTTTCACGAGCCCGACGATTTCGAGCAGCACGCCTTGACGGGTGGCGAGCCCCTGCGCGCGGAACCCTTCCTCGTATTTCAATTGCAACGCCTTGTGAATCGCCTTTCCAACCTCCGTGGGAAGGCAAACGAGATTCTCCGGGTTCTGATTATCCACGCGGACCGCCTTTCGGTAAACGACCGCAAGCCCACAACCCGAGGCCCACGGCGTCGATTACGTCGTCATGATAGGTTTTCGCAAGTGTCGAAAGAACCCGCTTGAGGGTTGCGAGCTCAGCGGGGGTAAGAGCCTTGAGGATGCGACGCGCAAACACGGATTTCGGGGCCGTGCCTTTCCACACGTTCGCGGGAATGGCGCGCCAGGGTGCCCCGTAGGTGCCCGCCGCCAGGCCTGCGCGGAAAGCGAGGGTGATAATATCGCCCTTCTTTGCCTTCCCTTTGCCCTTGTGAGGGATTTCGACGATCGTGCTCAGCGAGGCGCAGGGGTAGCGCGGAAACACGGGCGCGTCACCTTTAGTGATGCCGCACGCGTAAAGGCGGTTCGGCTCGCCGACGGGATCGCCGAACGTCGGGAAGAACGCCCACCCCGTCTCATCGCCTGAATCAATCGAGAGCAGTGCCATGATTGCCTTTCGAGGCGCGGGCCCGCCACATGTGATCCCGAGTTTCACGCATGGCCCGCCTTCGCCTTGAGGGCCTCCGCACATTCGCGGAACGTCGACCCGAAAGCGGCGTAGGTACGCCACCCGATCGTAACCTCCGCGTACCATGAGCCGCCGACTTGTTGCACGAAATACGCGGGCTTGTTCATTGGATCCCGAGCTTGCGCACGAGGCGCCAAAGGGTCGAAAGAGAGACGCCGAGAGCCTTTGCGGCGGCGGGGTGAGTCGAATCCTTGAGGGCGGCTTTGATCTTCGCGCGGGCGGCGGAGGCGTCCACGATGGCCAGCGCGGTAAGCGGGGTCACTTGCACCATGAGCCGCCGACTTTCGGGCTCGGGTCGATCCGCGTGCCGCGCACGCGTTGAAAGAGGGAGCTAACCTTGCGCTGCAAGAGCACGTTCCCCATGATCTGGCGAACCTGAATCATCGCGCGGCGGGTACGCGGACCGTGCAACGTTGCGAACCGAACGGCGGAGGCGGAATCCAGAATGCTTGTCATGGGCCCTAGTAAACCACGACCGCTCGCCGTGTCAATCCTGGCACGCCAACTTTTTACGAGGGGCTTTCGATTGCCTGCGCCAGGCCTTGCAGCACGCCGACATTTCCGCCGACGTCCAACGGGGCAGGCTCTCGAGGGTTTCGAGCTCCGCCGGGATCGTCTCGGCGTCGAGGGCGTCGAGCTCCGCGCAGGTGTAGGGGGGAAATTTCATGCTGCCTGCTTTCGCTTGTCTTCCGCCTCACTCGTTTTCATGAGCTCAAGGTAAGGCTTATCCCACGGAATCAAGCGCCCATTACCATCTTTTAGCGTTTTCGCTTTCTTCGCCCAACGCCGCGCGAGCTTCGGGGCAGCCTTGAGGCGTACACCTTTCACGAGCTCGCGGGCTGCCTCGAGCATGAGGCGTTCCAATTCGATCGCAGCCTCGTGCGCCTTGTACTCGGGCACTTCCAAGATCCATTCATCGTGGGCGAACACGACCGGGAACGATCCCCATAGCGGCGAATGAACGTCATTGAAGCAAGCGCGGGCGATTTTCCACCCCGCCGATTTCGCGACGTCGGCGCCGAGCCCCTGAAACAGCGTGTTCGCGGCGGCGCAATAGGTGACCTTGCCCCGATGCCTGCGCGTGTAGAGTTGGGTAATACCCAAGCCACGCTCGACGGCTGCGCCAATGATTTGGAAGTAGCGGCGGAATTCGGGGAACGTGTCGAGCCAAATGCGCTTAAGGTTTTTGGCCTCCGCTTCCGTGATCCGCACGTTGTAAAGGGCGCGGGCGTATTCCACTAGCGTCGCGGCTCCGAGCCCGCCAGGGAACCCGAAGTTAGCGACCTTGCCCGTTTGGCGCGCCTTGTAAACGACGTCCCATTCCGGGTGATCCTCGTTCTCGTAAATCGTTACGAGCTCATCGTACGGGCGTTGCAGGATGCGAGCGGCAACCTCTAGATGTGCGTCGCGGTTCGCGTTGATTGCGTCGGCGAGGTGCGAGAAGCCTACGAGCTCTAGGCAGGCCTGCGCCATCATTGCCAATTCGAGGCCGGAATAGTCCGCCATTGCGAACACGTAGCCCGCTCGAGGTATGAACGCCTCGCGGATGCCTGGCAGCGTGCGCAAGTTCTGAACGTTGGGCTTGCTCGACGACGTGCGGCCCGTCTCGAGGATGCAATTGTAACGGCAATGGATCGGCTCGCGCGTGCCTCGCGTCAGGAATTCGAGATCCTTCGACTTGACCGCGATCATTTGGGCGTATTCCCCAAACAACTTTAGGATCTCATCGCCCGTCTCTTCGCACGTGTCGGCGTCGGTCATGACCTCGCCGCCCGACTCGTAGCGCTCGCCCGTTTTTTTCGAGACTTTCCAAACCTTCGGGGTGAGCTTGACCGGGATCCCCTCGCGTTGGCACACTGCCACCATGCGCGCGCGGGCGGCTTTCATGTCGCGGGAGCCATCCTCACGCACGAGGCCCGCGCCTTCCCACTGCGAGCCCGACCACATCCAAGCGGCGGGCTCGGAAAGCACGTCGCGGAGCTCGCCGATCCTTCGCTCGATAGCCCGCTCGAAATACGGGACGGCGTCAGGATCCGTAATCAGCCCGCGAGCACTCGTGAGCTTTAGCGCAAAGTCGGCGCGGCATTGCCGGAATTGATCGTCGAGCAGGTGCGCCTTTGCTTGCTGACACGCGACGGTTGCCACTGTGGCGCGGGCGTCGTCGATCGCATACTTGCGGGCGTCGTCGGGCCATTCCTCGAGCATGAGCGGGCGGAGCTCATTGTAGCGACGCCGCCAATAGTCGGGCGAGCTCCGCGGGATCTCTTGCCCCTTGCGTAGCTTCGCCTTCTTTGGCATCGGGAAGCCATTACGCGGCGCGACCTCATCGAGGCCATACCCGATTTTTTCGAGCTTCCCGCCTTCGCCCCTTCGGTAGCCTCGTAGTCGCCCCTCCGCGAGGTCGATCAATTGCTGGCGGATCAGCACGTCATAGACGCGATCCGAATCGTAGGCGTCGAATATCGCGGGCCCGAGCTCGGGGTAATTGCGCAACGCTACGCCCGCGTCGAACGCCGTGTTAGCCCCCGCCGTATTACCTGCGAACGCCTGCGCCAGCGCAAGCGGCGTTTGAGGATCGAGCCCGTGCAATAGGCCCGCGTTCCCGTTGAGGTCGGCCCACGAGAGGCACGCCGCAAGCGGGAATTGATCCCCTGGCGAAAACGGTTCGGTCTCGAAATCCCAACCTAACATTAGCCCCTCGTGCGGGACTCGAACCCGCATTGCCTAGCCCTCGCGGTACTAGTGCACCCCTCTAGGGGTCGCGTATGCCTAGCCTTTGGGCCGTGAACCTTTCGGTTTCGGTGCCTCGGGCACTTCCGCCAATCCGAGGGAAAATGCCCGCACCCCTGAAACAGTCGCTGAACGGTCGAGGGGTGCGGGCCCACTCTGCTTTGCTTTTGCCTTTTTTCGGCGAGGTCGCGGGCGTCACCCGCTCGACTGCTACATGAGGCCCCGGATTTCGTTGGTCGTGGAATGTGCAAACGGGCTGCCTATCGTTTCAGCACCCGGGCCCCCACCCGCCGAATCGAACGACGGATCCCGCCTCGATGGGCGGGCCTCCTAGTGGGGAAGATTGGTGCCCTATTTCCAAGGGAGCGGGGCACCCTACGCTCGTTCTGCGATCCCACACCCGGCTACCAATGGCTTTGGGCTAGGGGTGTCGCACGTCTCACGCGCGCCCGCGGAATTCCTTCGGGTAGGCGCGTTTCATGTTTCGATAGACCGTCGGCGGCGTCGTATCGAATTGGGTTGCGATCTCGAGCATCGTGAGGCCCGCCTCATAGCAGCTCTTGAACACCTGCGCGCGTGCGTCCTTGTGCTCGAGGATCTGCGATGCCTTGATCTTGTGATCGCTGGCAACCTTGGAATAGACCGACTTGGAAACGTAGGGCGAGAATTTCATTGGACGCGACTCCGTGTGTTGAGATCCCAGATCGAACCGTCGGCGTCGTTCCGCCAAAGATGAGGCGGGAGCGGCGTGACGGGTGCGGCGGGCCCAACGGGGGGAGGCGCCGCGAATTGTGCGGGAGGCGGGGGCGGAGGCGGCGGGGGTGCTGCCTGCGCGGCGGGAGCTCCCGCGGCGAGCTCGGGAAGCGGCGCGCCCTCGATGTATTTCGAGAGCTTCGCATCCGTGAACGCCTTACCCGCGTGCTTCGATCGCGGGCCTGCAATCGAGGTCTTCGCGGTCGCGCGGACCATGCGACCGTGCGCCGGGTTGTGAGGCTCGCGGATGGCGCGCCAAGTTCCGTTGAGGTCGGGAGGCGTGCCCGCCGCCTTGAGGGCCTCGAAATCTTCTTTCGAGTAACCCATGATCGCGAGCACGATACCGCGGAAAATCTTGTCTACCCCGTCGAACGAGCAGGATTGAAAGATACTCCACATGTGACCGACGGGCATTCGCGGATGGTTCGAGCGAACCACCTTGAACACGAATTCCACGAAATCGCCCTTTCCACGGGTCGGCACCTTGTGCACGCGTTCGACGACGCAATCGCACGTTGCGCCCGCCTCGATGCGCGGGAAGCGATCCGCCTCATCTTTGGCGGAGTTGAGATCGTGCTCAGCGGCGGGAACCGCGACCATGGGGGGCATGGCTTGCGGAGCGGGCCCCCACGCCTGCGCCATGAGCGCGCCAGCGCTTTGGACGGGGGCGGGAGGGGTCGCGCCCCACTGTGCGGGCGGAGGGCCCGGAGGCCCGGCGGGAGGCATGCCAGCGGGCGCATAGCCGCCCTGCGCCCCCGGAGGCGGGCCCCACTGTGCGGCGGGCGGCTGCGCGGGTGGAGGGCCCCACGCTTGCGGCTGCGCGGGCGGCGGAGGGCCCGGGGGCTGCCCCCACCCTGGCGGGGCGGGCGGCTGCGCGTAGGCCTGTGGCGGGGCGGCGGGAGCCCCCCACGCGGCGGCGGCGGGCGGGCCAAAGGGCGGGGGCTGATTCATGACTCACCCCCGTTCGTGTCGTCGAGGGCCTTCGCGGGCTTCCCGTCGAGGGTTCCCGGTTTGCCGTTCTTCGGGGCGGGCTTGGCTTTGGCAGCGGGCTTGCGCGGGGGCAGCCCCTCGCCTTCCGCCCGCGTCACGGAGGGCGGCGGCTCGCTGGCGGGCTCGGCGTCGTCGGCGAGCTCGGGCGTGGGCTTGAACGGCAACGGCCGCGCCTCGAGCAGCGAATCGAATTCGTCATCGATGTGCTCGTAGTCGTGGGCGTCGAACGACTTGGGGCCGTGGGTCTCGAACAAGTCGATCGCCGTGGCGAAGAACACGCGCCGCTTGGGGCCGTCGGGGATTGCTTTGATTGCTGCGCCTAGGATGCCTCTGAAAATTACCATGCTGATCACTCCGTTCCTTCGATTGCATCCGCGGCGCGATACAGCGCGGCGGCTTTGACGTTGCGTGTAAATTCTTTCTCGTTCGTGCCCACCCCTCGCTCGAGGTTGCGGGCAAACTCTCGGAGCATGCGCACGGCGCGCGACCGCTCGTTTTTCTGCCCGCGGATCTCCGCGGCGGCGGAGCGGCACGACGTGTCGGGAATGAGGGCCCGCGTAGCAGCATCGACGTAATCGTCGAGCGCCGCCTTGAGCTGCTCGGCGTTCGGACCCTCGAACCCGTTTACCGTGATCGTCGTGTTGACGACGGGCGGAGGCTCGAAAGGCTTTGCGCGCATGGTGCGGATCCCGTCGGCGAGCTCTTCCCAATTCCGCGGGCGCGTGCGTTCGTCATAGAAGCCCGCGGCAATGGCGATCGACTCGAACCGCTCGCGATCCATCTTGGTGGCTGCCTCGCGGATCCGATTCGTTTCCGCGATTGCGTCGGCGGCTTTCTCGCGGAGGGTGGCGAGCTCGGGATCGACGTAGCAGGTGTGTTGATTCGTTCCTGTGGTGCCCGCGCAACGCGCCGAACGCATGATCTGAATGCGGTTCGCGAGGTCATCCCACGAGAGCGGCGGGCGATTGTCCGCAAACTCGAGAGCAGCGGCGCGCCGAATCTTGTTGAATTGCTCCCGGTTGTTGGTCTCCCACGTCCCGTTGCTCTTGACCTCCGCCGCGAGGTCATTTTCGAGCCGCCGCTTTTCCTCTTGCAGCTGCTCGATCGTCTTCCGTTGCTGCTCGCGGGAGGTCTCGGAAACCTTGAGCGAGTCGATCGCCGTTGCAGCCTCGTTCCCGAGGGCGTTTACCGATCGAATCGCGTTGCTCCAATTTTCAGTGTTAGCCATGACGTGTCACCTTTCTTTGAACCATCGATGCTCCGCGCGATTGCCTGCGAACTTGCGGGAGATCGAGCGGGTGAGATTTCCGTAAACGAGGCGTTGCGGCTGGCGCATCGTATCTTGTGCGTAATGCGCTTCCCGTTCCGCCTTATCAAGGCCCGCGATGTGCTCGCAGCACCCGATAAGGAAAGTCACGTTTACCACATCCGCTTTCTGTCCGTAGCGGTGCGTGCGCGCTACGAGTTGCTCCGTGTGTGCGCCGCCAGGCGCGGCGAAGGTTACGAGGTTGTCGGCCCACCTATGTTGGAGGTTGCGCCCCTTCTCGTTCGCACGATGAGAGAGGATTGCATGTCCGTTGTGATCTTCAATGTAACGGCCGTCCCGCGTCAAGCCTTTTTGACCGAAGTAGGGCACTCCGCACCATTGCGCGCAGGCCTCGCCGAAATCCGTATGATTGACCCAAACCAGCGTCGGGCGTTCCGCCTTCGCTAGAAAATCTCGCACGGTCCGCAATCCCACATCGGAGATCCAAACCGCTTTGGATTTGCTCTCGAACGTGGGGCGCACTGCGCGCCAGGCCTGCAAGGCTTTCCACGCCTCGGGATCCTCGTTACCCGCGTCGACCGAATTGGTTACCTGCAACTCGCTCTCAAGGTTGCGCCGGTTGTAAGTGAGAATGTGTCGGCACCAAGCCGCCCACACGGAGCGGGCCTCCGCCCACGGGATGGGAGGGCGCGGCGTGTGCGCCATGTAGAACCCGAGCGAGAGTTGTTGCGCGTGAGCCCACACTAGCGGCGCGTCTTCCAATCGCCAGCCATCGGGCATTTCCCAATCTTTGCGGAGCGGCGTAAATGCGTTCGCGACCTCGGGGGGATATTCGAGCAGCTGCTCGCGGAATTCGAGTGAGCTTCCGGCCTCGCCCTCTTTCGTGAGGTACACGGTAGGCGTTGCGATCATGCGGTCCGCGTAGGCGCGGCGCACGTCGGCGATATTGTAGCTCGCGGCGCCGAGCCCTTGCACGAGTGCGCCGGGCCCAACTTCCTCTTTATCGATCGCCTTATGCCACTCCCACAATTCGAGGCGATTGCCAGGGAGCCAGCACCAAGCCCGCGGCGTCGTGTAGCGAATGAGGTGCGCGTAGCTCAGGATCGAATTGTTCGTGATCGTGCCCGAGAAGGCACAGAACTTGACGCGCCGACCAGCGCGCAAGCGCGCCTCGAGAAAGTTGATCACGCGTTGGGTGACGGCGGATTTCTTGTTCGCGAGGGCGAAGCATTCATCAGCGATCAGCCAATCCGGATCGATTCGTTCGAGTAGCCCTGACTCCGGGATCGGGAGCTTGGTTTCGGGGTCATACTCCGCGTAATACGAGGCACGCCCGAGGGCGCTATATCCGAGCGTGCGGAGCCAGGTGCACACGTGAAACTTTCCGTCGAGCTCACGCATTTCCCGGGAGGTCTTTTCAAGTAGGCCCGACTCCGTGAGCAGCACAGGATTTCGCGCCTCGCCGACCATCGGCAACAACCCGCTAAGCAGCGTCTTACCGCCGCCCGCATAGATGTTTCCGAAAAACCCGCCGTAGGTGCGCGCCTCGTGCAACGGTACGGCTTGTTGCGCGTGTAGCGTCCAATCGCTCGAGGGCTTACGTAACCACCCGGTGTAGGTTGAAACGATCGCAGCCTCGTTCTCGGGGGTGTAAATGCGGCGTGGGATGTTGATGATTCGGCGCAGCTCACTCGTAGCTTGCACCTCGTGATCCCAAGCGAAGCGCCGCACGGGCGCCCCTGCCTTGAGATCGAGATCCTCCCACGCCGCGGGCTCGCTCATTTCGCAGCGTCGCGGATGATCTGATCGAGCATTGCCTTGATCGGATCGTTGGCATCGAATGGGCGCGCGCCGTTGACGACGATCGTTCCGCCGAATCGACGCCCGGGTTTCGGTGCGAGGGCCTGCTCGAACCACGCGGCGGCTCGTGCGCCGTCGACCGGGGAATAACCCGGTTTGATCGGATCGTCGATGATGACCATCGCGGTATGGTCGCGCGAGCCAGGGCGAGCGAGATCGACGCCGACGCGCATTCCGCCAGCGGAGGCAAAGTCGTTCCGCTTGCGAACCTCGTTCACTGCCTGGCGCGAATGCTCGTGCTCGAGTGCGACGTCTTCCGCTCCGCGGTCCGCGCGCATTGCCTCGAGAATCGCATTCGCGCTCATGCCGCGCATGGCTGCGAGCGAAGCGGCGTCGAGCAGATCCGCGATGATCCCGAGACGATCCCAAAGCAGCGCCATTCGCTCGCCGTCGGTTGCATGCTCACGAGGCGGAATCGACTCGAGCACCGCGTCGAGCAAGTCGAGCTTGAACAGTCGACGGGAGCTCATTTCGTCACCTTGCCTTCCCAAATGTCAGCGATGGCGCGGAGGTGCGGCGCCGCGAGAAAGAGTTTCTCTTTCACGTTGAGGGCGGCGCGCAACGCGGAATCCTCCGCGATCTCGGCGGTCGTCGTCGGAGCTCCGCCGGGAGGCGGCGGCATGTTCGGCGGCGGAGTGTCCACGCTGCCATTCATGTATGCGCCTTGCTGGACTGTGGCTTGCAGCTTTGCAATCGCCTCCGCGCCGCCAGGCTGCGCCGAGATTCGGGCCGCTGCCTCGGGATTGGCTGCGAGGTACGCGGCGTTGGTCGCGGCCGTGAGGGCGTCGAGGCTCGGCGCGGCCGTGGTCGGCGGAGTCTCGGCCGTGCCTGCTTTCCCCGAGCCCTTGGGGCGTCCACGCTTGCGCGGGGCAACCTGCTCGACGGCGGGCGCCTCCGTGGTCGTGGTCGACGCGGAAGCTTGCGCGGGCGATTGCGGCACACCCGGAAGTGTCGGGAGGTTCGCGAACGGGTCGGGCGGCGGCGCGGCATTCAACGCGTAGGCGGCGAGCTCGGGCGGGAGTTGCGTTGCGAGGAACGTGCGACCGTCGGCGCAGCTGTAGAGATTGCCGCTCGGGTCTCTCATGTAAGCGCGGTCGGAGCTCACGACAACGCCCTTTGCGGCCGTGGCGGGATCGGGGTGCGGGCCCCAAGTGATCGCGGGAGCGGGAGTCGAGCCAGGGAACGGGGGAAGGGTCATCGGAGCGGTAGACATGAGAGCCTCTAGTTTCTGGTCTGAGGTTAGGTTGCAGATCGGTTCAAAGTCGCACCCTCCAAAGGCGCGGCAACCGTTCGGGTTGAATGGCACTGTAAGGTGTGACGGGTGGATTGCAAGTGTCTTTGCATTGCGGGCGTCGTTATTTGCATTACGCACGACCGCGAGAGCTCGGGCCCTCGTAATGGTGCCCGCTCGGGAAATACACCGGATCTTGGGTTCGCCGTCGAGGCCCTTGCCCCATTTCGTGATCAAGTAATTCCAACGGATGCGGAGCGTTTCCACCCCCCGCGCAATCATTTTCTTAAGGCTGTAAAGCGCGCACTGGAGATCGTGGCAAAGCAAGCATGTAGGGGTGTCATCGTCGCGCCCGTCGTTCAGGCACGGCGAGGCTACGGGCCCGGATTCCTCGCAAACGATCTTGGCGTATTCCTTATCTTTGGTCGTTTTATGATCGAATAGCTCTTCCGCGGTCTCGAGGTCGGTTCGGCCATTCCAAGCCACGCCGTCGATTTCGAGCACGAATTCCGATTCGGTCGTAATTCCTGGCGCGTTCCGTGGCGGGAGGAACGGGAGGGCCTCGAACGCGATTGCGTCAATCGGGTTGCGAAGGGGGTCGAGGTGCCCGCCATTGAACCAACGCTCAAGCGCAGCGTGAACGAGGGTGCCTCGATGCGTCGCGGGCATTACCCGGATCGCTAGCAAGTCGGCACGGGTAATGGGCTCGCCCCGCCCCGATGTGATCTCGAGCACTCGCAGCCAAAGCGGGACGGCGAGCGGGTGGTAAAGGCCCGAGCCATTCGGCACAGGAAGGAACCCGACGGGATCGATCCGGGATAGCTCTTTCGTGACGCCCGCAAGTGTAGGCGGCGCATTGCAGAAACCTACAACCTGCTCGAAATAGAAGATCCTCGGGCAACGCCGAAAGCTTCCGATCGTTGAGCCCGAAATCCTCATAGCGTGAGATCGCCGCCGTCGAGCCGAACGAGACGATCGACGTAGCGCATTCGCTCGCGGGTGCGCGGGAGGATGCGATAGGCGATCACACGCGCGCTTGCGTCGCTCGACTTGGCACGCGAAATGACCGCGACGCGCAGGCGATCGAGAAAGTTGAGAGCGGGCGCCGCACCCATGATCGGGGCGTCATATTCGTTGATGTGGAATGAGTCGGCGCGCGCACTCTCGACGGGCGTGTAATACACGTCGATTTGGAAGAGCTCAGCGAACCACCCTCGATGACGATCGTAAGGCATCGTCAATCCTTCCGATCCATCGGAGGCGGCGGCATGCGAAGCGGCGGGGGCTGCGCGCAAAGCGAGCACGGGCGCGAAACGCCATAGCAGCGCAAAACGTAGGCCTCGTGGTTACAGCCCGCCCACGGAATGGGCTCGGGGGCTTTCGCTGGTTTCCGGTAGGGGCTCGGGGGGTGGGCCATAGATCCTCGCATTCTCGTAACGGTCCGCCGCGCCGCTCTCGCAGTAGCCTAAGCGGTGTGGCCAGTGAACCCGACCGCAGTAGCACACGCGGTATTTACGGGCGGTCTCGGAGCTCGACTCACGAGCTCGTAATTGACAACGTGGACGGCCGGGCCTGCAAGCTTCGCAATGGGCCCACCCGATGCATTTACGCGGGGGCGGGGTCGAGCTTCGCACGATGGCTCGCCTTGCAATTCGGGCACGTTGATTGAAGGTAAGGCGGGCGCGGGCGGAAGGCCTGCGCCGTGTCGATGATCCATTGCGGCACTTGGAACCGATGCCCGCACGAGCAACGGATTTCCACGCCTTCGCCGTCGGGCTGCTCGCCGCTCATTGCCCGAGCCTCACGACCACGACGCGAGCTCCGACGGCGGGAGGGAAGCGCTCGACGGCCGCGATTGCCTCTTGTTCTTTGGTCGTGGTCCAGATCCCCAACGTGCCCGCGAAGGGTGCTTCCGAGGTTTCCCACCCGCGACGGAGCGGGCGATCGAGTCGGTCACGCACGCCGTAGCCAATGATCACGACTCACCCCCGCCAGCGCTAGACGTCGGCGGCTCGGGGCGATCGAGCAGCGGCGGGCGCACGCACGGGCGGGGCTCACGCTCGATTGCGACGGGGGCACATTCCGCGCAATACAGTTTCAGCTTTTCGCCGTCGATCTCAGCGTCACACTCAACGCACACGATTCGCGACCGCCCCGAGGGCGGGGGCTCCGTGTCACCCGTGAGCAGCGCGACGGGGGCGGCGTATCGCTTGCGTAACTCGAGCACAGAGAGATCCGCTTGTTCACCCGCGAACGGGATCGATTGCCCGCGAGCCAGGCACACCGCGAAGGCACGCCCCCAAATCTCCGCCTCGACGGCGGGGGTAGCCCAGAACGCGGAGGCCTCGCCGAACCGGATCACGCTACACCCCGCAAGAACGCGATTGCCTCCGCGTCGCTCCCGAAGTGCTTATCGCCCAACGCCCAAAAAATGCCCTTGCGCGTGCCCGCCGTAATGATGGGCTTACACGACTTGTAGGCGTAGCCAAACTCGAACCAATGACCCGTGCTCGGCGTGCGGTCCGTAGGCAGCAACGCTAGCACGACGTCGGCGGCGTCAACGCCCTCGAGATCCTCAAGGGCGAATTTCCGACACTGATTCCGCGAGAGGGAGTGATCGGGCAACATTTGCGATTGGATCACTTTCACCCAATCGTGGGTAATCCGATCGTACCCGAGCATTTGCATCGCGGCGCGGGCGCGATCCAAGTCACGGCTTGAACCCATGACATACACCTTTGCGGACCGCACATCGTGCCCTTTCACGAGCACGCCGAAAAGGTCGGGATCGGCGGCTGCGCCCTCGCTCGAGTATACCGGGGGCTCGATGATGGGCGCGACAACGGGCGCGCAGGCTTCCGCGTACTCTTCCAAACTCATCGAACCGAGGCCCGCCGCTTTTTCGATCGGGGTGTATTCGGCGATCGGCTCGCGGAGCTCGACGGGCTTGGAAGCGGGGCGATTCTGGTTTTGGCGGTTCTTGCTCACAATGACACTCCAATCGGGTCGATCAATGTAATCCCTGTGCGAACGCGTGATCGGTTCGCGCCCACAATCGCACTCGTGAAACCTCGGCGTTGCATGGCACGACCGAACGCGTTGATCGAAATCGGCTCGACGTTCCCGCGGCGAGCGAACGTGCTGTAAGCCTGATACAGCGCTCCCGCGTCCACGTGCCCGCCGGGTGCGGGCTTGGTGCATTGCTCGATGAATGCGATCAGGGGATCTTCGCTCTCGCGGTATTCGGCAGCCGCCGCGACCACGGCGGGCGGCGGGCGCAGGCCCGTGCGGTAGTAATCCGCGAGGCCCGCAATGCACCAATTGAGGATGCCCGAGAGCTCAAGGCGTAGCTTTTCCTCGAGACGAATATCGATCTCTTCCGGCGGGATGATGACGCCGCATTTCAACGTGAGGATGCGCCGCCAGAAAGCATGATTGTCGCCCTCGACGATCGGTGCGTCGTTCGCGCAAACCATGATCTTTCCCGTGGGCTCGAACGTAACGAAGTTTTCGGAGATCAGACGCGCCGTAATGGGATCGCGTCCCGTGAGCTGCTTTAGGCGTTCCTCGTTCCAAGTCGCGCCCTTCTCGGTCTCGCTTTGGAAGATCGCCCGCTTGCCGCGGATTGCCATGAGCTCGGTCGGGTGCGGCTCGTTCTTGCGTTTCGTGAGAAAGTTCGTGGGGGCGTTGTATGCATACGACCCGAGCAACGCCGTGAGCGTGTGCACGAGCACGCCCTTTCCGTTGTTGCCCTCGCCCGTGAGCAAAAGCCATTTCTGCTCGCTGCAATCCCCCGAGAGCAGCAAGCCGCACCATCGCTGCAAGAACGCGCGCACGCTCGGATCTGGCCAGCACCGCGAAAGGAACGCCTCCCACGTCGGCGCGACCGCCACAGGGTCGTAAACCGTCGCATCGCTGGCGGCTTGCGTCGCAAGGTCTTTCGCGTCGTGAGCTCGGGGCGTGAGGTTGCGGAGGTCGATCGTCGCGTTCGCTGCCACGAAAATCCACGGGTCACGATCGAACGCCTCGGGGGGTAGGTCGCACTTCGATTCGGCGAGCGTGCGGCACGAGGCAATGCGGCCCGCCGCCTCGCAGGCTTTGGCGTGAGCTCGGATCTGTTTCGCGGCGTCGTCATCGGTGCAAGCCGCTGCCTCGACGTAAAGGGCACGGATGGTTTCAGCGACGGCGCGCGTTACGCCGTGCTCGTTCGCGCGCCATCGTCGCCCATCGAATTCGAGCCAGCCTCCGAGATCGCCGCAATAGCGATAGGCGCCCGCGTAGCGCTCATAAAACCGCTCCGCGTTCCCGAGGTCGGAAAGCCCGTGCCCCGCGGGATAGCGGCGAATTACATCCGTGATTAGGTGGGCAACCTCGGGATGCGGGAGCGGGGGCACGCAACGCTCGTTCGCGGCGTGCACGACTTTCGCGACGTCGGCACCAATCGCATGAGCGGCGCAGGCGACGCGGAATAGCTTGTTACGCCTCTCGCCCTCGGGGATGGTTGCGCCGTCGATCGAGTCGAGCACCCCGCCACTGCGAACCGTTGCCCCTGTGGCGCCTCCGTTGCCAGCTTGCACGAGACGGGCGACCCAAGCGGCGGGAAGCGTTGCGGGGGCTACGAGGCTTGTCCACTGGTACGGCGCGCCCGTTGCGGGGTGGATACTCGGGGCGACAACGATTTGACCGGCCTCGCCTCTCACGTCGAGGTGTCCGCCACGCACAGGGCTCGCGTTGCCGATCGTGGGGGCTCCGTCGGGAAGCACGAACACTCGATGCTCTCCCCCCTCCGCGCGCCCGCTACGGCTCGTGAGCGTGGGCGGGAGGGCACCTAGCTCCCTCTCGAGGGCGGCGAGCGTTGAGGCTCCCTCGGGCCCGTCCACGTCGAGGGCGACCACACGACCGGCGGGGCACGCGCCCATGCGCATTCCGATGTTTCCCGAGTGCGAGGCGAAACGCGCCGCTACCGCGTCAGGGTCGGCGTACGGGGTGGTTTGCCACGACTTGCCAAGCGGGCGCTTACCCGGCGCAAGGTCGCTCGCGTCGCGCGGATCGCTGAGCTGCAACGGAATGAAGCCACGTTCCGCATACCAGCGAGCAGCCGTAACGAGGTGTGACATAGGCGGGGCACTCGGGGCGGGCTAAAAACCCCCGCACACGCGTCAGGAGGAACGCGCGTGCGGGGGTGCCTCTCCTCGAGAGCAGTGACAATAAGCCCCGTTGCCTTTCGGGTCAAGTGTCCAAAAACGCCCGATGCAAAATTACGCAAACTGAACGAGCGGAACGCGCAAAAAAGCCCCGACCTCACAGGGAGATCGGGGCTCGGGGATGGGCTCGACGCGGGGCGTTACAGGCAGTACCACCCGTGACAACCGGTGCACTTGACCCCGCCGCCAGGGGCATGGATCACGGAGCCCTTGCAATCCGCTTTCGCTTGCCAAAGCTCATCGTGTGGCAGCACATCGGGCTTGCGCGGCGGGTTGATTTCGAGCAGCGCGCGGGCGAGCTCCGAGACGTGAACCCGGATCACTCCGAGCTCGATCAGTTTTCGGATTACGAGCTCCGCGGGCGTGAGCTCGTAAGAGCCTCGCCCATGCTCGTGCTCGCCCTGCCATCCGAGGATGCGGTAGAGCAACCGTTTCTGTGAGCTGCTCAGGAGCACGGGTCACCCGTAAACCGTGAGAGCGGTTCGGCAAGGTCGAGGTTTCCTTCCCGTGCCAGGCGGAGGAATTCGAGGTGTTGAGGCAAGGGATCGCGTTTGAGCTGCACCGCGAGCATGGTTGCGCGTCGTTCCTGTGCGTCGATGATTTTGGAGGTTCGCCCACCCGACCAGCATTCAGGGCAGCATGCGCCGTCGACTGCTCGCCAGCGTGCCCGCAACGCGTCGAGTTTCTTTTGCTCGGCGTACATTTTACGAATGATGAAATCCGCGTGACGTTGCCTCGGGGTGAGCACGCGCCGCCGATAGGGTGCGAGCAGTGTCTCGAAAAACGCCCGGATAAATTCCCGGATCACGCCGCACCCCGCCAGGGCAACGGGCGCCGCGCGTGGGGCCCGAGGCGAGCGATTGCCACGCCGTCGATGTGGGCGACGATGCGAAGCACCCAAAGCGTGAGGCGCCAACCTCGACGCCACCCGATGAGGGCGTGCGCACCTTGCCTCGGGCCCCACGGCCAAAGCTGCGCGCGTGCCCGCTTGTCGTGCTCCCGCTGAGCTCGGAGCTTGCGGAGGCTCATGGCTCGGGCCACCCGTGACGCTTGCGCCAGGAAGGCGTTTCGTCACTCTCGGGCATGGGATCGGAATCGACGTCGCGCCCATCGTCGGAGTCGACGTCGGTCGAGTCGTAACACCCGCTCGGGAAGTATTCCGGATCGCGGCATTCGCAGCACGCTTCGCAGCGATAGCGCCGCCCGTGTTCTTCGCCCGCCGCTCGCGGGTGAATGCGGCACGGGCCATGCGGCGCGGACATGAGCCCGCACCTGCAAAGCCTCACGCCTTGTTGATGCGCCAGCGACGCCAGGGCGAGGGCCCGCACGTCGATAGCGTCACGCGAGAACACCCGGGCCCGCTTGTGCGTTTCGGCGAGCTCGGGCGAAATCCCCTTGCTCGGGAGCATGCGCGCTAGGCCCGAATGGATCAGCATGTTTCGGATCGTAAAGAGCTCATCGAGCTCCGCGTTGAGCTCCGCGCATGTGTATCGACGGCCGTCGAGCGTTGCCACCACATCAACCGCGTTCGCTTTCATTGCGCCGAACAATTCGCGGAGGCTCACGACACACCCGCCAATTCCGCGCCGCGCTTCTCGGCTGCCTTGAGCGCCACGCCGTAAGCCTCGTTCGCGGCGTCGAGCTTCCGTTTACGCGGAAGGATCTCGGAGTGCGTGAAACCCTTTCGCGTGAGCTCCGTGTAAGAGTCGATCGCGGCGATCTGGTCGGCGCGCTTGCGCCCGAGCTCCGCCAGGATGGCGCGATCCCGCTCGAACGCCTCGACCTCGGGATCGAGCCAGTCAACGATCGCCCGCACGATGTTACGCCCGTGCTCCGCTTCTTTGCGCGTGAACGGTGCTTTGCCGGGAGCTCGCAAGCAAAAGGCTAGGGTCTCTTCCGCCTCCGCGAGCAGCGTTTGCAGCTTCAATCCCACGTTCACTTTTCACCCGCCAACTCTCGAGCGCGCTTGCCCGCCGCGTGTCGTGCCTCGTAATAGGCCGCGTGAGCGTTCCGCGCAGCCTCGCCTAGGTTGATCGACTCACCCGGGTTCTTGACGTCACAGTAAGCCGCCCGAGCCACGTTGTGGGCCTCCCGCTTGACTCCGAGGTCACGGAGGATCTCGCGGTCCTTTTCGAGCCCGTCGATCAAGTCGCCTAGCAGCAACTCGACCTCGCCCGCCGCGAGAGCTTCGCCGCGCAGGCGGAAGCGTCGAGGCTCGTTCGAGCCATCCTCGATGGCTGCGCGCAATTCGCTTTCACGACCCGAGACCCAATCGGCGAGCAGCTTGCGAATAGGCCCGCTCATTTGAACACCTCGCCGTCACTCCCGAGGATGATCAGCACGTCACTGATCGCGTTGTCGTAATCCGGGCAACCGTAAGCCTCGCGGCCGTGTGCCTTGATCGCCGCGACGATCGTTGCCTCGACCTCGTTACAACTTGTGGCCCGGCATAGCTCTTCCGTAAGGCGGTCGCGCGCCTTGTTCACTGCTTCGCGGCTCACGGCTGCACCTCGTAGCCCTCGGGGCGACCGCCAACCTCACACGTCGCTTGCACGCGGATGCGCCCGCCGCTCACGTGCGGTCCGCCGGGTTGCTCGGGCGCGTGCCCGATGCAAAACCACGCCACGCCCACAGGCTCGCCGCCTAGGGTGTCGTTCGGCCCGTCATAGTCGAGCTTTACGCGCGTGGGATTGGGCGCGACGGAGCAAGCGGCGTCCACGATGCGATCGGTTCGCTCGCGGCAATAGACGTGCACGCCCTTCGCCTCTCCCGAGCGAAGCGAAACGGCCGCGATGACCTCGTAGGTTTCGGGCTCGGCGTCACCGTCGGAGTCGACCTCCGCCGAGCAGCCCAGTAAGAGGAAGCCAGCGCACAGGGCGAGCACGAGGCCCGCGAGGAAGGCGAGAACGGGTTTGATTGCGGTCGTGAAATTCATAAAATTACCTTTCTGAAAATTGACAGTTTGGATCGATGGTTGCATCGCGCGAGATCAAGCCCTCACGGGCCCGCCTCGATTTCGGCGAGGCGTGCGGCTGCGCCCTCGACGCCGCGCTTGATCAGGCGGCGAAGGCAGGGCTTGCACGTCGTGCATTGAATGTCATCCGTGCCCACAACCTTGCGGGGGCATCCGTCCCACACCGCGGTGTGGTGATTTTGGATTTCGCCGCTTTTCGTGCTGCGCGTCGCCTTGTGCATGACATTACCTTAAGCAGGCATCGTGCCACGATTGACACGGTGTAATTTCCCTCAAAAGCACACTGAACGAATTACAGGCAGTGAGGCATTACGCCACACCTCGAGCGATTACCCCCGAAATTCGAGCGAGGCATTTTTGCACGCGTGGGGCGAAATTGCACTGCTCGCCGCTATGGCGATCAGAAAATCGGCGAAGGCCTCGGGGCTCAAGCGCGCCTCGAGCGCTCCGACACGTGGGAGGGTCGTATCTCCGCGCGATCCATTCGTGATCCTGTGCGTGAACCCGCGCGCAGCTGGCAACGCGGGCACACTCTCGAGAGGGCATCCGACGATGTAGAGCCACGTCGTTTTCTTGCATCGGTGCCCCCAATCGCATTGGTTCACTTGGATCGAAAAGCCTCCGTGTGCGTCGGGCTGCTCACCCGGTCGAGGCATGGCGCAATATTTCCAAAGGGTGGAATTCGAGGGGTGCTCTAAGACGCCCCCCCACTGGCGCACTTGGCTCACGCCGAGAGGCCCGAGATCGGCGGGTTGCTTGGTGCAAAGGAATTTCAGTCTCCCCCATGGCCCGCACGGAGGGTGTGCAACAACGGGCAACGTGCCGCGGTAATTCTTCGCGTCGCGCTTGGCATCGAACCACGCCGCGACCTTGCCGGGCTTGGTGTAGGGCCCGTGTGGGTCGACGTAAAGCGCCACGACAGCGGGAGGGATCGTCATCGCACGCGACCGATCAACGCGAGGGCTCGTGCTCGATCGTCGTCGAGCTTGCGACGGAGCTTGATCAGATCCTCGACGCCGCATGCTCGCCCCGCGGTCATGGCTTGGATGTGATCCCACGCGTCGAGGGTTTTGCGCGTGGGCGTCTCGCCGAATTCATCGTGCCAACGTCGAGCGAAATATTCGCGTTCGGTCTCGGCTGCCACGCGCACGGAAACGCGCAACCTGCGCGTGCGAGGGTCGAGGGTCTCAACGTCGACCGCAACAAGCTTGACCGGGTGAGCTCGCACGAGGGCGCGCAGCTGCTCGATCCGCACGCTCACACCAGCACCCGGAGATCGGCGAGAGGGTACGGGCTGTAATTCCCTTGAGAGTGATCCCACTCGACGGAAGCGCTCCCGCCGAAAATGCCGCGAACCGTGCCCGCCCTGCTCGGGTCGGGCTCGCCGTGCCGATCCATGACGCGAGCTCCCACGAAAGGCAGGGCTACCACGGTCGGATCTTCCCCGAGGCTCGGCGGGGGCAACGGGCGCACCTGGTTCGCGTCGCCCAAACGGATCGAGCTCGACGGGGTGCGCACGGGCGGCGGGGTGACGCGGGGCGTCTCGGGCCCTCGCTCGAGTAGGGCAACGTGCGCGCAGGCCTCGCCGTATTTCGCCGTAGCGGTGCACACCGCTTCCCATGCCTTGAGGCGGGCTAGCTTTGCTTCTCGGAGCTCGGAGCTGCTCATTCGGTCACCCTATCATATTCGATGCCCAAAGCCTCGCACGCGACGCCGATCGCGGAGGCCAGCGATTTACCCGTGAGGCGGGAGCCCGTCTCGAGGTAGCGGGCGCCCCACACGTGGATTACCCCCGCGTCGGGAGTCTGGACGATCGCGACTTGCGCTCGCGGTCCTTCGGTCGTGCCCCGCGCCAGGGTGCACACGTAGCCATTTCCCGCGCGCGCCCCTGCTATCGCGATCCAATTCATGGGCCCTATTTAATCAGCCCCCGGACCGTGTCAATCGTGGCATGAGATTTAATTCCCCCTCCGTGTGGAAAATCCCCCCGATCGGGTTCCGATCGCATCGGATCGCATTTCGGATCACATAGAAACCCGAAACCATTGATCAAGATCGTATAGATCGGATTCCGCTAGGGTGTCGGGTTGCCAGCGTGTGCGCGTGTGCGGGTGCGCGGGCGCGCATGTGATCAGTGCGTCAGGAATGCGATCTATACGATCTTCTTTAAGATCAGAAATATATAACTACTTGATCTTTTAGGGTAAATCAAATGATCGCATCCGATTTCCCGATCCGATCAGGATGCGATCACCCGACCCCGAATGCGATCTTTAGCTGAAAAGTCGAACCCGCCGCCCTTTCGTCGAGGCTCGTGCGCGTCGAGGTCGATTAAATCAGCCTGACGCCCCAACTCGTGCGGCCCGCCTCGTGCTACGCCCGCCCGACCCTGGTAATTCGTTTACCGTGGTCGCTCGAGGATCCAAGTCAGATTTGACCCACACACCCGATCAGGCGTAGGCTCGGGGCGTGAGGATCCATGACCCCGCTTCGCGCCCTCGCCCTCGTAGGCCTGGCGACCCTTCCCAAGGGCGACCCTTTGCGGGGTGTGCTCGGGAGCTCGCTCCGCGTGACACCCAAGTCGAAACGCCCGAGGTGCCGCTACTGCCGCGCACCCGTCGCGTGGGATCGGATCCGCGATGAGCCGATCGCGCCAGTCTGCCACGC